>CXWL01035763.1_pt1 | contig 12076 bp, 10 predicted proteins | sample 590931 | NCBI WGS metagenome assembly CXWL01 (sample SAMEA3498368, study PRJEB10139) | groundwater metagenome | biome: water well; material: biofilm material | place: Germany | collected 2015-04-27
GGCTGACGCATCGCCATGGTCGAGTACTTCAATTTCTCGGCCCATGAGGTCGGCACGGATTTTCATCCATACCTGGCTCTTCGAGCCGCCGCCCATGATGCGTATTTTTTCGGTCGGCACGCCCAGCGCCGTCAGCCGGTCAATGACATCGCGCATGGCAAATGCTGTGCCTTCGAGAATGGCCCGGGCAAAATATGATTTTGTGTGGGCGGTTGTCATGCCGTGGAAGGTGCCGCGGGCCTTGTCCAGCCATTGCGGCGCGGTGGCGCCGGTCAGGGCCGGAATGAACAGCAAGCCGTCACAGCCCGGCGGGGCCTGCGCGGCGAGGGTGGAAAATTCCGTGTCGTCCTTGACCGAAAAGGTGTTGAGGAACCAGCGGATGGCACCGCCCGACAGCCAGCCCGGGTTGCCGAGATGATAATGGCCGGTGGAAAAAATATGGGTCTCCACCATTTGATCGGCATCGATCACCAGCCTGTCCGCCAGCGCGCCGATTATTTCCCCTGTGCCGATGGTGATGCACACGGTGCCGGGTTGTGAAATGCCGCAGCCGAGCAATGCGGAAAAATCATCGCCGGTGCCCACGGCAACGGGCAGGCCGATGGGCAAGCCGCTGAGCGCCGCACCGACGCCGGACAGGTGGCCAGCTATAGAAGTTGTCGGCGCGATGGAGGGCAGGGTGTTTTCGTCAATCCCGAAAAGACCCAGCAAATCTTTATCCCAGTCTTGCGAATGGAGGCCGTAAACCATGCTGGTGGAGGCGAGGCACGGATCAATGACGCGCTTGCCGGTGAGTTTCTCCACCATGAAGGAGGTGGGCTGGTGCCAGGCGGCGCAGTCCACGGCACCCGGCAAATTTTCCCGGCACCATTTTATTTTGGCGGCCATGTGCGAGGCGTCGAGAACGATGCCGGTGCGCTCGCCGATGATTTTCGTGTCGATGCCCTGCAGAGAATTCGTGGCCCGCTTGTCCATCCAGATGATGGCGGGGCCAATGGCATTGCTCAACCGGTCAACGCCGATGCAGCCGTCAAGCTGTCCGCAGATGGCAAGGCCGGAAATATCATCGGGCCTGCACTTAGCCGCGCCAAGGGCCGCGGCAAGGGCAGGCTTCAAGGCGTTTAGCCACAGGTTCGTATCCTGTTCGGCCCAACCGGGCTGGGGATAGGATGGCGCGTAATGGATGCTTGCTTCACCGTGGACCTTCAGCGCTTCATCGGTGACGACAACCTTGAGGCTCTGGGTGCCGATATCGATGCCGATCAGCATCAGGTGAAATTGCTGTCCGCAAGGACGTTGGCAATTTGCGACTGCAGCAGGCCCTTGGTGTTGTTGTAGGAGCCATCGAGGACCGCCGAGCCGATGGTGAAGGCATCAGCGCCCGCTTCGGCAATATCGCGGATGCGGTTTCTTGAAGCAATGGAGCCTGCAACAATCAAACGGTTTATCCCCAATCCCCGGCGCGCCGCCTTCACAAGTTCTAGCGGGTCGGCGTCGGTTGCGCGGTAGGCCAGAAGATCGACGCCGGCGCAGCCCGCGTCAAGGAATTTGCGGCAGTCGGCTTCAATGTCTCTTGCCGTGCCGCCAAGCTTGGTGGGGTGGCCGGAAGGCTTGCCCGGGAACGGATAGTAAAGTGTGCGGGTGCCTTTCAGAATGTTCAGGATATCAACTGCCGCGGTGCCGCCCAGCAGGCAATCGATGCCGAGTTCGCCGCCGACCCTTGCGGAGTTGAGGCAGGCCTCCGGCGTTTCGGAGACAACTTCCAGATAGGAGGTGGCGCCCATGTCCTTGATGGCGGTGGTCAGCGCCATCAGGGTTTTGGTGGGGACACCCACATCCTTGAAGCCGATATGCTTGAGCCCCAGCGAAGAGACTGATTCCAGAACCTCCAGGCAATCCACAACCGTCCGGTCGTTTCGCGTCAGCATGAAGATGAAATCCATAGCCTGCTCCTGAAGCCTAAATTGTTTTGGTCAATGCCCTGAGCTGGCCGCTGCTCGCCGCCAGATCAAGGAAGGTGTAACGGCCGCGAATGTCGCGGCAATTCAGCAGTGCCGATTCATAAAATGAACGGGGCAGGGCAATTTGTTCCGGCGCGAGATCAGCTCCCGATGCCTTCAAAACATCGGCGAGGTGTGCGGCGGGCAGGAGAATCTTCGATATTTTTTCGCGGATGGAGTCCCACTGCTTTTTCAGAACATCATTGAGCTGTGCCGCCTTGTCCTTGCTGATGAACTTGGCCCTGAATTCCGTCCAGCAGGAGGCGCCGAGTTCGTCGCCATAGCGCTTCTTGAAATCCGTTTCGGTGGCGGTGTCAGGGGTGATGACCGGAGTGGAGCCCAGCACCGCGTGCTGCAGGCGCGCCATGGAGAGGGTTGTCACGCCCACCTGTTCGCCATGGAAAACCGTGGGCCGCTTCTTGTCGCAGAACATGTCGATGTAGTGGCTGATCAGGTGTTCGCCCTGGCTGGCGGGTTGGCTGCTGCGGATGATTGCCGTGCCAAAGCCCGAGAGCACGAGAGTGCGCACCAGAAGTTCCATGGTTTCGAGATCGCCTTTCATAAGGTCGGCGGCCTGGGCAAAGAGCGGGCCCTCATCATCCGCCAGCAGTTCATAGGGCAGTTGCCGGTAGGCGTGGCCGAAGAGAAGATGGGAGAGCAGCCAGTCGGCCTGCGCCGTGGTGCGGCACAGGCTGTCACCAAGCCCAGAGCGGATCATGCGGGCCGGGGCCGCCGCCAAGACACCGAGATCAAAGAACGCGCCTGCGGGAGCTTGGGCCGCCAGTGACATTTTATGGCCGTGAACCGTAATCGCGGCATTCACCGAGGTATAGCCATTCATCGAGGGAGCGGTGGCAAACACGGCGTAGGGTTTTTTGTCCTGCGCGCTGCCATATTTGCAAAGGTCATTGATGGTGCCGGAACCAACGGCGATCACCGCATCGCACTTGGCGGTGGCGAGCCGGATTTTTTCCACGGTCTCGCCATCGGGATAGGGGTTTTTCGGCAGCACAATGCTGGTCACGTCGTAGAGCGCAGCAAGCGATCCCTCGACACTCCGGCCCAGAACCTCATAGGTGGTCACGTCACTTACCACGGCCAGGCGACGGCCAAAGCCGAGGTCCTTCACGGCCTGGTATTTAACCCCTTTCAGCGTCGGCAAGATGATCAGCGATTTCGTTTCAACCCTGACCGGTTTCCTGCTGTCCGGATCGATGTAACTGCCTGCCAGCAATTGCCCGATCTTGTCTGGTCTTCCCATTCACTCCGCCTCGTCGTTTTGATCAGTTGATCTTCAGCAGCAGCTCGGCATTTTCCGGGTGTCGCCGCCCTGGCCATAGTCCTTGAACTTCGCGATCACCCGGGCAATTTCATCGTCGGGCAGAATATGGGGCTCGCCGATTTGCAGCGCCTGCCAGTATTGGGCAGCCAGGGCTTCGACTTCGACCGCAAGCCAGGCCGCCTTCTTCAGGTCCGGTCCGATGCAGACCATGCCGTGGTTGGCTAGGAGGCAGGCCAGCCGGTTGCTCAGTGCGCCCAGAATATAATCGGCCAATTCCTGGGTGCCCCAGGTGACATAGGGCACGCAGGGAATCGTCGGACCGCCGGCTGCCGCGATCATGTAATGGACGGCGGGAATTTCCTTGCGCAGCATGGAGAGCGAGGTGCAGAAGCGCGAATGGAGATGGATGACCGCGCCGACCTCCGGTTTCTTCGCCATGATATCGCGGTGGAAGCGCCACTCGGTTGAAGGCTTGCGCACGCCATCATGCGATGCGTCGAGCTGCATCAGCACGATATCCTCGGGCACCATTTCATCATAGGCCACGCCGGACGGGGTGATGAGAAAGCCGTTGTCTACCCGCACGCTGATGTTGCCGGCGGTTCCCTGGTTGATGCCGCGGTCAATCATGAAATTGCAGGTGGCGATCATGGCCAATCGAAGGGCTTCATGTTGCATGGGGCATTCCTTTAATCCGCTGATTACAGTGATTTATTTGTAGTTACCACATAATATGTTGCATATACAACATTTTTAAACGGGCCTCAGCCATGCGCAAGCAAGTGATCGGTCAGCTCGGCAAAGCCGCGGCCGCCGCTCGCTTTTGTAACCCAATGGGGCGAGGCGGGCAGGCTGCCAGCAAATTTGGTCACGTTGGCAACGCCCACCGAATTTGGAAAATAGCCAAACATCGGCGCGTCATTGGGACTGTCGCCGACGAAGACAACGGTGTCGGGCTCGCGCTCGGCATTGAGGCCGAATTCATCGGCCAGGATTTTTTTGCTGGTGGTGAGCTTGTCATAGGTGCCGAACCAGCCGTTCACGTGGATTGAGGATATTTTCGCGGTGGCCCCATGGCGCTCGAAAATTTTGACAATGTCATTTACGGCAGCCGATGGCAGCGGCTTCACGTCCTCGGCAAAATCAATGGCGAGGTCCGCCTCGCGGTAGGCCTGGTCGCTGGCCAGTGCGGTGCCGGGGATTTCGCTGAGTACCTCCGTCATGATGAGGTTGAGCTTGGCGCGATCGGCGTTCCGCTCCGCCGCGGTTTTTGCGTAGCAGCGGGTCATGCGGTTTATCCCGTCATCATAACGGAAATAGAAGGCGCCGTTCTCGCCCACCACGCCATCGACCGGCCATTGCCTGGCCACTAGGTCGCACCATCCGGCGGGGCGGCCGGTCACCGGAATAACGATCAGGCCCGCCGCCTTCAGGCGCTCCATCGCCGCATAAGCAATGGCGGGAAGGCGGCCGCCATGGGTCAGGGTATCATCAATGTCAGTCAGAACGGCGCGAATGCGTTTGCGTTCGGCGCCGGGGAATTGCGCAATCGGTCGGAATACGGCAGTGGAGCCGGCGTGCTTGTTCATTGCGAAACTTTCAAGGAATGAAGCGATTAAATCAAAATATGTTGTACTTACAACATTACATATTGTAAACACCAAGTTTCAGGGGATTTGCTTTGCCTACGGAGATTCGAAAAGCGATGACGGATAAGTTGAATGTCTTGTTCATTTGTGCCGATCAGTGGCGGGCCGATTGCATTTCGGCGCTCGGCCACCCGAATGTCAAAACGCCCAATCTTGATGCGCTTGTCAAGGACGGCATGCTGTTTCGCAATCATTTCGGCCAATGCACCCCCTGCGGTCCGTCACGCACCAGCCTGCTCACCGGCCTCTACTTAATGAATCACCGGTCGGGCCGCAATGGCACGCCGCTCGACAGCCGCCACACCAACATCGCCCTCGAAGCGCGCAAGGCCGGATATGATCCGGCGCTGTTCGGCTACACCGACACGACGCCCGATCCCACCGGCAAACATCCCAATGATCCCGCACTCACTGCCTATGATGAAGGGGTGCTGCCCGGATTTACGGTGCCAGTGCATTTGCCCGAAGACATGGGCTTCTGGGTTTCGGATCTGATTTTCAAGGGCTACAAGCTGCCGAAGGGACGCGATGATGTGTTCCGTCCCAAGAAAGGTTTTGCCAAGCCTGCGGATCGCGGCTTCCGTTTTATTCCCACGGAATATCCGGCGGCGGAAAGCGAAACGGCCTTTCTCACCGATGAATTCCTGAAATGGCTTCTGGTGCGGGAACACAAGCCATGGTTTGCCCATTTCGTTTTTTTCCGCCCGCATCCGCCGCTCATTGCGCCGGAGCCTTACAACTCCGCGGTTCATCCCAAGGACGTGAAGTTTCCGGCGCGGGCCGAAACGCCTGAAAAGGAAGGACAGCAGCATCCCCTGCTCTCCTATGAAATTGAAAAGCTCAGAAGGCCAGGGGCCTTTGACGAGCACAATCCCAATGACCTCACCGCCTCAAGCGATCTCGACATCAGGCAGATGCGGGCCACCTATTACGGCCTGGTCAATGAAGTTGACTATCATCTCGGGCGGATCATCACCTATCTCAAGGACACGGGGCAATATGACCGTACACTGATCATTGTCACCAGCGATCATGCCGAAATGCTGGGCGAGCATTATGTCTGGGGCAAGGAAATCTATTTCGACAAGTCGTTCCACCTGCCGCTGGTGATCCGCGATCCGAGACCTGCGGCCAAGGGAAGCAGGGGCAAAATGATCGATGCCATGAGCGAGGCGGTGGATATTATGCCGACCATCCTCGAGTGCATCGGGCAGGAAATCCCGCGTACCTGCGATGGCGCGTCGCTTGTGCCGTTCCTGCACGGAAAAACCCCAGAGCATTGGCGCAAGGAAGTGTTCTTCGAGCATGATTTCCGGGAGGTGCGCAGCCAGAAGGTTGAAGCGGCGCTTGGCATCAGTTCGGATGAAGCCTGTTATGCGGTGATCCGCGACAAGCGTTACAAGTATGTGCATTTTGCCGCCCTTCCGCCGCTGTTTTTCGATCTCGAGAACGACCCCGATGAAATGCATAATCTTGCCGACAAGCCGGAGATGGCCGGGTTGCTGCTGGAGTACACGCGGAAAATGCTGACGTGGCGCCTGGTCAATTCGGAACGCACCATGACGAACATGCATGTGGGGCAGGGCGGATTGTTCCAGAGGCCATGATGACATTACGGAAATTGCGGCGGTATCCTGTTTGCGATAAGGCTAGTCTGGCGACTGACATAGAGAATCTTCAAGAGCTGGGATGGAAACGGTGAGGGCTGTCAAGGAGCGTAGCAAGCAGAAGCGGCAGGGTGCGATCATTGCGGAGCTTCGCGCTTCGCCAGCGATCCGCATTGTCGAGCTGGCGCAAGAGCATGATGTGTCGACCGAAACCATCCGCCGGGATCTTGACGAGTTGAGCGCTGCCGGCCTCATCAACCGCACCTATGGCGGGGCCACCGGGGCTCCCGCCACCGCCGAACCGCTCTATGATGACAGGTACCGGGCCAACACGGCGCAGCGCATGGAATTGGCCAAGGCCGCCGTGCCGCTCATCAGGAATGGCGACACGCTGATGATCGATGCGGGCAGTACCACGGTGTTCGTGGCGAAGCGCCTTGCCGCCGAGTTGAATGATCTCACGGTCATCACCACGGGCTTTGGCGTTGCCTCGGCGCTGGCCACCAATCCCGGCATAAGGGTACGCATGTGCCCCGGCGAATATGATCCGGGCGAGGGCGGCGTGCGGGGCCCTGACACGATCAGCTATCTCGGGCGCTTCAACGTCTCGCACGCCATCGTCGGCGCCAGCCGCCTCGACGCTGATGGACCAAGCGATTTCAATTCCGCTTCAGTGTGGATCAAGCGCACCATGTTCAAGCAGGCAAAAAGCTCGATCCTCGCGCTGGACAGCAGCAAATTCGAGCAGAAAGCCTTCGAGCATATCTGCCCGCTGAACAAGCTCAACCATCTGGTCACCGAAACAGCCCCTCCCGCCAAGCTGGCAAAGGCCCTCGCGCAGAGCAATGTAGCGGTCCATCTGCCGGAAAAGAAAAACTCCTAGATTTCCCTGCAATGGTAGGGTGAGGGACTGCTTCAACCTCTGAACGGTCTTCGCCCTCTCTCCATGGTCGGGCTTGACCCGACCACCCAGACTTCCAACAATTGCGCTGCCTGAAAATCTGGTTGGTCGGGTCAAGCCCGACCATGGAGAGTAGGGGAAGGCGGTCGCGGGAACTTGCTTGAAATGTGAATAAATACAGAATTATATGGTTGACAAAGCAGAATAAAGGCTTATATTTCTAGTCATTAGACAGGATTAGAGCCATGATATTGACAGATAAGCGTTTTCAGGACCCCACAGAAGCCCGCAAATGGTTTGAGTTGCAGCGCTGGCCAAACGGCCCGTGGTGCCCTCACTGTGGCAATGCAGAACCGGACAAGATTACCGCTCTTGAAGGTGAGGCCCATCGTGACGGCGTGTACCAGTGCAATGAGAAGGAATGCCGTTTGCAGTTCTCTGTAACGGTCGGCACCGTCATGGAACGCTCCAAAATTCCATTGAACAAGTGGCTCATGGCAATGCACCTCATGTCATCGTCCAAGAAAGGCTATTCGGCTCACCAACTGCACCGCACCTTGGGTATCACCTATCAGTCGGCTTGGTTCTTGGCGCATCGCATCCGCGAAGCCATGAAGGATTTGAAGCCCGAGACTTTGGGCGGTGACGGCAAGGTTATCGAAGCCGACGAAACCTACCACGGCAAGCGTGAGACGCCCCGCAAGCGCAAACCCGGCCAGCCTAAGCCTACCAAGAGCCACAGGTCAGGCGGGGCGCAGAAGCGCGTTATCGTCGGTCTGGTTGAGCGTGGTGGACAGGTTCGCACTTTCCATGTGCAGAATGCCACGGCTGAAAGCATTCGAGAAATCATGATCAAGAATGTATCCCGCAAGTCGGTTCTCAACACCGACGAAAGCCCGATCTATACCGCAGTTGGCAAGGCTTTTGCGGGCCATGGCACGGTCACGCACTCCCGCAATGAGTATGTCCGTGGCAATGTCCACACCAACACAGTTGAAAACGTCTGGAGCGTATTCAAGCGCGGCATGAAGGGCATCTATCAGCATTGTGGCGAAGCCCATTTGCACCGCTACCTTGCTGAATTTGATTTCCGCTATAACCACCGCTCGGCCCTCAAGATTAGCGATACTGAGCGCACCGAAAACATTGCCAAAGGCATTGAAGGAAAGCGCCTTACATATCGGCGGCTTGACCAAGCCCAAAACGCCTAAGCAGTTGGCGAAACGACTCTACAACATGCGAAAGAAGCGCTAACCTCCCCCTACAACTAGGGGAGGTTGTCATGCTCGATATTACCCACGCTATGGAATTGGCCGGGTTTCTCAAGACTGCGGGCGAAATGACTAAGGCGATGATAGGCATCCGCGATAGTGCAGCGCTTCAAGGGAAGGTCATTGAACTTAACGGAATAATCCTTTCCGCCCAAGGCAGCGCACTTGCGTCCAATCAAGATCAGTTTGCGCTGCTGAGCAGAGTAGGCCAACTTGAAAAAGAAGTTGCTCAGTTTAAAAATTGGGAAACAGAGAAGGAGCGGTATATACTTACCGATTATGGTAGTGGAACGTACGCTTATGCCCTGAAACCAGCCATGGCAAATGGCGAGCCACCTCATCGAATTTGTCCCAATTGCTATGAGGATGGCAAGAGAGGCCTTCTCCAATATCAGGGGAAGACTCACTTTTCGCAGGACCATTTTGTTTGCACCAGATGTAAGGTTGATTATTTCTTTGGGGCATCACATACGCCCGATTTGGATTCTCACTACAGACGGTCTAGGGACGATCCTTTTTAGGGCTGGCCTTTTTCTTTCCCGTTTTTTTCTTGGCGAATTTTGAGTCTTCACGCGCCACACGTGGCATAGCCAGGAGACTCTTGGTGACCTTGGCCAGTTGAATTTCGTCTTTGTCTGTGGAGATTTTTGTCATGCCACTAGCCTATAGCTCAAAACCATCAAAACTTAAACCAACTACTCTTTCGTCAGATGTATTAGCATCAATTGGTCGTCTCGTTCGCGCATTCGCTGAGATAGATGATCTCATAACCCTCTACATTTGCAATCTAGCCGAAATCAGCGAAAGCAGGGCAGTTGTTTTACTTGGTCGAACACAAGCCTCAACTAAACTTGACATCGCTGCCTATCTCGCAAAAATGACAGGGGTAAAAATTACTGCCTTACATAGTGAAATCTTTGGCTCGGGGTATCGAGAATATCGCAAGTGCCGAAATGCCGTTGCGCATGGCGTACTTCTTGGAGAAACCGAGGATGGTCAATTCGCGTTTCTAACGTCAGAAACCGCAGAACCAGACGCAACGGACAAAGCGACAATCCAAGTCGTTTATTCTTATTCTGCACAAATTATAGCGATTTATGCGCAGAGAGCGGAGGAGGCAATTCCAGTTATTACAGAGAATTTGAAGCTTTCGTCATTGCGACAAACACGTCTTGAACGACCTCTTCAGCCACATCGGAAGGGTTTGCCCCAACAGCCAAATAAGAAAAAGCCCTAACCCCCGCCTCGATCATAGCGGGGGTTATTTTGCATCGCCCTGTCGGCGAAAAGTCATAAGATTTATCCACTGCTTTGTCATCCATATAATTCTCAATAAATACTCCTTGACACTATATTCCTAGTATGGCATTTATGTTCCTGTTTCATTTTTGATAAGGAAACATCTTGGACTGGGACTTGGCCATCAAACGCAACAGTGAAGCGCTCAAGGGGATCATTTCGGCCCTTTTCGCCATGCTGGGACTTGCGGGCGAAGCCACGGTTTCGCGGATTCCCAAGCCCCTTTATAGCGCCGTGCTGCGTGTGCTGCGGCCCGCCGAATCCGCCTTGCGCCGCCTTGTGGTCATCGCAGCAAGGGGCCTTGTGGTGAAGCTTGTACCTTCGCGTCCCATGCCCAACGGGCGTAAGATCATAAAGGGCGGCGGAAGCAGGCTCCCCTCCTTCCGGCTCTTCGATCCCCGGAAAAGCTTCCCGGAACTGCGCCAGCGCCGCATAAAATACACGAAGAATCCTCCACGCATCCATGTCTTCCCCTACGATTCCCTGGTGGCGACCCCACAGCCCGTGGTTCCCACTCCGCCGCTACCTGATGGACTGGTCAATGCCGCACGCCTTACCCGCAGGCTCCAAGCCCTCAAGTCGGCACTCGAAGACCTGCCGCGCCAAGCCAAACGTCTCGTGCGCGCAAGGGCCAGGCGGGAGAAGGTGCCAAGCCTGAGGTTCCAATCACCGCTCCGTCCCGGCCAGCCGCCCGGCCACCGGAGGAAACCCATTCACGAAGTCGATGAAATTCTCGCCAACTGCCACTGGCTTGCCTGGGAGGCGTTGAAGATCGACACAAGCTGAAGCGCCTTCCCGTAATCATCCGTAGACGGATTATTTATTGATGTGGACTCTGCGCTCCACAGCCCTTCGCCATGCGGTGTTGACTCCGAAAAACATTTTCTGTAGCCGGAACAAAGGTGAAGAAAGTTTCCCGCCTCGATTTTGAGCCCTATGCGGCTACCTGCGTTTCGGAGGTCTGACAAATGCTGCTGGGTTGCATTGCCGATGATTTCACAGGCGCCACGGACCTGGCGAATACGCTGAGCCGCCATGGCATGCGAACCGTGCAGATCATCGGTGAGCCCACGGGCCTGCCGCCCGATACGGATGCCATTGTCATTGCGCTTAAGTCGCGCACCATTCCGGCGAAGGATGCGGTGGCGCAATCGCTTGCCGCCTGCCGCTGGCTGACACAGCATGGGGCGCGGCAGATCTATTTCAAATACTGCTCAACCTTCGACTCGACGGATGCCGGCAATATCGGCCCGGTGGCGGATGCGCTTCTCGATGAACTTGGCGCTTCCTTCACCATTGCCTGCCCGGCATTCCCGGAAAACGGCCGGACGATTTACATGGGGTATCTCTTTGTGGGGCAGGTGCTGCTCTCGGACTCGAGCATGCGGCACCACCCGCTTACGCCGATGCATGACTCCAATCTGGTGAATGTGCTGGCGCGGCAAACGCCGCACAAGACGGGGCTTGTGACCCATGCGGCGGTGAAGCAGGGAGCCCGCGCCATTGCCGCTGCCTTCGCAGAGTTGCAATCGCGCGGCATCCGCCATGCCATTGTCGACGCGATTGAGGACATCGATCTTCATCATCTCGGTGAAGCGGTAGCAAATCTTGCGCTTGTCACGGGTGGGTCGGGCGCTGCCATTGGCCTGCCCGAAAACTTCCGGAAATCGGGGCTTTTGTCCAAGCGGGAGAGCGTCAAGCCATTGGCCCCGGTCGGGGGCGGCGGTGTTGTTCTTTCGGGAAGCAGCTCGGCGGCAACGCTCGCACAGGTGGCCGCCATGAGCGCGAAATATACGGCCCGGGCCATTGATGTGGCCGCGCTCTTCGACAACAAGGACAAGCTGGTTGCCGATGTTCTGGACTGGGCCTTGCCGAAGCTGAAATTTTCCCCGGTCTTGATCTATGCCAGTGCGCCGCCCGATCAGGTTTTGGAAATGCAAGCGCGCTTCGGGCGCGAGCAGGCGGGTGCCATGATCGAGATGGCAATCGCGGCTATCGCCACGGGTTTGGCCAAGGCCGGGGTGCGGCGCTTCGTTGTGGCAGGCGGCGAAACATCGGGTGCGGTTG
>CXWL01016645.1_pt1 | contig 12071 bp, 10 predicted proteins | sample 590931 | NCBI WGS metagenome assembly CXWL01 (sample SAMEA3498368, study PRJEB10139) | groundwater metagenome | biome: water well; material: biofilm material | place: Germany | collected 2015-04-27
GCCCAGGCGAGTCAATCGACAGTGGTCGCTCCACCGAGATCAACACGTCGTCCGCGGGCGACAACTGGGCGGTACCGCCCCAGGCCAGGCAGGCCCGGTGCGTGCGCACGATGTTGGCCAATTCGTCAAACGGCAGTTCTACCCTGGCCAGTACCTCCATTGTGTCGGCGGTGCCGGCCGGGGAGGTAATCGCGCGGGACGATGTCTTGGGGCACAGCAGGCCATGAGCTGCGACGATGGGTACCACCAACATGGAGGTTCGGTTGCCGGGTATGCCGCCAATGCAATGTTTATCAACCACCAGTGGCTCGTGCCAGTCGAGCTTGCGCCCGGAGGCCACCATCGCTTGCGTCAGAAAATAGACTTCCTCGCGGTCCAGTTCGTCGCGATGGGTCGCCACGACGAAGGCGGTCAATTCGATCTTGGAGTAGCGGCGCTGGGCGATGTCGCGCACGATGCCGTTGAAGTCTTCTTGGCCGAGTCGTTCGCCCGCGATCTTGCGGTGCAGGGCGCCGATCGATTCGGCCGGCTCCGCCTGGGACACGGTCGCGGCGTGGCCGTCTTGCACCGCCAACTGGGAGAAGGCGTCCTCCGACATGCCGAGCTCATTGCAACCGACGATGGTGGTGTCGTCGACTACATTGAGCGTGGCCAGAATGCGTCGCCCATTGGCGCGCACCTCGACTTTGGACAGCGCTTGAAAACCTTCGGCACGGTACACCGCGCAATCGCGGTGCAAATAGGCCACATTCTCGCGGTAGGTGTCGATGGCCACGCGTCTGATGGACAGACGCGAACCCGCCGGTTCTTCGCCCGCCGAAGTCGTCGCGCTTGAGTATTCCAGGGGGGCTCTGCTCATACGCGTAGCCTACACTGGATTCGCAGGCTTGCGGCGTTTGGACGGGGCGGGCGGGTAGGGCGAATGGCGCTAAGGCGGAAAGAAAAAAAGGCTCCCGAAGGAGCCTTTCATGGTCCAGCGCAATCAGACGCGCTTGCGGTACTCGCCGGTGCGGGTGTCGATTTCGACCTTGTCACCTTGTGCCACAAAAATTGGCACACCGATCTCAAAGCCGGTGGCGATCTTGGCGGGCTTGAGCACCTTGCCCGAGGTGTCACCCTTGACGGCCGGCTCGGTCCAGCTCACTTCGCGCACAACGCTGGTGGGCAACTCCACGGAGATCGCCTTGCCGTCGTAAAACACGACTTCGACTTCCATGCCGTCTTCGAGGTAGTTGAGCGCGTCGCCCATGTTTTCGGCCTCCACCTCGTACTGGTTGTACTCGGCGTCCATGCACACATACATGGGATCGGCGAAGTAGGAGTAGGTGCAGTCCTTCTTCTCCAGAATCACCTGGTCCATCTTGTCGTCGGCCTTGAACACCACTTCGGTACCGAAGTTGGCGATCAGGCTCTTGAGTTTCATGCGCACGGTGGCGGAATTGCGCCCGCCGCGGCTGTATTCGGTCTTAAGCACGACCATCGGATCCTTGCCGTGCATGATGACGTTGCCTGCGCGGATTTCTTGAGCGATTTTCATAACAGATGATTGAAAGTTGACCGCATACGACGCGGCGGGGCGAACAGGTCCGACCCAGAATCAGGACAAATTCGCAAAGCCTTGAATTTTAACGGTTTTTTTGGGTGAATTGGATGAGCTGTGTTGTCAGGTCGTTCTGCCGTGCCATCCGCCCGGCGGCTCGATGCACGCAGTCCCGCCATTCAGGCAGGTCCAGAGCCGGCAAGGGCCCATCGCTTAACCCATTCCAGATCTGGTGCATGCGCCGCAGCGTCGGTGGCGCCAGGATAGTGTCCAGCAGCGCTTGCAGCTTGGCGTGGTGGGCCTGGTCCTGCTGTGGGTAGGCTTGCCAGACAAACGGCTTCTCGGCCCACAAGGCGCGTACCAGCGAGTCCTCGCCACGGACAAAATTCAGGTCGCAGGACCACAACAGGTGGTCGTAGTCGGCTTGACTGAAGTGTGGCAATTCGGTAATGCGCAATCTCCCCAATTGATTCCATTGCGGCGCACGGGCCTGCAGGTGCTGCAGGCTCAGGCGCACCGCAGCCTGCGCTCGACCCGGTGTCACCAGTAGTCGAGTCGGGGCAGGGCCGCTTGCCAGCAACTGAAGCAGTTCGCCCAGGCCCGGCGGTTCGTAGCAAAAGAGTGATATCAACCGTTCTGCCCCAGACGCGAGCCCGTGTGCGGCCAGCCAGTTGGCCGGGTCAAAGTCGACGCGACGTCGCGCCAACTGTGCTTCGCGTATCAATCCGCCGGTCCCGGTGGTGAAACCTGGATAGAAGAAGTACTTGGTCAAGTCAATGCCAGGCCCGGCAAGCACCGGCGACAACAGGGCGTGACAACGCTCGGCGTAGGCCTCGGCGCTCAGGTACTCCAGATTGATCCAGAAGCCGCTCTGACCTGAAACCGTTGTGTGGTGCGCATATAGCGCTATGAATTCAGGAGCTATTTCGCAACCAAACGCTTCGATCAAAACCTCGCCTGGCGTCACCCCCCGCAGATCCAGGCGGTCGCGCCAGTTTCTGAGTTCGACACCGGCCGCGCCATTTGGGGCCAGCCACGCCAATGCGCTGGCATCGTCCACCCACAGCCGCACGCGCTGGCCTCGGGCAGCCAGGTCCGCGCTCAGGCGCCAGCAGACACCAATGTCGCCATAGTTGTCGATGACCCTGCAGAAGATGTCCCATTGTTTTGTGGCTGGCACGCCGAGATTGTCCACAATACGCGGCTATGTCGTCTGAATTCAATTCACCTGAACAACTCCCAATCGACGGTCACTGCGAGGCTCTGCTCGCGCAAGTGGCCGCGCTGGCGCCACTGCCGGGGGTCTACCGCTACTTTGATGCGCAGGGTGCGGTGCTTTATGTGGGAAAGGCCATCAACCTCAAGAAGCGGGTATCGAGCTACTTCCAGAAGAACCACGGCGGCACGCGTATTGGCCACATGGTGAGCAAGATCGTGCGCATGGAGACTACGGTGGTGCGCTCAGAAGCCGAGGCACTGCTGCTTGAGAACAACCTGATCAAGACGCTCAACCCCAAGTACAACATTCTGTTCCGGGATGACAAGAGCTACCCCTATCTGAAGATGACCGTGTCGGTTCGCAAGGGTGGCCCGATTGAAACCGAGGATGGGCGAGACGCCAGCGCCAGCTCTCGCAACGCCCAGGACTTCTCGCGGGTCTCGTACTACCGAGGCGCGGTGGAGAAGCGGCATCAGTACTTTGGGCCCTACCCGAGCGCGTGGTCGGTCAAGGAAGCGATTTTGCTGATGCAAAAGGTGTTTCGCCTGCGCACCTGTGAAGACCCGGTGTTCAACAACCGTTCCCGCCCGTGCTTGTTGTACCAGATCAAGCGCTGCTCGGCACCGTGTGTCGGGCACATCTCGCAGGAGGCCTACGCGCAGGACGTGGCACGGGCTCAGCGATTTTTGCGTGGCGACGCGCAAGAGGTGATGCGCGAACTGGAGGCGCGCATGATGGCGCACGCCCAAGCGTTGGAGTTTGAGCAGGCGGCGGAGTTGCGCAATCAGGTGGCGGCGCTGTCCAACGTGCTGCACCAGCAATCGGTGGACAACGTCAGCGACCGGGATGTCGACGTGCTGGCGGTCAAGGTGCAGGGCGGGCGTGCTTGCGTCAATTTGGCGATGGTGCGTGGCGGTCGCCACCTGGGGGACAGGCCCTATTTTCCGGTGCACGTCGACGAGGCGTTGGCGCTGCGTGGCGAGGACGATGACGATGTGGGAGCGGACGCCCGATCGGTGGAGGTGCAGGTGTTGGAAGCTTTCGTGGCCCAGCACTATATTGACGTGGCCGTGCCGCCCAGCCTGGTCACCAGTGAGCCGATCAACAAGAAGTTGCTGCGGGCCTTGTCGGAGCGTACTGGCATCAAAGTCAGTGCCCAGCACCAGCCGCGCGAGCAGCGCCGCGTCTGGCTGGAAATGGCGCAGACCAATGCGGCGTTGCAATTAGCCCGGCTGCTGGCCGAAGAGGGCTCGCAGCAAGCGCGCACCCGCGCCCTGGCCGACGCGCTGGATCTGGCGCCGGACAGCCTGGAGGCTTTGCGCATCGAGTGTTTTGACATTTCTCATACAGCGGGTGAATCGACGCAGGCCTCGTGCGTGGTGTTTCATCACCACAAGATGCAGAGCGCGGAGTACCGCCGTTTCAACATTGACGGGATCACGCCTGGTGACGACTACGCCGCTATGCGGCAGGTGCTGGAGCGACGTTATGGCAAGTTGGCGCAGGCCTTGCAGGCGGCGCATGCGACGGGCGAGCCAGCGGCGGCGAGCGGACGCTTGCCTGACCTGGTGCTGGTGGACGGCGGGCGTGGCCAGGTCAGCATGGCGCGCGACGTGTTCGAGCAGTTGGGTCTGAACCTGTCGCTGATCGTTGGCGTGGAGAAGGGTGAGGGGCGCAAGGTGGGGCTGGAGGAACTGGTGTTTGCCGATGGGCGCGACAAGGTCTACCTCGGGCACGATTCGGCCGCCTTGATGCTGGTCGCGCAGATTCGGGACGAGGCGCACCGCTTTGCCATCACCGGCATGCGGGCGCAGCGCGCCAAGGTGCGGCTGAGTGGTGGCAAGCTGGAAGAAATCGCCGGCATCGGCCCCAAGCGCCGCGCCCGGCTGCTGCAGCGTTTTGGCGGGGTACGTGGGGTTGGCTTGGCCAGTGTGGAGGATATCGCCAGCGTGGAGGGCATCTCCCGCGAACTGGCCGAGGAAATCTACCGCGCCCTGCATTGATCGGCTTGCCGGACCGTGTGTCCGCTCGTGCCACAATCAGCCCAGCATGTTCTTGACCATCCCCACCATCATGACCTGGACGCGCATCGTCGCGATTCCGTTGATCGTGGGTGTGTTTTATCTGCCGGAGGCGGCCGCGTCGGAGGCGCAGCGCAATCTGATCGCCACCGTCATGTTTGTCCTTTTTGCGGCCACCGATTGGCTCGACGGCTACCTCGCGCGCAAGCTCAATCAGGTGTCCGCGTTTGGCGCGTTTCTGGATCCGGTGGCGGACAAGTTTTTGGTCTGCGCAAGTGTGCTGGTGCTGGTGCATCTGGGGCGGGCGGACGTGTTTGTGGCGTTGATCATCATTGGTCGTGAGATCGCCATCTCGGCGCTGCGTGAGTGGATGGCGCAGATCGGCGCCTCCAAGAGCGTGGCGGTGCACATGGTCGGCAAGCTCAAAACGGTGGCGCAAATGGTGGCCATTCCGTTCCTGCTGTTTGATGGTCGCCTGTTCGGACTGATCGACACCCATGTCTGGGGCGTTTGGCTGATCTGGATCGCGGCCTTGTTGACCGTCTGGTCGATGGTCTATTACCTGCAGAAGGCGCTGCCCGAGATTCGGGCCAGGGTGAAGTGACGGCCCCCGACGACCGGGCCCTGATCCGGGTCATGCCGGCGGTGTTCGTGCTGATCTGGAGTACCGGTTTCATCGTGGCGCGGTACGGCATGCCGCATGCGCCGCCGATGAAGTTTCTGGTGGTGCGCTACGCCTTGTCGATTCTGTGCTTTGCTCCCTGGATTGCGCTGGCCCGTGTGCCCTGGCCGCGCAATGGTGCGCAGTGGCTGCACCTGACCGTGACGGGCGTGCTGATGCATGCGATCTACCTGGGTGGCGTCTGGGCTGCGGTGAAGGCGGGCATGGGCTCGGGCTTGTCGGCCCTGATCGTTGGACTGCAGCCGGTGCTGACGGCGATCTGGCTGTCCGCCACGGGTGGCAAAGTGCTCGGGCGGCAATGGACCGGATTGGTGTTGGGTTTCATCGGTTTGGTGATGGTGGTGTCGCGCAAGTTCGGCCAGGGGGGTGAGGCCAATTGGCTGAACATGTCGTTCGCGATTGCCGCCTTGCTCAGCATTACCTTGGGGACGCTGTACCAAAAGCGCTTCGTTGCCCCCTGCGATGTGCGCACCGCCAATGTCGTCCAACTCGGCGCGGCGCTGTTGCTGACCTTGCCGCTGGCCTTGCTGGAGATGGAGGCGATGCACTGGAACGACGAGCTGCGCTGGGCCATGGCCTGGTCGGTACTGGCGCTGACGCTGGGTGGCAGCTCGCTGCTGTATCTGCTGATTCAGCGCGGTGCGGCGACGTCCGTGACCAGCCTGATGTACCTGGTACCGCCGGTCACGGCGCTGATTGCGTGGCTGCTGTTTGCCGAACCCATCTCGGCGCTGACCGTAGCCGGCACCGCGCTCACCGCGCTGGGCGTGGCGCTGGTGGTGCGCCAGCCCAGGGCCGGGTAGCCGCGGCACGGTCCCTGCCCTGGCGCTTGTGGTTTGTCGATTGAAAAGGAGTCCATCGTGACCAAGCAACGTATCGCCGTGATTGCCGGCGACGGCATCGGCCAGGAAGTGATGCCCGAGGGCCTGCGGGTGGTGCAGGCGGCGGCAGATCGGTTTGGGCTTGATCTGGAGTTCGACCATTTCGATTTCTCCAGTTGGGCCTACTTCGAGCAACACGGCAAGATGTTGCCGGACGATTGGAAGGACCTGATCGGCGGTCACGATGCCATTTATTTTGGCGCCGTGGGCTGGCCGCAGAAGGTCCCCGATCACATTTCCTTGTGGGGCTCCTTGCTGCTGTTTCGGCGCGAGTTCGAGCAATACGTCAACCTGCGCCCGGCGCGCTTGATGCCAGGCATCATCGCCCCGGTCGTGCGCCGCGACGGCAGCGCACGCGTGGCTGGTGAGATCGACATGATGATCGTGCGCGAGAACACGGAGGGCGAGTACTCCAGTGTTGGCGGGCGCATGTTCGAGGGCACCGAACGCGAGATCGTGATGCAGGAGACCGTGATGTCGCGCATTGGCGTGGACCGGGTGCTGCGCTTTGCCTTCGAATTAGCGATGTCCCGGCCGAAGAAGCACCTGACCAGCGCCACCAAGTCGAACGGCATTGCCATCACCATGCCCTATTGGGATGAACGCGTCGAGGCGATGGCGCGCCAGTACCCGGCGGTGCGGGTCGACAAGTTTCACATTGACATCCTGACGGCGCACTTTGTACAGCGGCCGGAGTACTTCGATGTGGTGGTGGCCAGCAACTTGTTTGGCGATATCCTGAGCGATCTCGGACCGGCGTGCACCGGCACCATTGGCATTGCACCCAGCGCCAATCTCAACCCTTCACGACAGTTTCCGTCGCTATTCGAGCCGGTGCATGGTTCGGCGCCGGACATCGCTGGTCGCGGCATTGCCAACCCAATTGGTCAAGTCTGGAGCGGCGCGCTGATGCTGGAGCATCTGGGCCACCGCGCGGCGCACGATGCGGTTTTGTCGGCCATCGAACGAGTGTTGCAGCCAGGCAGCGGTGCGCCGCGCACGCCGGACCTGGGCGGCACCGCCACGACCCAGGATTTGGGCCGTGCCATCACTGCCGCGCTATAGCGCATTTCGTGGCTACTGGCCAGAGGTCAATCACCGGCTCTTGCACTTCTTACGTGGTGATGCCAAAGAAGTTTGCGCAAAACCGAATAGAATTCGCCTCCGCGCTGTTGTAATGCTGCATGTGTTGTTGACACTGGAGAGCCCAGTGGCTTTAATGATATGCGGCGGTACGAACTGCTGTCACCATCTCCCACACACCTGCTAATTGATCGGTCAATTTCCTGTTGACCTGGTCGCCATGTGTGGGGAGATAAAGATTCTGATGAGACACTTTGATCAACGTTGCTTCCATACGAGGGGACATTTGTGAATAAAACTGAACTGATTGAGCACATAGCCAAGCACGCCGACATCTCCAAGGCCGCGGCCACGCGGGCCCTGGAGTCCACCATTGGTGCTGTCAAGACGACCTTGAAGAAAGGCGGCTCGGTGTCGCTGGTGGGTTTTGGGACTTTTGCCGTGGGCAAACGCGCCGCGCGCGTGGGTCGCAATCCCCGTACTGGCGCTGCGATTAAAATCAAGGCTGCCAAAGTGCCAAAGTTCCGACCGGGCAAAGCGTTGAAGGACGCCTTGAACTGATTTCGGGTTAGTAACGGTGGGGTGCTTAGCTCAGTTGGTAGAGCGGCGCCCTTACAAGGCGTAGGTCGGCGGTTCGAGCCCGTCAGCACCCACCACCAAGGCGAACAGGATGTTCGCCTTTTCTTTTTTGAGATATGGCGGGACAGTCCGCGGCGACGTGATTGCGGAGCAAGCCCTGTCCTGAACTGACTAGAAGGTCCGCGCATGTTTGATTTCGTTCGCCAACACACCAAGATCATGATGGGCCTGATGTTCCTGCTGATCATCCCCTCGTTTGTGCTGTTTGGCATCGACGGCTACAACAGTTTTCGCGACAAAGGCATTGCGGTGGCCAAGGTCGGCGGCCAGGACATTACCCAATCCGAGTGGGACTTCGCGCACAAGAATGAAGTCGAGCGTTTGCGTGCGTCGCGTCCGAATCTCGATATCAAGCTGCTCGATTCCCCTGACATGCGTTACGCCTCGCTTGAACGGCTGGTGCAAGAGAAGGTGTTGGCACAGGCCGCCGAGCAGTCGCGGCTGTCCACCAGTGATGCGCGATTGGCCCGTGAGCTACAGCAGGTGCCGGCGATTGCGTCCCTGATCGGCTCGGATGGCAAACTTGACCGTGAGCGCTACCGCCAGTTGGTGGCGGGTCAGGGCCTGACTCCCGAGGGTTTTGAGGCGCGCGTGCGCAAAGACCTCTCCGTGCGCCAAGTGCAGGAGGCTGTGACGGCCAGCGGCTTCGCTGCCGGGGCGTTGGCCGACGTCGCCTTGAGTGCTTTCTTTGAGAAGCGCGAGGTCCAGCTTGCCTCCTTCAAGCCGTCGGATTTCGCCAGCAAGGTGGAGCCCACCGAGGCTGAGCTGGAGGCTTTCTACAAGGCCAATCAGACTCTTTTCCAGGCGCCCGAGGCGGCGAGTCTCGAGTACCTTGTGCTCGATCTGGAAGCCATCAAGAAGACCATCACGCTCAACGAATCGGACCTCAAGGGTTACTACGAGCAAAACGTGGCGCGCCTGAGTGGTGAGGAGGAGCGTCGCGCCAGCCACATCCTGATCACTGCCATCAAGGAGGCCTCACCCGCCGAGCATCAAAAAGCCAAGGCGCGTGCCGAGGAGTTGCTCCTGGCCCTGCGCAAGGCGCCTGACAGTTTTGCTGAAATGGCCAAGAAGAACTCGCAGGATCCGGGTTCAGCAGCCAATGGTGGCGATCTGGATTTCTTCAAGCGGGCTGGCATGGTGAAGGCTTTTTCAGATGCGGCATTCTCTCTCAAGAAAGGTGACGTCAGTGACGTGGTGCAATCGGAGTACGGTTACCACGTCATCAAGTTGACGGACATCAAGACACCCAAGCCGCGCACATTCGAAGAGCTTCGTCCAGGTATCGAAGCGGACTTGAAGACGCAGCAGGCGCAGCGCAAGTTTGCCGAATCAGCCGAAGCCTTTACCAACGGCGTGTACGAGCAATCCGACAGCCTCAAGCCGGTGGCTGACAAGCTCAAGCTGGAGGTCCGTACCGCCACCGGTCTGGCACGCAAGCCCGCACCGGGGGCCGCCGGTGTGTTGGCCAACGCGAAGTTCCTGGCGGCCATTTTTGGACCCGACGCAATCGAGAAGAAGCGCAACACCGAAGCTGTGGAGACCGGGCCAAGTCAGTTGGTGTCCGGACGAATTACCCAATACACCTCGGCCAAGACGCTGGCCTTGGCGGATGTGCGTGTCAATGTGCGTGAGCGCGTGGTGGCTGCGCGCGCCAACGAACTTGCCAAGAGAGACGGTGCTGACAAGCTGTTGGCCTGGAAAGCCAACCCTGCCACGGCCAATCTGCCGTCCGCTGTTGTGGTGTCGCGTGACCGGCCGCAGAATTTGCCGCAACCGGTGCTGACCGCCGCATTGCGGGCTGACACCAGCGTGCTGCCAGTGTTCGTCGGGGTTGACCTGGGCGAGCAGGGGTACGCCGTGGTCAAGATCAACAAGTTGATTGCGCGCGAGGCGCCCACCGCCGACGCAGTCAAGCAAGACCGAGCCCAGTACGGCCAGTGGTGGACAGGTGCCGAGAGCCAGGCTTACTACGCGTTGCTGAAGGATCGCTTCAAAGTTCAAATGAAGGTGCAGCGTCCGTCCATGCTCAGCGCTGATTCAGCGGGCGGGGCGATTCAATGATGGCAAGCCAGCTATAATAATCAGCTGCGGTGGCTGTAGCTCAGTTGGTAGAGTCCAGGATTGTGATTCCTGTTGTCGTGGGTTCGAGCCCCATCAGCCACCCCATATAGATCAAGCACTTAGCCCACTTCACAGTGGGCTTTTTTGCGTTAGAGGCGCCCAATATGTCGGCGCCGACGTCAAACTGACCCAGGCTACCGATGCTGCGTGACCCGGCCAGGGGTCCCTGAAATCGCTTCTGGGTGCGGGATGGGGCTCCGTGATGGTGGGTCAGTCAAAAGTCGGCACATGGGTCAAAAACGCGTCAGCGCCTACACCTGAGGCGACATCCTCACCCTGTCAGCCGTGTTTTTCCTTCTCCCACCCCACGGCCCCGATCACGCGCTCGGCCACTTCGGCGGCCAGCGGCTCGAGGGTGGTGGCCATCGTGTCGTTCCAGCGGTTCAGGTAGCCGAACAGGGCGATGGCCGCGACGATCTCGACGATCTGCTCGTCGTTGTAGTGTTTCTTCATCTCGTCAAAGTCCGCCTGCGTCGCTTCGTTGGGCACCTTGCTGGCCTTCAGGGCCAGGCTGATGGCGGCGCGCTCTGCAGGGGTAAACAGCGCGCTGTTCTCGAAGTCCCACAGCGCGGCAATCTTTGCGTCCGACGCCTTGTAGATGCTAGCCAGATTGGTCATGTGCGACTGGCAGTAAAGGCAGCCGGCCGCGTAACTGCTGGCCAGGCTGACCAGCATCTTGGTTTCCTCGGGCACCGTGCCTTCGTACAGCACCGCTTGGTTCAGCGCCATGAAGGCCCGCACGATGTTGGGCCGCCGCACCATGGTCATGATGCTGTTGGGCGTAAAGCCGCGCGTCTTCTTGTAATGCTCGAAACGCTCTCGGATGTCGTCTTCCTTGATGTCGGCCAGGGGAACAGGGGAGAGGTGGGGCATGGGGAAGTCCGTATGGGTTTGGGGCGAAAGACGTGTCGCCCAGTTTATAGACCTTGCAGGGTGGTCGAAACCAGGTATAAAACCGGTGCTTCTTCATCCAACTGGACCGCATACCTCACGCTACCGACACTGCATGTTTAGGCGCAGACACGACTTTGATTCCCCACCATGACGGAGCGCCATCCTGCAACTCGTTCTCCGCAAACAAGAACGGCGACCCTTTCGAGTCGCCGTTTTTAGTTTAGTCTGGATCCCTTGGCCACACGCGCCACCAACCACTCGTGCACGTCGGCCCTGACATTGCGCCCCTCCAGCAGGAAGGCCTCGTAACGGTTGGGCACATAGGGCAGGTAGACCAGCGCCATTTTTGCCTCGTCTGGTGTCCGATTTGCCTTGCGAGCATTGCAGACCGAGCACGCTGCTACCAGGTTCATCCAGTCGTACGGCCCGCCCCGCGAGTCCGGCACGATGTGTTCGACCTGCAAATCGCGCTCAAGGAAGATTTGGGCGCAGTAAGCGCAGGTGCACCGATCCCGAACCAGCAACTTGGCTTTGGTGACAGTCGCAGGGACATCAAACAAGTTGCGCCGCGACATGCCGCGCAAGGCGACGATCGGGTGCACAACGATTTGTGATTGTCGGCCCGACTGCACGTTCCAGCCACCGCGCAATGTCGCCAGGGGCCCGGAGCCCTCCTCCCAAGCGACAGCACCGGTGGCGTAGTGCGACGCAGCGTCCTCCAGTGTGATCCAGGCCTGGGGGGTGCCCTGGATGTCGAGTTGCAGCACGCGGTGCATGATGGTGGTCTCCTTTCTGCCACAAATGGCGCCTGTATCATGGTGATGGTGCCCGATACAGGGCTCGTACCTGTACGCCGAAGCCACGAGGTTTAAGCCCGTTGCGTCTACCAATTTCATCAATCGGACAGGTATGTTTGGGGTGAGTCGGGGAATCGAACCCTCGTCTCCTGTTTCACAGACAGGCGTGCTACCACTGCACCAGAATCACC
>CXWL01054920.1_pt1 | contig 12067 bp, 9 predicted proteins | sample 590931 | NCBI WGS metagenome assembly CXWL01 (sample SAMEA3498368, study PRJEB10139) | groundwater metagenome | biome: water well; material: biofilm material | place: Germany | collected 2015-04-27
TACACAGAGCGAGAGGGCGATTTGAGAATAGTGTACAATGTGTGGTCTCTGTCCTACATTCAGGGGGAGACACAAAGTGATTCCCAGGATCGACTTGAGTGACAAGATTATGGTGCCGCCGGCAGGGTAGGTTAACCGGCGGCACCGTGGAGGAACCAATCTATAACGCGCTGTTGCGGTCGCGCTATATCTGTTGATTCATTTCGGAATCAACACTTGTCGTGCCGTACTTTTGTACGGCGCTATCTGTGATTATCAAGCCGGCGAATGTACGCCGGTATACTACGATCATCCTCACTGAAGACCGGCACCCGATGACGCTGTCCGCCGTTGCCGTTACCGGAGTCATGTGCAACCGAGTGCGTAACCCCAAACGAAATCGGTGATTCAGTCGCCTCAGCTACCAGCACCTCTTCGTGTTCAGGAATGGTCGGAGAGAATCCCGCCTGGGTAACCGGTAACTCTTCGGGAAAGAGCGAAATGGTCTTCCCGACGCTCGCGGTTTCGGGCTTCTTCTCTTCAACAGGCGCAGCCACTCGACTGCCGCCGATCCCCGTAGCAATGACTGTCACCCGCATCTGATTACTCATGGTCGGATCGATCACCGCGCCAAAGATGATGTTGGCATCGGCTCCGGCCTCTTCATAGATCAGCGAGGTGGCGGTATTGACATCATACAGGGTCATATCCTCGCCGCCGGTCACGTTGATGAGAACGCCGTGGGCTCCACTGATAGAAACATTCCCTAACAGGGGCGAGCGGATCGCTTCCCGCGCGGCTNNGAGCATGACCGTGCGGACATCCGCGAAGTCGCAGTTGATCAACCCCGGAATGGTGATGAGGTCCGAAATTCCTTTGGTCGCCTGGTGAAGGACATCGTCGGCGGTCGCGAAAGCCTCGATGAATGTCGTGTTCTTGTCGACGATTTCAAGCAACCGTTCGTTCGGGATGGTAATCAGAGTGTCGACTTTTGATTTCAACTCGGCCAAACCGAGGTCAGCGCGCGTCGCCCGCTTGTTGCCTTCGAAGTGAAAAGGTTTGGTGACGATCGCCACCGTCAGCGCTCCCGACTGCTTGGCAATCTCCGCGACAACCGGCGCGGCGCCGGTCCCGGTGCCACCCCCCATACCGGCGGTGATGAAGACGAGGTTGGGGTGTCCGATCTCGCGCATGACGTACTGTCGGCTTTCTTCGACAGCGCGGCGCCCGATTTCAGGGTTGGCTCCGGCGCCAAGGCCGTTGGTGATTTCACGGCCGATCTGAATTTTCTTCTCCGCGACATTTTGATCCAACACCTGGGCATCGGTGTTGATGGCGATAAACTCCACTCCCCGCAGGTTGGCCGCGATCATCCGGTTGATCGCATTTCCTCCCGCTCCACCGACTCCCACGACCTTGATGTTGGCATAGCCAACATAGTCGGCAGCCAGATTGAACTGGTGCTTGTTTTCCATTGTGTACCGTTCCTCCTTGAATGGTATTGCAGCCATTAGAACTGTTTTGTAATCCAATTTTCCATCATCTTCCAGAATCCCTTGATCCGTTTCTTTCCCCCTCCCGACTCGTTGGTCAGTCCGTAGAGCGCCAGCCCGTGCGCCGTTGCAAAGCGGATGCTGTTCAATTCGTCGGGGATATGCGCAAATCCACCGATCTGTCCCCTACGCACCGGCATGTCGAACATCTGCTCAGCCAGTTCGACGGCACCGGGCAGAAGCGATCCGCCTCCAGTCAGGATCAACCCTGCGGCGGCGGTATCACCGCGATGAACCTTCTTGAGCTCGCGTGCTACGAGTGAAAAGATCTCTTCAACCCGCGGTTCAATGATCGAAGCCAGCACGTTACGCGAAATTTCCCGCTCAGCTCTGCCGCCCATGCCGGAGACAGTGATCATCTCATCGGGGTCAACCAGTGACGCCAGACACGCGCCGTGAGCAAGTTTGATTTCTTCCGCCTGGTCGAGGCTGGTTCGCAATCCAATGGCAATGTCGTTGGTAACGTTTCTGCTCCCCAGCGACACAACCGCAGTGTGGCGAATGGCACTGTCGTAGAACAACGACACACTGGTGATGTCCCCGCCGAAGTCGACGATGACCGCCCCGCTGCTCCGTTCTTCTTCAGACAGAAGGACCTGAGCGAGGCCAAGCGCTTCGAGTACGATATGATCGACCCCAAGCTGACAGCGCTCGAGCGCCCGGTAGATATTTCGCGTGGTTGTCACCGAGGCGGTGACAATATGCGCCTCGACCTCAAGGCGAACGCCGGACATTCCGGTCGGATCCTTGATGCCGGATTCGTCGTCGACCGAGAAGTCCTGTGGAATGACATGAATGATCTCCCGGTCAACCGGTATCGCTACCGCGCGTGACGCTTCGATGACCTTCTCGACGTCGGCCGGAGTAATTTCATTGTCGGCGCGATTGACGGCGATCACCCCCTGGCTATTGATGGAGCGCACATGTTCACCCGAGATCCCTACAGTCACGCGATCAATCTCTGTCCCTGACACCAACTGAGCATCATCTATTGCCCGACGAATCGAGCGTACGGTCTTATCCATGTCAACGACGACTCCCCGCCTGAGTCCTTCGGCCGGCGACTGTCCGTGGCCAATGACATAAATACCGCCGTGCTCATCCCTTTCCCCGACCAGGGCGAGAATCTTGGTTGTGCCGATATCAAGGGCGGCGATGATCTGCTCATCGGCCATTGGCAGTCACCTTCTTCGCTTTCGCGCTCTCTTTCAGAGTTCTGTCTGTCTTCTTAGGCGTAACAGGCGACATGGGGCGTGACGGGGAGTTCGGCTTGCCTAACGAAGATGCCTTCGGCGAAGCAGTTGGGTGATTCCCAGTCTTGATTACCGCTGGCCTGGCTGGAGCCGCCTTGCGATGGCTGCCTGATCCCTTCACTGGGGCTACGGTCGGGCTCTTGGGTTTGGCAAAAACCGGTCCACTGGATGTTGCAGGGGGAGTCTGCATCTCCTGTTGAGCGGCCCTCACGACGCTCGCTGAATCTTTTCGCTTCTTCTCCGGCTGGGCCTCTCGCACGATCATGTTGTCGTAGCGCAGGTCAAAGACGCTCGCTCCAAACGGTTCCGCCTTATAATGCTCCATGAACGCGACGAATTCATCCAATCGCACCAGCAGGTCGATGGGCAGAGCCCGCACGACACAGGGCAGGCCGGAGATGGAGACAGTCAGATAGCTCGGATTCGCGAAGCTCACTTCACTAATGAGTCGGAAGAAGTCGGGGCGCTGTGCGTGCAGTTCCTTCAGTTGCGGAACCACCAGGCTGACCCGAGGATCGACACACTGATCAAACAACAGGCGTATTCTGACACCCGTGCAGATCGGCAGCTCCCAGTCACGAACGTCGTTCGAGAGGGGGACCACGCGCGCGGTTTCGTCCAGACCGAAGAGCATGCCACTGACATCATCATGGACATAACAGATAGGAGTCAGGTTCGTCGTCGAGATATGCAGGGTATTCGGAAGGATGTAGTCGATCGACACATGGCGCACTCCCTGACGGGCAAAGAGGGCATCGGCCAGACTGTCGAGCGGCTGCTTGAGAATTCCCTGCGAACGAACCAGACCAAGCTCACGTTCCCAGTTTTCCACTTTTTGCCCGTTCAGCGTGACCGCCTGCAGGGAACACAGCGACGTGTACTGGACAGCGGCAAGCACCCCCGACACGACCACTGTCAGAGAGAAGAGAAGAACTTTCACTTCATTCGTAAACCAGTTCATATACTTTTTAGGCGCTCCAGGAGTGGGTGACGCAGGTACGTGATCGAACCCGCACCGATAAGGATGACGACATCGCCGGCTCGAGCGATTTTCAGAATAGCGTCGATCGCATTATCCTTGGTACCGACATATTCGAAGTCACCAATCTTCCGACGAAGCGCTTCCTGCCGAATACACTCAGACGTAACCCCTTCGATCGGCAGTTCACGCGCCGGATAAATGTCAGTGAGAATGCACTTGTCTGCCAACGACAGCGCCTGAGCAAACTCCCCGAGAAACTGCTGGGTTCTACTGAACAAGTGAGGCTGGAATACGGCGATGATCCGTCGTTCGGGATAGATATCACGCGCTGCGGTCAGAGTGGCTTTGATCTCGGTGGGGTGATGCGCGTAGTCGTCGATCACCAGCACGCCCGAGGCCTCACCGATGATCTCGAAACGTCGCCCGACACCGCGGAACGATCGCAGGGCGTCAGCAATGGCCTCGAACGGCACATCGAGCTCACGCGTCGCGGCCACGGCGGCCAGCGCGTTGCTGACGTTATGTCGTCCCGGAACTCTGAGGATGATCTCTCCGAGAAGATCCTGGCGATGATACACGGAAAAGACAGTACGCCCTGCTGCAATGGTGACATTTAGCGCTCGATAATCCGCGTCTGCTCTAAACCCAAAAGTCGCATGCGGTCTCGTTATGCGCGGTGTAAGCTCGACGCTATTCGGGTCGTCCGCTGAGATAATCGCTGAACCATAGAACGGAACCCGGTTCATGTATGTCAGAAACGAGTTCTTCAAATCATCCATGCCATGGTAGCATTCCAGATGATCGGGCTCCACGTTAAGAACCACAGCCATGCTTGGAAACATCGCCAGGAACGACCGATCGTATTCATCTGCCTCAGCAACGAGGTAGTCGCCGCTGCCGAGCGCCGCTCCAGTCCCCAGCTCAGCCACCACTCCGCCCACAATGAGTGTGGGATTGAGTTTCGCGTTCTGAAGAATGCGCCCGATCATCGAGGTGGTCGTGGTCTTGCCGTGTGTTCCGGCTACGCCGATCGAGAACTTGAGCCGCATCAGTTCTCCGAGCATCTCGGCGCGCTTGATCACGGGTATCCCCCGTTGGCGCGCTTCGTGCACTTCAGGGTTGCTTTCTCCTATCGCCGACGAGATGACCACCACGTCAACGTTGCGGACATTTCCGGCTTCGTGCGCCCACTGTATCACAACCCCCTTCGAATGGAGGTATTCGGTAATTTCACTGGGCGTACTGTCCGAGCCGCTGACCTGAAACCCGAGATTGTGCAGGATCTCTGCGATCCCGGACATACCCGCACCGCCGATCCCGACGAAATGGAGTTTTCGAAAACGTCCAAACATCACTTTGCCATTTCGAAAGCTTTGAACCGTTCTGTCAAGCGTGTAGTCAATGTTCAACCTTTCCTCCTGTTGTCTCCCCTTGGGAGAGCATGTCGACTATCTCTTCGGCGATCACATCGACCGCCGGTTTCCTGCCGGCAGTTGCCGAGCGTATCGCTTCGCGCATCTGATCAGCTTTGCCCGTTGCGAGCAATTCGCGCGCAACGCCGATGGGGTCGGTCGATGCCAACCGACTCTCGTCGATCACTACCGCGAACCCCTGACGCTCAAACTCCTGTGCGTTCTTGCGCTGATGGTCAGCGGCCGCGAACGGATACGGAATCAGAACCGACGGAAGCGCGCAGGCTTCGAACTCAGCGAGCGTAATTGCGCCGGCGCGTGCCACCGCGATATCGGCAGCGGCATACACCAACTCCATGCGGTTTTCAAAGGGGAAAAGGGAGTGACCTTGTGCCCTCTCACCCGCCGTGGCGATTACATCCGTGTAATCCCCTTTCCCCGTTTGCCATAAGAGTTGGAAATCATTCGACCATGGTGCGTCACGGAGCGCTCTTGAGGCAGCCTGGTTGACGGCCCGTGCCCCCTGGCTCCCGCCGAGAATGAGAATCGTTCGTTTGTGTCCGGAAAGGCGGAAGGTCCGCAGCGCCTCCTCTCGATTGCCGTGAGTGATGGTGCGACGCACCGGATTGCCCGTCACGCGGATTTGCCCGTCGCTATGAAGATGCTCGGCTGCCTTGCCGAAGCCGAGATAGATACGACTCGCCAACGGCGCGAGACGGCGTGTGGTGATCCCCGGATACGAGTTTTGTTCCTGAAGCAGCACTGGGATCCTACTCCTCGCCGCCATACGGGCTACCGGCCAGCACACATATCCGCCCGTAGCTACCACGAGCTGAGGCGCAAATTGCGCGAGAAAACGCGACGCTCGAATGAGCGACCAGATCAGAATGAATGGTACCAGCAGGTTCCTGAGAGACAGTCGGCGGGCCAGTCCCCACACGGTTGTGAGTTGCAGGCGATATCCCAAGGCGTTGCCGAGCCGATATTCCAGCCCTCGTTTGGTTCCCACAAACACTATCTCAACGTTCATCCTTCCCTGCGCGATCTCGCGCACCCGGTCGGCTATGGCGATTGCGGGATACAAGTGCCCACCTGTCCCCCCACCGGCAAAAACCAACCGAACTGATCTCATCGCCGTGGTCACGTCGCACTCCTTCGCGACAAATTCAACAGCACAGCGATCGCTGCGCTTGACATGAGCAGCGACGAACCGCCGTACGAAATGAACGGCAGTGGAACACCGGTTACAGGCAGGATGGCGGTCGCCACGCCGATATTCAGCGCGATATTGAGAAACAGCGACCATGTCATCCCAGCAGCCAACAGGAAACCAAACTTGTCCGTCTGCGCGGACGCGATCTTGAAGCCCCGCCACAGAATGAAGAACAGGGCAGCCAGCACAAGCACGAGACCGACAAAACCAACCTCCTCACCGGAGGCGCTGAAGATGAAGTCAGTGTGTGGATACGGCAGAAAGAAGAGCTTCTGGCGTCCCTCCCCGAGTCCGGCCCCAAACAGTCCGCCAGCCCCGAGGGTGAGGGCCGATTGCTTGACCTGGTAACTTCCCTGGAGGGGGTCCATGATGGCGTCCAGATGATCAATAATCCGCGAGCGCTTATAACCGAAGACAAAGACAACGACAGTTGCCACACCCAGAAGCGGCAGCGCCGCCGCCGCGATATGCTTGAGCCGCATACCGGCTAAGAAGAATATGCCGAGGGCTGTACCAAAAACGAGCATGGTCTGGCCGAGATTCGGCTCGAGGAAAATTAATCCCAGCCCGACCCCGAGAAATGGAGCGTAGGGAATCAGGAGATGTCGGACACTGGTGATGTTCCGCTGAGGGTTGGACAGCGAAAACGCCAGATAATAGACGACAAGGAACTTGAAGAGTTCCGAGGGCTGCAGGGTCAGCGGTCCAGCGATCAGCCAGCGGTGCGATCCGTTACGGGCCGGCATGGCGAACACGACCATCAGCAGAACAAGGACAACAAGGAGGGCCGGCACCGAGAGCGTCGCGAATCGCCTCAGATCGATCTTGATGAGCAACGCCATCACGCAGAGAGAGAGTAAGGCCCAGATCAATTCGTTCTTGAGGAAGTACATATTCGACCCGAAGCGACTATCAGCCATGATCGATGACGTCGAGTAGATCATGACAATGCCGAAAGCCACGATCAGCAGATAGGTGACCAGAAGAGACTCGTCGACGCGGCTTCTATCGGCTGATAGTCTCATTCTTCTTCTTTCCGTTCTTTAGCGATGCTACCGCTGCCTTGAAAACTCGTCCCCGATGTTCGAAATTGTCGAACATGTCAAAGCTCGCGCATCCCGGCGACAACAACACGGTCTCGCCCGGATGTGCCTGATCGAACCCTCGCACCACCGCTTCTTCGAGGGTCTCTGCGAAGACCGTCGGGAACGCCTTCCCCAGCGAACTGAAAATCTTGTCCCGCGCTTCTCCGATGACGATCAGCCCTTTGATCACGTGCTGACCCGCCTCCATAATGGGCAGGTAACTCCCTCCCTTGTCGCGCCCGCCGAGAATCAGATAGACCGGCTGTACCATCGAGCGAAGGGCAACGCAGACTGAGTCGACGTTTGTAGCTTTGGAATCATTGATGAAATTCACACCGGCCACTGTTCCAGCTTTCTCCAACCGATGCTCGACCCCCGGGAACTTCTCCAGGGCGGCCGCCATGGTCTGCGGCGATAGTCCAAACGGCAGCGCCATACTGACTGCCGCGGCAGTATTCTGCAGGTTATGCCTGCCGGGTATGCCGATCTGATCGCACCTGATAATCGACTGCTCGCGGCCGTTGAATCGCGACCATAGTTCTTTGTTGCGAACAAACGTGGCCGACAAAGGCTCACTCTCTCTTGTCGAGAACCAGAGATTGTTGGCTCGGCTCTGAGGCTTGTGCGAAGTGAGATCAGGGTCTTCCCCATTCAGCACGAGATAATCGTCGGCAGTTTGATTTTCTGTTATGCGGAACTTGGCTTTGCGGTATCCCTCCATCGAGCCATGTCGGTCGAGATGATCGGGTGTGACATTGAGGATCGCGGCGACATACGGATGGAAGTCTTCAATACATTCCAACTGGAAACTGGAGACCTCAACCACCGCGACACCGTACGGTGGCACCTGATCCGCGACCTCGGTAAAGGCCAGCCCGATGTTGCCGCACACGAAAGTCGGCATTCCGCTCGCCTTGAAGAGTTCGCCGGCAAGAGTTGTCGTGGTCGTCTTACCGTTTGTGCCGGTGATGGCAACAATGCGCCCCTGGCACACCCATGAGGCAAACTCCAGTTCCGAAAAGACCGGCACACCACGCTCTTTCGCGCGTGCCACTACATCAAGGGTCAGCAGTACTCCCGGCGATAGAACCAAGTAGTCGCATGCCAGAACCCTGTCCGTGTGACCGCCCGCTTCAAATGGTATCTGGTGCGTGTTCAGTTTTTCGATCTGCGCCGTTAACTTTTGCTCGGGGGCAGCATCCGAGACAAACGGCCTCCCGCCATAGCGTTGAGCAAGCAAGGCCGCTCCCACGCCGGAACGGGCCATACCGACAATGCCGATCTCTCGTCCTCTGATGCGTTCTGCAGCTGTCATCGTATCTTCAATGTCGCCAGGGTGAGCAGGGCACACATTGCTCCCATAATCCAAAAGCGCACAACCACCTTAGTTTCAGACCATCCGGAGAGTTCGAAATGATGATGGATTGGCGCCATTTTGAAAACTCGTTTGCCGCCTCGGTAGCGGTAGGAGAGGACCTGAATGATGACCGACATCGCCGTCATAACAAAGACCCCCCCTACGATCACCAATAGCAGTTCCTTCTTGACCAGAATTGCGATCGCCCCGAGCGCCCCCCCAAGCGCGAGCGAACCGGTGTCTCCCATGAAGACTTCCGCCGGATGCGAATTGAACCAGAGAAAGCCGAGCGCCGATCCGACCGCCGCGCCACAGAAGATCGACAACTCCCCGGTCCCTGGGAAATACTCGATCTGCAGGTAGTTTGAGTAATCGAGCCGGCCCGTGACATAGACAATCCCCAGAAAAGCCATGAAACACAATCCGCACAGACCAATCGCGAGGCCATCAAGGCCGTCGGTCAGGTTGACAGCATTTGATGAACCCGTTATGACGAACATGACAAACGGGATATAGAGGAAACTCAGGTTCAGCATGAAGTTCTTGAAGAAGGGAATGCTCGTTGTGCCGTCGTACTGCCCGTCGGGCGCCATGTAGGTCAGCAGCAATCCGAACAACAGCCCCAATATGAGCTGACCTGCAAACTTCTTGCGTGCCACCATACCCCCCTTTTGCTTCTTGATCACCTTCGAATAGTCATCCAGATATCCCAATCCCCCCAACCATACCGTCACCAGGAGCGCCATCAATACGTAGAAATTGGTCAGGTTCGCCCACAGCAAAGTCGGTATGACTATTCCGGCAAGGATGATCAGCCCCCCCATCGTCGGCGTGCCGGCCTTGTTCTTATGATGAGCCGGCCCGTCATCGCGAATCTGCTCGCCAATCTGGTACCTACGCAAGATCCGAATGAAGAGCGGGCCGAGGAGCAGGCAGATAATCAGGGCGGTCACGGTAGCCCCGGCGGTGCGGAACGTGATGTATCGAAACAGATTGAAGCCGGAGTAGTATTGCGTCAGAGGGAACAACAAGTGGTACAGCATTAGCCCGCGCTCTCTTTCGCTTCCCACTTGTCCAGGATTGCTTCGAGGCGAATCCCCCGTGAACCCTTCACATACACGAAATCATCCTTGTGGAGATATCCCTTCAGAAACTCGGCTGCGGCCTCGGCCGTTGCAAAATGCTCCACAGTGTCACGGACCAAGCTCGCCGACAGCGCTGCTTCGAGAGTATGCCGTGACAGCGTGCCAACGAGCACGATCTTGTCGGCCTTCTGATCCGCCAGCAGCCGCCCGATTTCGCGATGATACTCCTTTTCCCCAGCTCCAAGTTCGAGCATATCGCCGAGCACAATCACCCGCCGCCCGATGATCGCGATCTTCGAGAGTGACGCCAATCCGGAGCGAACCGACTCTGGATTCGCGTTATAGCAGTCCGCGACAAAAGTGATTCCTCCTCTGACAAGGCTCTGTCCGCGCATGGGTGCGCTGTCAAAGGCAAGAGCCTCGGTGTCGATGCCGGCAAAATCATAGCCAAGTGTCCGGCACACAACGTAAGCGGCAAGGAGATTGTAAACCTGATGCCGGCCAAATAGCGGCAACCGGAACCGATGCCCCTCAATGGTCACAGTCGTTCCCTTCGGCCCGTCCGGCACTATCGCGTCAGGTCGAAATGTTGACGCCTCGCCAACTCCGAACGTAACAAAGTCGCTTCGGATCTTCTGTGTTTCACTCACCAGGATAGGGTCATCGCCATTGATGATCACCTGTGCCTTGGTGTCCGGCCGGAGAATAAGCTGAAGTTTCTCGCGGGCAACCCCCTCAGCCGACCCCAGGTGTTCGAGATGCGTTGCCCCTACGTTCGTAATCACGGCTACGTCCGGACGTATGATCTGAGCCAAACGAGCCATCTCCCCCTTGATCGAAATCCCGAGCTCCATGATCGCTATCCGAGTCTCGTGCGGCATGGAGAAAAGCGACAATGGCGCGCCGAATAGATTGTTCAGATTGCCGGGAGATCGATACGTCGCGGGTTCGAACGCGCGCAACATCTGGTACAGGAACTCTTTCGTCGTGGTCTTGCCGTTGGAACCGGTTATGCCGATGAACCGAGCGCTGCTCGTCTGACGATACTTTGTCGCGAGGCTGATCATGGCCGCATGACTGTTCTCTACCGCGATGACGGCAACGTCGCCGCGAATCTGCCCCAGGTTCGAGAATGAAAACTCCGAGATGATTCCGCTCGCACCCCGTTCGATGGCCTGGCTGATGAATTCGTGGCCGTCAACGCGAACCCCCTTAATCGCCACGAACAACTCACCCGGCCGCACCGTGCGGCTGTCAATGGCGACGCCGGTAAATGTCCGTTCGGCGTTGGCCGTGTTGTACAGGGTCCCTCCTGTCATATGCGCAACCTGTTCAAACTGCAAGCTGATCACGTCCCCTCGCCGACTGTTACGCCCGAGTATCCCATGACCGCGAGAATCTCCCGTGCCACCGCCATGTCATCGAATGGCTGACGCACTCCTTTGATTTCCTGGTAGGTCTCCGCACCTTTTCCGGCCAGAAGCACGACATCCCCCGGTGTGGCCTTTCGCAGGATCAGTTCGATTGCCTCCCGGCGTTCCGGAACAATCTGATAGTTTTTCCCGGAGAGCCCGGGTCTAATCTCGTTGATTATGCTGAGCGGCTCTTCACTACGGGGGTTGTCGGAAGTCACCACGACATAATCCGCGCTGCTCACGGCAGCCTTCCCCATCTGTGGCCGCTTCCCCTTATCCTTGTCACCACCGCAACCAAAGAGCAGGAGCAGTTTCCCCTTCGACACGCCGCGCGCCGACTCGCACAATCTCTCGATCGCGTCGGGCGTGTGTGCGAAATCAACGAAAACCCCAAACGGCTGCCCCATCGTAATACTGTTGAATCGTCCGGGCACCGGCTCTGCATTTTCCAAGCCATGCACGACATTGTCGAGATCGACGCCCGAGGCCAATCCGGCTGCAGACGCCGCCAAAGCATTCATCAGGTTAAAGCGTCCGGGAAGCCTCAGGTTGACGGTCTGCATCCCCATCGGGGTCACCAAATCGAACGTGGTTCCGTCGGACCGTATCTCAAGGTCGCCGCAGTAGACGTCCGCGTGACGGTTATGCATTGAATACGCGATGAATGGCCCACTCAAATCACCAAACAAGGCATGGAACTCGGGCACGTCGAGATTGATGACCGCGTAGCTCT
>CXWL01013589.1_pt1 | contig 12066 bp, 7 predicted proteins | sample 590931 | NCBI WGS metagenome assembly CXWL01 (sample SAMEA3498368, study PRJEB10139) | groundwater metagenome | biome: water well; material: biofilm material | place: Germany | collected 2015-04-27
CGCAGACAACAGACAACAGACAACAGACGGCAGACGGCAGACGACAGGCAGCAGACGACAGACGACAGACAACAGACAACAGACAACAGACAACAGACAACAGACAACAGACAACAGGGCGACGCAGGCGGTGTGTGGCGTGACTCGCCTGTGTCGCTGAGGCGAAGACGCCCATGCCCCCTTCGCCCTATCCCATATGTGCCCGTCCCGCGTCGAAGAGCAGGTGGCCTCGCCTCGAAAAGGCGAGATGTTGTGGCTAGAACGGATATCCCTTCTTGCCCATGATTCCCTTGAGCGCCGAGATCTCGCCGGTGTGCGCGTAGTTGTTCCCAAGGAGCATCGTGAGCAGGAACGTACCCAGGCCCATCGTTCCCATGCCCGCCGCCGACAGGTCGACCTCTTCGTCGAGGTCTGCGGCGCTCAGTCCATCGAAATACGACTCGCTGCTCTTATAGACCGTCTGCGCGTAGTCGTTGAGCTTGAGGGGGTCGCAGCGGTACGCCTGCGCCGCCGCTGTCGGCTGGTCGAGCGCCACGGATGCGATACCGAGCTTCTTGTCCCACCCGTCGCGCTCCCAGATTGAGGGCTTGCCCTGGAGCACGGAGTTGATCATCACATCCTCGCAGTGGAGGATGTGCGCCGCGACATAGCCGATGGGGTGCGCTTCGCCGCCAGGCACGTTGTTCGCCGCGTCGGGGGAGACATCTACGATCGTACCCTGGTACCAGTCGTGCGAACCCTGGTAGGCAAGTTTGATCGCGTCGATCGCGTTCATGCGACATCTCCTCCTTCGCTGAGCGTATTTGTTGATGCAGTGATCGTATTCCCCGAACGCTCGTTGTCAAGGACGCCATGGTTCGGGGCGTGGTACGGACGCAGTCGGGCGTGCCGCGGCACACCCCTACAACGCCCTCGCTACTCGTATCTCAAGGCTTCGGCGATGGGGATGCTGGAGGCCTGGCGGGAGGGGATGATGGTCATGATGAGGGAGGCGATGAAGGCGAAGCCGCCGATCGCGAGGATCTGCACCCAGTTGATGTAGAAGCCCTCGATACCGCTGGCCTGGAACTCTTCGGTGCCGAGCAGTTGGTAGGCGAGCAAGAGGCCCATGACGATGCCGCTGCTGATGCCGAGCAGGGCGGTGAATGACGACTCCATGAGGAAGCTGAGGGCGACGGCGCGGCGGGTGTAGCCGATGGCGCGCAGCATGCCGATCTGTTGGCGGCGCTCGACAACGGTGCGGAAGGCGATGACGCCAACGGCGGCGATGCCGACGAAGAGTCCGATGCCCATGAAGCCTTGCATCAGGTAGGTGATGCCGCGGCTCTGGGCCTGGTAGTCGCTGACAATCTGGCGGAGAGAATCTGCCTGCACACCCTGCGGGAGGAGGGTGCGCTCGATGCCGCGCGCGGTGTCGGTGGCGTTGACGCCGTCGTTCAGGCGGACGTAGTGCAGAGTGGTGACGCGGCGGGGGAAGAGTTCGTCGAAGGTCGCCTGGGGCACGTAGAGGCCGGTGTAGAGCCCGCTGGCCGCAGGCGAGAGCACGCCGATGATCTGGACGCGGCGCTTGTTGCCGGTGGCGGAGTCCTGGATCTCGAGGGGGATGGGGTCGAAGGTCTTGTCGGTGCCTTCGAGGCCTTCGATGGCGCCGCCGCCAAAGTCGCCATTGATCGCGAAGTTATCGATGATCACGTAGTCGGGGTTTGCGGCGAGAGCGGTGAGGATGGCATCGTCGGTGTCGAAACCGGCGGCGCGGATTTGGAACGTCAGCCCGTTGTTCTGGATGAAGCCGGGGGACATGCCGTAGATGTCGTAGCCGACGATCTCTGGTTCTTCGATGTTGAGCTGGAGGATCTTGGAGACCTGGCGGTTGGCAACGCCGACTTCGTCCTCGCCGGCGATGCCGTCGGTGGGGAAGTCGTTGGTCTGGAGGGCGGCGGTGAGGTCGTCGATGGGGTTGCCGGGGTTTTCGGTGACGAGGACGTCGTAGCCGCCGAGAGCGTCGTCGCTGAGGAAGATGCGGTCGAAGTTTTCGTTCATGGTGGAGAACATGACGAGGGAGAACATGACGAGGGAGATCATGGCGATGGTCATGCCGGTGCGGAACTTGGCGGCCAGTGGGTACGCCACGGCCGTCTTGATCGACGGTACGAGCGAGGAGAAGAGGCCGCCGGTGAGGGTAAGGAGGCCGAGGAGGAGATCGGCGTTGTAGACGAGGACGAAGGTGCTGGCGACGATCATGGTGACGCCGCTGAGGAAGAACATCTCGATTTCGCCATCGAGCGCGTTGATGCTCTCGATCGGCGTGTTGCCGCCCGCGAACAAGAGCCAGGAGATCAAGATGACGAGGCCCATCGTCGTGAACACGGGGCGCTCCGGAGCCCCGAGGAAGCGCAAGACCAGCGACCCGCCGATAATCGTGAGGGTGTAACCGGCGCCGAACAGGAAAGCCGGAAGGGTGTCCCCAGTCAGGCCGAGCACCATCAGGATGGGGCCGGCGATGAGCATGAGGGGGCCCATCTGGAAGATCTGGCTGAGGCCGATGAAGGTGGTGACGACGCCGAGGAAGATGACGAGGCCGCCGAGCACGGCGAACAAGACGCCGAGGCTGCTGGAAAGACCTGATCCGCCGTAGAGGGCGATGGCAGCGAAGAAGAGACCGAGGCCGGCGAGGAAAGCGACGACGCCGAGGAATGTGAGGCCGATGGCCTTGAAGAGTTGGCCCCAGGACTCGGGCTTGAAGAGGATCCAGACGATGTAGCGAATGACGACGCCCAGCCCGCCCGCACTCGCCGGACGCTCCTTCTTCTTCGTGGGGTCGGCGGAGTCGCGGATGGCGCTGACGATGTTGAGGTTGCCGATGCGCCAGGAGGAGAAGACGACGGTGAGGAAGGTGAGCACAACGCCGATGGAGTAGGAGACGATGAGGCTGCGGACGCTGACGTGGAAGGTGATGTCGATGCCTTCGCTGGCGAAGATCCGCGCCATCACCCGGATCATAATTACGGAGACGCCGATGCCGAGGGCGCAGCCGATCGCGGCGGAGACCATGTTGTAGACCATGCCCTCGGACAAGAACATCTGGACGAGGTGGCTGCGCCTGGTGCCGACGGCGCGGATCATGCCCATCTCGACTTTTCGTTCGGCGGCGAGCATGACAAAGATGAGGAAGATGAGGAGCATGCCGGAGGCGATGGAGAAAAGACCGAGGACGACGAAGATGGTGGTGAAGAAGCTGGCGATCTCGCTGGAGGCATCGACGAAGGTTTGTTTGATGGCGGAGGCGGCCCAGGGGCTGCCTGCGAGCATCGTGTTCAGTTCGTCGGTAATGGCATCGGAGTTCTTGAGGCCGTCGCGGACGCCGCCGTCGTTGGACACGGCGATGAAGTCGACCTCGTTCGGGCGGCCGGTGATTTCCTGCAGGCGATCGATGGGCATGACGAACCCGAAGACGCCGTCGACCATCGAGCCGGTAAGGATGGCGTCATCGACGATGCCGCGGACGGTGTAGGTGTGGGGGACGTTGGCAATGCTGAACGTCACGCGGTCGCCCGCTTCGATGTCGAGTTCTTTCGCGGCCTTGTTGCTGGCGTAGACCTCTTCGGCGGCGAGGTCGACGATGGTGACGGAAGAGCCGGATGCGCCCTTCAAGTCGTTCGCAAATCCGCCAAGGTCTGTCGGCAGCCCGACGAGGAGGGTCAGCGGTTCCGCCTGGCCCTTGGTCTCGTTGACGACGGGCGCAGGGGCGCGGACGACGGCGATGGCGCCATCGACGCCGTCAACGGCGAGGAACTGGTCGACGAGGCGGTCGGCGTCGGCTTCGGGAATGGGGAGAGCGGAGATGAGGCCGCCGAGGCCGATGGTGGGGTCGTCGTGATGACCTTCGCTGGCCTGGTCGCCGGAAGTGGGCGTGCCGTCGCTGGAGTTGATGGGAGGCGCGTCGGCCTCGGTGCGGGCGGCGACGAGCACGTCGATGCTCTTGAGCTGGTTGTAGGTGGTGTCGCTGAGACTGTAGTCGACGGTGTCGCCGACGCTGAGGGCGGTGGAGATGATGAGGGTGCTGAGCATGAGGCCGATGATGATGAGGATGGTCTGGGCGCGGCGGCGGGGGATGTTGCGGACGCCGATCTGGAACATGACGCGGTTGCGGAGGACGACGTACACAACGGACGCCACCGCCATCAACAACACCGCGACCAGGGCGATCATGATGTAGGTCATGTCGATGCCAAAGAACTCTTTCACGATTGCCTCGCCTGGGGGAACTCTTCGCGGACGATCTGGCCGTCCTTCATGTGAATGATGCGATGGCAGCGGGCGGCGACTTCGGGGGCGTGAGTGACGATGACGAAGGTCTGCTGGTGCTCGCGGTTGAGCTGCTGGATGAGATCCATGATGGCGTCGGCGTTTTCGGTGTCGAGGTCGCCGGTGGGCTCGTCGCCCCAGACGATCGCCGGGCGGTTCACGAGGGCGCGGGCGATGGTGACGCGCTGGCGTTGTCCGCCGGAGAGTTGGGCGGGTTTGTGCTTGGCCCAGTCGCGCAGCTGCACGAGGTCGAGCGAGGCTTCGGCTTTCTTGCGGGCCTCGCCGGTCTTGGTGCCGGAGACGAGGAGGGGGAGCTCGACATTCTCGATGGCGTTCAACACCGGCAGCAGGTTGTAGAACTGGAAGACGAAACCCATCTGCTTCGCGCGGAACTCGGTGCGCTTGTTGTCGCTGAGCTTGTTGATGTCTTCGCTGTTGATGTAGATGACGCCGCCGTCGACCGTGTCGAGGCCGCTGAGGCAGTTCAGCAGGGTGGTCTTGCCGCAGCCGGACGGGCCCATGATCGCCACCATCTCCCCGCGCCGGACGCTGAAGGTGACGCCGCGGAGGGCGTGCACGACGACGTCATCGGTGCGGTAGGTCTTGACGACATCGCGGGCGTCGATGATGAGGTCCACCGCGGCGTTGGCGGGGGCGGTGGGTGTTGATGTGGCGGTGGTGGTCATGAGGATGCTCCGGTTTGGCTATCTGCTTTAGGGCTGGCATCGGGAATTCAGCTGGGACTGCACCTCGCCCCCCGACCCCCTCTCCACGTCGTGGAGAGGGGGAGCTTGGGTGGAGGAGGGGTTCGTAGGGCTGAGACTTTCAGGCGATTCGGGAGTTCTTCACGGTGGTTCACCTTAGCAATCCTTGTGGTTGGTCGGGTCATTGGGTGTGTTAAGGATTTCGTAGTCTCCGTTTGCATCATGAGCCGACTTTGAGGGCGGTGCGCATGGCGCGGATGAGGAGGAGGACGTAGAGGTAGAGGACGGCGAGGCAGGTGAGGCCGCCGACGATGAGGCCGGCGCCGGTGAGGGCGCCGAAGGTGCGGTTGAGGTTGTCGTTGGTGATGGTGTAGAAGTCGGCCTGGAGAGCGGGGACGGAGGCGTAGACGATGGCGGCGACGCCGCCAGCGATGCCGGCCAAGCCAAGGAGGAGGAGCAGGGGAATGATGACCATGCTCGGGATGCTGGCGGTGACCAGCAGGCCGAGGACGGCGAACAGGCGCCAGAGCAGGTTGCCGCTACGGGACTTCAGCGTGAGCTCGGCGCGATAGGCCTTGGCGAGGCGGTCGGCTGGCCCGAGGCGGTAGAGCACAGCGCCGACCTGGTCGCCGGCGGCGACGGCTTCGGCGATGTGGCTTTCGATCTCACCGACGAACTCCTCGCGCTCTTCGGCGCGGGCGCCCTTGAGGCCGTCGCGGAAGCGGGCCAGGTAGCGGTCGACCAGCGGATTCGGCGTGGTACTCATCGGCTCTCTCCGTCGCCCCCGTCCGACGGCCTCAGGGGAGGCCTCTGGTCCCGCTTTGCGGGATCTACGCTTCGCTCCGAGATCTCGCTTCGCTGATACCTGGTCATCGCTTCGAGCAGTTCGCGCCACTCCGCGCGCATCGTGGCGAGGGCGCCGATGCCGCGGGGGGTGATCTTGTAGTACTGCCGCGGGGGCCCGGCGGCCGATTCCTGCCAGAAGGTCTCGACGAAGCCGTCTTTCTTGAGGCGGCGCAGGAGCGGATAGACGGTGCCTTCGCCGGCGGCGAGCTGGGCGGCATCGGCGAGCTCGGTGACGATTTCGTAGCCGTAGCCCGGGCGGCGTTCGATGATGGCCAGGATGCACATCTCCAGGACCCCTCTACGGAGCTGCGAGCTCCACTCGGTGTTGGTGACGTTCAAGTTCTTCGCCATGTACCGTGTGTCACACAGTACCTGACGGCGCAGAGTAGGTCAAGGTGTGGGGACAACAGGCGGCAGACAACAGACAACAGACAACAGACAGACGACAGACAACAGACAACAGACAGACGACAGACAACAGAGAACAGAGAACAGACAGACCGACAGACGAGGGCAAGAGCATAGGCAAAGGGCAAAGGGCAAAGGGCAACAGGCGATCGACCCATCCCGCTGGCGCGGGAATCTCCGGCTTCGCCTCCGACAATTCTTTGGGCGAAACCCCTAAGGCTCTGGACAAACTCCCTTATATGCGTTTAGATTTGATCAGGGCAAGGAAGCCGACGCAGGCCCCTGGCAAGATTCTCCCCTCTCTTGTACAGCCACTCCTGACGATACTGATTACGACGGATCGCGCGTTCGCGCTCGCCCGCCGCATCCCTTGAGGTGTCATGCCACAGAAATCGAACAACGCCAGGCGGCGCGGGCCGGTGAGCAACAGCGGCCCACCGGCCGGAACGGATCGCTACCAGAAGTTCCTTCCGGAGTGGATGAAGGATGGGGCGCCGGCTGTGCCACGTCCGCCACGGCCACGCCGGGCCCGTCCGCCGCGGCCTGCGGGTGGGTATACGCCGGGGAAGTTTGCTGCTGGCGACTCCCGGTAGGACTCTTTCGGGCTCAACACAGAGACACAGAGGCACAGAGGATCGAGATGGATCTTGTAGGAGGCCGCGGTGGCTACCGCTTGGCCTTGCTGCTGGCGATTCTCGGTAACGCCAGAAGCTCCTTCTGGTTGTCCCGCTGTTCGCTTGTCCCGCTGGCGCGGGATCTTCGCTAACGCTCCGAGATCTCCGCTAACGCTTCGAGATGGGGCGCCGGCTGTGCCACGTCCGCCACGGCCACGCCGGGCCCGTCCGCCGCGGCCTGCGGGTGGGTATACGCCGGGGGGTATCCCGCTGGCACGGGATCTCCGCTTCGCTTCGAGTTTGCGGCTGGCGACTCCCGGTAGGACTCTTTCGGGCTCAACACCACGTACTGGCCAGCGCCAGTGCGGGCAAACGCAGAGACACCCACGCTCGACCGCGGGGCAGAGCAGAGGCACAGAGGATCGAGATGGATTTTAGGAGGCCGCGGTGGCTACCGCCTGGCCTTGTCATCTACAAGACATGAACCAGCTTGCGGCGTATTCGCCGCGGTGCGTCGCCCGGGTCCTGTCAGGCGAGGGGCCAGCGCTGCGTGTCGTAGAGATAGAAAGAGGGCTCGCGATGCGAGCCCTCTTTTCCTACTTCCGATTTAGCTGTTGCGTCAGTCGCGCAGCTTGCGTCCGACTACGAGAGTGGCCGCGCCCGCTGTAGCGAGGACGGTCATCGCGATCAACCAGGCGACTCGGGATTGGGTGCCAGTGGCATCGCCCGTACCGGTGTCCGGGGCGGTGATGGTGCCGAGTCGGGCGCCGGCGGGCGCGACGGTTGGTACGACCGGGGCGACCGGGGGTACTGCTGTGGGGGGAAGCGCGGTTGGCGATCCGGTGGTTGCGTTGTTGTCGGTTCCGCCGCCGCCGCCACCACCACCACCGCCGCCGTTACTGCCGGGGCCGGTGCCCTGCCCGTTGGATCCCTGGTCGGGGTCGCAAGGCAGGCCGAGGATGGTGGGAATGCAGGGGCCGGCTTCGTCTTCCGCGGGCTGTTCCTCAAAGGTGACGGCGGTGCCGCCAAGGATGACGGCGGCGTCGGCGCCGCTGGTGTCGTTCACGTCGTTCGAACGCACAAGGACATCAAGGCCGCCGAAGTCGCCTTCGAAGTGGTTGTGCCAAGGGTCGATGTTGATGTCAGCCTCGGCCAGGCCGGTGAGGGCGAGCGCGCCTTCGGGGGTGAAATAGAGGTCCCCGCTACTCCCGCTAAAGGGTGCGGTGGCACCGGGCAGCAAGGCGCTGAGCCAGCCGAACTCGCTGCCGTGAGAAAAGAGGCCGCCGCCGCTCGCGACGAAAGAGGCGATGGCGGAGGCGTTTGTGGTCAACGCGGTCCCCTCGGCGGCATCGAGGTCATTTGAGGCGCCGGTGCCGGCAATCCAGATGATGGACGGATTGGCGGCGCCGCCGAGGTCGGCAAAGAACTGGTTGATGGCTACGTCGCCATCGTAGTAGGTGACGGACATGCCGGCTTCCTGGGCAGCGGCGCCTATCGCGGCTCCAGCGTTACCGCTGTTCGTCTCGGCCGCGGCGATCGAACCGAGGGCGGCGATGCTGCCGTCGCCGCGGGAGGTGTTGCCGGAGAAGGATTGCAGGACGATGCGAATGTAGAGCCAGCCCTCGATGACGGTCCCGCCACCGTTAACACTTCCGTGGTCGGTGAGGTCGTCACCGCCGATGACGACGGGGCCGCCGAGGGCGCCGGCCCGGGTGGACTCGGTCCGCGAGAGGGCGAGGCCGAGGCCGACGACGGCGATCATGGTGGTGAGGGCGGCGATGCGCCAGATGTTCGTGAGTCTCATGGATCTCCTCCTCCGTGGGGTATGCGTTCCAACCGTGGGAAGATACACGATAATGGGAGGCAGGTTCAATAGGGAAAGGCAAGAAACCCTTAGGGGTGGGGGAGACGTAGGGCAAACGGTAGGGGCAGCGGGCAGGGGACGATGCAGGACGGGGCAACGCTCAACCCCCGAAACTTGACGGCGGAGGGCGGCGTCACACGGACCTGGTGGCGCCGTTAGATGTAGTATCGAGGGGTACGCGACGGAAACGGCGGAGGGGCGATGCGGCGGCTTCTTATTTCAAGCGGCCTTGTGGCGGCGCTGGGTATCGCGGCGGTAGCGGCGGGGGTGTTCCCGGCGCGAGACGCACGGGCGGTGTTTACGCCGCCGACCGACGCGAATTATGTCGCGCTGGACTGTGACACGTTCGCGCCCGGGATACAGGACGTCTGCACCGTGGCCACTGGCGACGGCATCGATGTGGCGGTGGTGGTCGGGAACGTCATCGGGATAGAAAACGGGACACCGGACTTTGTCGAGGGGCCCCAGGCGATTGTCGCTTACAACTTCAACCTAGTGGCGGACCAGACGAAGCTGGAGCCGAACAGCGGCGTCGATGGCAATCTGAACGGGAACCCGGACTTCGACGAAGCGGCGTTGGGGGGCACGGCCTGGGACTGCACCAATCCGCCGCCCAAGAGTTCGCCGAACAAGGACGAGGATCCTGACCCGGCGATCGCTTCATCGTTCCTCACGTGCTTGAACGGCGCGTTGGACAGCAATGAAGTGGCCGATGACGCGACGATTCGCATCGCCGTCGTCCACTTCACGGCCTCGGCGACGGGCACGGCGGGGCTGACGCTGGCAGAAGTGTCGGTGGCGGCGAGAGCGGGCGCGAGCGCGGTGACGCTGGCGGACTGCAACCCGAATCCGAGCACAACGGCGCTCTGCTTCGGAGCCACGGTGACGGTCGCGCTACCGGCGACGAGCACGGGGACGCCGACGCCGACGCCCGACTGCGCGTGGCCAAGTTCGCCCCCGCCTTCGTGCCCGACGCCTACGCCGACGGCGACGCCCGACTGCTCGCAGCCGACGTCGCCCCCGAATGCGGCCTGCCTGACGCCAACCGCGACGCCGACGCCGTGCACGAGTGATCAGGACTGCGACGGCGTGCTGGACGCCGCGGACAACTGTGTATCCGTGGCCAATGCGGACCAGACGAATAGCGACCGGAACTTTATCGATCAGACGCCGCCTTCGACGCAGGACGATCGGACGTGGCCGATGTCTGATGCGCTTGGTGATGTGTGCGACGACGACGACGACAACGACGGACTCAGCGACAACGCCGAAATCATCGGGTGCAACGGGAGCGGCTCGTTGTCGCCGACGAATCGGGATAGCGATGGGGATCGGGTGCTGGATGGGGCGGAGTGCGATCTCGGCACGAACCCCGCCAGCGCCGCCAGCAAACCCACCGCCGCCGCCTGCGCCGCCTTCCTCGGCGTGGGGGCTTCGGTGGATACGGACGGCGACCGGATCTTCGATCGGGTCGAATACTGCGCCTACAACACCGACCGCCTGCTGCTGGACACGGACGGGGACCAGGACGCCTCCCCGCTGAACGCCAATCCGGCGGTGAACCTGATCAAGGACGGCTGCGAGGCCGCCTCCCTGAACAACGACCGCGTCGTGAACTCGGCCGACCAGTTGCTGATTGCGCTGGAGATCACGCGGGAGGTGGACCAGACGCTGCGCCTCGTGAGCATGGACATCAACAAGGACGGCGGGGTGAACTCCGGCGATCAGCTGTTGATGGTGGGGTTTATCGTCGTGTTGGGGTCGTGCCCTTGATGCGGCCCTGGTTGTCCCGCTAGCGCGGGATCTCCGGCTACGCCTGCGAGGTTTATCACGGTGTTGGGGTCGTGCCCGTGATGCGGCCCTGGTTGTCCCGCTAGCGCGGGATCTCCGGCTACGCCTGCGAGGTTCATCACGGTGTTGGGGTCGTGTCCTTGATGCGGCCCTGGTTGTCCCGCTAGCGCGGGATCTCCGGCTACGCCTGCGAGGTTTATCACGGTGTTGGGGTCGTGTCCTTGATGCGGCCCTGGTTGTCCCGCTAGCGCGGGATCTCCGGCTACGCCTGCGAGGTTTATCACGGTGTTGGGGTCGTGCCCGTAGGTGGTACAGCCCGTCCCTGCCGCCGGTCTCCTTGGCGGCGTACCAGATGGTCGGGCTGGTGCTACCACGGCGCTCAATACTTACCGGGCCAGGCGCTCCATCGATGGGGACGGCGATGGTTCAGACCGCGGTGAATCGCATATACTTGCGGCACCCCGCGACTGGTAAGTGAAGGAGGGCTTGTGGCCTCCAGGATGACGTGGCCGGTCGGCCGTCGGTGCGTGACGGGCGCACGACTGCTTTGTCTGACTGCCCTCACGGCCGCTGCCGGTGCCGCTTTTTCGGCAGTGGAGGCGAGGCCGGAAGTCCGCGCGCCGGCCTCCGGCATCCTTGCCGTTGCCTACACGGACGCCTGCCCGACAGATGCGGCAACCGGCGACTGCGTATTCGCGGGCGCGACACCGGATCGGGGCGCTGTGCCCGCCACCGCCGTGACACAGGCGTTGCCGCCGACGGGCGCCGTCCTCGTCGTCAACGAGACGGGCGACCAAGGCGACGCGAACACCGGTGACGGCCTCTGTGACCGCGATGCGGGGACCGCCGGAAACCAGTGTACGCTCCGCGCGGCCATCCAGCAGGCCAACACGATTGCGGGCACAGACACGATTCAGTTCTCGATTGGTTCAGGCCCGCAGACGATTACGCCGTTCGGCGCCTACCCCGACATCACCTCTCCGGTGCTCATCGACGGCACGACACAGCCGGGCTTCGCTGGTACGCCTATTGTCGAGCTCAACGGGACATTCGTCACCGGTAGCAACGGCTTGCGCGTCAACGTCGGCGGCAGCACCGTGACAGGGCTCGTCATCAACCGCTTTGGCGGGACCGGGATCGTCCTGTTGACGGTCGGCGGGAACACGATCGTGGGTAACTACATCGGCACAGATATCACCGGCACCGTCGACCTGGGAAACGGCGGCAACGGGGTCTACGTGTCGGCATCGGGCAACGTGGTCGGTGGGGTGACGCCGGCCGAGCGGAACCTTATCTCCGGCAATCAGGCGGCCGCGGTCGTTCTGCTCACCGGGTTTGGCGCGCCGAACAACAACACGATCCAAGGTAACTACACCGGCACCGACGTGACGGGGACGCTGCCGCTCGGAAATCTGAATGCGGGCATCTTGATCATCAATGGCGCGAACAACCTGATCGGGGGCACGGCGGGCACGTCAACTACCTCCTGCACGGGCGCCTGCAATCTGGTAGCGGACACCCGTGTGAACGCTTC
>CXWL01041810.1_pt1 | contig 12066 bp, 16 predicted proteins | sample 590931 | NCBI WGS metagenome assembly CXWL01 (sample SAMEA3498368, study PRJEB10139) | groundwater metagenome | biome: water well; material: biofilm material | place: Germany | collected 2015-04-27
CGAAGTCGCTTACTACCGCAAGAGTGCTCGTTGAGTGCGCACCGCACGCCGGCGAGGACGCCGGCGGTCCAAGTTGGCGCCCCCAGCGCTTAGTGGCTCTCGCCGCGCCACACCTGCTTGTAGGCCAGGTACAGCAGCGCCGACAACACAAGCAGGAAGGCAAGCACGATCACGCCGGTGCGTTTGCGTTGCTCCATGTGCGGATCGGCGGCCCATTGCAGGAACGTGGCGACGTCGGTTGCGTATTGCGCCACGGTCGTCGGCGATCCGTCCTCGTAGGATACAGCATCATCGATCAGCGGCGGCGCCATCGAAATCAGGCCGCCAGGGAAATAGCGATTCACATGCTGAGCGCCGCGCGTCTCGCCGGTGAAACCCATAAGCAAGGACCGAACATAATCCGCTCCGCCATGGCGGGCCGACACGATCACCGAAAGGTCCGGCGGCGATGCCCCTCCGTTGGACGCGCGCGCCGCGATGTCATTCGGGAACGGCCTGCGGAAGTAATCAGAGATCCGCCCTGGACGATCCGTGGGCTGGCCGGTGGCGGCGTCGATGTCTGTGATCGTCGCCGCTTCGGCAATGGCGCGAACATATGGGTTGTCGGTGACGTCCACGAACCGCCCGCCGTGTTCCGGCTTGGTCGTGGTCATTTCCTCAGCGCCGGTTTCATGGTTGCGCACCATGTACGCCGCGAACGGCCCGCCCTCTTCCCCGAGATGGCGATAGGCCAAATGTTCCAGCGCGTGGCAGTTGGCGCAGACTTGGTTATAGACCTGGAACCCCCGCTGAACCGCGCCCATGTCATAGCCGCCGACGGGGCTGTCGAAACTGAACGGATGATTTTCCGGATGTTCGCCCTCATTGGCCGCGAACGCGACGCCGACCGCCGCTATTGCCGCGAACGCGGCGATGCTGAAAGCGCGCAACATCAGGAGGCTCCCTGCGCTTGGCCGGTGACCGGCTTGGCGATCGTGTCCGGCACGCGGTTCGGTTTTTCAATCAACCCCAGCAGCGGCAGCAGCACGAGGAAGAAGAAGAAATAATACGCGGTCATGAGCTGCGATAAGCGTGTCACCGTGAACTCGAACGGGATGTTCTTATCAATCAGAATGAAACGCGCACCCTGGCCAAACGCGGCCCGCTTGGCTTCGGTGATCTTTTCGTCGAGTTCCTCACGGGTGTCGGCGCGGACTTCGAGGGATCGCGGATTTCCCCCGATCACTGCGCGCATCACGCCTCCGGTCGGGCCGCTGCGGCTTGCTAGCAGCATCTCGGTTTGCTCGCGCATCGCGCTCACGGCGCTTCTGCTGGCGGCGGCATAATCTCCTTCGCTGGCGGCGGTAATTGGCTGCTCGATCAATTGGCCGCCCTCTGCCCAGCGCACGGCGCCGCTATAATTGCCGGCCTTGGCAAGAACCAGACCTGGGCTTTGCCCGCCGCACCAACCGAGTACGCAAGACACCACAACGAAGATCAGGAAAAATTGGCGCGCCGCTGGCCGATAACGCATCGAACGCACGCTCGATGTGTCAAGCCAAGGCAGCACAAACAGCACGCCGATCGAGGCGAACATGGCGATGACGCCAGCTGTGCGCGAATCGATCGGTCCGATGTTGAAGTCGAACGCCCGCAAGATCGCGTAGAACGGCAGCAGATACCATTCGGGTACGATTTCCGGCGGGGTCTGCACCGGGTTGGCGCGGATGTAATTGTCGGCGTGTCCGAGCGCGTCGGGCATGTAGAACACGAACACTGCGAACAAGATGAGGAAAATCGAGGTCGCGAACAGATCCTTCATCGTGGCGTGCGGCGTGAACGGCACGGTGTCGGCTTTGGACTTAACTTCAATTCCAGCCGGATTGTTCTGCCCCACTTCGTGCAGCGCCCAGATGTGCAGCACCACGACGCCGGCGATCACAAACGGCAGCAGATAGTGCAGCGAGAAGAAGCGATTCAGGGTGGGTTGATCGATCGCCGCACCGCCCGCGATCCAGGTCTGGATCGGCTCGCCCACAAACGGGATTGCGCCCAGGATCGAGGTGATCACGGTGGCGCCCCAGAAGCTCATCTGGCCCCAGGGCAGCGTGTAACCGAGGAAGCCGGTCGCCACCATCAGCGCGTAGATCAGGCAGCCCAGGATCCACAGCACCTCACGCGGCGCCTTGTAGGAGCCGTAATAGAGCCCACGGAACATGTGGATGTAGACCGCCAAGAAGAACATCGAGGCGCCAACCGCGTGGATCGGCTGGATCAGCCAACCGAACGGCACGTCGCGCTTGATGCGCTGGACGCTGTCGAAGGCGTGATCGACATGAGGCACGTAGTGCATGGCCAATACAATGCCGGTGACGATCTGCACCACCAAACACAGTGAGAGGATCGCGCCGAACGTCCACCAATAATTGAGGTTCCGCGGCGTTGGGTAGGCGACGAAGCTGTCGTGCGTCAGCCGGACGATGGGAAGGCGCTTATCGAGCCAACGGGTGAACCCCGATTTCGGCTCATAGGTGGAATGACCGCTCACTTTTGGGGGCTCCCAAGCTTAGCCGATGCGAATGGTGGTGTCGTTGAGATAGACGAACGGGGCGACGCGCAGATTGATCGGCGCAGGCCCGCCGCGAATGCGCCCGGAAGTATCGAAGTCAGAGCCATGGCAGGGGCAGAACCAGCCGCCGAACTGGCCTTTGTAAGCCGGATCGAACGACGGCAACGGAACACATCCTAGGTGCGTGCAATTGGCCTGCAGGATCAGCCATTCGGCTTTTCCCGGTTCGCCATCGGCCTGCTTAATGCGGTCGGCGTCCTTTTCGGGATCCTTGAGACTGGCGTAATCGTCGCGCTGTGCAGCGGCGATTTCAGCAGGCGTGCGGTGGCGCACGAACACCGGCTTGCCCTGCCAGATCGCCTTTATTTGCTGGCCCACCTCGATGGCGGAAAGGTCCACCTCGGTGACCGCCAGCGCGCGCGTATCGGCGGCAGGGTTCATCTGGTCTATGAACGGCCACGCGGTCGCCGTCGCGCCGACCGCGGCGACCGATCCCGCCGCAATAAAAATGAAGTCCCGGCGCGTTTCGCCATCGCCGCCATGCGCGTCTGCTGGTTTTGCCTCGGCCACCGCCATCTTCTCCGCGAGCTTGGTTCTCAATCAAAGCTAGGCTAGTCCGGGCTTCCAAGCGCGCGGCGCGTCGCCGCATGCCCGCCCCGATTCCGCCCCGATTCTCCGGCGCTGGAGGCTCTAACGTGCGCCTCGCTTTGTATCAACCTGACATCCCCCAAAATCTTGGCGCGGCCATTCGCCTCGCCGCCTGCCTTGGGGCGCCGCTGGATGTGATTGAGCCCTGTGGATTTCCCTTGACCAACGCGGCCCTGAAGCGCGCGGCACTCGATTATGGGGACAAGGCGCGGGTCATCCGCCACGCCAGCCTGGCGGTATTTCAATCGGCGCCGGAACGAGAATTTGGTCGCTTGGTGCTGGTGGAGACGGACGGCGCCACCCGCTTTCAGGATTTTACGTTTTCCACAGGCGATACGCTGGTCCTGGGCCGTGAGAGTGCGGGATCGCCGGGAGAGCTATACGCCGCCGCGCAGGCCAGCGTTCGGGTGCCCATGCGGCCCGGTTTGCGCTCGCTCAATGTCGTGGTGGCAGGCGCGGTGGTGTTGACCGAGGCGATGCGCCAAACCGGCGCCTGGGAGAAATTGGATTGAGCCCAAATCTAGCAATCGCAATTTGTGCTGTCATTCCGGGGCGCCGAAGGCGAACCCGGAACCCAGGAGCAACCGCCGCGCTTTATGATCCCCTGGGTTCCGGGTTCTCGGCTGACGCCGAGCCCCGGAATGACGGCGCAAATTTTTTCTGCGCCAACGTTTTCTGCGGTCGACTCGCGTGACCCACCAGGAATACCGCAAAGCCCGCGCGCGCGCCTGGTTCGAGGGGTTGCGCGATCTCATTTGCGTGGAGTTCGAAGCGATCGAAGACGAAGCGCCGACTTCGCTCTACCCCGGCGCACCTGGTCGCTTCGTCAGAACGCCCTGGCGGCGCGGCGATGGGAGCGCCGATCTTGGAGGCGGCGTCGCCGGACTGATGCGTGGGCGCTTCTTCGAGAAAGTCGGCGTACATGTGAGCACCGTCCACGGCCAATTCAGCGCCGACTTCGCCAAGCAGATTCCCGGCGCGGAAACCGATCCGAGCTTCTGGGCGTCGGGCATTTCGCTGATCGCGCACATGCGCAATCCTCACTGCCCCGCCGCGCACATGAACACGCGCCACATCGTCACCACGCGCTGGTGGTTCGGCGGCGGCGGCGATCTCAATCCCACGCAAGCTTATCAGCGCAACGAAGAGAGCGAAAACGCGCGCGCTTTCCACGCGCCCTACCGCGACGCGTGCGAGAAACACGAGGCCGGGCTTTATGCACGCTACAAGAAATGGGCCGACGAGTATTTCTGGCTGCCGCATCGTGGCGAGTCGCGCGGCGTTGGCGGCATTTTCTATGATCACCACAATAGCGGGCGTGAGGCTGGCGAAGACAGCTGGGAGCGCGACTTCGCGTTCACGCAAGACGTCGGCCGCGCCTTCCTCGCCGCCTATCCGCCGCTGCTGCGCCAGCACATGCGCGATGCCTGGAGCGAAGCCGACCGCGAAGAACAACTCGTGCAACGCGGGCGCTACGTGGAGTTCAACCTACTCTACGACCGCGGCACCACGTTCGGGCTGAAGACCGGCGGCAATGTCGAGAGCATACTTTCCAGTATGCCGCCGGTGGCGAAGTGGCCTTGACGACAGACTCATTCTATTAAGTGCGGTATAAGCAGAAGACCGCGCCGCGCCGATGGTGGCTTTGGGGTCTGCTCCGTGCTAATCTCTACGGCATGAAGCTCGACTTGCCTCCGGCGCTGGACGCTTTCGTTAAGGACCTCGTGGCGCAGGGCAGATATGCCGACGAACCAGAGGCCGTGCGCGATGCTGTGCGCCGAATGGCCGAACGCGACCTCGATCCAGAAACCGGTGTGTCGATCAGCGTCCTGCGGGCCGAGCTTGCCGCGGCCGAGGCGGAGCCCCGGTCGAGCGCCGATGTGATGGGCGTGTTTGAACGGGTCGCGGCGTCCGCCGCCTCGCGCGGCTGAGAAATGCGCGTCGCGCTATCTGCGCGTGCGGAAGCCGAGCTCGAAGCGATATTCCGACATTCGGTGGACAGCTGGGGCGAAGCGCAAGCGCGCCGGTATGCCGAGAAAATCGCGCGGCGATGCGAACTGCTGGCCAGGGTTCGCCGGCGCGGGTCGCGCGCGCCCAGAGCTCGGCGATCGCGTGCGTTCAATTCCGATTGAGGCGCACATCATTTCTTCAAGACGTTGGCAGAAGAAATTCTGATCCTATCGGTCCGCCACCCCAAGCGCCGCGATCCCCGACGCAACGAACTGGGTTAGGCCCTACCGCGCCCGTACATTCTCCCGCAGCCAGCCCGCGAACTGGGCCTCGTCGATCTCGCTCGCGGCGAGCGCCAAGCATTGCACGACCACTTCGCCCTCCTGCGCCTCGATCTCCCAGCCGTTCACATAGAGAAAGGCGTACGCGGCGAGAAACCCGGTTCGCTTGTTGCCATCGACGAAGGGATGATTGCGCATGATTCCCGACGCACAGAGCGCGCCCAAAGCAATCAGTTCATCCCGGCCGTAAGTCCACGGATTGCGAGGGCGGGCGAGCGCTGACTCGAGCAAGCCGAGGTCGCGCAAACCCGCCCCGCCGCCATGTTCGGCGAGCTGCTCTTCGTGCATGACCAGAACCGCCTCTACCCCAAGCCATTTGGGTTCAGCCGTCACTTCGCCAGCTCACGCAACGCGTTGCGGTAACGCTTCATCGCCCGCCGGGCCGCCTCTATCTGTTCCTGCAGTTCGACGTCATGACGCTGCAGCGCCACCCCGCCCGGGGTTTCGCTGACGCTGAGTTCATCGCCCTCGCCGACCCGCAGCTTGGCCAGCACGTCTTTGGGCAGAACCACGCCGAGCGAATTGCCGACACGGCGCACCTTGAGCGTACGCCCAGCCCGTTTGGCGGGGCCCTCTTGATGGAACGGGGGCTGCTCAGAATCGCTGACGCCCTTAGGCTTCTTGGGATCGTCGGTCATGGACGCCTCCTCTCGGTTATAACTTAAGTTATAACATGGGTACGCCAGAGTCACGCCGTATTTCTAGTTGTTTGCTTAATAACACTATTTTCTCGCTACCCAATTCCCTGCGCCACCGCCTTCAGTCGTTCGATCACTGAGAGCTTGTCATCAGGAAAGTCCGCATCGATCCACCAGGCCTCCACCTCGCGCAGCACTTCGCCGACCTTGGGGCCGGCCGGCACGCCGGCTGCCATCACTTCCTCGCCGCTGAGCGGGAGCTTCGGCGGCGTCCACATCTGGCCGTGGGCGATCAGCGCGCGCCAAGCCTGCGCCTTCTCGCCGCCCGCGCCCGCCCAGGCGAGCATGACGCGATCGCGGAATGCCTGGTTGCCCAGTCGGTAGATCGCGCGCCGCATTTCCTTGAGCGACATGTAGGAAACGATCTTCTCGTCGCCGCCCAATGCTGCAACCAGCCGGTCGCGCTCTTCGTTGGAGAGCTTCAAGCGCCGCCCCAGTGCGCGCGCGCTCTCCTGTTCGGCGAGCGCCGCCGCCACGCGCGTCATTGCGTCCGCAGGCATGAGCAGATCGGCTTCGAGCCGCATCAGCGCATCCAGCCGCGTGTGATTGGCGAGTTCCGGCAGCGCTCGCGCGCGCACTTCAATCGCGTTCATGGCTTCCCACGCGGCGCGCGGATCGGGCGCGGCGAGCAGTTTCTTCGCTTCCTTCCAAATCCGCTCCGCCGACAGCGCATCGAGCCCAGCGGCAAGATCGGCACAGGCGTGAAGACCCTGAGGATCGAGCGGTCCGCGCGCGTACCAGGCGTTGAAACGGAAAAAGCGCAGGATGCGCAGATAATCCTCCTTGATGCGCTCATGCGCGTCGCCGATGAAAATTACGCGGCCAGCGCGCACGTCGTCGAGGCCGACGCCAGTGGGATCGTGGATTTGCCCCTGCGCATCGGCATAGAGCGCATTTATGCGAAAATCGCGGCGCTTCGCGTCCTCGTCCCAACTTTCGGTGAACGCGACCGTGGCGCGGCGGCCATCGGTGCTGACATCGCGGCGTAGTGTGGTAACTTCGTACGGCTTGTGATTGACCACGATGGTGACGGTGCCGTGCTCGATGCCGGTGGGATGCGCGGCGAATCCGGCCTTGGTTGCGGCATCGGTGACTTGATCGGGCGTCAGCTGCGTAGCGATGTCGACGTCATCAACCTCGCGCCCCATCAAAGTATTGCGCACGCACCCGCCGACGAACCGCGATCCGCCGGGGCGCGCGGCTTCCAGCGCGGCGAGGAGCGCTTGGGCTTCAGGGGCGCGGAGCCAAGGGGCGTGGGGGATGGCGGTCACGATGCTCCGACGAGGAAAGAAACGAACTCTTCCGTAAACTTGTAGCGCTTCACGCTATTGAACGTCACTTCATCGATCGCATTTGCGTGCTCCATGATCGTCATCACGGAGGTGAGATATTCATGTTCTTCGTAGATGTATTCAAAAATCACGCTGCTGTCGCCGCAGTAGACGGCTCCCTTGGGCATCAAGATGAATTCTCTTACTAGCGGGTGATTTTTGAGGTCCTCTCGCATTTCAGCGATGAGCTTCGGCGCTTTCTTCTCCAAGTCCGGAAACGGCGCTGCTCTTCGTACCGCATAACCGCGCGCCTCAAGAAACGCCATACGCTGGGCCGTATCCTTCCACTCGCGAAGCAACGAAGAAGTGTAGGTCAGCTCATCGTCATCAATAAGTTTCGCGTGCGTCTGGCAGAGCCAAATCCCGTTGGCGACGTCGGCGCGCATCTCAGATGTAAGTGCATCGTCAAAACGGGCGCCACCGGGCGAAGCCGCGGAAATGTGGGCTGCCACCCCTGTGTTTGTCACACCTTCCTCAGCATCTGGCCCAGAAGTTGGCGCCCTGCAATCGGGGCAGGAACACCTCATGCCGACTCGTTTTGCCAGGCGGTCGATCACAGACCTTGGGAACTCATCTCTAGCCAAACTGCCGATCCTCCAACGAGCGCACTCGATACCGGACCGACGCCAAGCCACCGATGCCGTCGGGCCAGGTGAGACACTCACTCCCCGCGCGCGGTGATCGCGGCGCGCCGTTGTACGATTCGCGCTTGCAGGCGTTCGTTCAGCATAACTGACAATTTCGCTGGCAGCAGCCCCATGATTACGCTCGCGGGCCCCTGCCCCGGCAGCGGTCGCAAGTCCGGCCCTGGCCAGAGAAAGCTGTTGAGTTCGCTCACGATGATCCAATTGCGGTCGCCATCGAGGCCGACGCGGCGGCAGGTGGCGTGCGGAACTTCGAGCGCCTCGCTTGGATCGTTTGGCGCCGTATGGGTGATCGGGGCGACCACAACGCGGATATCTTCGCCCTCGCGCCGCTGCGCCACCACGATCACCGCGGGTCGATCCTTTTGCCCCTCTTCCAGGCCGGCATCGGCTTCGCGCTTCCACAAATACGCATAACGAATAATCTGCCCGACGTGCGGTGCAGGCCATGTCACGCCTTGCGCCCAGCGAGTTCCTTGTTGAACTTCGCAGCCTCAGGCGTCGCGGTGCTTTCCTTCAGCGCCGCCAATAGATAATCCGCTTGTTCCGCGCTGAGATCGTCCACAACCAGGACCTCGCGGTCCCGCCGCTTCAAACGCTCGTATTCAGCAACACTCATCAGCACCAGACTCGGCTCGCCATGGGCGGTGATGGTGAGCGGGCGCGCCTGCGCCAAGCGCTGGTAGCGGCCCGGCTGACGCTGGAATTCCTTTGCCGTCACGTTGGTCATGCACGTATAGTGCGTATTTTGCACACTTTGTCAATCCGCCCCGGCCTGCTTGGAACACCGTCTTGCCTTGCTCGCATCACTAACGCTCCCGCGCCACACGGATGCCCGTGTCGTCGCCGCGCTCGTGGCGTTGTGCGCCGCCGCGGCCGCCGAGGCTGGCCAAGTCTGAGCGCCAGGACGATCCAATAATGGCGCGGCGCGCGTCCCCCGGCGCATAAGGGTCTTCGAGCCACTCGCCAACATTGCCGATCACGTCGTAGAGCCCGAATGCATTTGGCTGAAACGTTCCCACGCGTCGCGGACCCTCAGGCCAGCACTCGTCGTGGTAGGCGACGCCATTGCGCGCGCCGCGTTCGCAGACCGGCGTCTCGTTGCCCCAATAATAATTCTGGCGCCGGCCGCCGGGAAAAGCTGCGATCACCCACTCATCGGTCGTCAACAGCCGATAGCGCTCACCCGTCCGTAGGCTTAGCCAGCTTGCATAGGCTTGCGCGTGATCCCAGCTCACATTCATCACAGGCAGTTCGGAATATTCGGATTCCATCCAGCCGCCCCAGCCTTCGTTGTCGGGCTGGTAGCCATTGCAACCTCCGCCTTCCACGCACGCACTCCATTGCGCGAACGTCACCTCGTATTGGCTGACAGCGAACGGTTGCTCCGGAATCCACACCATCAGCGGGCAATCGACGCAATCGCGGAAAGGCTCCGGCGCTGGAAACGAAACAGTCACAGGTGCTGCCCTTCGTCTTACTTCTTGGCATGGGCGGGAGATTTCCCACGCTGGGCAATAGGCAGAAACCGGATCGTCTTGCGCGGCCGCTTCGCGGTGCTCCCAAGCACCAGCAAGGACAAAAAGCGCCGCGGCCAAGCCAAACCGAACTTGCATGCGTATCTCCCCCGTCGATTCGACGCCCGATCCTATGCGAGCGCCGAAGCGCCGTCACCCAGGCGCGCGCCCCTTAGCCGATCCCATTGCGCTCGGTCTCCCGGAGCAATACGAACGCACATTGTGAGAGGAGCCCGCCATGCTTCGCCTTTACGGCCACCCCTTCTCCTCTTTCACCTGGAAAGCGCTGATCGCGCTCTATGAGCGTGGCGTGGCGTTCGAGTTCTTGATGGTCGGGCCTGACCACGCCGACAACACCGCCTTCGTCGCGCGCCACGCGCCGACGGGTCAGTTTCCCGTGCTTGCCGATGGCGCGCGGGTGGTGATCGAGTCCGCCGCGATCATCGAATATCTCGATCTCCATCACGGCGATGCGGCGCCCATGATCACTGCCGAGCCTCGCGCTGCAATCGAAGCGCGACAGATGGACGGCGTGTTCGACGATTATATCATGGCTCCCTTGCAACGCATGGTCGCGGCGGTTCTGCGCGAGGAGAGCAAGCGCGATCCTCATGTCGAAGGTGAAGTGCGGGCAGTGCTCGACAAGAGTTATGCTTGGCTCGACCGTTGGATGAGCGGGCGCATCTGGGCGGCGAACGAAGCGTTCGGTGTCGCCGACATCGCCGCCGCGCCGGCGCTGTTCTACGCGCACTGGGCGTTTCCGATTTCGCACGCGCACGCGGCTTTGCACGCCTATCGCGCGCGGCTGCTCGCACGGCCATCGATCAAGCGCGCCGTCGATGAAGCGCGACCGTGGCGCGAGTACTTCCCGCTGAAGGGGCGCGGCGAGCCGGATTAGCGTGCCGTCTCTCGAAAGTTGGAGCGCGCGGCTTCCGGCCGCGCATGCGTCGCCGGAGGCGACGCGCTCCCCATATGCGCTATTGATAAAGCCGCTCCCACAGCGCGCGGATCATGCCGGCCGTCGCGCCCCAGATCAGGCGGCCGCCGTGGGGCATGGCGTAATAGGCGCGCGTCTTGCCGTTCCAAACGGCTTCGCGACGCTCGTGATTGGCGGGGTCCAGGAGAAACGAAAGCGGCGTTTCGAACACATCCGCCACTTCGCGCGGATCGAGCGTCAGCGTGAAGCTGGGTTGGACCAGTCCGAGGATTGGCGTGATGGTGAAGCCAGTGCCGGTGTTGTATCGATCCCAGGCGCCGATCGGCTCAATGAAACGGCGCGCGAGCCCGATCTCCTCTTCGGTTTCGCGCAACGCGGTTTCGAGCGGGGTGGCATCATCTTCGTGCGCGCGACCGCCGGGAAACGACACCTGCCCCGGATGCGCAGGCGTATCGTGTGCGCGCTGCGTGAACAACATGGTCCAGCCCTCGGGCCGGCGCACGATCGGCGCCAGCACCGCGGCGGGCTTCAGGGGCGCTGGCAGATCGAGCCAGTCGGGATTGAGATCGCGGTCGGAGCGCGCGGCGCTGTGCGGCGACAGGCGATCCAGCGGATCGAGGCGGGAGCGGAGGAGGGATTCAAATGTGGCGCTCATTAGTTTCCTTTGTAGCGCTGATGATTCCAGGTTGGAGCGCGCGGCTCCTGCCGCGCATCCATCCATCACACGNNCATCCATCACACGGGGCTTGGGACAATTGCGCGGCAGGAGCCGCGCGCTCCAACCTGGATAGGATTGCGCACTCGTTCCATTCTCAAGCGTCCCCCAACTCCCACCACACGCCCCGACTCCAAACTCCCAGCCTCCCCTCCCGCATCTCCGCCCATTCCACCAGTTCGTAGAACGGCGCACGCAGGATGCGCGCTTCCAGGCGTCCGCGCACCAGCACGTAGGGCCTGGGCGTTTCGCCACCATAGCGCACGCGCAGCGGATGTTGCGGCCCGGCCGTCACCACATCGCCGACATTGGTGGTGAACACCAGCGACTGCTCGCGGCCCTCCCCATGGCGGTCGGCGCGGATGGCCACGAAGGGCGCGTCCTCCACCGCGACCAGGATCTTCTCCACCGGCGTCACCAGATAGGTTGCGCCGTCTTCATCCTTGCGCAGGATCGACGCAAACAGCCGCACCATGGCTTCGCGGGTGATGCGTACGCCTTCGTGCTTCCAGGTTCCGTCAGCCAGAATTTCGAAACCGGCCGCGCCGCAATAGGGCGGGTTCCAGCGCTCCACCGGCGGGGCGCCCTTTTCGGCTGTTCCCGCTTGCGCCTTGAGCGCGGCCAGCATTTGCTCCAGCGAAGAGGGCGAATTCGACATGATCAATATTTTTCGGCTCACCACGCTCCGTCATTCCGGACGCGCGGAGCGCGATCCGGAACCCAGGGGATCGTAGAGC
>CXWL01009331.1_pt1 | contig 12062 bp, 14 predicted proteins | sample 590931 | NCBI WGS metagenome assembly CXWL01 (sample SAMEA3498368, study PRJEB10139) | groundwater metagenome | biome: water well; material: biofilm material | place: Germany | collected 2015-04-27
GCCCTCCATATTGTTGGTTGATGATGAATTACTCTTTAGGTCATAGTAAAGAGCAATGACCTGGGTTCATAATGCAACATCTATTTAGGAAACGCAACCCCATGGGTCCTGAGTACTCCATTGAAATGTACTCTTCCTATATTTTCTTTAAGACTCATCCTGTGGGAAATTCGATAGTGAAGGTTGAACCCTTCCCTTCTCCTTCGGACTCGGCACGGATGGTGCCGCCATTGGCGACGATGATGTTCTTGGTGATGTAAAGACCGTAGCCGACGCTTCGTCGTGCTGTCGAGTGCGGTGGAGTGCACGTTTACCTTTTGTGAATCCTTGAAAGAAAGCATCCGCCCTTTCTTGTTCACGTCGAAAGACCCTTTCGTCGCACGAGTAATATGAGAAAGTAGCTCCTGTTTGATCTGCTGCCGCGCAACCGAATTCACAACCGCGTCTCGTACGAGCTGGCGTTCTGAAATATGCTATTCATCTTGTGATGACAAGGCTGTATTTTAAAGAACAGTAACAACTTGAGATATGGCGTATTATTTCCCTGACTACACGAAATGCTGGGTATCTTGATTATAAACTTTCGATCTGTGAAGAATCTAAGGTAGCAGAACTCACTATATCTGATTTATTTATATCCAGATCATCCACAACTTTATCGTTCACCGCATTAAATCCTATCCGAACCATATCCTTACTTTCTTTCATCAAAACTCCATTGCATTCATACTCCTCATTATCGCTGCCTCGCAAGATAACGCTCACTATACTATTCTCAGAATTAGGTTCGTTAAGGAGTTTCTTCATAAGAATTATTTCGTGATGGTGATATCAGTGATGAATGACGTCGGTATCATTAGATAAGTAGGTCTCTCGCCACTCTTCGGATGATTTCTGATGGGAGCTGGAGACATGCGCATAGTTTCCGGTTCTTTCAGAACAACATGGTCATTCCCAATTCTATACAGCGCTCCTTTTGAGTGCATAACTGAGCACTCGTATATTGGCATATTGGCTACAGATATCACATCACGCCAGACTACTGTAACTGACGTGCCTACTGCAATATCTTTCAACATATCGACCGAGGACGTTTCGGCGACTGGTATCAATGCGGCATCTGGGATAATTAAGCCTTTCACAATGGGTTCTTTTTTGTCCATCGATCTCTTGATGTCTGTACCTCTTTTTTTTATGAAAATAATGACAACATTACCTCCATTCCTTTCCACATATCCGTACGCCTCATGCAGAGGCAGACGCGTCTCTTTAATATCCTTAGCGTAAGTATAGTATGCGTCAACGTATTTTATATTGTAGACTTTATCCATTCTTTCTTTTATATGTTTGTTGTTAATGATAATACATGTTTATAGAAATGCTAAAGGGAGGAGGTGAAAAACTCGCCTCCTCCCTTTCTTTTGCTGATTGTGACCACCGTTACTTCTAACTGAAAATGGAGCTCCAGAAGCCACCCGCTTCTTTGCCAGAGTCGGTGTCCCTACTGAAACGTTCACTGTTCTTCGCGTTGTTGCCTCGCTCAAAAACTCCGTCTTTTTCGGCATCATCGCGTGCAGTGTGCTCAGCCTCAGAGACTTTGCTGCTGGAATCTCCACTGTAGTCCGACGTATCCTTATCTGTCCATCCCATGCCTCTCACCCCCTTTCAATAAATGAGCGTTGCTTCGCGTCTTGGGAAATCCGCAACGGGAGACAATCTGATGCAACGATACCCTTTATAAAACTTCTGTCAATAGGTTTAATATACCCCTGCTTCGAAAGTAAGAAGCTGCCTATTCTGTTTCAAGAGAACCATCTTCAACAACTGATCTCTATAGTCAAGCAAAAGAAATACACGTTTATTCATGTAACTTGTTTATTTTCGTTTCCTCTAAAAAGAGAAGGTCTCTGATAATATTGAAACCCGTATTGTAAAAAGCGACTTTACCCGACTCAAGTTCCAATTTTTGTCTTTTGAATATATCAAGTGCATCTTCGAGGGTAACCCATTTCGTATACATACCCACCGCAGTCTCATTTTCCGTATGTTTTGGATCTCCTTTGTTCCCGATTACTCGAGCTGTGTAGCAATAATTAATGCAATGTTTTTTATCCCGGGGACGATAATCATCAATGCAGCCAACTTCATCTAAAATATTTACTACACAACCAATCTCTTCTAGGCATTCCCTAACAATTCCTGTTTGTATATCTTCACCATCGTCTATTCCCCCGCCCGGGAGCAATAAAAATTTATTCTGTTTATTTCCGACGAGGGCGACTTTATTTTCTCCATCAAGAACAATCGCCTTCCCAGTTGCTCTATCGGAATACTCAATACCCTCGTCGGACTTTTTTTCTGGATATACATCTTTTTCGTGCAAAGTGGCTATCTTTTTCATATATTTTGATTGGATGCAATACTACCGTCGTCTTGCCAACACCGTCAACGATACATTCAACAGGTGTTAATGCATCGCCTCCGAATTCCCCCTTAATACTTAAGCTACCGGCAGTTCAACAACAAACGTCGAGCCCCTCCTTTCTCCCTCGGACTCGGCACGGATAGTGCCGCCGTGAGCGAGGATGATGTTCTTCGCGATGTAGAGCCCGTAGCCGGTGGAGTGGGCATTTATCCTCTGCGAATCCTTGCCGTGACCACCTTCGGCACTGTAGGAGATCTTGGCAATGCGGTATTTTAACACTTATTCATGCTTTCTTAATTTCGCACTGGCAAATTTCAATCTTCTTATGACACCAGAATTTCCAATAACTTTCATTATTTCATATAAATCAGGCGTCATGCTACGGGAGGTAATCGCAATTCTAAGAATCATGACCACATCACTTACACTTCCGCGATAAGTATCTTAACAAAGGCGATTGCATTTCGATGAGGAATTTACCCCACGAGTAATTTGACAATTATTTAACAATGTATTATGTTTTTACTGGCTGGCCTTTGACAGACAAACACTTAGACGTAGGAGGTATGTCGTGTATGCTGAAAAAAATCAAAAGATCGGAGATATTGTTACCGGGGCATTAAAGCGTTGGGGCGGCATAACGGTACTCGAGTTTCTTGAGGGTTCGATGAAGCTGAGCGATATTCAATGGCTACTGTCATGTCTTTTTGAGAACATTGTCAGTCGTCTTGGATTATCATCCATCCTGCTACAAAGGAAAACAAGTAAGTTCATCTCTCCGTGCGATCTGGACCAGCGAGTTCTTCATCACTTTGACGGCATTGCCATCGAAGTACTTCCTCAAGAATATTCAGTTGTAGAATTGTCACCATTAACACCCCTCGGAAGCAACAGTCTTCTTACTAGAGTGCAGCAAAGAAACGTAATATCTTCCACGCGAACAGCTGAGGTCGTTGGAGACATCGCAACCGCCCTAGCGATTGATTGTGCCGCAAAATATAGGAATGGCCGCTCGGGAATATTATGCGTCGCATCCAGTCATAGGATTGTTCGCGCTCAAGATTTCTCTTCTATTCCTGGATTCACACAGCACTTCCGGATGTTCGGGTTATGTACGTCAGCAGACGAGAGAAATCTCTCTATAGAAAAAGCCCTTTGTGGGCACATTATTTTCTATCTTCGCTTACTCGAACGGCTTCGGTCCGAAGGGTATTCTATTCAAGACATCAGCGTCTATCTGTCGAACACTGTACTGAGCGAACGATTGATAGAAAATAGTGGAGTTCCGAGAGAAGAGGCGCGGCGAATGACAGACAGGGAAGAGGAATATGATCTCTGCTCTAGAGGCAAAGTGCACTCTCCTCGTTTTTCAGCTACATTACCCACAGAAGTGATTGTGGGTGACTTGCTTACCCCACTATCATCCGTAACGCAATATCTACACCACCACTATCCTTCTGTTAACATCCTGTACGATCTCGGACGGATAGCTGGTATCGGCTATTACAATGGTCCGTGTTTTAAGATTGTTGCGACAAATGCAAGCAGGAAAACCTTCCCTCTTGTTGATGGGGGCTCATCCGATTGGATAGCGCAATTGTTGCGAAACAAAAGAATGCTCTGTATCACGAGCGGGATTGGGAGTGAGTTATGTTGCCGAGAATTCAGATGATTTGGTTCAATCTAACCTTAAGCCGCGGCACTGGCGCCGCGGCTTTTCTTACCAACCATGGTATTGCGCGAATTCTTCAAATGAGGTTTGCTTTACAACACTTGATATCCGCCCTCTATCTAGATACACATGACGAGGAGTGCCGAGAACAAATTCTTCACGCATAACTGATGTATACGCGCCACAATTGGTTACTGCGACTACCTGCCCCTCTCTTACGCTCATCTTGGCCTCACTGATAAAACCAGCCGGCGAACAAATTCCGTCTACAAATTTCACATTCCCGGGCAAATCAGAATTTTCAATCCCCTTTTCGCAAGGTACGACTTTAAAATCACTTCCGAGAGCTGGAATGAGATAATTCGTCCCGATATCGAGAACTGCCCATGTACCGCCTTCATTAATCTTGATTGTTTTAATACGAGAAAATATGACTACTGCATCGGCCACAATGTAACGACCCGGTTCAATGAGCATTTTAACGTCCGACGGAAAATATTTTTTGAAATCTGAGACAATTTCCTTCATGAAGTTCCTGAGGGCATGATCGCTTGAAAACAACATCCGAGGAGCTATGCCACCACCAATATCTATATAGCTATATTGTAGCTGAAATTCATTCTCTACGGACCTAATGAAATCAGAAAGGGCCTTTATTGGACTACCGTAGCGAGCTGCATTGGTTTGATTTGAAAACACATGACAGCTAAATCCATTTATATGGATACCTGCTTGATGCGAACGCTCAACACATTCTCTGGCTTCCCTATAATCCATTCCCAGTTTCCCATCACGTTTAACAAAATTTCCATCCTCAGAAAGCAATGGATGAATTCTTAATCCAATATTAATACCGTTATGGAAAGTCCCTTTAAATTGAATGAGTTTTTTTAATTCAGATAGCGAATCAATGTTTACAATCGATCCGCTTTTGAGTGCCTGAATCATTTCTTCCGCTGTCCTGCCCAAACCATTCATGACGATATCCTCGGTACGAAAACCAGCTTTCATTGCCAATTTCCATTCATATTCTGAAATAACCTCGACACCGATCCCATGTTCTCTTATTGCTAAGACCAATGGTTTGAAATACGACGCCTTCAATGCATAGTGCAGGCTGTGCTTTACATCTCTTAATTCGTTTTTAACGATATCAATATTTTCTTTCACTCTGCTCAACGAGATACACACGGTCGGCGACTGGAGCTCAAGCACCTGCGTATATGGAATCCCATCAATATGCAGAATACAATCTTTGTAATTCAGGAACTCTTTAAAATTATATTCCGCATCCATAATTTTATGTAGTTGCCACCTCTAAAATAGAAATTGTGGGCGACCCTTTACCGTTCGCACTCATTCTAGTCTTGATACCGAGGGGTAGTGTAATCATTGGCAAGGTGTGCCCAAAATCAACATTTGCAACAATGGGAATATCATATCTTCTACCAAAGAAAGAAAGAATATCATCAAGAGTTCTGTCGCTTGAGTCTGTAGAAAATCGATATGGTCTCGCAAAAATTATCCCTTTAATTTTCTTTAAAATACCTATTTGCTCAAGATAGAATAGTCTTCTTTCCGTATACGCAGTTCCTTCTCCCTCATCTTCAAGAAATAAAATTGCCTCGCTAAAGTCAGGGAGGTATTCCGTTCCACCAAGAAAACAAAGTGTATTTAGATTCCCACCTAAAAGAACTCCCTCTGTTTCCCCTTCGTGTACCGTATACATCGGCCTTGCAAGACTCATTGCACTCGAACGATCATCCTCTGTCTCCCACCAAAGGTTCTCGTCGGAAAATTCTTTAGCAGATTTCAATACGCCAATTGAGCTATTTGAAAACAAAGCCTTTTCAAAGTATTCAATGGTGAATTCGTGAACGCCTCCATATTCTCCAAAAGTTGGGAGTACGGTTGGTCCATTAAAAGTGACAATGTTCGTTTTGTGGGTAATTGCATTATTCAAAATCGTAATGTCACTATACCCACAAAAAATCTTTGGATTCTTTTCGATTAGGGCATAGTCCAAAAGAGGTAGAACCGCATTCGCATTTAATCCTCCTGTTGAGCAGATTATCGCTTTGATGGTTACATCATTAAACATGCCATTGATGTCGTCAGCCCTTTCTTCCGGAGTTCCGGCATTATGTCCAAAATAATTTTTTGCATTTGATGCAAGAACAACCTCTAATCCTAATTTTTCTAGACTCTCGATGCCACGCGACAGTCTTCGTGGAAAATTTTTTATTGTGGAAGACGGACTAACGATACCGACCTTATCGCCAATCCTAAGATGGTGCGGCTTTACATAACCCGTCATATTTTTTTTGTTAAAAATAATTCTATCTCATCTCTCATCTTTCTTTTTTGATAAAGCAAAATTGAGTACCCAGCATATTTAAGATTCCTATTAAAGAGAGAGTAGAAATAAAGCGCTCTTCTCTTTAACTGTTCCTGCTCACTTTTGGCATATTTTGTTACTGAACCCTTCTTCATGAGCATATCCACATAGAAATCAATCTGGCTGCTGATATCTAAATAACAGTAATCCGTTTCATAGTATAGCTCTAATTCGTTATGATTATCCATGGCGGCACTCTCAAACAATTCTCTCCATGTTTTTTTATTTGTGACTACTATTTGTGAATCAATTGCTTCAGATACTTTTTGGAGAAGTTCTAGCGGAGGGGCCTCAATATAAAAAATAGGGATGGCAACAAGTGTACCGCCAGTTTTAAGCACCCTAAGATATTCCATGATGGCCTTTTTCTTGTCAGAAATAAACGAGGTAACATTGCTACACCACACAAGATCGAAAGAGTTGTCTGCAAAGGGCAAGGCCAGTGTGTCGGCCTTCATAAAATGAACTTTATCGTCTTTCCCTTGTTTCAAGGCGTATTCCTTTGCAGCAGCAAGCGATAATTCGTTCACATCAACGCCAATTACCTCGCATCCTGTCAATAAACTCAAATTTACAGCGGTAAATCCTGTATTACACCCAACCTCAAGTACCTTTTTTGAGTGGTCTACCAAAGCATTCAGAGCCACTGAGTGTATTGTTTTTATCCCGCCCGACGGCCTATTTTGCTCATTTATAAAACCCACGAATTCAGAATAACTCATCTCATCAATTTTCTGAATCATAAGTATTTACCTTTATGGTCTCGGAAGAAGATGCCCTCGCGGGATAAGTGTAGCATCCCAGATAATGGGCAATTTTAACAGCCATTGTACGTATCGCTGCCACCCGAATCCAAATCCTGCCGTCTGCTGATACTGTGAATAGGAACGAGTCTTCAGATAGGGAGCATAATCTGCTTCGGGCAAATTGAACTGCCGTGCTTTCTCTGCGAGTATCTGCGGATCAGTAATTCGCACACCACTCCCCACTGTCTCACGATACCCATACAAAATAAGATCAGCATTTTCTGCAACAAGTTTACCCTCACTCGATCGTTGATTGTGATAGAAAGGGATCTCGAGGAGCGGAAAATCGGTCAAGAGAGCATGTGTGCCAAGAATCTCTGTCAATTTCACTTCCTCCCATGCGCCAAAATGCTTAAGAGTAAAATCATCGTACTGATGATCACCAGTTGCTTCACTAAGCATACGGAGTGCTTCTTTAAACGAAAGACTCCGTATTGAAGAATCGACGAAAGCATTCTTAAGTGTCTCAAGGTCTGATGGCTCAAGGAAATATGCTAGATTGTCTCGATTATTTTGCACAAGATGATTAGTAATGTGACGCAAAAGACCCAGAAACACTTCTATATTCTGCTCAAAAGAAACTTTACCTTCAAATTCAATATGTTGAAATTCAGAAAGGTGTGTAGCATCTGCTTTTTCTTTCCGGAACGAGTTACAGATTGTAAATACTTTGTTGACTTTCTCAATGAGAAGATGCAACTCGAGATAGAATTGTGAGCTTTCGGAGAGGAAAATGTTCCGCTCATTATCGAACCACGAGAGCTCTATAGGCAAAGCGTCAGTTGTGTAGTCTAAAGTTTTCCCCGTATATATTTCTCCAGGTGAAGAAATCATGAGTGTAGTGAGTGGCGAATTGCACCATTCAGCTCCAATCCCCTTAAAATAAAAGACGGTTGCAAAAAAAATTGCACTATCAATTTGATGGATGTGTTGGTACGCATCGTCATTGACGATAGCGTCTAATCGATTATTGAGAACCATTTCATCGAATTTTATTGACCCGATGTCCGCAATCTGTTCCATACGTGCATTTCCTTGATACCGAAGTATCTTTTCGCCGGATGAATTTATATCAGCGATATATGGACCGTAAAGCTTTTGCATGAAGGAATGTTGACGATGGGTTAGATTGTTGGCAATTCAACGATGAATGTCGAGCCCTTTCCGGCACCCTCAGACTCGGCACGGATGGTGCCGCCATGAGCGAGGATGATGTTCTTGGCGATGTAGAGCCCGTAACCGGTGGAGTGTGCATTTACCCGCTGCGAATCCTTGCCGTGACCACCTTCGGTAAAGAGGTGCTTTTTGTCCTCTTCGGTGATGCCGATGCCCGAGTCTTTTATCGCGAAAATAATTTTCCCGTTCTCTTTTTTGAGCGAAACTGCGACTGAACCCGAGGGGGTGTAGTTAATCGCATTATCAATCAAGTTGCGTAGCACATGGTCGCTGATTTGCGCCCTGTCTCCGACCATCTGATACGACGATTCATCCGCAACGAAAGAAAGTGTCAATCCTTTCTGTTCCGCCACCACTCTCGCCTTCTCAACCGCTTCTGCTGTAAGCACTTTAAAGTCGAGTGATTCTTTCGTATACGCCACTGTCCCCTTCTTCAGATTTGAAGCTGTGAGAATATCCGTTACCGATCGTTCCCCACCGCGCGCTTGCATGAGCGCCTGTCCGACAAACGGCTTAAGCGGCTCCGGCAACACGCCGAAATCTCCTTCGGCAAGCGCGGCAAAAGCGTTCGCGTCTTTGGTCAAAAAGCCTTTCACCTCATGCCCGATAAAGTGAAAGAGCACCTCCTGCCGCTCATTGGTTTCCTGCAATTCTCCAGCAAGCTTTTCAATACGCTCGCGCTGTGCGATCTCCCGATATACACCACGAACAAGGTAAATACCGACTATGAGCACGAAGATAAGCGTAATCGAAGTAACAATCCGGACATCCTCAATCGAGCGTATGAAAAGGAGCGCCAACACCGAAAGCCACAGTGCCGCCACTAATACCTGCGCGCCAATCAGTCGCACATTGAAGGCATGGTAGTGTACGATGAGATACGCAAGAAATCCTACGAAGATTGGTGCTCCGAAGAGACCATACTGACCCATACCCCAATCAAGCGAAAAGACCTCGAGGATATTTCCAATAGAAAAACTGAGGAGAAATAAGACGGTACCTATAGCGAGAAGGATTACTCTCTCTTTAGTAACCGAATCTTTAACTTTTCTCCAAGAAAAGATGGCGAGGCCGATAATAAGTAACATATACAGAATTTCTATCCCATACCCATAGGTAGCGAGTATGCCCTCAACAGCTGCACGATCGCAATTCGAGATATCGTATCCGAGCAAGCCTAACTTCGTCGAAGCAAAAAAGAAGGTTGGGAGAAGTGGAATAATGAAAAGGACCTTTTGGAAAATCGAAAAATCTTTCTTAAACGCATATGTATAAAAGAAATAGAATGAAAAGAAATAGACGAGAGGTTCGGCTAGTATTTCCAGAGCCCAAAAGAACATTATGTATGAAGGGAATTCATTTGCCCAAAGTACGAGGTCGCTGAATACCCACAAAGAGAAGAATGTGGTCGTTATCACTAGCAGGATAGTTGGGAATTCTCTTCGACCGTAAATGATGAGTAAGAGTGCAATCAATATTGCTGGGATGATTGACCCTAGATGCGAGTAATAAATAAGGTTCGCATAAACGTTATCCGAAAATACAAGAAAATGGGATGGCGTCCATTCACAAGCCTGTATGAGATACATAACTTCCGAGGTCATGGTTGGAAATATGAAGACAAATCAAACTGACTCGGAATGCTGTCCTCTAATGAGAAATAAACAAAATCTTGTTGCACTACATATCGATAGTGCGTTACACCGACCGATAGTCCGAACAAAACAAAAATGACTACGAGATATAGCAAGCTCTCTTTCTTCAGGTTCATCGTTCTATTCTACACCCTTTTAATCCTTGGGTAGCTTAGTTCTTTGGTGTTGTTTTGCATATAAGTTCTTGAAATAGATGGGGACATTGGGAAGATACTTCTTAAATTGTTTCTCCGGTATGGATCTAACTGAGCGTATAATCCCACGACAATTCTTCTCTCCACATGTGCATTTCATTTCCCACAAGTCATCCCCCTCTATGATGGAATAATCTATGGTTATTTCATCCCCCTCTTTTATGTCTTTTAGCGCAATCATCGTTATCTTTCCTTTTATACCTGAGTTTGGATTACATGAGTGATTCAAGTATTGGTTAGGATGATCTGGATTGATCCACTTATTTTTACCTACCCCTATCCAATTCGGATTAGATAGAGAATCTCTCTTATTTTTTATAGTAAGAAATTTTGCTTCTCCTTTTATATGCTGAATAATTTCACCTTTTTTTATGTTTTCTCCTGCGACAACTCCACTACCGTCTATATGACTAGTACGAATATAAATATGCTTCATGCTTTCTTTAAGGTTGGAACATTATACCAAACTGATTAACTCTTGTCATATCTATCCTGCGAACCTGAGTGTTCTAGGCACACGCTTATCGAGAGCAAGTACCGCGATTATCACATGAAGAACGGCAAAGACTGCTGGATAGGCCAAATCTTCCCACTTTTCCCACCGTAGAAGAACGACTATAGCCAAGAGACTGTAAGCAGCGGTCCAAACAAACCAAGGCAGGGCATCTTCGACCATAGGATCTTTCCACGTATGCCGGATAATAGGGATAAAAGAGATTACCTCAGTGGACACCAAGAAGAGATTGGCATAAATTGCGGACGAATAATACCACCAGATAAGGACAGCAACAAAGTCTAGGGCGACAAGCGACCACTCAAATCGGATTGGACGACCGAAGTGAGCATAGTATAAGCAATAAAAGAAAATAACGATGGCACTCAAGGCACAGGCCACCGGTAAAATATTTTTCACCCAGTCTCCCGTTACGAAGATGTAGGAGGTAGTGTCAAGTATCGCGCCGAAGGCCCAAATACTCCAACTTGCCGTGTTGGGCTTCACCCGACCGACATTGATTTTCTTTATATAGTAGACATAACCGCTAAACTGCACCAATCCCGCGACTATGCCTAGTATCACCGTAAAGATTGGGAAGCTCATAATTTGATAATATCACGCAGGGAAAATTGTATTACTACTCCTCCACCGCCTCCCACGTATGCACGCGCAATGAGCTCTATCGCCGCATCAGAACCAGGAGTCACAAACACCTGCTCCTTTGCGACACCCGATGATGAATGGGGTCAGCCCCTTTTCTTTGACTTGCCGACCGAACGCATAAATGATGACTGACCCCATTTCTCCGACATACTATTTCTGAAAAAATGGTGGCTGCTCACAACAGTCCTTGCACGAGACTTTAATTTCATACTATCTATTCTATAATGGAGACATGAATACCCATACGGTCGAACAATCTGCATTTACTTATTTCTTCACTGCGAGCACAGCAAGCGCCCCATTCTGGCTCATTGTCCGACTGTACCTCGGCTATGAGTGGCTCATGGCCGGATGGGATAAAGTTATGAATCCCGTATGGTTCGGCAGCAATGCAGGAGCGGCTATGAATGGATTCGTCCAGGGTGCGCTCGGGAAGACTGTTGGCGTTCACCCGGACGTCCAGATGTGGTACGCGGCATTTCTCAAGAGTGCCGTACTCCCCAATCTCGTTACTTGGTCGAATCTTATCGCCGTTGGTGAGGTACTCGTCGGACTTGGCCTTATCGTTGGACTCTTT
>CXWL01024733.1_pt1 | contig 12060 bp, 10 predicted proteins | sample 590931 | NCBI WGS metagenome assembly CXWL01 (sample SAMEA3498368, study PRJEB10139) | groundwater metagenome | biome: water well; material: biofilm material | place: Germany | collected 2015-04-27
CCGCCGCACTGACCAGCGCGGGCGGCGTCAAGCGGAGCATCAAGTTGCTGGTGCTGTCAAAAGATTTGCAAGCTGATCCAATAGGCAATCGCGGCAACGAACGCCGAGGCTGGTATCGTCAAGATCCAGGCCCAGACGATGTTACCGGCAACACCCCAGCGCACAGCACTGGCCCGCCGCGTAGCCCCAACGCCAATAATGGCGCCGGTAATAGTGTGTGTCGTTGAGACCGGGATGCCGAGAATGGCAGCCAAGAACAGCGTGATGGCGCCACCGGTTTCAGCACAAAATCCGTGTACTGGTTTTAGCTTGGTCAGTCTTTGTCCCATGGTCTTGACAATGCGCCACCCCCCAAACAGGGTACCCACCGCGATAGCCGTATAGCAGCTCAGCACAACCCAAGTGGGCGGTGATTTGTCACCTGGAACGGTGTAACCAGTCGCGATCAGCAGCATCCAGACAATGCCTATCGTCTTCTGTGCGTCGTTACCGCCATGGCCCAGGCTGTAGGCGCCGGCGGATATCAACTGGAGGCGTCGAAACCACCGATCAACTCGGCTCGGCGTGCTGCGGCGAAGCAGCCATGAGACAGCGATCAGCATCAGTGACCCGAGCAGAAAGCCTAACAGGGGCGACACAAAAATGAAGGTTACGGTTTTCAAAATGCTTGCAACCACCAGAGCCGATGCCCCCGCTTTGGAGATGACCGCGCCGACAATCCCGCCAATCAGGGCGTGCGAAGAGCTGCTTGGAATCCCGTAATACCAGGTAATCAAATTCCAGCTGATGGCACCGATGAGCGCCCCGAAAACGACATTCACGTCAACCACGCCGGGTTGGGCCAGCCCCTTTCCGATGGTCGCCGCCACGCTCAGTTGAAAGACAAAAATGGCGATGAAGTTGAAAACTGCCGCGAACAAAACCGCTTGGCCAGGCTTCAGAACGCCCGTCGAAACCACAGTCGCGATGGAGTTCGCCGCATCATGAAACCCGTTCATGAAGTCGAAGACCAGCGCGAGCAACACCAGAAGAACCACCACCCACACCCCAACCTGAACTGAAGTCATGGCTGCTGTGCCTCAGGAGTTTTCGAGGACGATGCCCTCGATCACATTCGCGACGTCTTCGCATTTATCGGTAATGGTCTCCAGCAGTTCGTAGATAGCCTTCAGTTTGATGACCTCCCTGACATCAGGCTCCTCGCGAAAAAGCCGACTCATGGCACTGCGCATGACCCGATCCGCGTCTGACTCAAGCTGATCTATCTCCTCGCAGGTCTTCAGCGCCGCTGCGGCCGTTGCCGGGTCGGCAATCTTGGCCAGCAAGTTCACCGCATCACGGACGCGTTCGCAGCACTTCACACTCAAGTCTGTCAGGCGCGTAATGTCTTCCGTCATGTGGTGCACGTCATACAGCGCCATGGTTTCTGCCGAGTCCTGAATCAGGTCGGCGATATCGTCCATGGTGTTGATCAGAGTGTGTATCTGCTCTCTGTCGATGGGTGTGATGAAGGTGATATGGATCGCCTTATTGACATCGTGCGTCACACGGTCCGCTGCTCTTTCGGCGTTGTCAACGTCCTGGTTGTACTTTTGACGCAGGTGAGGATCGCTGTAGTTGGCAACCAGTTTCGAAAATGCGCGTGCAGCCTCAACGATGCGATCAGCATGCTGATTGAACATTTCAAAAAAATTACCGTCTTGCGGCAACAACTTGCCAAAAAACATGGCCTACTCCTGAAGAGAAATCTACAAAACGCGCATCGACAAAGGCGACGCGATTACAANNGAATGCGGCCCAGCTTGGAACAAATCGCGGCCAATTCGGCGCTACCCAGGTACACATAACTGTTCTTTCCCAGTCGATTGGGAAAGTTGCGGGTGGAGGTAGAAAACACTGTGGCCCCCTCCCTGACCTGTGCCTGGTTCCCCATGCACAGGCTACAGCCCGGCATCTCCATGCGTGCACCCGCGGCACCGAGAACACCGTAGTGCCCCTCTTCAGTCAGTTGCTGCGCGTCCATTTTCGTGGGTGGTGCCATCCACAGTCTGACCGGGATGTCTCGTTTGTTTTCCAGCAATTTGCTGGCCGCACGAAAATGACCTATGTTGGTCATGCAAGAGCCGATAAAAACCTCATCGATCTTGGCACCGGCAACCTCAGACAGCGTCTTGACATCGTCTGGATCGTTCGGGCAAGCCAAGATCGGCTCGTGAATATCGGCCAAATCAATCTCAATCACCGCAGCGTACTCAGCATCTGCATCGCGCTTAAGCAACTGCGGGTCTTCCAGCCAAGCTTCCATGGCCTTGATCCGGCGACTGATCGTCCGCGCATCTGAGTAGCCCGATGCAATCATCCAATTCAACATCGTGATGTTGCTGGTGATGTACTCGATGATGGGTTCCTTGTTCAGGTGCACCGTACAGCCGCCCGCACTGCGCTCTGCGGAGGCATCGCTGAGCTCAAAAGCCTGTTCAACTTTGAGATCAGGCAAACCCTCTATCTCTAGAATACGACCCGAGAAAATATTCTTCTTACCTTGCTTGGCCACCGTCAGCAGTCCCGCCTTGATCGCGTAGAGCGGAATTGCATTAACGAGATCACGCAAGGTGATGCCTGGGCGCATCTGCCCCTTGAAGCGCACCAACACGCTCTGCGGCATATCCAGCGGCATGACGCCAGTGGCCGCTCCAAAGGCAACCAGGCCCGACCCGGCCGGGAAACTGATGCCTATCGGAAACCGAGTGTGACTGTCACCGCCAGTACCCACCGTATCAGGCAGCAACATGCGGTTGAGCCAACTGTGGATGATGCCGTCACCGGGACGCAGCGCCACACCCCCACGGGTACTGATGAATTCGGGTAACTCATGGTGCATCTTGACATCGACCGGCTTCGGGTAGGCGGCTGTGTGGCAGAACGACTGCATCACCAGATCCGCACTGAACCCGAGACAGGCAAGATCTTTGAGCTCGTCCCGCGTCATGGGCCCGGTGGTGTCCTGCGAACCAACACTTGTCATTCTGGGTTCGCAGTAAGTGCCCGGTCGAATGCCCTGCCCTTCAGGCAAACCACAGGCGCGGCCCACCATCTTCTGCGCCAGCGTGAACCCCTTGCCCGTATCGGTCGGATTCTGTGGCAAACGGAACAAGGTGCTGCTCGGCAAACCCAGGGCCTCGCGCGCCTTGGCGGTGAGACCACGGCCGACGATCAGGGGGATTCGACCACCCGCACGCACCTCGTCAAACAACACGTCACTCTTGACGGTGAACTTTGCAATCACCTGCCCACCCTTGAGCGCCAAACCTTCATAGGGTCGCAGTTCCACCACATCCCCCATCGTCATTTGACTGACGTCGAGTTCAATGGGCAGTGCGCCCGAATCTTCCATCGTGTTATAGAAGATGGGGGCAATCTTCGAGCCAAGGCAAACACCACCGAAGCGCTTGTTGGGGACGTAGGGGATATCTTCACCCGTGAACCAAAGCACCGAATTTGTGGCCGACTTACGTGACGAGCCCGTCCCAACGACATCCCCCACATAAGCCACCAAATGGCCCTTTGACTTCAGGTCAGAAATAAACTTCACCGGACCGCGCTTTCCGTCTTCCTCAGGTGTAATTCCGGGACGCGCATTCTTGTGCATGGCCAAGGCATGCAAGGGGATGTCGGGGCGACTGAAGGCATCCGGTGCTGGCGAGAGGTCATCCGTATTGATCTCACCGTCAACCTTGAATACAGTGATCATGATCGACTGTGGCACTTCCGGACGTAACGTAAACCATTCCCCGTCAGCCCAACTCTGCAACACCGATTTGGCATTCGCATTGCCTTTCTCGGCCTTGTCCTGCACATCATGGAACTGGTCGAACATCAGCAAGGTCCTCTTCAACCCCTCTGCTGCGACAGGACCTACAGTGGCATCATCGAGCAAGGCTACCAGTGGACCGATGTTGTAACCACCCAGCATGGTTCCCAGCAAATTCGTCGCTTTTCCGCGCGATATGAGGGAGCACTTTTCACTGCCATGTGCCAGAGCCGCCAGATAACTGGCCTTTACCTTGGCTGCATCGTCAACACCAGCCGGTACACGGTGCGTAATCAAGTCCACCAAAGCCGCTTCCTCCCCTGGTGGAGGATTTTTCAGCAAGTCGATCAGCTCACTGGTCTGTTGCACAGACAACGGAAGCGGCGGGATGCCCAGGGCTGCACGATCAGCAACGTGGGCACGGTAGTTCTGCAACATGATTACTCCTCATCAATTCAGGGGCGTCCAAGTCTCGCGAACGCGGACCGATTTTCGACTATTTGGTTGGTTCCGGCGGAACCGCATCGAGAATGCTTGGCGCGGGATTCTTCTTCAACATCTCGGCCATCACAGCCTGCTCGGGGTTAATACACTCATCGGCCAAGCGCTGACCAAGTTTCTGACTCATCAGCATGGACTTATTGCCCAGTTGCAACCACAGCGCCCCGGCGCCCGCGTCTTCCAGACGAATGGCGCCGGTTCGACTGCTCACAGGATGCATGAGGAAACTTGCAGTCTTGGTCTTCACACGAAAGAAACCAGGCTCCTTCTCATGAGGTATCACGCTGACTGAAGACCCCATCTCACAGGGAATCAATCCAACATGAACACGCTTGGCAAGTTCAAGCTCTTCATCAGTCAACTTGACAGGAGCAGCTGACACCGCCGGACCGCCTGACTTCGGCACAGCACGCTTGATTGCGCTTGGCGGTTTAGGCTGAGCGGGCACGCTTGAGAGCTTCGGTTGCGTCGTGGCGGGNNCGAGATCGACCCATGCACGGCAAGCAGCATGAAAATGACAATGAAATGCCTCAAGTCGTTCCCCGCAATCGGTTGGTCCAAATTTTGCTCAACAAACACCAGGAGTTCCTGGTCGGCTTGTCATCGCGTTGTAGCCACAACCACCGCACTGTCAATACCCACAACTTTCTGTGCGGCAGCGGCTCAGCACAAAATTAACTCACAAAAGATGAACAACGCCGGCCTGTTCGTCTTGAAGTTCCTTAAGCGTCTTGTTGATGCATTCTTGGCTGAAGGCATCGATTGGCAACCCGTCGACAACCTGGTACTCACCATCGGCACAGGTCACTGGATAACCAAACATGGTGTCTTTCGGAATGCCATATTGACCGTCCGACGGGATGCCCATGGTGACCCAGTTTCCGCCCGTCCCCATCGCCCAATCACGCATATGGTCGATGGCTGCATTCGCCGCCGATGCGGCAGACGATACGCCTCGCGCAGCGATGATTGCCGCGCCGCGCTTGCCAACCATCGGCAGGAAGGTGTTTACGTTCCAGTCATGGTCATTGATCACGTCCTTGACACTGGTGCCGCTGATGTTGGCAAAACGATAATCAGCGTACATGCTAGGCGAATGATTGCCCCAAACAGCCATTTTCTCGATTTCGGCGACTGCCTTGCCGGTCTTGGAGGCAAGCTGACTCAAAGCTCGGTTATGGTCTAGACGCATCATGGAAGTGAAATTCTTGCGAGGCAGATCAGGCGCACTCTTCATGGCGATATAAGCGTTCGTATTGGCAGGATTGCCAACGACCAACACCTTCACGTTGCGACTTGCCACCGCATTCAGCGCCTTTCCCTGCTCAGTGAAAATCGCCCCGTTTGCCGCCAGCAATTCAGCGCGTTCCATACCTGGGCCACGCGGACGCGATCCGATCAACAAGGCGTAATCGGCGTCCTTGAACGCGGTCATGGGATCCGCATGAGCCTGCATGCCCGCCAGCAATGGAAAGGCACAGTCCTGTAGTTCCATCATCACGCCCTGCAACGCTTGCTGGGGCTTGTCCATCGGAACTTCCAGCAATTCAAGAATAACGGGTTGATCCTTGCCCAGCATCTCGCCAGAAGCGATGCGGAACAGGATTGCGTAACCAATTTGACCTGCTGCGCCGGTAACGGCGACGCGGACGGGCTTTTTGCTCATGGTGAGACTCCAGAGTTGTTGTGAAACAGGTACCACGGTAGCTCAAGCGGGTTATTTGAGCCCCACAGGATTCGCGTTTAGTTTACTCTGGAAAACCCTGACTCATCGATTTCTCTTATGTCTTATATAAGATAAGATGTGGGCAGACGCAGCACGTGTTATAGGATGATCAGAGTCCATGTCCATTCCCTCCAGTTCGTCTGGTGTTCAACACCCAAAGACAAACGATCCAGCGGCAGCCGTAACGCCAGCCTTTAGTCCGCTTTACCAGCAGATCAAGGGACTGATGCTGAACAGTTTGCGCCTGGGGGAGTGGAAACCCGGTGAGGTCATCCCCAGTGAAATGGATCTGGCCGCACGGTTCCACGTCAGCCAGGGCACTGTGCGAAAGGCGATTGATGATTTGGCCGCAGAAAACCTGCTGGTGCGACGCCAGGGAAAGGGCACCTTCGTAGCCACCCACGCCGAGCGTCAGGTGCGATTTCGTTTCTTGAAACTGGTGCCCAATAACGGCACACCTGGCAGCGAAGGCCCCGCCCAGCGCGACATCGTTGCATGTCGCCGCAGCAGTGCCAGCCCGGATGTCGCACGTGCTCTGGCCCTGCGCGCCGCAGACGCAGTACTCCAGGTTCGCCGCGTGCTTAGCTTTATCAGTACGCCGACAGTTTTGGAGGACATTTGGCTCCCCGCCGCACCATTCAAAGGCCTGACCGCTGAACGATTGGCCAATTACCAGGGACCTATGTACGCGCTCTTCGAAACTGAATTCAATGTCCACATGGTGCGCGCTGAAGAAAAGATACGCGCCGAAGCAGCCCTGGATGGACGTGAGCTGTTGCTACGGGTACCGCTCGGAACACCTTTACTCAGCGTGGAACGCATCGCCTTTACCTACAAGGATGTGCCGATGGAGCTGCGCAGGGGCTACTACCGCACCGACACCCACTTCTATCACAACCGGTTGAGCTGAATACCTCAAGCCATTCTGAGTTCGAATGGGCGTGGTCACGATTTGAGGTGGATCAACAATCCACCCCGGCGGCTATGGTAAAAAGTAGTGATCAGGATCACGCAAGCTACGCGGTTTTTTGTGTGTATTGAGAGAGTAACCCTTGAAAGGCAAGAAGATGAAATTAGCTGATAACAAAGCCACCCTGTCGTTTAGCAACGGCAGTCCCAGTATCGATTTACCGGTCTATCAGGGCAGCGTCGGCCCGGATGTGGTGGATATCCGAAAACTGTACGCACAAACCGGCATGTTCACTTACGACCCTGGGTTTCTGTCGACAGCGTCCTGCCAGTCGGCGATTACCTACATCGATGGCGACAAAGGGGAATTGCTCTATCGCGGCTATCCGATCGAGCAACTCGCCACGAATTGCGATTTTCTGGAAACCTGTCATCTGCTGCTGTACGGGAACCTACCCGACGCGACTGCCAAAGAAGCCTTCACCAGGCGCGTGACCCAACACACGATGGTCAACGAACAAATGCAGTTCTTCATGCGCGGATTCCGGCGTGACGCTCATCCCATGGCCATCATGACCGGTCTGGTTGGGGCATTGTCCGCCTTCTACCATGACAGCACCGACATCAACAATCCCGAGCACCGTGAGGTGGCCGCCCTGCGCTTGATAGCCAAGATGCCGACCCTGGTCTCCATGGCCTACAAGTACAGCGTGGGTCAGCCGTACATGTACCCCAAGAACCACCTTAGCTACGCTGGCAATTTCTTGCACATGATGTTTGCCACACCGTGCGAAGACTACTCGGTCAATCCAGTGATCGAGCGTGCCTTGGATCGAATCTTCATCCTGCATGCTGACCACGAGCAAAACGCTTCAACGTCCACCGTTCGCCTGTGCGGCAGCTCGGGTACCAACCCGTTTGCAGCGGTGGCGGCCGGTGTCGCTTGCCTCTGGGGACCCGCCCACGGTGGTGCCAACGAAGCCTGCCTGAACATGCTCGAAGAAATTCAGCAAACGGGCGGCATTGCCAAAGTCGGCCATTTCATGGAACAAGTCAAGGACAAAAATTCCGGCGTCAAGCTGATGGGTTTTGGACACCGGGTCTACAAAAACTATGACCCACGCGCCAAACTGATGCAAGAGACTTGCAAGGAAGTTCTGACCGCACTGGGACTGGAGAACGACCCACTGTNNACCCACTGTTCAAACTGGCCATGGCGCTCGAAAAGATTGCCCTGGAAGATGATTATTTCGTCTCACGCAAACTCTACCCGAACGTCGACTTCTACTCAGGCATCGTGCAACGCGCCATCGGCATTCCAGTCAACATGTTCACCGGCGTCTTCGCGCTGGCACGCACGGTCGGCTGGATTGCGCAACTGAACGAAATGATCAGTGATCCAGAGTACAAGATTGGCCGGCCACGCCAACTGTTCTCAGGCTCCGTCAAGCGGCATGTTCTCCCGCTGGCTCAGCGCTAATCCGCATTGGTAGGGCGCGCCCGCCGGATGGCAACACCGGCGGGCGTTTTCTTGTGCGGCCTGTGCCTTGGACAGCCGTCTAAAATCAGCACCTAGCAAGGAAAGAACACATGGGCCGCAACGACCTCGATATGCAAGGGCGAACACTCTACGACAAGCTCTGGGACGAGCACGTCATCCACACCGAAGAAGATGGCACAGCCATCCTCTATATTGATCGCCATCTGGTGCATGAAGTCACCAGCCCGCAAGCCTTCGAAGGGCTGCGCCAAACCGACCGAAGGGTGTGGCGTGTCTCTTCCATCGTGGCCACCGCTGACCATAACACACCCACCACGGGTTGGGAGCGGGGCTATGACGGTATCACGGACCCCACCAGCAAAGAACAGGTCGTCACGCTCGACACCAACATCAGCGAATTTGGCGCTGCCGCCTATTTTCCTTTTCTGTCCCGACGGCAGGGCATTGTGCACGTCATCGGCCCGGAGAATGGCGCAACGCTGCCAGGCATGACCGTCGTCTGCGGCGACTCGCACACCTCCACGCACGGTGCCTTCGGTGCCCTGGCGCATGGCATCGGCACCAGTGAGGTGGAACACGTCATGGCGACCCAGACCCTGTTGGCAAAGAAAGCGAAGAACATGCTGGTCCGCGTGGATGGCATCCTGGCACCAGGTTGCAGCGGCAAAGATCTCGTGCTTGCAGTGATCGGAAAGATTGGCACTGCCGGCGGCACCGGATACACCATTGAATTTGGTGGCTCTGCCATCTCGGCCTTGAGCATGGAAGGTCGCATGACTGTCTGCAATATGGCGATAGAGGCCGGCGCCCGCGCGGGGCTGGTGGCGGTTGACGAAAAGACCATCGCCTACGTCAAGGGGCGCGCTCTGGCACCCGGCCAGAACGCCGATACCGACCCCTCAGCAAGCATCGAGTGGGAACAAGCCGTCGCTTACTGGGAGACACTGCACAGCGATGTCAATGCCGTCTTCGACACGCTCGTCGTCGTTGATGCGAGTCAAATCATTCCCCAGGTCACTTGGGGGACCTCGCCGGAAATGGTGCTGGGGATTGACAGCCACGTCCCCGATCCCGACAAGGAAAAAGACGCCAATAAACGCGATGCCACCGAACGCGCCCTGCTGTACATGGGACTGACGCCGGGCAAGGCCTTGAACGATCTCTTCGTTGACAAGGTGTTTATCGGTTCCTGCACCAATAGCCGAATTGAAGACATGCGGGAAGCGGCTGCGGTCGTCAAAAAGCTTGGCCGAAAGGTCGCCAAAAACATCAAGCAAGCCCTGGTCGTTCCAGGTTCCGGCCTGGTCAAGGCGCAGGCCGAAAGTGAGGGTTTGCATGAGATCTTCAGGGCAGCCGGCTTCGAATGGCGTGAACCGGGTTGCTCGATGTGTCTGGCCATGAATGCAGATCGCCTGGAGCCCGGCGAACGCTGCGCCTCCACCAGCAACCGGAATTTTGAAGGACGCCAGGGCGCCGGCGGGCGCACCCACTTGGTCAGCCCGGCAATGGCCGCCGCCGCCGCGATCCACGGTCATTTCGTGGATGTCAGGAAATTTGTCTAAACCCCGCAGCGCGCAAAGAACCCATGAACAAGTTCATCCAGCACAAAGGTTTGGTGGCCCCCATCGACAGAGACAATGTTGATACCGACGCCATCATCCCAAAGCAATTCCTGAAATCCATACGCAAAACCGGTTTCGGACAAAACTTGTTCGACGAATGGCGCTATCTCGATCCGGGCTTTCCAGGGCAGGATCCGAACAGTCGGCGCCCCAACCCGGACTTTGTACTCAACCAGCCGCGCTACCAAGGAGCGTCGATCCTGCTGGCGCGCCGCAACTTTGGCTGTGGCTCGTCACGCGAGCACGCCCCTTGGGCACTCGAGCAATACGGGTTTCGCGCCATTATTGCGCCGAGCTATGCCGACATCTTCTTCAACAACAGCTTCAAGAACGGCCTGCTGCCGATCGTCCTGAGCGATGCCAGGATCAATCAGCTGTTTGCCGAAACGGCAGCTTTCGCTGGCTATTCGCTGGTGATCGATCTTGAACGCCAAGTGGTCATCAAACCCGATGCCGAGGAGTTTGCGTTCGAGGTGCAAGCCTTTCGCAAATACTGTCTGCTCAATGGCTTTGACGACATTGGCTTGACCTTGCGTCACGCCGACAAGATCAGGGCCTTTGAGGCACTGCGATTGGCGCAAAAACCCTGGTTGGCACGCACCCTGTTGACGCAACCCTCCTAGACTCTTAGAGAAACTTCGAATTCCCATGAAAATTGCAGTGTTACCCGGCGATGGCATCGGCACAGAAATTGTGGCGGAAGCGGTCAAGGTTTTGAAGGCGCTTGAGCTCAATTTTGAAATCGAAACGGCTCTCGTCGGTGGTGCTGCCTATGAGGCCTTCGGTCACCCGTTGCCTGACGCCACGCTACAGTTGGCAAAGCAGGCCGACGCTGTATTGTTTGGCGCGGTCGGCGACTGGAAGTACGACAAACTCGATCGCCCCCTACGCCCCGAGCAAGCGATTCTCGGATTGCGAAAGAACCTCGGCCTGTTCGCCAATTTCCGTCCGGCAATCTGCTACGAACAGTTGGTCAATGCGTCGAGCCTGAAACCTGAGTTGATTGCGGGACTGGACATTTTGATCATCCGCGAGTTGACCGGAGACATCTATTTTGGTCAACCCCGTGGTCGACGAGTTGCGACCGACGGTCATTTTCCGGGTACCGAAGAAGCCTACGACACGATGCGCTACTCACGACCCGAGATTGAGCGTATCGCTCATGTTGCCTTTCAGGCCGCTCGCAAACGCAGCAAGCGCGTCACCAGCGTCGACAAGGCCAACGTGCTGGAAACTTTCCAGTTGTGGAAAGACGTGGTGACAGAGGTCGGCAAACAATACCCTGACGTGGAACTCGACCACATGTACGTGGACAATGCCGCCATGCAACTGGTGCGCTCACCGAAAAAATTTGACGTGGTGGTCACCGGCAATCTTTTTGGTGACATCCTGAGCGACGAAGCCGCCATGCTGACCGGCTCCATTGGCATGCTGCCCTCGGCAAGTCTGAATGCAAGCAATCAGGGCCTGTACGAACCCAGCCACGGCAGCGCGCCCGATATCGCCGGCCAGGGGATCGCCAACCCGTTGGCCACCATCTTGAGCGTCGCCATGATGCTGCGCTTCAGCTTGAACCAGTCCGCCAGCGCCGAACGAATTGAGACCGCCGTCAAGTCGGTTCTGGCGCAGCGGCTGCGCACAGCCGATATCTATAGCCCAGGCACGACCCGCGTCGGTACCGTGGAGATGGGTTCGGCGGTGGTCAAAGCCTTGTAATTTCTTGAAATCTTCAAACTATCTGAAAGAACACTATGACGAAAGTAGGTAATCTGGTCGGGCTGGTGGGCTGGCGCGGCATGGTCGGCTCTGTGCTAATGGACCGCATGCGCTCTGAGGGCGATTTCGACTTGATCGAACCCATCTTCTTTTCAAGTTCCGACGCTGGTGGCAAAGCCCCCTCTCACGCCAAGAACGAGACCACTCTCCAGGATGCCTTTGACATCGAAGCACTCAAGAAGTGTGACATCATCATCAGCGCACAGGGTGGCGA
>CXWL01026936.1_pt1 | contig 12060 bp, 12 predicted proteins | sample 590931 | NCBI WGS metagenome assembly CXWL01 (sample SAMEA3498368, study PRJEB10139) | groundwater metagenome | biome: water well; material: biofilm material | place: Germany | collected 2015-04-27
GGATGCTCTGCACGAGGTGCAGCCCGGGATGCTGCGGCGGCAGCGACAGGGCCTGGCCGTCGGCTTCGAGCACCAGTTCCTCCAGCCCGGCCTTGCGCTCCGGTCCTTTTGCCACGCCGACCAGCGTGAGGTCGTTCAGGCCGAGGTCGGCGAGCGCGGCGCGCGCTGCGCCCACCTGCCCCCGGCCGCCGTCGATCAGGATCAGGTCGGGCATCTTGCCTTCCTCCGCGCTGACGCGTTCGTAGCGGCGCGTCAGCGCCTGGCGCATCGCCGCGTAGTCGTCCCCGGGCGTCAGGTCGCGCATGTTGTAGCGGCGGTACTCGGCTTTCTGCATGCCAGCCCGATCATAGACCACGCAGGAGGCCACCGCGGCCTCTCCCATGGTGTGGCTGATGTCGAAGCATTCGATGCGTTGCGCGCTGTCGGGCAGGCCGAGCGCTTCGCGCAAGGCCGCGATGCGGCTTTCCTGGGTGGTCTTTTCCTTCGCCCGCTGAATGAGCGCCAGCCGGGCGTTCTTTTCCGCCATTTCGAACCAGATCCTGCGTTCGCCCCGCACCCCAGCCTCGGTGAGCACCAGCGCCGGCCTGGGCTGGTCGATGTAATGCTGATTCAGGAAGGCCTCGATGATTTCCGGCGGCGTCGCCTGCGCCGCGTTCTGCGGGAAGAAGCTCCGGTCGCCCACGTGCCGCCCGGAGCGGATCATCGCCAGGTTGACGCAGGACATGCCGTTTTCCAACACGCAGGCGACCACGTCGGCGTCCACGCCGCGCTCCGATTCGACATACTGCCGCGCCTGGACGCGCGACAGGGCGCGGATCTGGTCGCGGAACACGGCAGCCTCTTCGTAGCGATGTTCCGCCGAGGCGCTCTCCATGCGCTCGTTCAGCAGCCGGTTAACGTCGTCCTCGCGTCCTTCGAGGAACAGCTCGGCGCTGCGGACGTCCTGCGCGTAGGCCTGCGCCGTGATCAATCCGGTGCACGGCGCCGTGCAACGCCGGATCTGGTGCAGCAGGCAGGGGCGCGAGCGGTTCTGGTAGACGGAATCCTCGCAGGTGCGCAGCCGGAATACGCGCTGCAGGAGCTGGATGCTCTCGCGTACAGCGTGCGAATGCGGGAACGGGCCGAAGTGGCGGTTGCGCCTGTCTTTCGCGCCGCGATGGAATCCCAATCTGGGGAACGCGTGGCCCGAGATCATCAGGTAGGGATAGGACTTGTCGTCGCGGAAAAGGATGTTGTAGCGCGGCGCGAGGCTCTTGATGTACTGGTTTTCCAGCAGCAGCGCCTCGCCTTCGGACCGGGTCGCCGTCACCTCGATCGCCGCGACCTGCGAGACCATCATCTGGATGCGCGGACTGAGACCCTGCTTCTGGAAATACGAGGCAACCCGCTTCTTCAGGTCGGCGGCCTTGCCGACGTAGAGCACCTCGCCGGCGTTGCCGAGCATGCGGTAGACGCCGGGGAGATTGGGCAGATCAGCGACGAAGGCCTTGGGTTCGAACATGAATCTTCGATTATAATTCGGCCCCTTTTCAGGGGCTTAGGTCATGGCAAAAGTCGCGGCGGTGGAACTTCGGGTCGGCAACCTTCTCGAATGGGACAAGCGCGTCTGGCGCGTGCTCAAGTGCTACCACGTCCACGTCGGCGGCCGCGGCGGCGCCTTCATGCAGGTGGAGATGAAGGACATCGAGGCCGGCACCAAGACCAACCAGCGCTTCCGCACCGACGACAAGATCGAGCGCGCCTTCGTCGATCCGCGTGAAATGACGTTCTCCTACCAGGATGGCGACACCTACGTCTTCATGGACAAGGATAACTTCGAGGAGTTGCGCCTGTCGGCCGAATTCCTCGAAGGGCAAACGGGCTACCTGCTGCCGAGCGCGGACGTGCAGGTCAATCTCTACAACGGCCGTCCCATCGGCGTCGAACTGGCGCCCTCGGTGATCCTCACGGTGACAGATACCGAGCCCGGCATCAAGAACGCGACCGCGACCAATACGTTCAAGCCGGCGGGCACGGAAACGGGCCTCATCGTTCAAGTGCCGCCGTTCATCAACAACGGCGAAAAAATAAAAGTCAGCACGGACGATGGCTCCTACATGGAGCGCGCCTAAGCCTCTCCAAGCGCGCGGTTGACGCGCGGCAGTACTTCCTCGGCCATCAGTTCCATTGAGCGGCGCATGGCTGGCGCATCCGCCCAGTCGTGGCCGCAGTAGAGCAGCCGGCCGAACGGCCCCACCTTCTCGCGAAACGCCAGCAGTCGGTCGACGACCTGGTTCACGGTTCCTGCGATGAGCATCTGATCAATCAGGTAATCGTCGGTCAGCGCGGAGTCGGGCACCGACGGGTCGTGCTTGAAGAACGCGTTGCCACGCCCGCCCTGCGCCTTGCGCTGCAGGTTGCGGAAGTAGTACGCGAATGCGTTTCCCGGGTCGCGCGTCGTGCGCCGCACGGTCGCATCGTCTTCGGCCACGAAAATGTTCTTCGCCACGCGCCAGTCTTCCCCTTTCGCCTCGCGTCCGGCGCGTGCGCAGCCCTCGACGTACTTCGGCCAGTGCGTGGCNNCAGTGCGTGGCGATGACCCACGGATGCACGAAATTCGCGGAGATCGGCGCCCAGCCTCGTTCTGCAGCGGCGGCGATGCCGTTCGACGCCGGCAGGATCGCGGTGATGACAATCGGCGGGTGGGGACGCTGGAACGGCCTCAGCATCGCGCCCTGCCCGAGGTCCGGGATCCAGGTCCGCTCGGTGGTCAGGTTCCAGATCTTCCCCTTCAGTCGGTACGGCGGGTCCTGCGTCCAGAGCGCAATCATGTGGTCGATCGACTCCAGGAACAATGCGTTTCGGTCCGCGTCCAGTCCGCCGAACATTTCCGCGTCGGAGCGCAAGCCGCCCGGGCCGATGCCGAGGATGAACCGGCCTTCCAGCAGCGTGTCCACCATCGCGATCTCCGCGGCGGCGGCCGCCGGGTGCCTGTTCGCGAGGTTGACGGTGCCGCTGCCCAGCCTGATGTGCCTGGTGTCGCGCGCCAAGGTGGCGATGAAGATCAGGCACGAGGTGATGGTCTCGGCAAGGTCGGTGACATGCTCGCCAACGAACGCCTCCTCATAGCCGAGGCGATCGGCAAGCAGGATGGCTTCGCGGTCCTCGGCGAGCGTCCGCCCCCAGACCTTGCCCACCGGGTGCAGCGGCATCGTGAAATAGCCGAGCTTCATGCGCAGATCACGGTACGTCCCGCAAGGCTTCGAGGGCTTCCCGGTATGCGACGCTCTTCCTGAAGTCGCGCCCGCCCTTGCGGCGCATGCGTTCGACCCGTTCGGGAACCGCAAGCGGTACCGAAGCCAGGGATTCCAGCAGGACCTCCTGCTCTTCAGGCTTCTGGCAGAGCAGCACCTGATCGCATCCTGCCTTGAGCGCGGCCTGCGCCCGTTCCGCCACGCCGCCCGCGGTACTGGCACCCTCCATCGACAGGTCGTCGCTGTAGATCAGGCCATCGAAGCCGAGCTGGCCGCGCAGCACGTCCTGCAGCCAGTACCTGGAGTAACCGGCGGGTTCCGCATCGGCCTGGGGGAAGATGACGTGCGCAGGCATCACCGCCGCCATGCCGGCCTTGATGGCCGCGCGATACGGCACCAGGTCTTTCCTGAAGATGTCCTTCGGCGGGCGCGGATCCGTCGGCACGGCGACATGGGAATCCGCGGCCGCGAAACCGTGCCCGGGGAAGTGCTTTCCGACTGCCGCCATGCCGCCGCCGGCGAGTCCTTCGATCAGCTGCGCCGCCAGCGCGCCGACCGCATGCGGGCCGTAGTGGAAGGCGCGGTGCCCGATCACGGCGCTGGCGCCGAAATCCAGGTCGAGGACGGGGGCGAAGCTGAAATCCACTCCATGCGCGCCCAGCTCGGCCGAGATCACGGTACCCACGGCGCGCGCCGCTCGCCGCGCGCTCTCCCGGTCGCGGTCCCACAGCACGCCCAGCCGCCGCATCGGCGGGATCGCGGTGAAGCCGAGCGCGAAGCGCTGCACGCGGCCGCCTTCATGGTCGACGCAGATCGGAAGTTCCGGATCGCGCAGGCCGGCGATTTCCTCCGTGAGCGCGAGGAGCTGATCCGGGCTTTCAAAGTTGTGCGCGAACAGAATCGCACCGCCGGCCGCGGGATGCAGCAACCGCCGGCGGTCGTCGCCGGTGAGCGCCGGCCCGGCAGGATCCAGCACGACCGTGCCGAGCGGCAGCTTTACCCGTCGCATTCCAGGATCACTGTCGCGGCGGCGATTTCCCGCTCGTCGGTGAGGGAAAGATGGGCGCCGCTGATTCTTCTCTGTTCAAGAAGGACTTTCAGTTGCGGGGAGAACTCCAGCACCGGTTTTCCCGACTTGAGATTCGTGACCCATACCCCGTGCCAGTTTGCCGGAGCGTGGATACCCGTGCCGAGCGCCTTGGTGAAGGCTTCCTTGGCCGCGAAGCGCTTCGCCAGGTAGGCGACCGGCTGCTTGTGGCTTCGGAATCGCTTCAACTCGGGCTCGCAGAGAATGCGCCGGGCGAAACGCTCGCCAAAGCGCTGCAGAACTCTTTCGATGCGCCCGATTTCGATCAGGTCGGTGCCAACTCCGTAGATCATCGTGCAGCGTCTGTGATGAGCCGTTTCATCTCCCGCACCGCCTCCCGCATTCCGACGAATACGGCACGCGACACGATGGCATGGCCGATATGCAGTTCCCGGACCCCGGGCAGGCGCGCCACCGGCTCGACGTTGAAGTAGTTGAGCGCATGGCCGGCGTTGAAGCGCATGCCGAGCGCGCGAATTTTCTCGCCGGCCTTTCCTATTTTCTTCAACTGGGAAATAACCGCCGGACTTTCGGCGTCGCGCCCCCTGGCGTGGAACGCGTGCGCATACGGCCCGGTGTGTATCTCGCACACCGAAACGCCGATGCGCTTCGCCGCCTCGACCTGGCGCACGTCGGCATCGATGAACACCGAGACGACGATGCCTGCATCAGCCAGTTGCCCAACCGTTTTTTTCAGTTCTTTTTCATTCAAGGCAATGCTCAAGCCGCCTTCAGTCGTCACTTCATGCCGTCCTTCCGGAACGAGCATCGCCATCTCGGGCTTGATGCGGCGGGCGATGGCGACCATCTCCGCGGTCGCGGCCATTTCCAGGTTGAGCTTGATGTGCGTCAGCTCCCGCAGCCTGGCCACGTCCTTGTCTTGGATGTGGCGCCGGTCCTCGCGCAGGTGCACGGTGATGCCGTCCGCGCCGCCCAGGTGCGCCTCGACCGCGGCCCAGACCGGGTCGGGTTCGTAGGTGAGGCGCGCCTGCCTGACGGTGGCGACGTGGTCGATGTTGACGCCGAGTTCGATCACAGGTCCTGCAGCTCCGAAAGCACGGCCCGGGTATGCAGTACCTGCCCGCCCAGGCGTTCCGCGATGAGCGAGCGCATCAGGCGCCGCGCCTCGTCCCGGGTTCGCGTGTCCTCATAAATGTCCGCAGCCATGTCGAGCAATGTCCTGCCGCTAATGACCGATTCTCCACTGGAGCGACGGGTTTCAACCGGCCCCCGCTCCGCCTCGTACGCGTAGTGCTTGGCAGCGTCGATTCGCGCCCCGTTGACCGCATCGCGGTCGAGCACGGGAGCATACCCGAGTTCGGCCAGCATCCTGAGCTCGAAGCCGCGCAGGACCGTGGACTGGTCCTCGCCGGCGGCCAGCCGCGCAAGGGAAGCTCCATACGCATCAAACAGAACCTCATGCGGATCGGCGCGCGGCAGCAGTCTCAATAGCAATTCATTGATGTAGAAACCGCACATGAGTCCGATGCCGGAGAGCGAAGCCTGTCCGCCGCCCCATTCCGCCGATATCAGCGTGCCGAGCTCCGCGGACGCGGACCACGTCAGGCGCAGCGGATGAAAGGCGAGCAGCACGCCTCGCATCGCGGAGCGCGGGCGGCGCGCGCCGCGCGCCAGCAGGCCGACGCGCCCGAACCGGCGCGTGAAGACTTCGACGATGAGGCTGGTCTCCTTGTACGGGTAGGCATGCAGCACGAACCCCGGCTCGTTCTCGGCGCGGCGCTTCATCGCGGCAGCTAGCGGTAGCCGAGCTGCCGCAGCAGGCGCTCGTCCCCGGTCCAGTCGCGCTTCACCTTGACCCAGACGCCGAGGTAGACTTTGCCGCCGAATAGCCGCTCCATGTCCTTGCGCGCCGCCGTCGAAACGCGCTTTAGCAGCTCGCCCCCAGTGCCGATGACGATCGGCTTCTGGCTCTCGCGCTCGATCCAGATCGTGGCCTCGATGCGCCGCAGGCCCTTGCCCCTGCCCTTGGGCGGCTCGTCCTTGAAGCTCTCCAGCGACACGTCGCAGCGATAGGGCAGTTCCTCGCCCAGGAGCAGGAACAGCTTTTCGCGCAGTATTTCGGCCGCGAAGAAACGCTCGTCGCGGTCGGTCAGGTGTTCGGCGGGGTAGACGGCCGGCGTCTCGGGCAGCAGTTCGGCAAGCACGCGCAGAAGTTCCGGCAGGTTCCTGCCGTTGCGCGCCGACACCGGCACGATGGCGGCGAAGTCGCGCTCTTGCTGCAGCCGCTCGAGGAACGGCAGCAGGTCCAGCTGGTGCTTTACGAGGTCCACCTTGTTCACCGCGCAGACGACGCGCTGCTCGACGGGAATGCGCGCCAGCACTTCGCGGTCCGGGGCGCCGAAGCGCGTGGCGTCGACGACGAACACCACCGCGTCGCAATCGCGCGCGCCCTCCGTCGCCTGGCGGTTGAGGGAGCGGTTGAGGACATTGACGTGCTTGGTCTGGTAGCCGGGCAGGTCGACGAAGATGTACTGGCAGTCCGCCGTGGTCAGGACGCCGTTCACGGAATGGCGGGTGGTCTGGGCTTTCGGCGAGACGATGGCGAGCTTCTGGCCGACCATCCTGTTCAGCAGGCTGGACTTGCCGGTGTTGGGACGGCCGGCGAGCGCCACCGTGCCGCAGTGAAAAGCGCCCATTGCCCTCTACGTCCCGAGCAGCGCCAGCAGGTGGCCCGCGGCCTGCTGCTCGGCGCGCTGGCGGGAACTGCCATGCCCCGTCGCTTTCAGCTCAAGGTCGTCCACTGCGCACTCGACTTCGAATACCAGGCTCTGCTTCGCTCCCGAAGTGGCGACAACGCGGTACGTGGGCTTGGCGCGGCGCTTGGCCTGCAGGTACTCCTGCAGCCGCGTCTTCGCGTCCTTCTCCACGGTGTCCGGATCGAGCTGCGCCAGCGCCGCGCCGAAGGTTCGCTCGATGACATCGCGCGCGGCGCCGTAGCCGCCATCAAGAAATACCGCGCCGTAGACGGCCTCGAGGGCATCGGCGAGGATCGAAGGCCGCTCCGCGCCCTCGTTGCGGGCGGTGCTCTCGTCGAGGCGCAGGAACGGCGCGATGCCCAGTTCGCGCCCGAGGCGCGCGAGCGACTCCTCGCGGATCAGGCCGGCGCGGATCCTGGAGAGCTTGCCTTCGGGGAGTTCCGGGTGCCGCTGAAACAGCAACTCGGTGATGGCGCAGCCAAGCACGCTGTCGCCCAGGAATTCCAGCCGCTCGTAATGCGGCGAGCCGAAGCTGCGGTGCGTGAGAGCCTGCGCGAGGAGCGCGGGGTCCTTGAAGCGGTGGCCGAGGCGCCGCTCGAGAACCGGAAGGCGGGCCACCGTCGCCAGCGGGCCGCTAATCCTTGGACGATGCGCGGAAATCGATGTACACGCCCAGGTTGGCGACGAGCGGGACTTCCTTCCGGTAGGCCGCGGTAATCACGAGCTGGCCGCCTTCCTTGGTGACTTCGAGGTCCTTGGCCGTGACGGTGGTGATGGCGTCGATCGTCGCGCGCGCATCGAAGGTCTTGCGGACCTCGGCCACCGAAGCGCCGGGCTTTTCCTGCGCGATGGCGACGACCGCTTTCTTGATCGAGGCGAACTCCAGGTACGACGGCCCGAGCTTCATGCCGACCATCGCCAGGACGATGAAAATCGCCGCACCCACCATCAGGCCGCCGAGGCCTACGCCGAGCTGTCTATTTCTCATGTGCCATCTCCCAGAATCCCTGCCAGCCAAAAGTGCCTGTCACCGGAACGTGCCGAAGCGCCCGAGTTCATTCAGGTTGAGCCAGATGAAGAACGCCTTGCCGACGATGTTCTCGTCCGGGACGAATCCCCAGACGCGGCTGTCGCTCGAGTTGTCCCTGTTGTCGCCCATCATGAAATAGTGGCCGGCCGGCACGGTGCAGGCCAGGCCGCCGCTATTGTAGTCGCAGTTGCCCGAATGGCTGAAATCCATGCTGCGGCTGATGAAGCCAGGCGCCTCCTTCTCGATGATGATTTCGTGCCCGGCGCCGCCGAAGTTCTCCAGGAAGCGCGGAAAGTACTGCAGGCGCTCCCTCGACTCGTAGTCGCCGAGTTGCTGGCGCGGCACCAGCGCGCCGTTGATTCGCAGTTCCTTGTCGCGGTACTCGATGCGGTCCCCCGGCAGGCCGACGACGCGCTTGATGTAATCGAGCGAAGTATCCGCCGGGTAGCGGAACACCATCACGTCGCCGCGCTTCGGGCTGCCGATGTCGATGACCTTGACATTGGCCACCGGCAGGCGGATGCCGTAGGTGAACTTGTTGACAAGGATGAAATCGCCGATCAGCAGCGTCGGAATCATGGAGCCCGAGGGGGATCTTGAACGGCTCGACGAGGAACGAGCGCAGCACGAACACCACCAGGATCACGGGGAAGAAGCTGACCGAGTACTCGACCCACCAGGGCTGCTTCGCTTCCTGCGCCCGTCGTTTCCTCAGGACGGATGCTTCAAGCAGCCACACCAGGCCCGTCACGACCAGCAGGGACAGCAAAAAGAGGGCGAAGCTCACGGGTTGGTCCTCATTTATCCCCCGTCTGCAGGACCGCGAGGAAGGCCTCCTGCGGGATCTCCACTGCACCGACCTGTTTCATGCGCTTCTTGCCCTCCTTCTGCTTTTCCAGCAGCTTGCGCTTGCGCGTGATGTCTCCGCCGTAGCACTTGGCGATGACGTTCTTGCGCAGCGCCTTGACGTTCTCGCGCGCGACGATGTTGGCGCCGATCGCCGCCTGGATGGCGATATCGAACATCTGCCGCGGGATCAGGCTGCGCAGGCGGGACACCAGGTCGCGGCCGCGGTGCTGCGCCGCTTCCCTGTGCACCATCGCCGAGAGCGCGTCGACGCGCTCGCCGTTGACCAAGACGTCGAGCCGGATAACGTCCGCGGCGCGGTATTCCTTGAACTCGTAGTCGAGCGAACCGTAGCCGCGCGTGATGGACTTGAGGCGGTCGAAGAAATCCATCACCACCTCGGAAAGCGGCAGGTCGTAGGACAGGACTACGTGGCGGGCCGCGTAATGCAGGTTCGTCTGCACGCCGCGCTTCTGCAGGCACAGCGTCATCACCGCGCCGACGTATTCCTGCGGCAGGAAGATGGTAGTCGAGATGATCGGCTCGCGGATCTCCTCGATTTTCGAGGGGTCCGGCAGCTTGGCGGGATTCGACACCTGCTCGACGCTGCCGTCGCGCAGCCGCACCTCGTAGACCACCGAGGGCGCAGTCGTGATGAGCTCCAGCTGGTGCTCGCGTTCCAGGCGCTCCTGCACGATGTCCATGTGCAGCAGTCCGAGGAAGCCGCAGCGGAAGCCGAAGCCCAGCGCCTGGGAGATTTCCGGCTCGTAGTGCAGCGACGAGTCGTTCAGGTGCAGCTTCTCCAGCGCCTCGCGCATCGCCTCGTACTGGTTCGATTCGACCGGGTACAGGCCGGCGAACACCTGCGGCTTGATTTCCTTGAATCCGGGCAGCGGCGCCGCGGCCGGCCTGTCGGCCCGGGTGATCGTGTCGCCCACTTTGGCGGCGCGCAGCTCCTTGATGCCGGCCACGACGAAGCCCACCTCGCCTGCCGCGAGGCTGTCCTTGGCGCGCGATTTCGGCGTGAATATCCCCACCTGCTCGCAAAGGTAGCTCGCGCCGGTGCTCATGAGCTCGAGCTTGTCCTTTGGCCGCAGCTCGCCGTCCACCACGCGCACCAGCATGACGACCCCGACGTAATTGTCGAACCAGGAGTCGATGATCAGCGCCTTGAGCTTCGCCGCCGGATCCCCTCGCGGCGCCGGGATCCGCACGATCACGCTCTCGAGGATGTCCTGCACGCCCTCGCCTGTCTTGGCGCTGACGCGCAGCGCGTCCTGGGCGTTGATGCCGATGACGTCTTCGATCTCGCTGATGGCGTTCTCCGGGTCGGCCGAGGGCAGGTCCACCTTGTTGAGGACCGGGATCACCTCGACGCCCTGCTCGGTCGCGGTATAACAGTTGGCGACCGTCTGCGCTTCCACGCCCTGCGATGCGTCCACCACCAGGATCGCGCCTTCGCAGGCCGACAGCGATCGGCTCACTTCATAGGAAAAATCCACGTGCCCCGGGGTGTCGATCAGGTTCAGCAGGTAGGTTTCGCCGCTGCGCGCCTTGTAGGCCAGCGCGGCGGTCTGCGCCTTGATGGTGATGCCGCGCTCGCGCTCCAGGTCCATCGAGTCGAGCACCTGGGCCGCCATCTCGCGGTCCGACAGCCCGCCGCAGATCTGGATGAAGCGATCCGCGAGCGTCGACTTGCCATGGTCGATGTGCGCGATGATGGAAAAATTTCGGATGTGGCTCTGGTCCATAAGAAAAGAGGGCGCCCCCCGGTAGGAGGCACCCTCTGCCCGTGACGGCTATTTTAGCTCAGCCCTTGTCGGTCAGCCCGTTCACGGTTACGAACGCCATCGCTTCGCCGCGGCGGACCTGCAGCGTGATGACCGCCGTCCTGTCGAGCCCGGCAAGCAGCTTGTTCAGCTGGTCGATGGACCTGAGCTCGGTTTGCTGTCCCTTGTGCACCAGCATCGTCAGGACGTCACCCCGGCGCACGTCGGCGCGCGAATCGGGCTTCACTTCCGTGACGACGAGGCCGTTCGAGAGCTTCAGGTCCTCCTTCTGCTTGGCCGTGAGTTCGCTCACCACGATGCCGAGCCTGTTGGCCGCGAGCGCGGCGGGCTTCGGCGCGCGCGGCGTCTCCAGCGCGGAAACCTTCGATTCCTGCAGCTCGCCCACCGTGAGGCTGAGGGTGCGGGTCGCGCCCTTGCGCCAGACTTCGAGCTGCGTGCTTGCGCCGGGACGGGTGGAGCCGACGATGCGCGGCAGGTCGTTGGATGCCTCCACCGGCTTGCCGTCGAACTTGGTGATGATGTCCGTCGCTTCCACGCCCGCCTTGTCCGCCGGGCTGCCCTTCTCCACCGAATTGACCAGCGCGCCGCGCGGACGGTCGAGGCCGAAGGAGGTGGCGAGGTCCCGGCTGACTTCCTGGATCACCACCCCGATGCGGCCGCGCGAAACGCGGCCCTTGTCGCGCAGCTGCTTCTGGATGTCCAGCGCGACGTCGATCGGGATCGCGAACGAAAGGCCCATGAAGCCGCCGGTGCGGCTGTAGATCTGCGAGTTCACGCCGACCACCTCGCCGCGCATGTTGAACAGCGGGCCGCCGGAGTTGCCCGGATTGATGGCGACGTCGGTCTGGATGAAGGGCACGAAGTTTTCCTGCGGCAGCGAGCGCCCCTTGGCCGAAACGATGCCCGCCGTGACGGTGTTCTCGAAGCCGAATGGCGATCCGATAGCGACCACCCATTCCCCGACCTTGAGCCGGCTCGGGTCGGCGAATTTCACCGACGGCAGGGGCGCGTTGGCCTCGATCTTGAGCAAAGCCACGTCGGTGCGTTTGTCGGCGCCGATGACCTTCGCCTTGTATTCCCGCTTGTCGGTGAGCTTGACCGTGATCTCGTCCGCGCCGTCGACGACGTGCGCGTTGGTGAGGACGTAGCCGTCGGCCGAAATGATGAATCCCGAGCCGAGCGACCGGCTCTCGGGCCGCGGGCCCTGCTGCGGGCCCTGCCCGGGTTGCTGGCGCGGGATGAAGCGCCGGAAGAACTCCTGCACCTCCTCGTCCTCGGTGCCCGGGATCTGCGGCACCGCGACGGCGCGCCGCGCCGCCTGCGTGGTGCTGATGTTGACCACCGCCGCGCCCTGGTC
>CXWL01119526.1_pt1 | contig 12057 bp, 12 predicted proteins | sample 590931 | NCBI WGS metagenome assembly CXWL01 (sample SAMEA3498368, study PRJEB10139) | groundwater metagenome | biome: water well; material: biofilm material | place: Germany | collected 2015-04-27
GTGCTGTCGCGCGCGCGCCTGATGGACCGGGTCTGGGCCGACGCGCCCGAGACGCTCGACCGCACCGTCGACGCTCACGTCAAGTCGCTGCGCGCCAAACTGCGCCAGGTGGATCCCGGCGCCGATCCGATTCAGACCCACCGCGGCATGGGTTACAGCCTGCTCGGCACATGAAAATCGGCCTGCGCATCCTGCTCGGCTACTTCCTGATCGTCGGGCTGGCCGCGTGGTTCGTGCTGACCGTGTTCATGCAGCAGGTCAAGCCGGGCGTGCGCGCCACCCAGGAAGACGCGCTGGTCGACACCGCGCAGCTGCTGGCCGCATTGGTGGCGCCGGACGTCAAGAGCGGCACCATGGACGTCTCGCCGCTGCTGGCCAAGATACGCGCGGCGCGCCAGCAAACCACCAACGTCACGATCGCCGGCGTGACCAAGCAGCACTTCAACTACCGCGTCTACATCACCGACGACAAGGGCATCGTCACCTTCGATTCGCACGGGGCCGACGTCGGCAAGGATTACTCGCGCTGGAATGACGTGCTGCGCACGCTGCGCGGCCAGTACGGTGCGCGCAGCACGCGCGCCGTCTACGGCGACGACAGCAGCACCGTGATGCATGTGGCAGCGCCCATCATGGACGGCAACCGCATCATCGGCGTGCTCACCGTGGCCAAGCCCAATTCGGTGGTGCAGCCTTTTGTTGAACGCAGCCAGCAGGTGATCCTGCAGCGCGGCGCCTTGCTGCTGGCGCTGTCGCTGCTGATCGGCGCCGCGTTTGCCTGGTGGCTGTCGCAGTCGCTGCGCAAGCTGATGCTGTATATCGCCGACGTCGAAGCGGGCAAGAAAGCCAAGCTGCCGGCGCTGGGAAAAAATGAAATCGGCACCCTGGGCCGGGCGCTGGAAGCGATGCGCGAAAAACTCGAAGGCAAGGAGTACGTCGAAGAGCTGATGCACACCATGGCGCACGAACTGAAAAGCCCGATCGCGGCGATCCAGGGTTCGGCCGAATTGCTGCAGGAAGACATGGCGCCCGAACAGCGCCAGCACTTCCTGGCCAATATCCTGAACCAGAATTCGCGCCAGAAGCAGCTGATCGACAAGCTGCTGGCCCTGATCCGGGTCGAAAAGCAGCAGCATCTGAGCGCCACCTCCCGCGTTGGCCTGCGCGCGCTCGCCGAACAGGTCCAGCTAGACTGCGCCGCCCGCATGGCTGCACGCGGGCAGCAGCTGACCGTGGGCGCGGCCGACCTGTACGTCAACGGCGACGCGCTNNCGGCGGCGCCATCGCGCTGCGCATCGAACAGCGCCAGGACCGGGTCCTGATCAGCGTCACCGATCAGGGCAGCGGCATTCCCGAGTACGCGCAGGAGCGCCTGTTCGAGCGCTTCTATTCGCTGCCGCGCCCCGATGGCGCAAAGAGCACCGGCCTTGGCTTGCCCTTCGTGCGCGAAGTAATCGCCCTGCACGGCGGCAGCATCACGGTGGCCAACGGAACCACAGGCGGCGCGGTCGCGAGCGTTGAACTGCCGCTGGCCTGACTACTTCACACAGAACGCATCGTCAGCGCACAGCAGATCCCTAGTATGGCGGCATCAACAACCGGGAGCCGCCATGCAAAAAACACTGCTTTTCAAAATACTGATCATCTTCGCGCTGACGCTCGTCATCTGCATTCCGCTGTCGATGATCAATTTCACGATCATGGAACGGGCCGAATTCCGGGCCCAGGCGGTGGCCAGCATCGCCTCCGACTCNNTACGAAGAAACCGTGTCGGTGCCGGACGGCGCCAAGACCAAGACCGAGCTCGTGGCGCGCTCGGTGGCGCGCACCCACCTCGTATTCCCGAACGAGCTGACGTTCGACAGCAGCATCAAGACCGACCGCCGCTACCGCGGGATCCACCAGGTGCTGGTCTACGGCGGCAATCACATCATCGCGGGCGACTTTGTCCTGCCGCTGATGAACGAGCTGCCGCGCGAGAACGCCAAATCGAAGCTCCGCCTGGACCAGGCCAGTGTGGCGCTGGGCATTGGCGACGTACGCGGCATCCGCAACATCCCCAAGATCGACTGGAATGGCGAAGTCATCGAATTCGAGCAAAGCACCGGCCTGCAGGCGGTCCAGAGCGGCTTGCATGCGAACCTGCCGGCCATGGCGCTGAGCGCGCCGGCGCGCATCAAGTTTTCGTTCGCGCTGGGGCTGGACGGCATCGAACGTCAGCATTTCGTCCCGGTTGGCAAGAGCAATAAATTCAGCGTCAAGTCGGACTGGCCGCATCCGATGTTCAGCGGCGACTATCTGCCGTCGCCCAGCGAGCGCACCATCAGCGCAACCGGCTTTTCCGCCAACTGGAACATCTCGTCGCTGTCGACCATGGCGCAAAAGCAGCTGCGCGCGGCGGAGGAGACGGCGCCCACGCCATCGGCCAAGGCCAACATCGATACGTTCAGCATCGCCTTCATCGAGCCGGTCAACGTGTATTCGCTGGCCGAGCGCGCCACCAAATACGGCTTGCTGTTCGTGGCGCTGACCTTTGCCGCTTTTTTCGTGTTCGAGATCATGAAGCGCTTGCCGATTCACCCGGTGCAGTACCTGCTGGTGGGGCTGGCGCTGGTGCTGTTCTTCCTGCTGCTGGTGAGCCTGTCGGAGCACATTGCGTTCGCGCTGGCCTATCTGGCAGCCAGCGCCGCCTGTATCGTGCTGATCGGCTTTTACCTGTCGTTTGTACTGCACAACTGGTTCCGTGGCATGGGCTTTGGCGTGGCGCTCACGCTGTTGTACGGTGCCCTGTATGGCCTGCTGATGTCGGAAAATAATGCGCTGGTGCTCGGCAGCCTGCTGCTGTTCACGGTGCTCGCTGCCGTCATGATCGCTACCCGCAAGGTCGACTGGTACCAGATTGGCAAATCCGAGCCGGTCGCTGCGGAATAAGGCGTGCGCTTTCTCACTGAATTTGTCTGCTTCGGGCTCAAGAACGCGCGCGCCTGCCTGTTTGCGGGGCTATTCTTTGCGGCAGTGTTCCTGGTGCCCCGAAGCGGGGTGCTGGGAATGGCGCGCTACGACGTGCTGCTGGTCGTGGCCATTGCCATCCAGGCCGTGATGGTATGGACCCGGCTCGAGACGCTCGATGAAGTCAAGGCCATCACCCTGTTCCACGTGGTCGGCTTTGCGCTCGAGGTGTTCAAGACCTCGAGCGGCATCAAGTCCTGGTCCTATCCGGATGTTGGCTACACCAAGGTGCTCGGTGTGCCGCTATTTGCCGGCTTCATGTACGCCGCCGTCGGCAGCTACATGATCCAGGCCTGGCGTCTGTTTGCGCTGCGGGTGGTGCACCATCCGCCGTACTGGATGAGCGCCGTGGTGGCGCTGCTCATCTACGCCAACTTCTTCACCCACCATTTTATCGGCGACTACCGCTGGTACATCGCCGCCTGCGCACTGGGACTGTACGCGCGCAGCACCGTCATCTACCAGCCGCGCGACACTGCGCGCAGGATGCCGCTGCTGCTGGCNNGCCTGGTCGATGGTGCATGTGGGGAAATGGAGTTCCTGGTCGCTATTGGTGGTGATGACGTTTACAATCATCGCCAACCTCAAACACATCAAGGAGCGCATTCATGTCCCGGATTGACAAGCTGATGGCCATTGCCGGGGCGCTGCTTTGCATTGCAGGCGCCGCCATGCTGGCCTGGTCCGCTAAGCTGACCCCGTATATCAGCGAGGAACTGTTCGAGCAGCGCAGTGCCCAGGTGGCGTACGGCGACAGCGCGGCCTTCCATGCGCTGCGCGAGGCCATGCTGTCGCCGAAGTATGACTTGCATGACTACGGATGGTGCCTGATTGCCGCCGGTGTGGCCGGCATGCTGGTGTCATTCCTTAAAAAGGGGCCCCTGATGTCGCCGCGCAAACCGTGGATGCTGGCGGCGATCGCCGTTGCCGTGCCTGTTTTGTCGACTGCCGCTTCACGATTTGGGCTGATGCAGGCGGCGGACCGTGGCAAGTACCCGACCTGGGCCGATTCGCTGACGATCCCCATGATGGCGCTGCCCTTCGTGTTCGCCTTCATGCTGATCTGGCATCTGGCTCATCTCTACTTTCTGGTGGCCAGCCCTTACCAGGCGGCGCCGCTGGCGCGCGGCGTCTCGCTGCGCGCCAACTGGTGGCTGCTGGCCGTTTGCGCCGTCACGCTGTTTACTGGACTGCTTGAAGCGGCGCACGGCCAGTACTGGAACGCCATCCCGTCCTTCCTGTCGGCCTACTTCATGCTCTCCATCACAGCCGCGTCGCGCAAGAACGCCGATTGACCGGCCGCTAGTCCCTGGTGCCTGAGCTCCAGCGCAGTCCGAAACCGAAGCGCCGGTCCATCAGCTGGTGCGCGCTCTCGCGGCCCTGCTGCGAGAAGTATTCAACCAGCTTGGTGACCTGAAGGATGCCGCTGCTGCTGGCTTTTTGATCGGCTTTTTCATCTGGCTGGCCGAAAACATCAGCGCTTTTTTCGGCGCCTGGTCAATGGTGCATGTAGGGAAATGGAGTTCCTGGTCGCTGCTGGTGGTGATGACCTTTACAATTATCGCCAACCTCAAACACATCAAGGAACGCATTCACGTCCCCGAGTGATTGGCCCTTCATCATTTTTTGCTTATCCAGTGACGTAGCTGGGCGGTGCGATCGCGCGTGGCCTGCGCCTGGCATTCGAGGTAGAGCGAAGTCCAGATGGTGCCGCCTTGATCGGCTTCCAGATCTTCCCTGCATTGCGGGTCGCGGCCCTTGAGCCAGGCGCGCTGCTCGGCAAGCAGCCTTTCCTTGTCTGGCGCAGCCAGCCGTGCGCGCAGCTTTTTGTATTCGGCATTGAGCGCGTGGTCAGCGACGTCGAACTCCTGTTGCGCGCAGGCGTTGATTGCGTGGGTGCTGGTTTGCCGGCCGCAGTCGGCGGCCGCCAGCGCCGGCAAAGCGAGTGTCATCGCGAACAAGATGGAGAGCGATCGCATGCCGCTCAGTCCTTGGTGCCGGTGGTCCAGCGCAGGCCGAAACCGAAGCGCCGGTCCATCAGCTGGTGCGCGCTCTCGCGGCCCTGCTGCGAGAAGTATTCCTCCAGCTTGGTGAACTGCAGGCTGCCGCTGCGGTTTTCGATCATCGCGATGGCGCACATCATCTGGTTGCCGCCGTCGGACAGGCGCACTTCGATTGGCGGCTGGTTCGGCATGTTGATGGTCACCACGCCGTCGGTGGCGGCCCAGTTGGGGGCGCCCTTGTAGATGTAGGCAAAAATCATGGCGCGCTTGATCGAACCGACCTGGTCGCCGTTGATGGTCAGGTTTTCGCCGGACTTCGACTGGCCGGTGCGGTCGTCCGCCTCAAGCTTGATGAACGGTTCGCGGTCGTAGTCGCCCCACGCGTTGCCCAGCGCCTGGACCAGACCCGGACGGCCGTCGGCCATTTCGTACATGCAGCCCAGATCGAGGTCGACGCCGCCGGAAGGATTCGACCCGGAGGTCAGGCGCGCCAGGAAACCCTGCTTCGGTGCGGCCGCCGGCGCGGCGCCCGTGTTCCAGTTCAGATTGACGTGGATGCGGCCGAAGCCGCGCACGCCAGACGCTTTTTCAAGCGAGACCTTGTCGCCGCGCTTTTCCAGCGTGACTTTCGACAGCGACACCTTGCCCGCCGCAGGCGAGGGGGCGGGAGCGTGATCGGGCGCCGGCGTGGAAGGCGCCGCCTCGGTGCCGCCAAAGTGCTTGAGCAGCGCCGACAGGCCGCCGTTGAAGCCCTGGCCCACGGCGCCGAAACGCCACACGCCGTCCTTGCGGTAGAGCTCTCCCACGATGACTGCTTTCTCGTCCTGGAAGTCGGATCCCTGCATCGGGAACTGCAGCGCGTCGCCAAGCGTGAGGGTGCTGGCGCCGCTGGCGCGCATGGTGCCGTTGCCATCGATGGCGGCCACGAACACCAGCTTTTGAATGCTGTCCGGCAGCGCATTGAGGTTGACCGTGAAGCGCGCCTTGCCACCGTCCATGGCCAGCTTGATGGCGTCGGCGGGACTGGCCAGCTGATTGTAGAACACCATGAAGCGCTCGTCGGAGAGCTTGTCGGCCGCATCCAGGCCAAAACACGATACATCGAGCGTCATGCCGGCGCCGGCCATGTCGAGCACGACCGGGAACGGCGAATTGACGCCCAAATCGGCCAGCTTGCCCTTTTGTCCACGCGAGAAAATATTCACAATGCTTGTCCTTGTCGGTAAAGAGTCTAGGCGTCGTTCTGGTGCGCGCCAAATACATTCGATTGTTCGACCATGCGCTGTGCCCAGGCCCGGTGGGTGGCCACTTCGCACATCGAGTTGTGCATCTTGAACACGGCCGGGCTATCGACGTCGAGGATCGCGCGCGCCGCTTCCAGGTCGCGCGCCTTGACCCGGTAGTGCTGCTCGATCAGTGCGATCTGGCTGGGGTGGATCGCGGTCTTGCCGACCATCCCGTAGGCCATGTCTTCGGCCACTTCCTGGTCCAGCAGCTCGGGCAGGTCGAGGTGCTCGAACACGGGCGCCGTCAGCACGAAGCCGTAGGGACGGAAGGTGGTGACCAGGCGCGCGATGACGGGGCCCAGCGGCGTGCGGTAGATCGTCATGTTGCGCGGCCGGCGCAGGCCCAGCAAGGCGAGCAGGTCGTTGCCGCCGATGCGCAGCGCCAGGATGCGCGAGCGCACGCCCGGCGCTTCCAGCGCTTCGCGGAACAAACGCATGTCCTCGTCATTGAAGACGTCGGCCGTTTCGAGCGTTGGCATCAGCATGTGGTCGGTGCCGCGCACCTGCTTGAAGTAGGCGTCGAAATTGTGGCGCGTGCATTTGGGGATCACGAAGCCGGTCAGCTTTTCCACGCCCGGCATGGCCAGCACGCGGGTGAGCACTTCCGGATTGCGGACCCGCACAAAGCGTTCGGTCGTGGTCTCGGCTTTCATGTTGGCCAGCACCACCGACAGGTTGAACAAGGCCCAGCTCAGGTCCGCGTCAGCCACCGCGTCTTCGGTGCAGAAGATCAGCGAACGGGTATGCCCAAGACGTTCGCCGTTGGCGATGTCCATCAGGTGCTTGTGATTTGCGGGCAGGTAGAGCGAAGCGCCCATCGACTTAGCCATCCAGTGCACTCCTAATCAATGAAACAGCGTGGTAGGGCAGTTCGGGCTCGACCATCACGGGGATATTCTTTTCCTGGGCCAGCAGGATCAGGTGGGCGACGTCGACCGCGTCCGGGTCGCGCACGATCAGCAGGCGCGGCGTGCGCCGCAGCAGCACGCGGGTCGCCTCGCCGATGCCAGGCTTGACCATGTTGATGTCGGTGATGCCGTGCTGCTTGAGTGCTGCCTGCATGTACTGGCGCGAGACGGCCGCCGCGCTGGCCTTGTCCATCGGCGCCGGCGTGCCCGATGGCGCGGGCAAGGCCAGCGCTTGCGCCACCAGTGCATCGGCAAAGCGCTGCGACTGGTCGTGCGCTTCGAACTGCTGGTAGTACACGCAGCCGTGGAAGTCGCCGGGGCCGATCGATTCGTTCAGGATCGAGCGGCTGATCAGGCCCGACACGGTGGCGTTCAGTATGCTCGACGGGATCAGGTAGTCATCGCACGAGGCGGCGCAGGCGGCGCTGCCGGCCAGGTCGGACAACACGTACAAGCCGCCGTCAATGGCGGTGCCGCGGCGCGCGTTAAAGGCGGCGATTGCGCCTTCGAGCTCGCGCGAGATCACGCCTTTGCCGGTCCAGCCATCGATGAAGACGATTGATTCGGGGGCGTGGCCCTGGGCCAGGATGTGCTCGAGCGCGACCTGGTCGATGCCGCGGTCGCGGATGATCGACACCGAGTAGTGCGCCGCTTCACGCCCCATCGCCGCCAGCAGGTGTTTCAGCACCACGCCCACCGGCGTGCCGGCGCGCGCCAGCGACACCAGCGTGACCGGGCCGCTGCGGCGCGCCGCGATCAGGCGCGCCAGTGTCAGGCAGTCCGCGGCCATGCGCGCCAGGTTGGCGTCGCAAGCCTGGCGGAACACGTTCAGGTAGCGCGCCGAAGGCAGCGCTTCGGGCGAGAGCATTTCGCTGTAATGGCGCTGGCCCGACTGGATCAGCTTTTCCTTTTCCGGAACGTCGACGAAGTCGAGCAGGTCCAGGGGCTTGAGCAGAAAGCTGACGTCGCCGCTGCGGTAGCTGCCGGAGAAATTCATAGCGTCTCCAGCGTCAGGCCGGCCAGCTGGGTGCGGCGCGGGACGATGGCGTAGTCGCAGGCGGCCATGAAGCGCGCGTCCGACTTGCTGTCGCCGATGCCGAAGGTGAGGATGTCGCCATGCTCTGCGCGCAGCTGGTCGGTCACGTAGGCCACGGCGTGCGACTTGTTGAGCGCATTTGGCAGCACCGCCAGGTTGTTGCCGTTGCGGTGGATGAAGTAGTCACGGCCACCTGCGGCAATCCACGGGACGATCACGTCGCGCTCGATTGGCACCAGGTTCTCGGCGATTTTTTGCGGATCCTTGATGACCAGGTAGAACGGCGTGTCGCAGTCTTCGATCAGGCGTGCACGCGCGCCGTAGCCGGTGCGTTCGGCCCAGGCGTCGATCAGCGCGGCCAGCTCGTTCAGGCCGGGCAGGGCGGCCTGCATCGCGCCTTGCATGTGCGCCAGCCATGGCTGGTCGACGCTGCGGTCCGGGCGCAGCACGATGCCGCCGTAGTCCAGCACGGCCCAGCTCTGGAACGGCAGCTCGACCCGCGAGAACGCGTTCAGATTGCGCGCCGTGGCCGGAATCATGGTCATGCCGTCCTGGGCGAACGCGAGGAAGGCACGCTGGCCTTCGGTGGTGTACGAAATCGGGCTGCCGTCCTTGAGGAAGGCAGCCGGCTGCAGGCCGTCCTGGCCGCCGCATTTTTCCAGCGACTGGAACAGGGTGTCGTCGAGGTCGGCGAACAGGAATTTATGAAACTTCTTCAACATGGCTCTCGGTAATGAAATGGAACAGGCGTGCGTTGAACACCTCGGCCAGGCCGCGCAGTGCATCGTTGGGCGCGGTCTCGTGGCAAATGAAGACGTGGTCGTACATGCCGGGGGTGACGTTATACAGGAAATTGGTGACGCCCTCGCCATAATTGTCCGGGAACGCGAGCGCGGCCGAGACCGCACCCCATTTCAGGATCGGCGAGCGGGTGGTCGACTGCACCACCACGTCCAGGCCGCGCGCTTCCAGGCCGGCGCCCAGCATGTAGGACGCGTGCATGAATTCGCCCGTGCCCAATACCAGCACGCGCTGGCCTGCGGTCACGCCTTCGGCCAGGCGCTCGACCAGGCCGGCCGGCACGCCCAGTGCGCGGTCCAGGCCGAAGCGCCCGAACACGCCGCTGGCGCCGCGGTCGGCGCTGGCGTCATAGCGCTGCGCCGGCGGTCCTTCGGTGGGCACTTCGCCCGGTGTGAACTGGTATTCGCCCGACAGCGGCGCGGCCATGCTGGTGGCCACGCCAAAGCGTTCGCTCAAGGCTGCAGTGGCAGCCGCACCCATGAAGTTGGTGACGGTGGCCAGGTGCACCCGCGCGATGTTCGGGTTCAGCAGGCGCACCGCGTTCGACAGGTTGAGAAAGGTGTTGCCGGTGCTCGCTTCGTCATCGACCAGCACCAGCGTGCGTGCGCTCAGCAGCAAGTCGCGCTTGCGCATCTCGGAGGGCATGTGCAGGAACTGGCGTGGCGCATGGCTGTGCGCTTCCTCGAATTCGATCACCGGCTCATTGCCCACCCGGTAGCGGGTGGTGTAGATGAACAGCGCCTCGCGCCCGGGATTGGCGGCCAGCCAGGCTTCGAACACGCCCTGGCCCAGGCCGACGGCGGTTTCGGCCATGGCAATGAAGACCACCGCGCCGTCGATGTCCGGCACGGCCGCTGCCATGTCGGCGTGAATCATGCGCATCACCGACGGGCGCACCGGCCAGTGCTTGCCCAGCACTTTGGACAGGAACAGGAAGCCGCGCTTGGCGTTGGCGCGCGCGGCAAAGCCGAGCAGGTCGTCGAACGGGTAGCTGCTGTCATGCACGGTCAGCGCCAGGCTGCCGGTCGGCAGTTCGACGTGGTGGGTCGGGTTCAGTTGTGCGCTCATACGAGTTCCGTGGAAGTGGTCAGTTCGGCGACGCGGATGCCGTCGCGCACGGGCGGCACCTGCACCGTGTGGTAGCCGTCGGCAAAGCCGGCCAGCGCGATGTACGGCAGGTTGGGGCCGGCCACGCAGGCCATGCCGATTCCGCCCGACATGCGCGGATTGATTTCGAGCAGGCGCAGCGCGCCGCCGCCTTCGCGGAACTGCACGTTGAAGCAGCCGTTCAGGCCGAATTCGGCGGCCAGCGCCGTGGTGGCGTCGAGGATGTCCTGGCGCATGTCGATCAGCTGGCCGCGGCCGGCCGTGCGCGGCTTCTTGCGCGCCACGGCAGCGACCAGGCGGCCATGCTCGCCCACGCAGTCGACGCTAAATTCGTGGCCGTCCAGGTATTCCATCAGCAGCATGGTGCGGAACTGGCCCAGCTCGGCCAGGCCGCGCCGCATGTCGGCCAGGCCAATGCGGTACTGCTCGCCGGCCATCAGCAAGGCGGCGCTGCTGCGCTCTTCGTCGAGCACGGCAAAGCCCAGGCCGAACACCGACTGCGAAGGCTTGACGCACAGCGTGCCGTGCGCGGCGCGCAGTTCGGCATACGCGGCGTCGAACTGCTGCACGTCTTCGAACACGCGAAATGCCGCCACCGGCGCGATCGGCAAGTTGACGCTGGCGTAAAAGCGCGCCTTGTCGTGGATCAGTTCAAGCGCGTCCACCGTGCCGGCGCTGAGCACGCGCACGCCCAGTGCTGCGAAGCGCGCGTGCTGGCCGGCGATCGCGGTCGATTCCTTGCCAGGAATGAAAATGTCAACCCGCTGCGCGCGGCAGAAGTCCAGGCACCAGTCAATATAGGTGGCGCTGTCGAGGCCAGTGGGCTCCTCGAAAAATTCGTGGGCCACGCGGGCGGCGTTGACGTGCGGATTGGCATTGCTGTAAATGATGTGGAAACGACCACCGGTGTCCGCTTCGCGGATCAGGCTGATAGCCGAAGACACGGACGAGAACGCCCTGTTGAACCAGACACGCATGAATAACCTTCAATAAACCGTTAATAAATTCTGTGATGCGGCTGGCCTAGGCCAGCACGCCGTGCTGCCGCGCCAGCGTCAGCCAGCCCGGGTATTCGGCCATGAGCAAGTCGTACAGCGCCGCGTCGCCGTGTTCGTCGGGCGAACTGACCGAAAAATAGTTGGCGTTGTCGATCAGGCGGCCGTCGAGCTCGTCGAGCTTTTCCAGGAAAGGGAAGTCGGAGTCGGCAAACGACAGCAGGCGCTTGGCTTTCGACTTGCGGCCCTTGCCGATGCCCATGAACTGCCAGAAGATCGGTTCGTGGCTGCTCAGGCGCAGCTGCTTTTCCGTCAGCGGCTGGTCCGAGGTGCTGCCGTCGGTGACGAACATGACGTACACCGGCAGCGCGCCCCTGGCGGCCACGCCGCCCTGTGGAAAATAGAACTTGCGCACGGCCTCGACCGCACGTCCGTAGCGGGTGTCGCCTTCAAGCGGGTGGCGCGCGATGACGTTCTGAATGTAGGTGGGCGCGTTCGCCAGGCTCATCGGCGCGGGACGGTGCACGGACGCGCCAAACAGGAACACATCGATCTGGCCATCATCGTCGAACTTGCAGCCGAGCGCCAGGATGCGGTCGGCGAACTGCTGCACCAGCCCTTTCTTGTACAGCCCCATCATGGAGCCGGAAATGTCGAGCACCAGCGCGACCCGCGCGCGGTGCGCCGACAGGCCGACTTTGGCCAGCGACACGCCGGCGCTCTTGACCAGGTTGATCAGCTGCGGCGCTTCCTGCTCGATCCGCTTGTCGAGCGCAATGCGCACCGGCGCGGCCTCGGCCACGGCGCCGCCGAAGTGGGCCACCAGCGCGTCCAGCCCGCCGTTGAAGCCCTGGCCGACTGCCATGAAGCGCCACTGGCCATCCTTGCGGTACAACTGGCCGATCATGGCCG
>CXWL01070146.1_pt1 | contig 12055 bp, 8 predicted proteins | sample 590931 | NCBI WGS metagenome assembly CXWL01 (sample SAMEA3498368, study PRJEB10139) | groundwater metagenome | biome: water well; material: biofilm material | place: Germany | collected 2015-04-27
GGAAGAGTGACGGCTCTTTACGTCCGGCCTTCGAGGATTTGGTTGGAGCCGGCGCGATCATTAGGCATCTGGCAGGAAGCCTGTCTCCTGAGGCGCGCCTCGCCGTGGATGCCTTCCGCGGCGCAGAGCCCAGTCTCGAAAGCAGGTTGAGACAATGTGTATCCGGAAAAGAACTCACCGCGATGGGTTTTGAGGGAGACATCTCGATAATAGCTGAGCTCGACGTGGATGAGTGTGCGCCTCTCCTAAGAGGCGGCGCTTACAGGAGGGTAGTGGGATGAGACTCCCGCTTTCCCTGAACTGTGGCTAGAGGAGTCAGGGTGTGCTGATTAGGAGATTGAATGATTGCGCTCGCATTACTGCAGGAGACCACACGCTCTTAAGAGAGCTGCTTCATCCGGATCGCGAATATCGGTTTTCAGGACGCTACTCGCTGGCCCACGCAGTGTTGCCCGTCGGGCAACGCTCGACACGTCACACTCTTGCGACTGACGAAGTGTATTACATCCTCTCTGGTGAGGCCGAAATGCACGTCGATGACGAAGCCGCCTGTCTGGCTGTCGGGGATACGGTTGAGATTCCACCCGGCTCAACTCAGTGGATTGCCAATATCGGCGACTGCCCCCTGGAATTTCTCTGCATTGTCGACCCAGCCTGGCGGAAGGAAGACGAGGCGATGGGGTAGCTGATCTCCAGGCGCGTTCCCCCGTCGGTGAAGCTTTTCCGCTCGCAGGCTCACGCCATGCAAGATGGCACGTGCCTGCTCATGTTTTCTGTATTGAATTCAACTTTGACAGGTACGTAAGAAGAAATCTATATTCCCGCATGCAGCCCTCACTCAGTTCGTGCAAATGGTCGAACATGATCACTCGCTTCCTCGGCATAATCCTGCTGTCATGCGTATTCTCTAACACCGTACGCTCCGCCGACCTTGTCCGTTTCACGCTCTCGGATCTGCGCATCCTGTACCTGTTTGACGAACCGGAGCAGATTGACTGGCCGACGCTGTATTATCTCAATGATCGCTATGGCTGTCGGGTCGATCTCATCTCTCTGACACTGTCGGAACGTTACCAGTCCCGCCAGAGCGAGATCGCAAAAGTCCAATTTTTCCTCCACAGGGTCGCGCTGAGTGATTCCGTACCGGCGCACATGGATTCACTGGGGCAGGAGTTGTTCGCCGATCGCCGAGCCGATGTTGTCATCTTCGCTGATGACGGACACGATCCGTTATACCAGCGGTTCAGGTCATACATCCTCGGGCTCGGCCACGATTCGTCGGCCCAGTTCCAAATCGAAAGAGTTTACAAACGGGCCGATGGCCTGTCCGAACTGTCCGCTTTTGGCGCGGTTTCACTCAATACGCGGGAGCTGTTGCAGACATATCGGCCGCAAATGGAGAGTGAGATTCCCGAGGTGTTTCCCTGGTTTCATTCCGATCTGGTCATGACCGAAGGTTTGGTATGCTATCTCCTTCTGCAGAGTCAGAGTAGTCCAAAGGGACAGATTGCGGATTTTGTAACCGAACTCCCCGCAAATCGACTGGCAGCTCTGTTTGAGAGACTCGTCGACAAAGGCGCTCTGCAGGAAGCCCTCATACGGCGAGCGACTGCTGCTCGCAACCACTTTGACGAGGCGATCCGAAGTGCGGGCAGGGCGCGCGTGGAACAGATCCTCGCGGGTCACAAAGAGCTCCTCACCCTTAGAGAGCAGACGCGGGCAGAGCGCCGGTTATCCGGCAACCGTCAGTTTTCTCTCTATCTGGCTGATTTGATTGCTCGCTCTCAAGCAGCGATGCTCGACGCTGTGGGGCTATCCTGGAACGGGCAGATCATTATGCGGGATTCACCCGATGGCCCGAAAGTGAAGTTTCGAGCGTTGCTTTCAGCCGATGGTCCCCAGGAGATTCAACTGTCGTCAGTGCAGTTCCTCCCGTACTGGGACACGCTTCACGTGAAGCTGGATTCACTTCCGAAGATAATCGCTCCCCATCAGAACTTCGTTCGGGAGTATCTGGTCGATCTGGATCGCACCCGTCTGGAAGCTGAGCAGGCAGAGTCTCTCCAATTTGCGTGCGATCTTGCCTACAACGAGATTCCGTTCACGGTGCATTCGGCCGTGCCTATCTGGGAGACACCCAATCTGAGCATCACCTTTCAACCCGGTTTCTACTTCCTGCCGCAGCCGACTCAATTGGATGTCGACAAAGTTGTGGCGTCAATGACCTGGCGGGCTATGATCAGCAAGCCAACCTATTACTCCGGAAAGGTTGACATCCAGCTCGAAACGCCTCGCGGTGTTTTTGCAGGCGCGTATCAGACGCAATTGACATTGAAAAAAGGGTCGCGCTCAGAGGTGCTTCGCATTCCTTTCTCAGTGTCAAACCTGTTCGAGTTGGGCATCCAGCAGCAGGCGATTACGCTTTCGCTTCGCGGCCGGCCAATCGCAACTGACACCGGCATTATTCGAATCGCGTCATGCCATGTCGACGACACGATCAAGATTGGTTTCCTGCCGGATAGCACCGGCCTTCTCGAAGATGTGCTTCGGATGACCGGCGCCGGGTTCCAGCCGCTGACCGATCGATCGTTGGCGACCGCCGAACTCGAGATATACAATGTCATCGTGGTCGGGTCGGGGGCGTTTCGCGACTACCCCAATCTGCGGAAGATTACCGGCCGCCTTGAAGAGTACATCCGTTATGGTGGCTCGCTGATTCTGCTTGGCCAGCCGCCGGATTGGCCCGATGGCGTGCTGCCCGTCAACGTGGTTCCGAGCCTCGAGCTGGTTTCCGGCACCGCTGTGACTACCCTGGTGTCAGGCGATGATCTGCTGACCAAACCGTACCTGATCTCCGAAAACGGCCTGCTCGATTTCTTCAAGACCAGGACAGCCGTGACCCCGGCGGTCGTGACCCCCGCCGAGAAAGTGATGTCGACCAGATCAGGAGGCGCCTTGCTCTCGGTTTCTCGCCTCGGAAAGGGGAAAATTATCTACTGTGGTCTGCCGATCACCGATATGATCGCCGCGCTGAATATCGACGCCATCCATCTTTTCGCTAATCTTCTGAACCATTAGCCTTTGGTCAGCGTTACACTTATTCACTATGTTTGACCATCAGGATTCTGCTTGTGACTGAAACCGTCATGCCATCAGGAGCCGCGCGTGGGCGTTTCTCCACCCTGACCAAATACCTCAGAGGGTACAAGCTCTATCTGATTTTTGGCGGCATTTCCGTTGTGCTCGCCAACTCGCTGATTCTCATCAATCCGTATTTGATGAAACTCGTCTTCGACCGGTTGGAGAAGAAGGCGCCGGTCAGCGAAATCTATGGCTACATAGTGGGGATCATCGGTCTCGCCATTCTCGCCGGCCTGTTTCGATTCTTCATGCGCCGGACGATCATCTGGATGTCCCGACGGCTCGAGTACGATCTGCGCAGTGAGCTGTTCGCTCACCTGCTGAAGCTGTCTCCATCGTTTTACGATCGCACGCGAACCGGCGACATCATTGCACGTGCGACTAACGACCTTGAGGCGGTCCGCATGATGATCGGACCGGGGATTATGCAGATTGCGAACACATTTGTCACCGTTGTTGTCGCTTTGTCGTTCATGGTCTATCTCTCTCCTAAGTTGACTGTATACGCGGTCATCCCTCTTCTGGCGGTGCCGTTCATGGTGAACAAACTTGGCAACTTGGTACACAGGAAATATACGAAAATCCAGGAGCATTTCTCAACGCTGACGGCTACCGCGCAGGAAAACCTGGCCGGAATTCGCGTTGTGAAGGCCTATCGTCAGGAAGCCGAGGAGGTTCGGCACTTCTCAAAGATTTCGTCAGAGTATGTTCGCCTGAATCTGGATATGGCGCGCATCTACGGCGTGCTCTTTCCCCTGATTATCTTCGTGGCCTCGGTCCTCAATCTGACCGTGCTCTATTTCGGCGGGATGGATGTCATCAACGGGAGGATTCCACTCGGGACGATGGTTGCGTTCTTCGCCTACCTGACTATGCTCTTCTGGCCGATGATGGCCGGTGGGTGGGTGGTGTCGCTCTATCAGCAGGGCACGGCATCACTCGATCGGATCAACAAGATTCTGTTCACGGAACCCGAGATTCGCAACGCCGAAGGCCCCCTGCATGCGGCGAAGATGCACGGACGAATCGAGCTGCGAAATCTGACCTTCGCTTACAACGGCAAGAATGTTCTTGACGGCATTTCGCTCACGATTGAACCGGGTCAAACCCTCGGCGTGGTCGGGAGTATCGGTTCCGGGAAAAGCACGCTCGTCTCGCTCTTGACCCGCCTTTATCCCGTGCAGCGCGGCCAGATGTTCATCGATGATCGAGATATCAACGACTGGGACATCGCATCCTTGCGACAACAGATCGGATTTGCCCCGCAGGAACCATTCCTGTTTTCTGACTCGCTTGCCGAGAATATCCGATTCGGAAGACCCAACGCTGAACCCGCCAATGTGGCTCACGCTGCCGAGACCGCCGCGCTGTCGAAAGATATCGCCACGTTTCCCAACGGCTACGAGACCGTGGTTGGGGAACGCGGGATCACGCTTTCGGGCGGGCAAAAACAGCGGACCGCAATAGCCCGCGCACTCCTGATCGAACCCGCGATCGTGATTCTCGATGACGCAACCTCCGCGGTAGACACCGAGACCGAGGATCAGATCAACGAGCGCATGAAAACCGCGCTCGAGCATTGCACGACCATCATCATCTCGCACCGGATTTCGTCGGTAAAGGAAGCGGATGTCATCATCTATCTGGAGAATGGCACGATTGCCGAGCAGGGAGATCACGACACCCTGACCGCGCTCGGCGGCAACTACGCCGAACTCTACCGGGCGCAACTCTTGGAGCAGGAGATCGAAAGACTGTAGTGGCCTCAAACGGCATACATGAAGAAGAAGCGCTGGGAAGAGCGTACGACGCCCGCCTGATGAAGCGTCTGCTGGTGTATCTGCGGCCGTACCGGAAGTTTGTCGTGTGGGCAGTCATTATGCTCATGGTCGGTTCTGTGGCACAGATTGCGCTGACCTTTCTTACCCAGATCGGCATCGATGACTATATCAGGAAAGGGAACGTCTCCGGATTCGGGTGGCTCGTGCTCGCGTACCTCGGGGTGATGGTCGTATCGTTGGCCGCCAGTTACGGAGAGACATTCATCACGATGATGCTCGGACAGCGGGTACAATACGACATTCGCATGGAAGTGTTCCGCCATCTGCAGAAGCTGCATCTGGCCTATTTCGACCGGAACCCGGTCGGGCGGTTGCTTACGCGGGTGACGAACGATGTCACCGTGCTCAATGAGATGTTTTCCTCCGGTGTGGTGACGATCATCGGCGATCTGTTCATGTTGACGCTGATTATCGGCGCGTTGCTATACTACAACTGGAAATTGGCGCTGGTAACTTTCATGGTTTTGCCGCTCCTGGTCGGGGCCACGCTTCTCTTTCGCGCCCGAGTGCGGAATGTCTATCGCGATGTACGTCTCACTCTGGCACGGCTGAACGCCTTTGTGCAGGAACATGTGACCGGCATCAAGATCATCCAGTTGTTCACCCAGGAAGAGCGCGTCAATGAACGATTTGGCGTGATCAACGCGGGCTTGCGCTCGCTCCACTTCAAGTCCGTGCTCTACTACGCCGTCTTCTTTCCAACGGTGGAAATCATCGGGGCGCTCTCGGTGGGACTGCTGCTCTACTATGGCGGAATGAATATCAATGCCGACGTGCTGACGTTCGGACAGCTGGTCGCCTTCATTCAACTGGTGCAGCGGTTCTATCGACCGATCGCCGATCTGGCTGAGAAGTACAATATTCTGCAGTCGTCAATGGCGTCATCGGAGAGAATCTTCGGCCTTCTCGACACTCAACCGGCAATAGTGGACATTCCTGCGCCAAGGGGGATCTCCAGATTCTCGGGGAAGATCGATATTGATAACGTCTGGTTCGCCTACAACAACGACGACTGGGTTCTTCAGGATGTTTCGTTCACGGTCGAGCCGAAAGAGAAAGTGGCCGTGGTGGGCGCGACCGGCGCGGGGAAGAGTTCGCTTATATCGCTTCTGTACCGTTTCTATGATTATCAAAAGGGTTCGATCAGGCTCGATGGTGTGGACCTCAAAGAGATGGCGGCCGCTGATCTCCGCGGGCATCTGGGGCTTGTCCTCCAGGACGTGTTTCTGTTCAGTGGCGACTATGCCGGCAACGTGCGCTTGCGCAATGACGCCATCACCGACGCTCAGGTACAGGCCGCACTTGATCGGGTCGGCTTCAGCCGGTTCGTTGACGAAAACGCGGGCGGATTGCACGCCGAGATCAGAGAACGCGGCGCAACGCTCTCGACCGGACAGAAGCAGCTCCTGTCGTTCGCGCGAGCGTTAGCTTTCAATCCCGACATTCTCATTCTCGATGAGGCCACCAGCTCCGTCGACACCGAAACCGAGCGGCTCATCCAGCGCGCACTCGACGAACTGCTGAAAGATCGAACCTCAATCGTGATTGCTCATCGCCTGTCGACGATTGAGAAGGCGGATAAGATCGTCGTCCTGCATCACGGGCGAGTGCGGGAAATCGGCCGACACGACGAACTTCTCAAGCAGCGCGGAATCTATCACAAATTGTACCAGATGCAATACAAGAAGCAGGCGGCCCAATCGGATGTGACTTCGCGCGTGAGCGGAATATGAATCACAGGGAATTGGCAGAACTATTGGCCTTCAGCCAGCGCGTAGCGACCGAGGCAGGCGCGATTCTCAAGCGTGGCTTCGGTCGGCGGCTGTCAATCGACTACAAGGGACGGATTGACCCGGTCACCGATTATGACCTGCGCTCGGAACAGTACATTGTATCACGCATCAATCGCGCATATCCCGGACATGAAATCCTCGCCGAGGAGGGGGGACGCGGGAACGACTCCTCGGAACATCGATGGGTGATTGATCCCCTCGATGGTACCGTCAACTATGCTCACGGTTTCCCGATCTACTGTGTTTCAATTGCGCTTGAATATTGCCGCGAAATCGTCTGCGGGGCTGTGTTCGATCCCGAGCGGGATGAGCTCTTTTCGACTGGAAAGGGGCTGGGCGCGCGTCTGAATCGTCGGAAGATTCATGTTTCAAGGGAAAGAAAACTGGAGCGAGCCCTGCTGGCGACCGGCTTTGCCTATGACATTGGAACCTCGAAACAGAACAACCTCGGGCTCTTTGCGCGCATGGCCAAGCAGGCGCAGGGGATCCGCCGCCCCGGATCGGCCGCGATCGATCTCTGCTGGGTGGCCTCGGGGAGAATCGACGGTTTCTGGGAACTGAAACTGCACCCGTGGGACACGGCCGCAGCGAAACTCCTGATTGTCGAGGCTGGCGGACGGGTGTCGCGCGTGGATGGTTCTCCTTACTCGATCTATGATCGCGACCTGCTGGCATCAAATGGGGCTCTCCACGTACCGATGATGCGTGTATTAGATCGACATTAGGGAGCGGTTGCCATACATTTGACTTGGTCACCAACTATTGATATGGTAGAGAAATGAAGAAACTGGAATTGGTCAAATCAACATCGGGCATTCGCGGTGTGATCGGGAACGGACTCGACCCGGTCATGGTAACCGCCTACGGCGCCGCCTTTGGAACCTTCTTGAAGAAAGGGACACTGGCCCTCGGGCGTGACAGTCGCCCCTCAGGCGAAATGGTCGCCAGCGCCGTTATTGCCGGTCTTACCGCGACCGGCATCAATGTGATAGATATCGGTATTGTTCCCACACCGACGGTGGAAATCGCGATCAGGAAGCTAAGAGCCGCAGGGGGAATCTGCGTGACAGCGTCACATAATCCGGCGCAGTGGAACGCGCTCAAGTTCTTCAATAGCGACGGCGAGTTTATCACCCCAAAGCAATATCAGGCGCTGAATACCGTTTTCGAGTCCCGATCATTTGCGCTCAAGCCCCATGGCGCTCTCGGGAAAGTCACGCATCAGGAAGGCTGGATCGACGAACATATCCGACACGTCCTCGGCCTCAGAGAGATCAGTCGCGAAGCCATAAGGAAGCGCCGCTTCACGGTTGCTGTCGACGCCATTAATGGCGCCGGGTCGGTCGCACTTCCTCGGCTGTTGGAGCGTCTCGGGGTGAAAGTGGTTGCCATTAACTGCAAGGGGGACGGGAACTTTGTTCACGAGCCGGAACCAACCCCGAAGAATCTCGACCAGCTTGCCAGACTGGTGAAGCGATCGAAGGCGGACCTCGGGATGGCTTGCGATCCCGATGCTGATCGACTTGCCCTCGTCGACGAAAACGGTCAAGCCGTCAGTGAAGAACTCACGCTGACCATCGCCGTCAAGCAGGTGCTACGATACCTGAAGGGATCAACAGTGATCAACCTGTCCACCTCATCGGCTACGGCTGACGTGGCGCGTTCGGTTGGTTCGCCGGTCCACTATTCGAAGGTTGGCGAGGCCAATGTGGTCGAGATGATGACTCAGAAGCGCGCTGTCATCGGAGGCGAAGGCAATGGCGGCGTGATCTTTCCGAAGTGCCATGCCGGACGCGATTCGCTCGTGGCGGCAGGACTCGTGCTCGGTTGTCTGGCGAGAGACAAGAAGGGTTTGTCCTCCCTTGTTGAAACATTTCCCGCATATTATACTATAAAGGCCAAAGCGTTGCTGCCGGCCGGGTTCAAGGAGAAGCTTCAGCGATTTGAACAAACTGCCGAAAATCTTCTTGGGAAGATAACAGTTGACCGTCGCGATGGTCTGCGATTCGACTTTCGCCATGGCTGGCTCCAGCTGCGATCTTCAAACACCGAGCCGATTTTCAGGCTGATCGTTGAAACAACTGATTCTGATTTGACGCGCGCTTTGCAGTCGAAAGTCATGAAACTCTTCAGGTAGGAAAGACGCTGTCATGTGTGGTATTGTCGGATATGTGGGTAATAAGCAGGCGCTCCCGATTCTGCTAAACGGGCTCAAGCGTCTGGAGTATCGTGGCTACGATTCCGCGGGTCTGGCGCTGCTGACCGACTCCGGTATGATGATTTCGAAATCGGTGGGCAAGATCAAGATGCTCGAAGAGCAGATCGCCGGACAGATTATCGAGAGTACGCGCGGGATCGCCCATACCCGATGGGCAACCCACGGAGAACCGAACGAACTGAACGCCCACCCTCACACTGATTCAATGAGTGAGATCGCCCTGGTCCATAACGGTATTATCGAGAACTTCCGCTCGCTTAAAGAGTTTCTCGTTCGCAAAGGGGTGATCATTCGCACTGAGACCGACACCGAAATACTCGTGCATATGGTGCGTCTGCATTACCGCGGCGACCTCACCGAGGCTGTTCGCGACGCGCTGACGCAGGTTGAGGGGACCTATGGCATTGCGGTCATCTCCGTGCTTCATCCCGATACCATCGTCGCTGCCCGCAAGGGATCTCCGCTGGTGATTGGTCATGGCGACGGAGAAAATCTGGTCGCATCGGATGTTTCCGCGATGCTCGAGCACACCAACCGGGTCGTGTATCTTCAGGACGGTGAAATCGCCACCATCACTCCGGATGACTATTCTATAACGACAATTCAGAACGTACGGATTACCCCCTCCATCGAAGAGATCAGTTGGTCGCTCGACATGATCGAGAAAGAGGGATACCAGCACTTTATGCTCAAGGAAATCCACGAACAGTCGAGCACAATTCGAAACTCGATTCGAGGACGTCTGAACTATGACGAGGGGATATCGCGGCTGAACGGCCTCAATTTGCAGTTCGACGAATTGCGGCGGATTCGACGAATTGTCATAACCGCTTGCGGGACATCGTGGCATTCGGCGCTGATCGGCGAGTATCTTATAGAAGAACTGGCGCGCCTGCCTGTGGAAGTCGAATACGCCTCAGAATTCCGCTATCGTTCGCCGATTCTCGAAGAGGGGACTGTGCTCATTGCGATCAGTCAATCGGGTGAAACTGCCGACACTCTGGCCGCTGTTCGGGAGGCGCGCAAGCATGGTGCGCTTATCCTGGGGATCGTCAACGTGGTCGGATCGACCATCGCGCGCGAATCAGACGGCGGCGTCTATATCCATGCCGGCCCAGAAATTGGAGTGGCCTCGACCAAGGCGTTTACGTCGCAGGTCATGGTCCTTACGCTGCTTGCGAATCTGCTCGGACGCATGCGGCAGCTCTCGCCCCAGCAGGGACGCGAAATGATTGAATGGATTCAGAAGCTTCCGGATCAGATCGAGAGCATCCTGAAAACCGAGAGTGTGATCCGCGGGATCGCCCAGGAATACCACGCGATGAATAATTTCCTATACCTTGGTCGCGGAATCAATTTCCCGGTGGCCCTGGAAGGAGCCCTCAAGCTCAAGGAAATCTCGTACATTCACGCCGAGGGATACCCGGCCGCCGAGATGAAGCATGGGCCGATCGCGCTGATCGATGAAAATATGCCGGTAGTGGTGATCGCGCTCAAAGACCCTGTCTACGACAAAGTTATGTCGAATATCTCGGAAATCCGCGCTCGAAAAGGACAGGTGATTGCGATTGCGACCGAAGGGGATACCGAAATCGCCGAGCGGGTGAACCGGGTAATCTATATCCCCCACACGTATCATCTCCTGACCCCGATTCTTGCCGCAATCCCGCTGCAATTGCTGGCCTATCACATTGCCGTTATGCGCGGATGTCCGGTGGATCAGCCGCGCAATCTGGCGAAATCGGTGACGGTCGAGTAGTTTCTTACAATCAGGCGATCACACGCGTAGCGCGTTTGCGCCTGTTACTGCTTCATCACTGGCAGGTCGCGCTCGGTCGGTTTATCTTCGCGAAGTCCCAAAGCATAATCAGCCTGCATCAGTGTGTGAATCTCCCGGGTCCCCTCGTAGATCGACGCTCCTTTGGAATTGCGGTAGAATCGTTCCACTGGGTATTCGTCGGAAAACCCATATGCCCCGTACACCTGCACCGCGTTAGCGGCGGCGGCTTCGGCTTCGCGGCAGGCCACCCATTTTGCCAGTGATGTTGTCCGGGTGGCGCGAATCCCCTGATTCTTCTGCCAACCGGCCTTCAGCCAGAGAGCGGTGCTATACTCATAGCCAGCTTCCATGTTGGCGATCATCTGCTTGACCAATTGGTGGTCAGCGATCTGGTGCTCGAATGTCTTGCGCTCAAACGAATACTTGATCGAGGCGTCGCGACAGGCGCGAATCAACCCGCACGACCCGGCAGCCACCGTGTAGCGCCCCTGATCAAGGCAGAACATCGCGATCTTGAATCCGGCCCCTTCCTTGTAAACAAGGTTCTCCGCCGGTACTTTGACATCCTGCATGGATATATAACCGGTGCTCCCTGCCCGCACCCCGAGCTTCCCGTGAATCGACCCTGTCGTAACACCGGGGTAGGCGCGTTCGACAATGAAGGCCGAGATGCCCGAATGATCCCGCTTTCTCTTCTTCTCCAGGTCAGTCCACGCAAAAAGCAGGTAGTAGTCAGCTATCGGTGCCAGCGAGATCCACATCTTCTCGCCGTTTAGCAGATAATGGTCCCCCTGCTTGACAGCGGTGGTCTGAATCCCCACAACATCAGAACCGGCGGCCGGTTCGGTCAGCCCAAACGTGCCGATCTTCTCTCCTTTGGCGGCCGGAACCAGATACCTCTGTTTCTGCTGCTCGTTTCCCCAGGTCAGAAGCGGAAGGGAATAGAGTCCGATATGAACCGAGAGAATTACCCGCGCTGAAGTGTCACCATATTCCAGCTCCTCGGACGCGAGACCGAGCGAGATGTAATCCATTCCCAGGCCGCCGTACTGCTCTGGAATGCAGAACCCCAACAGGTTGGCCTCGGCGAGAGCCGGCAGAAGCTCCGGGTTGGCCTTCTGCGAGCGGTCATATTCCTGAATCTTGGGGATGATCACCCGCGAGGCCACATCGCGTGCCATATCGCGCACGGCCAGTTGGTTTTCAGTGAATGAAAAATCAATCATTTGCCTATGAACTCCTGAATCTGAGTGCCCGTGTAATGAGTCGGTATATATAGCAT
>CXWL01013765.1_pt1 | contig 12053 bp, 11 predicted proteins | sample 590931 | NCBI WGS metagenome assembly CXWL01 (sample SAMEA3498368, study PRJEB10139) | groundwater metagenome | biome: water well; material: biofilm material | place: Germany | collected 2015-04-27
AATCTGGGCGAACACCTCGAATCCGACTGCATTCGCACTGATTGCTTGGAGAACGGTGCAACACTCCGCAATCCGAATCTCGAGCACCTCTGGCGCATCGCCGACAACGACATGCCCGCGCAGCGTAATCGAAATTGCGCCGTCCGACCCGTCCAGAGTCGAGTCAATTGACAGGTGCGAGAGATCAATTCTGCCGCTCTCAACGAGGCGGATTCCCCGCCACGGCCCGACAGGCGGGTGCGGGGGAGCCCAACCCGGCATCCGACCAAGCAGGCTCGTGCGCATGTACCGCAAGTTGCGATGGTTCACCAGCCGAGACGTCCATCGGCCGCGCGGCCGTCGGCGAGCCAATTCCGGCCCGAGTGCCCGGAAGTGGAGGAGCAGTTCGTTCTCCACGCCAAGCAGGCTGCCGACATCAGCGACATGCCGGCGGAACATGTTCTGCGCACTCAGAACTCCGGTTCCGTTCAACCACACGTCCGCATGTGTCGCGAGACCGTCGAAAACGAGAGAGGCGCCGATCGTCCCCGTATCGTGACGAAAACGTCTTCTGAAGACGAAATCACGATCATCGAGCCCGTTTCCGCGCTCCTCATCCAGTTCGCCCAGGGCACGGAGCGCTCCCGCGACCGTGCCCGGCACTGCGGCTGGTTGCCAGGAGAGTTCTGCGACATCCGCGAGGTCAAACGCACGATCGAGCGGAAGCTCTGAGAACTCCCATCCGCCATCCAAAGCCGTGACACGCGTAGCGGTTCCGGCAACGAACACCTCCGGAACTTGATCTCCTCCCACGCTGCGCGTGGATTGGCGGGGTGCTTTCATAGTTTTGAACGAATTGTGGCGACAAATCTAGGCTCGCACACTACGTGGCCTTGCGGTAGCGGTCTCGGCGCCACGAACACACTGCGGCGCGTGCACGGTTGGAATCCGGTATGCGAAGGCCAGGTGCATGGCGGAAATAGAAAAAGATCGTCGCGTGACGCACTGCACCAACGCAGCGAAGCGGATAGCAGGGGCCGCTTCGCAGCCATTGACATTTTCTTGAACAATTCGCGCAATTACGCCAATGGCACGGATTCCCTTACCGGGGCCCCTCCTGAACGGCTATCGAAAGCTGAACACCGCGCGCGGAGCACCTATTCCAGCCCGCTCAAGCGTTTGCGACCAGCGGGGGAAACGGCTTCAAGCAGCTGGTTGACGAATTGCTCCTGCAACTGGTACGCATGAATCCGATCCTGATCGATGGAAGAGATACGAAAGAGCATGCCGTCCGGTATACGACCAGTCAGGCCGAAACTCAACTCCACGAGCCTCTTCTGCATTCTTCCCTGCACCGCCTTGTCGCCAACGGTGAACCAATAGGTGACCGGCTCCTGACGCGAGCCAAGCGTCGTAAGCAACCTACGCACGGGAATCTTGCCAAATGAGGTGGCGAGCACGCCTGCTTCGTTTCTAGCTAACGCAAATCCCTGCGCGGGGTAGCACACTTCGGGTTTGTGGGCCTGCAGAGCGCCGCGCTGGTCGCTGCCATAGGCAAGCGAAAGCATAATGCGGTAGCCACTGGCATTCGCATAGGTCCGCGTCACGATCTCACTATAGAGCCGATCCAACAGTTGCTGCGTCTGCGGATTGACAACCTGTACAAAACCCAGCGGGGCTTCCCGCCAGCCACCAAACTCCTTGGGAATCATCTTGTCAAGGGAAACAGCGGTCCGCTCATCGGACATCTTTGTGTCGGGCCGGACTACGATGGCACCTACGCTAGCCGCAAGCATCAGAGTTGAGATAGTGGCCGCGATCTTGACCGAGGACATTTCGACGCTACGAGAGAAAGCCCAGGCGTTCAGTCGAGCTCGAAGGCCGACTCATAGTTCTGCTTCAACGCCGGGTCCTGGACTTCCTTGCGCAGGTAGCAGTTGCCAACCGCGAGGATATCCAGTTCGGTACCCATGAAACAGCGAAACGCGTCCTCCGGCGTGCCCACGATGGGCTCACCGCGGACATTGAAGCTCGTATTCACCAGGACCGGACAGCCCGTCTTGCGCTCGAAAGCGGACAGCAGAGCGTAATAGCGCGGATTGGTGTCTTCATGCACGGTCTGGACGCGCGCCGAGTAATCGACATGCGTGACGGCCGGAATGTCGGAACGCGGCACGTTGAGCTTGTCGATCCCGAACAACTGCAATTCATCCGCGGTCATCGCACGACGCCGCGACTTCACCACGTCGGCTACCAGCAGCATGTAGGGGCTGTCGCCATCGAGCTCGAACCAGTCGCCTACCTTGCCGCGCAAAACGGACGGCGCAAACGGCCGGAATGACTCCCGGTACTTGACCTTGAGATTGAGCGTTTTCTGCATCGTCGGGGAACGCGGATCGCCCAGTACCGAACGATTGCCAAGCGCGCGCGGGCCGAACTCCATGCGCCCCTGGAACCATCCCAGCGCCTTCCCCTGCGACAAATCTTCCGCACAGGCATCCAGAATCGCCGCATCATCCTTGACCTCGAACCGCGCGCCGCTGCTTTTCAGTCGCGCCTCGATATCCGACTGGGAAAATTCCGGCCCAAGGTAGGAACCCCGCATGGCGTCGCCGTTTACCCGACGCTTCTGGCCGAGCTGCATGTGGTAGCCGACCAGCGCGGCACCCAGCGCCCCGCCCGCATCACCTGCGGCAGGCTGGATGTAGATCCGCTCGAATTTGGCATCGCGCAGGACCTTGCCGTTCGCCACGCAGTTGAGCGCAACCCCTCCCGCCAGACACAGATTCTTCACCCCCGTTTCCTTGCGCAGCGATCGGGTCAGGCGAAGCACGACATCCTCGGTTGCGGCCTGGAGCGATGCCGTAAGGTCCATGTGATGCTGCGTCAGAAGCTGTTCGGGCTTGCGCGGAGGGCCGCCGAAAAGCTCGTCGAACTTGCCGTTGGTCATAGTCAGGCCCGCGCAATAATCGAAGTACGACAGATCCAGTCTGAACGACCCATCTGCCTTGACGTCGATCAAGTGCTCAAAAATCTTGTCGACGTACTTCGGCTCGCCGTAGGGCGCAAGCCCCATCACCTTGTACTCACCCGAGTTGACCTTGAATCCGGTGTAGTAGGTGAATGCCGAGTACAGCAACCCGATCGAGTGCGGAAAGTGGATTTCCTTGTGCACCTCGAGGCTGTTGCCCTTGCCGATAGCGGCGGAAGTTGTCGCCCATTCCCCGACGCCGTCCATGGTCAATACGACCGCTTCCTCGAACGGCGACGGGAAGAACGCGCTCGCGGCGTGGCTCAAATGATGCTCGCTGAACAGAAGCTGGCCGTTCCAATTGCCTTTGCCTGCGTTTTTTTCGATCTCCTTTTGCAGCAGGTCCTTGAGGAACAGCTTCTCCCGCAACCAAAGCGGGATCGACATGCGAAACGACTTGAACCCCCACGGTGCGAAGGTCGTGTATGTCTCGACCAAGCGCTCGAACTTCAGGAAAGGCTTGTCATAGAACACCACATGGTCGATGCCGCCCATCCCGATGCCGCTTTCGGCAAGGCAGTAGCGGATCGCATTCGCAGGAAACCGGGGGTCATGCTTCTTGCGCGAGAAACGCTCTTCCTGGGCCGCAGCAACAATCCTCCCGTCATCGATCAACGCCGCGGCACTATCGTGATAGAACGCCGAAATTCCGAGAATGCGCAATTCCCTGTCCTCTCAGAACAACGTGTAGATGAACGGCGCCACCGCCGACCCCTGGGCCAGCACGATCAAAACCCCAAGAAGCGCCATCATCACGAAGATCGGCCACATCCAGTACTTCTTGCGGGCGCGCATAAATGCCCAGAGCTCCTTGATCATCGACATCACAGCTTCCTAGAATTGGTTGGTCATCGAATCAGGCGGAGGGCCCGGCGGCACGCGCCGTATCCAGTACGATTCCGCGCCACGATCAAACTTGAGACGCAATGGATCCTTTCCGGCGAGACGCAGCGCAACGCCGATCGGCGTTATGACGCAGTAAAACAGCAATCCCAGCGCGATCGGACTCACTATCCTTCCCAGCAGAATACCGAGCTTCATCCACTGCCGATTGAGCCCGGCAAGCAGCGCGGGCTTCACCATCGCAACCAGCGCAAACACGGCGGCGACGGCGAGCGCCCACCACCGCGGACCTTCCCCGCTCAACAGTGGCCAACCCGCAATCAGCGCAAAGACAACCGCAAACACCACCCCGAACGAACGGTCGGACGACCCTTCGACGTCCTGCTCCCGCGTCAGATCTTCATGTGCCATGTCGAGTAACAATTCTACGCATATCTGCCTGCGCCTGCCATATTGCCGGGCCGCCCGCGCGCAGCAATGCCGCAGCGAATCCGGTGCGAACGTGCAAAAGCAGCCTGGATCTGCACAAGTTTACAAATACGCCCGGTTTCGATGACACCAGCGGATGAAAACGTAGATCGCCCACACTCGCGTCCAGTAGATCCCCGGCGCACCGTCCAGAAACGCCTGCCATAGCCGCTGGACAGCTCCCGGATTCAGGCCGGTTGGTATTACTGCTACCGAATCGCGCATCGTCTCGTCCATCATCTTGCCCAATCCCTTCCTGAGCCACCGATCGAACGGCAAGACGAAGCCCGATTTGGGCCGCTCGAAGAGCCCCGGATCCAGGCCGCGCAGACCTGTCCGCCGCAGTATCGATTTCTTCCCGAGCGGCTGATATCGGTCGTGATCCGACAGGCGCCCGACGTTCTCGAACAGCACCCGATCGACCAACGGCAGGCGCACCTCGATCGATGCCGCCATGCTCGCGGCATCGGTGTCTCGCAACAGCCGCTCGCCGAGGAACAGCCGCTGTTCCATCACACTAAGCGCCGCCAGAGGCGAGCGCGAACGGGTCTCGAAAAGCATGCGCGATCGCATGGCGCCCGGCAGGCCATCGGCAAGCGCGTCAGTCAGCGTGTCTCCCAACAACTGTCGCTGAAAGTCGGGCAGAAACAGNNAGCGCATACGCCAGCTGATAAAGCGACAGGAGGTCATCGCCGCATCGAACCATATCCGGAAGCTTGGCCCAGCGCGTCTGTTGCGCGACCGCGCCGCCCGTGGGCTGCATCACCGACGACGCGAGTCTTGCCAGCGCCACGCGGACGCCCTCGGGAATCCAGTGTGCACGTTTCGACCAACGCAGCAGCGACGGCAGGTCGCGGAACGACGAATAGCCGCCGAACAGTTCGTCGCCGCCCGTGCCAACCAGCGCCACTTTGAATCCCGCATCCCGTACTGCCTGCGACATGTAGTACGAATTGAGGCCGTCGAACGTCGGCTGGTCCAGGCTGTCGAGCGCGACATCGAGCTTTTCGATGACGTGCTGCTCGGTCAATACCAGCTCCTGGTGCCGGGTGCCTATGGCCGCGGCAATGCGCCGCGCAAAAGGACCTTCGTTGTACTCCTCTTCCTCGAATGCCAGCGTAAACGTGTGGACCGGCGTCGAGGAGGTTCTCTGCGCCAGGTTTGCGATCGCCGAGGAATCCACGCCTCCGGATAGGAACACGCCCAGCGGCACATCGCTGGCCAGGTGCAGGCGCACGCTTTGCTCGAGCACCTGCGCCAGCTCGAACTCGTTGATCGGGGCCGATTCGCCGGGCGGCTCGACGCTCCAGTAGTACTCCTGCCGCTCTTGGCTGCCCGCCGAGTCGAAAACGCGAAGCTGGCCCGGCCAGACCGGCTCGATTCCGGCGATCACGGTCTCGGGCGTGACGGCAAAGCCGTTCCAGACCAGCGATGCCGCGGCGGCGGGATTAACCCGGGGCTTGCCCATCAGACCGGAGGCGAGGATTGCGCGCAGTTCCGATGCGAAGATGAGCGACCAGTCTCCGCCGGAATCCGGATTTCGTGCGATATAGAGCGGCTTGATCCCCAGCGAATCGCGCGCCACCATGAGCTTGCGTTCCTTTGCGTCCCATAGCGCGAAGGCAAACATGCCACGAAGCGAGCCTACCGCCTCGCGACCGTGCATGCCCAACGCCCTCAGCATGACGGCGGTATCGCCACTGGAGTGGAACGTCTGTCCGGCCGCGGCCAGCCGGTCGCGCAATTCGACGTAGTTGTATATCTCGCCGTTGTATACGATCACGTGGCCGGTAACCGGGTCCACCATCGGCTGCTCGCCGGAGGGTGACAGATCGAGGATCGCCAGCCTCCGGAACGCAAGCATTGCTCCCCATCCACGGCCATCCGGCGTCGAAGCCCAGTATCCCTCTGCGTCCGGCCCGCGATGGATGATGGCGTCGCTCATCCGCCGAACCGCCGCTCGATTCGGCTCACTCAGGCGCCCGATCAATCCCGCAATACCGCACATGGTTAAGCGCCTCAGCCCCTGGATGCCCGGTGCTAGCTCGACGATCCGGTGCCGGCGTCACCGACAAACGCTCGAATCGCTCCGAGCAGCTCGCGCGATGCATGGGCCCCGACAGCCGGCCGCCCCGTCAATTCGTCGACACCCTTCAGTCTGGAGATCAACTCAGTCTCGTCCCAGGCCACCAGCACCGATTCGAAACGACGGAATTGCTCTGCGGTCGCGACCTGATGGTCGTTGCGCGTTTCCCGCAAGCCCGCGCGCCGCGGCATGACGAGTATCGGCTTGCCCGCCTGCAGGGCGGTGATGATCGACCCCGTGCCGGCATGGGCGACGATTGCGCTGGCAGCCTCGACCCGGCGAATGAACGCCTCGGGCTCGAGAAACTTCGTCCACTGCATGCTCGAGGGCCGATAGTCGGTGGGTCCGATCTGCGCAAACACGTCGTCCCGGCGCCGCTCGCCCGCCCACCGGTCCATCGCCCTGACTAGGCGATCGAAGGGCATCTGGGCACCGACCGTCACCAGGATCAAAGGACTGTGCCTCGGTAGAAAGGTCCATCCGCCCTGGCGAGTTGCGGCCATTGCGTCAGCCACAAGTCTGCGTACTTGCCGATCCTTTTTCCCGACATCGAGAGCTCCTCGACGTTGGCAATACTGTCGAGCCAGACGGTCTTGGCGCCAAACCACTTGGCAAGCCGCAACGAGAAATAGCCCGGCAACGCCCCCGTCGAAACCACCACGTCCGGCCTTTCAAGCAGAAAAATCCACAACAGCTTCGCGATGGTCTGCGGCCATCGCCAGGCGTCCCAGCGGGTCACGTCCCGGATCGAATAGAAGCGCGCCGCGCCCGCTTCGCGCCGATACGCATTGCTCACGGTTGCATAGGCGATGTCATGTCCTTCGAACGCCGGCGCAAGCCGGATCAACTCCACCCAATGGCCGCCGCCGCTGGAAACACCCAGGATTTTCATCCGCTTTGCCGCGCCTCGCGAATGCGCCGGTGATACCGGTCGGCAGCACGGCGTTTTCCACACAGCAGCGATTCAAGCTCGTAGCGCCGCAGGAACTGTCGGAATTCCGCGTCGCCGAATCGGGGAATCCCGCCAAACAATGCTTTCAGATATCCCCATAGAATGCCCCAGCCGCCGATGACATAGGGTTTTTCCAGCATGCGATACAGGGCCACTGCGGCCACGTAATACAAGGCCGACCCCATGAAGTACTTACCGAACCCCCATCGCAGGCGGCCGACCCACAGGCTGTGCTGGCTGCTGCCCATCTGGCGCAGATGGATGAACCTGAGCGCGGGCCTGTCCTCGGAGCGCGCAACCCAGCCCTTCATCCGGCACATGTGCCCATCGATCCCGTCCCAACTCACCTGTCTGACAAATCCCCCGATCTGCTTGAAGGCGGCCGTCCGGTAGAACTTGATCTGACCAACAGCATTCTCATCCCCTAGGCGCTCGGAGACGAGGCGCCCGTCATTCCCGCGCAAGTACGGCTTGCCGGAAAAATTCGCCAGATACGGGTCCGACTCCATCTGCTCTATCACCAGTTCGAAGTAACTGCGCGGAATATCGAGGTCCAGATCAAGTTTGCAGAGGTACTCGAAGTCCTCCAGGTCGACCGTGTCCAGCCCGGCGTAAAACGCCTCGATGACGCCCGGACCGACCGCGCGCTTACCACGGTCTTCCCTCCGCACCACTTTGATGAAAGGATGCTTCGCCGCATACTCCGCGAGAATCTGCGGCGAACGGTCGCTAGATCCGTCGTCGACGATCACCCATGCCGCGGGAGGAACCGTTTGCGCGACGATACTGTCAAGCGTCTGCCGCATGTACTGCTCCTCGTCACGGCACGGTGACACGATCAGGTAACGCCGCGATTTCATCAGGTCCATTGTTCTCAGGTTTGCCAGGCTACGCGTCTAGAGTCCGCGACACTGATTGGCGTTCAGTCCGATCCGCCGAGCCGCAATGGTACTGCTCGAAAAGTTCCGCCAGCTTCCCGCCTTCGATGTCTATCGAATGGCGCTCCAGCGCCCGCTGACGGCCTGCGTCACCCATGCGCGCCAGTTCCGCAACAGGACAGGCGAGAAGCTGCTCCATTGCGCTCGCCAGCGCGTCGAGCGAACCGGCTGGAACCAGCCAGCCGCTTTCTCCATGCCGCACCAGTTCGGGAATGCCGGCGACATAGGTTGTCAGAACCGGCCGGCGCAGCGCCATCGCCTCCATCAGCACAACCGGCAATCCCTCGGCAAAGCTGGGCAGAACCAGGCCGCGCGCCGCGAGAACTTCGCCCCGCACCTGCTCGGCGCTGATCCATCCCGTAATCCTGACCTTTCCGCCGAGGCCGAAGCTTTCGACCAAGGCCTCGATCTCGCTTCGCATCTCCCCATCACCCGCGAGCACGAGCTCGAATTCGATTCCCTTGCGGTGCAAGCGGTGCGCCGCCTCGATCAGCAGCAACTGTCCCTTCTGCTCGTTCAGGCGGCCGACACATACCAGGCGAGCCAGTTCCGGCGGAGGCGATAGCGCGACGTCATGAAAGGCCGGCTCCAGGCCGCAATGAACGACATGGATCCTGCGCCAATGTCCGTGCTCGACCCAGCGCTGGAGCTGGCTGCGGCCGAAAGAACTGATCGCGACGACGAAAGCGGATCGCCGGATCTTCTCGCCCAGCCCGATGAACTGCGGCTTGTCGAACTCCTCGGGGCCATGCGCGGTAAAGCTGTAGGGCGGGCCGCCGAGTTGGTGAGCAAGCATTGCGACTTCCGCAGAGTTGGTGCCGAAATGCGCGTGTACGTGTGTCGCGCCGAAAGCTCTCAGCCACGGCAGGAGCCGGCACGCCTCCGCGAGGTACGCCAGATGATACGGCAATGGCCGTTCCGCGCGCCAGCCCACGCGGATCGCCAGCCAGAGCGCGGACAGGAAACGCACCGGCGCTGTCACCAGTATCCGCGACGCCGCCCAGAGCAGCGCGAAAATCCCCTCCCGCAGAACATAGCGGGTCCGCGAGCGTTCCTGCCGGTCTTCCTCGTCCACCAGATCGCCGTCCCATCCCCGCAGCGCAATTCGCTGAATCTCATAACCGCGCCGCTCCAACGCCAGGATTTCCCGGCGAATGAAACTGTGGCTGACCTTCGGGTACTGGTTTATCAGATAGGCGATTCTCAGCGACATTGGAAAGCCGGGTCCGGGAATCGGCTACTTATACTCAATCAACCGGGCCGTACCGCCCAGATAGCGATGGAACAGGTACTTCAGCTGCCCAAGCATCTCGGGGACCTTGCCCATGACCAGAAATGCCGCTTGCCACCAGTTTTCGCGCGACGATCGAGCGCCTCGCAGCGCCAAGCGCAGGACCTGAAGAGGATACGCCAGGAAGAGAGCCGCCGACCACCCCTTCCACAATGGAACAGACGCAACTGCAATCAGCGGAATCCCCAGACCCCAAAGCCATGCGCTGCGCGATTGGCGCACGCAATGGCGCTCCGGCGGCGCGCCATGGAGATCGGCTCCCTGCGCGAACGCATAGCCCGCACGAAGAGTCCGCTTCCACCATTGACTCAATCGGGTCATTGCGGCGTCATGCAAGGTCATCTCCAGATCCATGCGCCACACGCGCCACCCGACAGCGCGCAAACGCACGCACAGTTCCGGCTCCTCGCCCGCGATCAGATCGGCGCGAAAGCCACTCACTGCCTTGAACGCCTCTATCCGCATGAGCGCGTCACCACCACATGATCTTGCCTCGCCCGGCGGCGTATCCCATTCGATGTCGCAAAGCATGTTGTAGATCGAACGCTCCGGATGGCGCTCGCGTCGCCGGCCACAAACGACTGCCACGTCGCGATGCTGGTCCAGCCACGCAGCCGCTTTCGCAATCCACCCCGCGACGACCTCGCAATCGCCATCGACGAATTGCACATACGCCAGGCCAGGCGCAAGTTCGCGCAAACGCTGGAATCCTTCGTTGCGCGCGCGCGCGGCCGTAAAGTGAACGCGCATATCCAGCTCGACCGCCTCCACGCCCCTGGCACGCGCCATCCCGACGGAACCGTCGCTGGATCCCGAATCGACGTAGACAATCCTCCCGGCGATTCCACCCAGGGATTCGAAACACGCCTTCAAACGCTCGCCTTCATTGCGCCCGATCACGACGACACCGACGTTCTCAGGCACGGATCCGACAATCTTGTTCACCACATTTCCCCTGCGAAAAGCGGCCGCATATCGGCCGCATCGCCAAGCCTGTGCCGCGTGCCCGAAGACGGCAGCGTCGGATGGCTCACTGGTTGGTGATGATACCCATCCGCCGCAACGTGGCCAGAATCAGGTCCGCAGCGTCTTCCGCGCTCGAGATGGAGGTATCGATTCGAATCTCCGGCGCCTCGGGCACCTCAAAGGGCGAGTCGATCCCGGTGAAGTTCTTGATCTCGCCGCGCCGCGCTTTCTTGTAGAGTCCCTTGGGATCACGCTGCTCGGCGATGATTAAAGGCGTGTCGACGAATATCTCGATGAACTCGCCTTTCTTGAGCAGCGCCCGCGCCATGCGTCGCTCGGCGCGGAACGGCGATATGAAGGCAGTCACCACGATGAGGCCCGCGTCGACCATCAGTTTCGCGACTTCGGCGACTCGCCGGATATTCTCCACACGATCCGCGGCGGTAAAACCGAGATCCTTGGTCAAACCATGCCGCACGTTGTCGCCGTCGAGGATATACGTGTGGTGCCCCATGGCGAGCAGCTTTTGCTCCGCCAGATTGGCGATCGTGGACTTGCCTGCACCGGAGAGCCCCGTAAGCCATAGCACGCAGGCCTTCTGACCCTTCAAGGCCGCCCGGTCCGCTTGATTCACGTCGAGGTGCTGCAGGTGAACATTGTGAGCACGCCGCAGCGCGAAGAGAAGCATGCCGGCTCCGACAGTGTCATTCGTCAGGCGGTCAATCAGGATGAATCCGCCCGTGTCGCGGTTCTCGCTGTAGGGATCGAATGCGATCGGCTGGTCGAGCTCCAGTTCGCAGACGCCAATCTCGTTCAGTTCCAGTTTTTCGGCTGCCAGATGCTCAAGCGTGTTTATGTTGATCCGGTACTTGAGGGGCGCGATGGTAGCGGCCACGGTCTTGGTACCGATCTTCATGGAGTAAGTGCGCCCGCGGAACATCGGCTGCTCGCTCATCCACACGACAGTCGCTTCAAACTGGTGGGCGACTTCTGCGGGTGCGCTTGCGGCCGAGATGACATCGCCGCGCGAGATGTCGATCTCGTCGCTCAATACCAGCGTAATCGACTGCGTGGCACGCGCCAGATCAAGGTCACCGTCGGCGGTGACGATGCGCGCGACTCGGCTTTCGTTGCCAGACGGTTGCACCCGGACGCGGTCTCCCGGCCGCACCGTACCGCTGGCGATGGTGCCGGCGAAACCGCGAAAGTCCTGGTCCGGCCGATTTACCCACTGCACCGGAAGGCGGAACGGGCGCTGCTGAAGACGCTGTTCGTCGATCTCGACCGTCTCGAGCCAGCCAATCAGAGTCGCGCCGCGATACCAGGGCGTATTCGGGCTGGGCGCAATGAGGTTGTCGCCCTTCAAAGCCGATACGGGAAGACAGGTGACGTCTTCGAGTCCGAGCTGGCTCGCGAACTGCCGGTACTGCGCCTCGATTTCGCGAAAGCGCTTCTCCGAATAGTCGACAAGATCCATCTTGTTGACGGCGAGCACGACA
>CXWL01106615.1_pt1 | contig 12053 bp, 11 predicted proteins | sample 590931 | NCBI WGS metagenome assembly CXWL01 (sample SAMEA3498368, study PRJEB10139) | groundwater metagenome | biome: water well; material: biofilm material | place: Germany | collected 2015-04-27
GCGTGCGGGCGAGGGGGGCGAAGGCGGTGAAGGCGGCAAAGCGGCAAAGGCGCCACTTCAGGGCCCGCAGCATGACGCCATGCAGTGCTGTATGGAACTCCGGGCAAACACCGATGCCAACACTCAAGCGCCTGCATACCATCCGGCGCCAAACACATACACATGTGTATGGACGCAGCGCCCGGCGCCGGCCCGTGCACCCCATGGAGACAAACATGGCGAGCCCTTTCTTTGACAACCCGCGCATGCTGGCGCCGCGGCAGACGGTGCGCAGCGCCCGCGCCGACGGTGGCTTTGAGTTGCAGTCGCCCGAGCCGCTGCGCCCGTATGCGCGCTGCGTGGGTGAATGGCTGGAGCAGTGGGCACGCGACACGCCGCACGCGCTGGCCTTTGCCGAGCCCGACGGCGCCGGTGGCTGGCGCAGCCTGAGCTGGGCTGGGCTGCGCTTGCAGGTGGGCGGCGTGGCGCAGGCGCTGCTGAAGCTGAATCTGCCGGCGGGCAAGCCCATTGCCATCCTGTCAGACAACGCACTCGACCACCTGGTGCTGGTACTGGCCGGCATGCACATCGGCCGCGCCGTGTGCACCATCAGCAGCGGCTACTGCCGGCTGGCACAAGACGACTACAGCCGCATCCACGGCATCCTGCAGGCGCTGGACCCCTGCCTGGTGTACGCGTCCAATGCCGCGATCTACGGCCCGCCGCTGGTGTGGGCCGGCATCAGCGCGGTGGAAGTGTTCAGCGCGGGGGCCGAAACACGCGCCGGCGCCCTGCCCTTTGCCAAGCTGGTGGCCACACCCGAGACACCGGCCGTGATGCAGGCCTTTGCCAGCATCACGCCCGACACGCACGCCAAGTACCTGCTCACCAGTGGCAGCACGGGCCAGCCCAAGGTGGTGATCAACACGCACCGCATGTTGTGCGCCAACCAGCAGATGCTGGCGCAGACGCTGCGTTTTCTGGACCAGGAAAAGCCCGTGCTGCTGGACTGGCTGCCCTGGAGCCACACCTTTGGTGGCAACCACAACGTGAACCTGGTGCTGCGCAGCGGTGGCACGCTGTACATCGACGACGGCCGCCCGCTGCCCGGCGCCATCGACAAGACCATAACGCACCTGCGCGAGGTGCAGCCCACCGTGTACTTCAATGTGCCACGCGGCTTTGAAATGATGCTGCCCACGCTGGAGCGCGACGACGAACTGGCGCGCCACTTTTTTGCCAGGCTGCGCATGGTGTTTTATGCCGGTGCCGGCATGCCAGCTTCTACCTGGCAGCGGCTGGAAGCAGTGGCCGCGCGGGTGCGTGAAGAACCCCTGTGGATGACCACCAGCTGGGGCAGCACCGAAACCGCGCCCGCCATCACCTTTGCCAGCTGGAAGCTCGACCGCCCGGGTGTCATCGGCTTGCCCATGCCGGGTGTGAAGCTCAAGTTCGTCCCCAACGGCGGCAAGCTGGAGATGCGCGTTCGCGGCGACAACATCTTCCCCGGCTACCGCAACAACCCCGAAGCCACGGCCGCGGCGTTTGACGAAGAAGGCTACTACTGCATAGGCGACGCCGGCCACCTGCAAGACGATGCCGACCCACTGCAGGGCGTGGTCTTCAACGGCCGCGTGGCCGAAGACTTCAAGCTCACCAGCGGCACCTGGGTCAGCGTGGGCACGCTGCGCGTGAAGGTGGTGTCTGCCCTGGCGCCGTATGCGCAGGACGTGGTCATTACCGGCCACGACCGCAGCGAGATCGGTGCACTCGTCTTCTTGACCGAATCCGGCCGCGCACTGCCGCAAGAAGAAATGGCCGGCTACATGCAAGCCGGCCTGCGTGCGCTGAAGGACGAAGGCGCGGGCTCGTCGCAGACGCCCACACGCGCCCTGCTGCTGCCCGACGGCCCCAGCGCGGCCGCAGGCGAAATCACCGACAAGGGCTACGTCAACCAGCGCCTGGTGCTGACGCGCCGCGCAGCGGATGTCTCGGCCCTGTACGCCTGGCCGCTGGATCCGCGTGTGATCCGGCCCTGAACCGCATTGCCCCTGAAAGCCCTGCATGAGCACCCCATTTGAACCCCTGGCCCCCACCGGCGCGCTGGCCGCACTGCCGCTGCTGCGGCTGGAACAGGCCGGCCCCGTGCTGCACATCCGGCTCAACCGCCCGGCCAAGCGCAACTCGGTCAGTGACGAACTGCTGGCGCAGTTGCACACGGCGTTTGTGAACATGCCCAAGGGCATCAAGGCGGCCGTGCTCAGCGGCGAAGGCGAGCACTTCTGCGCTGGGCTGGACTTGACTGAAGTCACCGAACGCAATGTGTTTGAGGGCATGCACCACTCACGCGCCTGGCACGCCTGTTTTGACGCCATGCAGTTTGGCCCGGTGCCAGTGGTTGCTGTTCTGCACGGCGCCGTGGTGGGCGGCGGGCTGGAGCTGGCCGCCAGCGCGCACCTGCGTGTGGCCGAGGCCAGCGCCTTTTACGGCCTGCCCGAAGGCACACGCGGCATCTTTGTGGGCGGTGGTGGATCGGTGCGCATCAGCCGCCTCATCGGCGTGGCGCGCATGACCGACATGATGTTGACCGGCCGCGTGTTTGACGCCGACGAAGGCCAGACCCTGGGCATCAGCAACTACCTGGTTGCCGACGGTGCTGGCGTGGCCAAGGCGCTGCAGCTGGCCACCAAGATCGCCAGCAATGCACCGCTGTCCAACTACGCCATCACGCAGGCGCTGCCGCGCATTGCGGACCTCTCGGCGAGCGACGGCCTGTTCATGGAAACGCTGATCTCGTCCATCGCCCAGGGTGACGACGCAGCCAAGGAACGTGTGCGTGCATTTCTTGAAAAGCGAGCCCACAAGGTGGCCAAGGCCTGATCAGGACAACGAACATGTTCAACCTCTTCAGCGACACCTACATCCTCGACGGCATGCGCACGCCGCAGGTGGACTACCAGGGCGCGTTTGCCGACGCCAACCCCATAGACCTGGGCATCAAGGCCGCGCGTGCGGTGCTGGCGCGCAGCGGCATCAGCGCGGCCGACGTGGACTCGGTCATCACCGGCAACATGGCGCCCGGTGGCTTTGACCAGTTCTACGTGGCGCGCCACATCGGCCTGTATGCGGGCGTGCCCCTGCAAGTGCCAGCACTCAACGCGCAGCGCATCTGCGGCACGGGCTTTGAAGTCTTCCGCCAGGCCGGTGAGCAGATCGCGCTGGGTGCGGCCAGCCTGGCCCTGGTGGTGGGCACCGAGAGCATGACGCGCAACCCCATCGCCGCCTTTGACCACCGGGGTGGTTTCCGCCTGGGTGCGCCCATCGGCTTCAAGGACTACCTGTGGGAAGCGCTGACCGACCCGGCGGCTGTGAACATGATCCAGACGGCCGAGAACCTGGCCGCCAAATACGGCATCGGCCGCGCCGACGTGGATGCCTTCGCCGCCGCGTCCTTTGCCAAAGCCGTGGCTGCGCAAGAAGCGGGTTGGTTTGACGGCGAGATCGTGGCTGTGGCCAACGAAACCTTTGAACTGGCAGGCTACAAACCACGCGGCATCCGCCTGGCGGGCAAGGCCACGGTGGCCGACCGCGATACCCACCCGCGCCCCACGCCGCCCGAGGTGCTGGCTAAATTGCGCAGCGTGTTCAACGGCGGCGTGCAGACCGGCGGCAACAGTTCCGCGCTGACCGACGCGGCTGCGGCGGCGCTGGTGGCATCCGGTGCCGTGGCGCGGCGCTGGGGCAAGCCCGCACTCGCGCGCCTGGCCGCCGCCGCCGTGGTGGGTGTGCCGCCCGAGATCATGGGCATAGGCCCGGCACCCGCCATCCGCGAGCTGCTGCAATGCGCGGGGCTGCAACTCAGCGACATCGCCCGCTTTGAGATCAACGAAGCGCAGGGCGCGCAGACCCTGGCCGTGGGCCGTGAACTGGGGCTTGACCTGGACCGCCTCAACGTCAAGGGCGGCGCCATTGCCCTGGGCCACCCGCTGGCGGCCACCGGCGTGCGGCTGACCATCACCGTGGCACGCCAGTTAAGGGAAATCGGCGCGCGCTGGGGTGTGGCGTCGGCCTGCATCGGCGGCGGCCAGGGCATTGCGCTCTTGATCGAAAACCATGAGGCCGCATGAGCAAACATCACGTCTACTCGGTGCAAGTGCAGTTTGGCGACTGCGACCCCGCCGGCATCGTGTTCTTCCCCAACTTCAGCCGCTGGACGGACGAAGCCTCGATGGCTTTCTTCGTGGCCTGCGGCGTGCCCCCGTGGCGCGAGATGGCCAAGACCACCGGCATCATCGGCGCGCCGCTGCTCGAAATCCACACCCGCTTCATGCGGCCCGCCACCTATGGCGAAACCATCACCATTCACACCACGGTCGAAGAGTGGGCCATCAAGACCTTTCGCCACCGCCACGTGGTCAGGCGCGGCGACACCGTGTTGTGTGAGGGCACTGAAGTACGTGCCTTCTGCATCCGCGACCCGGCAGACCCCGAACGCATCAAGTCGATTCCCATTCCAGACGACATCAAGTCGCTTTGTTCCTAGTCCTTCAACAATTCCCTTCCCCGCACCAACCCGTCAGGAGACAAGCATGACCCGATTCCTCAAGCACACCCTGGCCGCTGCGGCCGCCCTGCTGGCCACCAGCGCCGCGCTGGCCGACATCACCATTGGCGTGAGCCTGCCGCTTACCGGCCCGGGCTCGGGCCTGGGCATCCCCATGAGCAACGGCGTGAAGATGTGGCCCGCCACCGTGGCCGGCGAAAAGATCAGGATCGTCATGCTCGACGACGCCACCGACCCCACCAAGGGCGTGCAAAACGCGCGCCGCTTTGTCAATGAAGACAAGGTGGACCTGATCCTGGGCTCGGGTGTCACGCCGGAAGCCATTGCCATTGCCAGCGTGGCCATGGAGTCCAAGACCGTGCAGTTGGCCACCTCGCCCATCGGGCTGCCGCCCGGTGCCGACGCCTGGACCTTCCGCATGCCGCAGAGCAACGGTGTCATGGCCATCGCCATGGTGGCCCACATGGTGAAGAACGGCGTCAAGACCGTGGGCTTTCTGGGCTACACCGACGCCTACGGCGAGCAGTGGCTGCAGGCCCTGACCCCGCTGCTTGACAAGGCCGGCATCAAGCTGCTGGCGGCCGAGCGTTTTGCGCGCGCCGACACCAGCGTCACCGCGCAGGCCCTGAAGCTCAACGCCGCCAACCCCGACGCCATGGTCATCGTGGCCAGCGGCAGCGGTGCGGCCATGCCGCAGTTGGGCATGGCCGAGCGTGGCTTCAAGGGCAAGGTCTACCAGACCCACGCCGCCGCCACGCGTGACCTGATGCGTGTGGGCGGCAAGGCCACCGAAGGCACCTTTGTGACCAGCGGCCCCGTGGTGGTGGCTGAGCAGTTGCCCGACGGCCACCCCAGCAAGGCGTTGGGCATGAAGTTCAACGCCGAGTACGAAAAGATCCACGGCGCCGGCCTGCGCAACCAGTTTGCCGCGCACAGCTACGACGCCTACCTGATGCTGGAAAAGGTGGTGCCCATTGCGCTGAAGACGGGCAAGCCCGGCACACCCGAATTCCGCGCCGCGCTGAAGGACGCGCTCGAAAGCACGCCCGCCCTGGCCGTGACCCACGGCGTGCTGGACTTCAGCCCCACCGACCACTGGGGTTACCGCGCCGACACCGGTGTGGTGATGAAGGTCGTGGACGCCAACTGGAAGCTGGAGCCGCGCTGATCTGTGTTTGACTGAAGCGCACCTGCCATGGACTTGACCATTGCCAGCATCCTGGGCCTGGACGGCATCACCAGCGGCGCCATCTACGCGCTGGTGGCCATTGCCCTGGTGCTGGTGTTTGCCGTGACCCGCATCGTCTTCATCCCACAAGGTGAATTCGTGGCTTTTGGTGCGCTGACCATGGCCTTGTTCCAGACCGGCAAGGTGCCGGGCACGGTGTGGTTGCTGATGCTGATGGCCGTGCTGGCCACCACCATGGACGTGGCGCAGGCCGTGCGCGACCGCTGGGCGCCGGCGCGCTTTAGGCGTGAAGCCACACGCAACTTCGTGCTGCCCATGGGCGTGGCGCTGATCGCCATGTGGGTGGCGCCCCTGCAGCCGCCGCTGCTGGTGCAGGCAGCGCTGACGCTGGCGCTGGTCACGCCCATGGGGCCACTGGTGTACCGGCTGGCCTTTCGGTCACTGGCCAACAGCAGCTCGCTGGTGCTGCTGATCGTGGCGGTGGGCGTGCACTTTGCGCTTACCGGCCTGGGGCTGCTGTTTTTTGGTGCTGAAGGCTTCCGCAACCCGCCGTTCTGGGATGCGCGTTTCACTTTGGGTGCGCTGGCCATCACCGGGCAGACACTGATCATCTTTGCCGCCTCGCTGGTGCTGATCGTGGCGCTGTTTGTGTTCTTTGACCGCACGCTCGGCGGCAAGGCGCTGCGCGCCACGTCGGTCAACCGCACCGGCGCGCGGCTCATGGGCATCAGCACCGACGGCGCGGGCAGCCTGAGCTTCACCATGGCGGCCTTCATCGGCACGCTGTCGGGCCTGCTCATAGGCCCTTCAACCACCATCTACTACGACAGCGGTTTTCTCATCGGCCTCAAAGGTTTTGTGGCCGCCGTGTTTGCCGGGTTGACCAGCTTCCCGCTGGCGCTGGTGGGCGCCGTGGGCGTGGGCCTGCTCGAATCCTTCGGCTCGTTCTGGGCCAGTTCCTTCAAGGAAGTCATTGTCTTCACGGCCATCTTGCCGGTGCTGCTGTGGCGCTCCTTCGTCGACAAACACCACGAGGAGCATTGAGAAATGGCCCCCCCCCGAAGCGCCTTCGGCGCTCCCCCCCAGGGGGGCGCACCCAGCGGCCCGGCGAAGCCGGTTCCGCGGCTGCCGCTTGGTGGTGCCCGCCGCATCGGTTTCTGGCTGTTCGCTGTCATGGTGGCCGTGCTGCCGCTGCTGCCCGTGCCACCGTTCTGGATCACGCAGCTCAACTACATCGGCCTGTTTTCGCTGGTGGCGCTGGGCCTGGTGCTGCTCACCGGCGTGGGCGGGCTCACATCGTTTGGCCAGGCGGCGTTTGCCGGCATCGGTGCCTACAGCAGCGCTTACCTCAGCACGGCCTACGGCCTGTCGCCCTGGGTGGGGCTGATTGCCGGCTTGCTGCTCACGGCCGGCATGGCGCTGCTGCTGGGCTGGCTCACGCTGCGCATGAGCGGCCACTACCTGCCGCTGGCCACCATCGCCTGGAGCCTGGCGCTGTACTACACCATGGGCAACCTCGATGCGCTAGGCAAGTACGACGGCCTTCTGGGTGTGCCGCCCATCAGCGTGGGCGACTTCAGCTTCCAGCAAGAACGCCGCATCTACTGGCTCATCTGGGCCGCCGCACTGGGCGGTGCGGTGGCGGTGACACACCTGCTGGATTCACGCCCCGGCCGTGTCATGCGTGCGCTCAACCTCAACCGGGGTGGTGGCACCACCATGCCCGAAGCCATGGGCGCCAGCACCTTTCGCTACAAGGTGGTGATGTTTGTTATTGCCGCGTTGCTGGCCAGTGTGTCGGGCTGGCTGTTTGCGCACATGCAGCGCAGCGTCAACCCCAGCCCCTTTGGCATCAAGTTCGGCATCGAATACCTCTTCATGGCCGTGCTCGGCGGCGTGGGCAGCGTGTGGGGCGCCTTTACCGGCGCGGCATTGGTCAAGTTGACTGAAGACCAGCTCCAGGTGCTGCTGCCCAAGCTCATAGGCACGGCGGGCAGCTACGAGACCATCGTCTTCGGCGTGGTGCTGGTCATCGTTCTCAAGTTCGCGCCCGACGGCGTGTGGCCCATGGTCGATCGCTGGTTGCCCCGCCGCCGGCCGCCGGCGGGGCTGGGCGACGCGCCGCCGCTGCCGGCACGCAGCAAGCCCGAACGCGGTGAGCCGCTGCTGCAGGCCAGGGCCGTGCGCAAGGCCTTTGGCGGGCTGGTGGCCGTCAACGACATCAGCTTCACCATCCGCGCCGGCGACATCGTCGGCCTCATTGGCCCCAACGGCGCCGGCAAGAGCACCACCTTCAACCTCATCAGCGGTGTGCTGCCACTGACCAGCGGCGAAGTGCTGCTGCGGGGCCAGCCAGTGCACAGCCTGCCCTCGCGTGAAGTGGCGCGCCGTGGCCTGAGCCGCACCTTTCAACACGTGAAGCTGGTGCCCGACATGACGGTGCTTGAAAACGTGGCCATGGGCACCTACCTGCGCACCCGCTCGGGCAGCCTGGCCGCCATGCTGCGCCTGGACCGCGCCGAAGAGCGCCGCGCGCTGCATGAAGCGCAAGTGCAACTGCAGCGTGTGGGCCTGGGCGAGCAGATGCATGAGCTGGCCGGCAACCTGGCCCTGGGCCCGCAGCGCCTGGTGGAAATTGCCCGCGCGCTGGCCAGTGACCCGGCACTGCTGCTGCTGGACGAACCCGCCGCCGGCCTGCGCCACAAAGAAAAGCAGGCGCTGGCCGCCGTGCTGCGGCAATTGAAGGGCGAAGGCCTGAGCCTGCTGCTGGTGGAACACGACATGGACTTCGTCATGAACCTGACTGACCGCATCGTGGTCATGGAATTCGGCACCCAGCTGATCGAAGGCACACCGGCCGAAGTGCAGGCCAGCCCGGCCGTGCGCGCGGCCTATCTCGGCACCGAGCATTGAGATGAACGAATTGCTGCTGGAGGTGAAAGACCTGCGCGCCGGTTACGGCAAGGCCGAGGTGCTGCGCGGCCTGTCCATCGAGCTGCGTGCGGGCAGCGTGGTCACCGTCATAGGCCCCAATGGCGCGGGCAAGTCCACGCTGCTCAACGCCTTGATGGGGCTGCTGCCGTCCACATTTGGCGTCGGCGGCGGCCTGCGTTTCCACGGCCACGACGTCAGCCGTTTGACGCTGGAAGAGCGTGTGATGCGAGGCATGGCGCTGGTGCCCGAGCGGCGTGAGCTCTTCGGCACCATGAGCGTGCTGGACAACCTGGTGCTGGGCGGCTGGCGGCCGCTCAAGCAGCGCACCCCGGGCTGGCGCAACGGGCTGGAGCGTGTGTTCACGCTGTTCCCGCGCCTGAAGGAGCGCAGCGCGCAGATGGCCGGCACCTTGTCGGGTGGTGAACGCCAGATGCTGGCCATTGGCCGTGCGCTGATGGGCCAGCCGCGTTTGCTGATGCTGGACGAACCCAGCCTGGGCTTGGCGCCACTGGTCGTGCGCGACATCTTTTCCATCATCAAACAACTGCGGGCCAGCGGCGTGAGCATCCTGCTGGTGGAACAGAACGCCCGCGCCGCGCTGGAAGTGGCCGACTACGCTTATGTGCTGGAAACCGGTGACCTGGCCCTGCAAGGCCCAGCCGAAGACCTGGCGCAGGATGCACGTGTCATTGAAACCTATCTGGGCAGCAAGAAGGAAGCCGCATGAACATTCAGGGGCACAGCGCCATCGTCACTGGCGGTGGTTCGGGCCTGGGCGAGGCCGTGGCGCGTGAACTGGCGCGCCTGGGCGCGCGCGTGGCGGTGCTTGACATCAACGCCGCCAACGCCAAACGTGTGGCGGCCAGCATCGGCGGCCTGGGCCTGGCGGCCGACATCTGCGACACCGCCAGCCTGCTGGCCGCGCTGGACGCCGCCGAAGCCGCGCACGGCACGGCGCGCATCGTGATGAACATTGCCGGCATCGGCACCGCCAAGCGCGTGGTGGGCAAAGATGGCCAGCCCGCGCCGCCAGGAGTCTGTCGGGCTTTGGGTCGGGCCTGCGTTGACGCGCAAAGTGGGCTCAGCCTAGGCGCAAAGCGCAGCCATGCCGGGCGGCATGGCATCCGCGTGTGCAGCGTGGCGCCGGGCCCGTTTGCCACACCGCTGATGCAGCAGTTGCCCGAAGAAGTGCAGCAGAGCCTGGCGGCGAGCATCCCCTTCCCCAAGCGGCTGGGTGCACCGGCTGAGTTTGCGTCGCTGGCCGCGCACATCGTCACCAACGGCCACCTCAATGGCGAAGTGATCCGCCTGGACGGCGCGCTGCGCATGGCGCCGCGTTGAGATGATCTACAGCTACGTCGCGCCGCTGCGCGACATGCGCTTTGTGATGGAGCGTGTGCTCGACGCGCCAGCCACCTGGCGCGCTTGCCAGGCGTTTGCCGATATCGACGGCGACACCGTAGCAGCCGTGCTGGAGGAAGCCGCACGTTTTGCGAGCGAGGTGCTGCAGCCCATCAACGCCAGCGGCGACCGGCAAGGCTGTGTGCTCCAGAACGGTGGCGTGTTGACACCCGCCGGCTACCGCGCTGCCTACGCCGCTTTTGTACAAGGTGGTTGGCCTGCTCTGCCCTGCAGCCCCGACTGGGGTGGCCAGGGCCTGCCGCTGCTGGTGGACGCGGCGCTGCGTGAAATGCTCAGCGCCTGCAACCACGCCTGGACCATGTGCCCCGACTTGCTGCACGGCGCCTACGAAACCATCAAGGCGCACGCCAGCGACGAACTCAAGGCGCGTTACCTGGCCGGTGTGGCCAGCGGCGAGATCCTGGCGGCGATGGCCCTGACCGAGCCGCAAGCCGGCAGCGACCTGGGCCAACTCAGCACCAAGGCCGTGCCGCAGCCCGACGGCAGCCTGCGCATCAGTGGCAACAAGGTCTTCATCAGCGGTGCCGACCACGACCTGACGCCGCAGATCGTGCACCTGGTGCTGTGCCGCCTTCTGGACCCCGAAAACCCGGCACCACCCGGCACCAAGGGCATCAGCCTGGTCCTGGTGCCCAAGTGGCTGCCCGATGGCACCCGCAACACCTGGGCCGTGGACAGCATCGAACACAAGCTGGGCATCCACGGCAGCGCCACCTGCGCGCTGCGTTACGAAGCCGCCACCGGCTGGCTGGTGGGCGAGCCGCACCGCGGCCTGGCGGCGATGTTCCTGATGATGAATTCAGCGCGTCTGCATGTGGGTTTGCAGGGCTTGGGCCACCAGGAGATGGCCACGCAAAACGCCGTGCGTTACGCGTTGGAGCGGGTGCAGATGAAGGCGCCCATCGCCCAGCACCCGGCCATGCGCCACACACNNCGCCACACACTGCTGCGCCTGCAGGCGCTGACCGAAGCACAACGTGTCATTGCCTACCGCGCCGCGCTGGCGCTGGACGTGTCCGCGCACCACGCCGACCCCGCCACACGCACGCAGGCCGCGCAAATGGGCGCGCTGCTCACGCCCATCGTCAAGGCCCTGCTCACCCACCACGGCTTCTACAGCGCCAGCGCGGCGCTGCAGGTGTGGGGCGGCTACGGGTATGTGCAGGACTACGGCATCGAGCAGACGCTGCGCGACGCACGCATCGCCATGGTCTACGAAGGCACGAACGAGATCCAGGCCATAGACCTGCTGCAGCGCAAGGTGCTGGCCGACGGCGGTGCGGCGCTGAAGCTGCTGCTGGCTGAGCTGGATGCCGAAGCCGCGCAGTGCGCCACGCACCCGGATCTGCGCGACTTTGCCCATACGCTGCAGGTGCAGTGCAGCGCTGCGCGCGACGGCACCGCCAGCCTGCTGCATGGCCAGGCTGGTGACCGCAACCGCGCGCTGTGCGTGGCCGACGACTACCTCTTCGGCCTGTCGCACACGATGCTGGCCTGGGCCTTTGCGGCCAGCGCGCGCGCCGCCCTGCAAGACAGCGACGCCGCCTGGGCGCAGGCCAAGACCGAGCGCATGCGTTATGGCGTGCAGTGGCTGCTGCCGGCGGCAGCGGCGCACTGGCAGCGAGTGTGCGCACCGGCGCTGGTGCTGCCGGTGGTCAACGCGGCAGACTGAGCCAGCTGCTGCGCAGGCACCGCAGCGGGCGTTTCAAACACCGGTGTCAGCGCTTGGCGGTTGCAGCAGAAGCGGCCGCAGCAGCAGCCGCGTCGCCATCTTCCTTGATGTGCTTCATGAAGTAGCGCACAAAGAACACCCCCATGCCCAGCATGAAGATGATGCCGCCGATGCTCATGAGCCCGACGTCGGTGGCGAACAGGTCTTTCAAGGCATGCATGGTGGGGGTCTCCTCTACAGAGGTGGTGATTGGGCGCGTCTGCGGCGGGCGGCGTTTTGACCTGGGCCAAATC
>CXWL01006457.1_pt1 | contig 12052 bp, 14 predicted proteins | sample 590931 | NCBI WGS metagenome assembly CXWL01 (sample SAMEA3498368, study PRJEB10139) | groundwater metagenome | biome: water well; material: biofilm material | place: Germany | collected 2015-04-27
TCACGGTGTCGTCCGTGTCGAAGGCGAGGGGCCGCTGGCGACCGATGATGTGGATGTTGCCTGTAGACGCAACAGGCCAGATTTTTATCAGCCTGTTACCGGCGCGAGGAGAGACGTACCTCGGATAACTGCCGACTAGCTCAAACGGGTTGATGCGTGTAGGCAGAAGAGGTAGAATCTTGTCGCTATTGTCTGGAAAGACCGCGCGGATGTCTTTGAAGAATGCGATATATTCACTCTGAGTAGTGTCAGCAATGTCGGCTGTAACGATACCAGTCGAACCATCTAACGTACGCTCCAAATACACTATATACTCCGGCACCCAGACCTTATCAAAGACAAGATCGAAGGCATCCTGCACGTAGGCGCCGAGAAGTTCTTCCGAGTAGAGGTTCGCTGCTGTGCCAACCACTTCGGATAGACGCGTTTGGACGCCTTCTATCAGCGACCCGAAAGTGGGGAAGGCCATTAAAAGTGCCCCTTCCGTTGTAGCGTAAGTATTCGATCCATCTGATGTTCATCAAAAACATCAGAGCCTGGCGGCATCATAATATTAGGATCGACTTTGTACTCAGGCATAGGAATTTCTTTATACAAGGAATTTGGCTTGTCTGACAAACCATATCCTTCCCCCATTATGTCTCGGGGGTCCTCCATACGCCGTTGTGTAAGAAGCCTAAGCAATAAGCTAAGTGGTTCCATAATAAGAGCTAAAGAGGAGGGTTTTCACCCTCCTCTTTAATCCTTTAGGCGAAGTTATGAGCAACACCGAAGGTATTGTCATAATCCGGCATGAACTCGACTTCGTAGACAATCGTGCCATCGCACGCCGTCAACGGAATGTAGAGACCACGCGGGTCGCGGGTCGTCTGGGTCTGAGGATCGGTTGTAACCGCCTTGACCCAAGCCGAACCCGGCTTGCCTTTAGTGAAGTATGAATGGACCGTGATGACGCCAGTATCACCGGCACCATCGGACGTAAGCGTGATAGTGCGCCCGCCGACCACGGCCAGAAAATCTGCCGGGGCCTTCAGTTCACCACCGCCTTCACCGATAGCTTCGGTCGCGGGCACGATGAAGTCGAGCGCCGCAGTACCAGTGCCGTCGTAGATGAAATCAATCGTACAAAGCGTCGTCGCCTGCGCAGTCGTCACGTCCCAGGTCGAGCCCATGTACCAGCCGTCGAACGGGACCGTAAGGGTCGCCGCAGTCGTACCAGCACCAGCTTCGACACCGGCAGTCGTGACGATGGCAATGCCTTCGTTACCGAACGAGAGCATCACGCCGTCTTCATAACAGCGAGCCATGTCAAGGGCCTTATACGGCAGGCCAAGTCTGTCGTTCCAACCCACATCAATGGTAGTAGCAGCCGTCACCGTGACGACCACGACAGCCGAGATGTACTTGAACGCCTTGACACCGATAACAGTCGTAGTGCCATTGAGAGTGAACAACTCGGACATAGCCTGCCCGAGCCAATCGTAGCCGCGAACACGAACAGTGCTCGTAGCCGCGCCCGAAGCGACCATCGTGACGCAACGACCGTAGCGGCCAGAGAGGCCGTTCACCGCGTCGTAAGTCGTCTCGAAAGTCGAGAAGGTGCCCGCCGTGGCAACCGAAAGATCGTTGTAGATGCCGTTGGCGTCGAGAGCCGCAGGAGCACCAAGGTTGACAATCACTGTCTGCCCACGATGCACGTCGCCGACGTAGGCCGCGCCGCTAACATAGCGGCTGAAGCCCTTAGGATTATAGTCAGGTTGAATGCGCTGTGCCATTTACTCAGTTCCGGTTTCTAGGCGCGTTGAGTGCGCGATTTAAGAGAGAGCTTGGGCAGAAGCTGCCCAGTGTCCATATCAACAAGAGGGGCTCCGTCGGGCGCGAGGCCCAACTCACGGAGCTTCTCTAGCGTAGCAACACGGAAGGAATGCCCCCTGGGGAAGTATACCATATAACCCGCAGGCTGCTTGACGGTCTGCCGGATGATCTGAGGACGGGTCTTGCCATCCTTGCCCGGAATCGCGACATGCTCGATCTTGCAGATTTCTACAGAAACTTCACCAGGAAGCTTTTCGACTTCGTATGCTTGCTCAATTTGAGGCATGATTTCCTACGAGTTGATGACTACGGCGTGGGTCCGATAAGCCTTCCAAAGACACCACTGGCCCTGCCACACAACACGCTTGCCAATCGCATCCGTGTCCCAGGGGGCCACGAGTTCCTTGACTTTCATGTTGACATGCTTCAGGATATGCACGCGAAGGAAGTTGTCGTTGATGAAGTACATCTTATCAACGTTGCAATCTTCGTCGTACATGATCGGGATGCCATTGTGCGTGAAACCGGAGAAGCCGAGATCGGCCATCCGCTTGCCCGCCTTGCCAGTACCGATGTCCATGACCACCTTATCGCGAGCCGCACCACGATAGTAGCGGATCAGGTTGCGACCGGCGAGGATCACGGAGACCTTCTCGCCCTTCGGCGACAGGTCCATCTGCACGTCGTCCATGACCTCCTCAATCACGGTTTCGTCGATACCGCCGTTGAAGTCATAGGCCGAAGTACGCCACTGGGTCTCGGTGGCGCGGTTGATTCCGCCCAACGTGCCCGTGGTCGGGTCATCGGGGATCAGTGCAGCAAGGCCCTGCGGGTCGGTACCAGTGCCCGAACCATACAGGTAAATGCTGAACTTTTCCTTGATCGACTCTTCCAGAACGTCCATCTTCGCCTTGACAAGCTTGAAGATAGCGCTTTCGCCTTTGTTCTCATCCTGCTCCTGATCGGAGATGATGACCGAACCGGCGACACGAGCCCAAGTGTACTCGATCTGAGTGAACTCGCTCGTCTGGGCGATAGGAAGCTGATTGTAGTATTGATAGCTAGACACGTTCGGGTTGCGACCGATGGTCAGCGGGTTGGTGATATGACGGCCACCATCCTCGTATTCCACACGGTCATTCGCGAACGCCCAAGCCATAAGGGCATTTGCCTTGATCGACGCCATGATGAGCTTTTTACGGCTCTTCTGCATGGTCGAGTACAAGACGGTATCAAGAACCGCCATTTGAAATCCTCAATCTGTTAAAAGCGCTTAGGGTCCAGGCCGGACTCTTTCATTGCGCTTGACACGATGCTATCGTAGCTGAACTCGTTGAAGGAGCCAGGGGCTTCCTTAACGGTCTCTACCGGACCACCACGGCCTCTCGGGAAGTTGTTAGCAGGACGCCTCGCAGCAGCGAGAGTCTTACCGGCTTGCCGAGCTTCGACTTGTGGCTCCAGGGGACGGGAGACATCGAGGCCCTCGCGGACTGCCCAATTCTCCAAGTACAGATACGCCTCGCGAAGACTGAGGGTTCGACCGTATTTCTGTTCGAAGCCCGACATAAGATTGGCGAGCTGCTGTTCGTGCACAGGAGCGTTCGGGAACTCGGAGTAGAAGTCGTTGAGTTCTTTAGAGGCATCGTTGGACGCTTTGTCCCAACGGGCCTGCTCCTGGTGTCGATCAACCAGCGGCTTGAGTTGCTGCTGAACAGCCCTCGTGACCGCTTCGATATTCACACCCTGGGATTCTTGTCCCAGGATTGTATTCATATTATACCCCCTAGACTGGGCCTCTGTCAAGAGCCATTTTAGCATGGCCTCGGGTTCGCGCTTGAACCAGCCAAAGAGCTTCAGCGAGGAGAGCTGTTCGTCGGCAGAGAGAGCAAGCTCTTTGCCAGCATGAAGGACAGCCTCGGCTTGGGCAACCCGTTGATTTAGCTCAGAAACTGACCGTTCGGCAGCGATAGCACGCTGTTCCTGCTGACGGGAACGCTCCCAGTGACGGCGTTCGGCGCCCTGTTTAGCGATGACCTTGCCATCGGGGCCGATAACAGAGCCATCGGCACCATAGGAATGTTGTCCGGTGCGCTGATTTGTCGCAGGAGTGGCAGCAGGAGTCTTTTCCTTGGCAGCAGGCGTCTTTTTGGCGTCAGGGTGCGGATGCTCCTCGGCGCCTGTTTGGTCGTCTTCTCCGGCAAGCATCTTATCGAGCTTCTCGGAGAGTTCCTTCTCGGCGGCGTCCGTCTGGACGCCATCAACACCCGCTACGGGCGTGTCGTTTTCGCCACTCTTGTCTGCTTCGATCTGCTGATCGAGGTCAAAGTCGTCTGACTTGTTAGTAGGCATTAGGTCTGTGCTCCTTGGGAAACACGTTGAAGGGCCTGTCCAGGCGGAACACCCGCTTGAACTAGTTTCTCTAGCGCCTGCTTGCCCTCGGGAGGCAGAGCGTTGATTCGTTGCCGCACATCATGTGCGACTTTAGCTTCATCCGGGGCTACGTCACCACCAGGAGGACCAGGGTCTTCAGCCGGAGGTTGTTCCGCCGGTTGTTCGGGCTGCATCTGTTGAGCGATGGACTGATAGATCAAGGCCCAGTCTTCGCTCTTGATAACGACCTCATCGAAGGCTTGCTCGAAGACGCGGAGGGCGACAAGGATAGCAGCGGGGCTCGCGGAGGCGAACTGCCCGAGAATCTGCCCAACACGCAGGGCTTCTTCTTTCTTGGTCTCGCTGGTCGGCTTCTGGCTAGAGCCACCTACGACTTGGAAGGTGAAGAGCGAACGGATTTGGTCAGCGGGAAGGTTTTGCCAGGGCGCCTCCGGGGGCATGGTAACGAACCGGGCGACTTCTTCAGCAGACATGAACTGAAGCACAAGGTGGCCGACCATGGACATCGTGTCGCCGATGAAGTCTTCAATCGCATCTACGCGCTCGCCGAAACGGATGTTATCGCGGGAGTTGTATTCTTCGATGGCCTTGTTCGTGGTGTTGGTTTTGAACTGGGCGCCGCGCAAGACCTCGGGGACAGAAGATTGACGTGCGATGGATGCCAGGATGCGCTCGGAATCGAACACCTTGTCGAACTGCATCGACGGGGGCTTCATCGAGCCGATCAGGTCTTCGATCTTGGCGCCTTCTGGCAGCTTGACACCGACAGCGCTATTATCGTCGCCTTTGAGGAGCTTCTCGGCTTCCTCTTGGGTCATCTTCAGGGAGTTGTAGATGATGTGCCGACGAACCCACTGGCGCCAACGACGCGTCTCATCGTGAATCTCGTTCAAGGCGTCTTGCTGGTCAAGGTAGTACGTCACCTCGCCCTTACTGTAGCCACCCTCTACGTCTTCATGGAAGCGGAGAGCGACAAAGGGGAAGAAGCGTGGGAGTTTGTATGGATCGTCGAGGACCCACAGCGGCCATGTCCAATCGGCGTCATGAAACACGAAGACTCGGCGAGTGGCCTTGTCCCAGATATACCAACACTTCGTGACGAGGTTCTTCTCGAAGGCTTCTTTAGTGCCATAACCGTAGGCACTGTGGTCTGAGGCGTCCTTGAATAGAGAGAAATCGAACTCATCTCCGTCTTCGGCTTTGTTCTCGCAGACAACGTGAGTGGGCTTGTAGATGCTCTCCCATTGGGCTCTGTTGCCGTCCTCGCCTCCCTTCTTCTTCATATATTTGGCGCGCACGACATCAGTAGGAACATAATCCCAGTAGCCGATCCAACCAGCGTCGGAGAAGTCAGGCTCGCTAGCGGTCGGATCGACAACGACTTGCGTGGGGGAGAAGAAACGTACAAAGGGGCCGGGCTCCGAGAGGAGGTCGGTTTTTTCTTCTATCGCCCGCAGTTTGCCTTCGATCTCTTTGATGGTAACGGCGTCTTTGGCCTCTTCGTATTCTTTGGCGAGGTCCTGGAGCTGCTGTTGCGTAACGGCGTTTGTCTCTTCGCGCTGGTTGTACCCGACCATGAACCAGGAGATGTTGGTCAGGAGACTAGTCAACACAGCGCGACGGGCCTTGGGCTTGAGATTCAAGCCAGGACTTTCTTTTGTCACGGCAAGGGCATTCAACAACCGCTCGACATAGCGCTCGAAAGGCTTGCCCTCGTCTGTATTCGCAGTGACTTCCACGCGCGGATTCTTAGGATACAACCTAGGGAGGAGGATCGTGGTGTTCGAAAAGACTACATTCTCTGTTTCGTAGAACGCATTATTAAGTTGGCGAGATGCACGATTCCCTGCGCGGTGCGGACCATCACCAGTACGATGAGAAGTTTGATCGTTCTGATAGTAGCTGACAGCTTCTTTCCAAGCATCCTCGAACTTCTTTCTCGCCTTCTCACCTGCTTTGACACGGCCCTTCCACATAGGACCAACGGACTTGGAGACAAGAATGCGCTCCTCGCCCATGACCTGATACTGGGGCGTGGTCGTGACAGGAGGCGCGATTACGTCGATTCCACCAGCCTCTAACGCGGGGGCGACGGCTGCTACGTCAGCGCCGGGTTCGGTGGGAACGGGAGGTGAACCGTAGGTGGTAGCCATTATGCAACCTTGTGTCTATGGCTGACGCGGCCAGTTTGCTTGCTATCTGGGGGCTCGTTCCATGTAAGATACGATGGTGTTCGTGCACGCGCCGCACGCGAAAGATGCGGGATGTCAGGCACGTCCGTCAACATATACCGCAGCGTATTCATCGCATGATCGTTGCGATCCTGTGGCACGTCTTCATACTCGCCTTCAGTGTTCCGTTTCCAATAGTACTCAGTGATCTCGTCCATGAAGAAGTCGAGCTTGTCGCTGATATAGATGTGCGGGCCTGGGGCCATAGCAGTATAGGGATTACGATGAAGCTTGCCCGCAGTCAGATAGGCGTTGACTTTCACCACGCCATTGAGAACCGCGTTGTTCCCTCGCTGCATCGAGACACCATGTTCCTCGAACAGAGCGTGTATCGAAGGCCCGGCACCACGGGTGCCTTCACCACCGGGCACCCTACGGAAGACGCTCGGATCGGCGAATGGCAGCGTGACCGTGGTGGCCATCTTCTCGCGGATGGCGAGAATCTCGCGGGCCTGTTCGCGGACAGAGAGTTCGGTTTCTGGCTTGTAGAAGCCGTCGATGATATGGAGATTGTGCCACGGATCGACGAAGCCGTAGAGATAGCAGCTAGGAACGACAGAGCCGAAGTCATAGCCCTCGACGATGGTTAGGTCGTAGTCTCGTTTGAGGTCCTCGAAGAGATCGAGCATAGTAGCATGTGGGACGACATGGTTGACTTCATCCCATTGCGGATGGACGAGACCTTCGAAGCTGGCCCAGCGGCCAAGGAGATAACGCTCGCGCATCTGACCTGTGTAGGTCGCCTCTAGCCCTTGGATATAATCCTCTGACAGATTGTCTGCGTTGTCGTAAGTGGCTGCCTCGAATACGTCGATCCAAGGCTCTTGCGTGCCAGGACGCACGATCAACTTGGCATCATGGATGCCGTCACGATAACGATGCAACGGGCGAACAAGGTCCTTGTAGACCCAGTTCGCTGTCGGGTTCGTAGTCATCAAGAACCAGCGCGGACCGGATCGAGGCATAGTAGGGTCATCACCAACATAACGAGCCTGTCCGCGCAAGCGACCCATCAAGTCCTTGAAGTCCTTCGCGCTGATTTCAGGGTCTTCCATCTGGTCGATACCGACAGCATCATAGGTTGCAGAGAGAAGGTTGCTGGTGGTTGATTCTTTAGTCTTGCCTTGCTGAGCGATGTACCGAAAATTTACGGTCGTACTGTTGTTCATATAGATCGTGTTGTCGTCTTTCGCTGGCCCGGATTTGATCCACTGTTTTGGACACCAAGCCAGAAACTCCTTCCGTAAAGTGTCGTTGAGCTTTGGATAGGTCGAGCGCCCGAGCAGCAAGTTGCTCCCTGGATACCACTGACTCAACTCTAAGAAACGAACTACCAACCATGTCGTCTTCCCATTAGCAAAGCCACCACCGACCATCTGCACTTTAGCGCGTGACTTACGGGCAAGGTCGTGTACAGAACCCTCGCGGACTTTGTACTCACGCTGTTGTGCCATTTAGCACGTACACTGCTGGAATTCGATTTCTTGAAGCCAAGTATTCGACCCTGCAAACAGACCGACCTTTACAAGCCGCGCATTCGTTCCACCGAGCGTCAAGCCTGTTATGGCGATGACAGTACTAGCTGTTCCTGCAACGGCAAAAGTATTCGATGTTTCACCACCAAGCGTCATCTTCCAATTTCCGAAGTCGAACGTACCTCCGGCACGCCAAGTTACTTCATTGATAAGTGTGTTAGATGCGAACTGGAAGTCGATGTAATTGGCATCGGCAAATAGAGCTGGGACATCGACACTATCCGTACTATTTTGGCCCGTAGCACCATCTACGAGATTGCTGTTCGTTCCTGCATCCCAGACAATATCCGATGTAACTGTAATCGACGCCGTTCGATCTCCAGTTAAATCAACAGGTGTGCAGCTACAGCCTCCCGCGCCATAGAGGGCAACATTCGGGACGTAGAGCCCGCGCGTATGTGGAAGAATCAAAGACATTAGGTGAACTTACCCACGCCAACGCAAGAAACGTTCGCGCCAGTTGTGATCTTCCAGGCACCACTCACAGATTTAGCACCGATAGGAATAGTAAACGGCACAAGATTTGAAACAGACGAAGCGCCCCCAGTAAAGACGGTGATAGACGTAGCATTATCTAAAAGCAGCACGTTACCGGGAGAAGTCGTCGCGGGGACGACAAGGATATGCGAGATGAAGTCGCCCGTCGCACCTGTAGCACCGAGAGCCTGAGCCGTCTGCGATGCAGCCACCGTTTCATAGTCGTCGATGGTCGTGCTCTGGATTTCAGATGCAACACGAAGCTGGCGGTCGAGCGTCATTCGCAGCGCGCCAGCATCGCCTTCGTCTACGCTATCTGCCGAAGTCTCATCGGCCTGTGCGCCGATCATCAACACCTTGTCGGTTGCTGGCGTGAAGCCTGCGTCGTCAGTCTTCACCGCGTCGTCGATGAGCTGTAAGGATGTCAGGGCCGCGCCATCTACCTGGACAACAAACGTCCCGGCATTCGTCACCGGTCCGGCAACTGCTAGTTGATTCGAAGCGTTAACGTTAGCACCGCGTTCGTTACCAGCGGCATCGCGGAGCTGTGTATACAACTCACGGCGAGCGGACATACGAGCAGCCCCAGCGTCGCCTTCATCCACGCTATCGGGCGTCGTATCGTCAAACTCGAAACCTGCCATGATGACGCTAGTCGTAGCAGGCGTAAAAGCCGCATCGTCTACTTTTTCAGCCGCACCGGCAGCAATCGTCGTAACAGTTCGAAGACTACCTGAGAGATTCTGAGAGAGCGGTTGGTGATCGCCTTCCGTATACGACGGAGCAGCCGCAGTCGCTTTCGCTAGAGCAGTCTTAGTGTCTTTTGCTCGCTGAGCATCAGGCGGAAAAGGAGCATTGCCTGAAAGGTCTGAAACATGGGCCATTTAGCGATTCCCACGAGGATCATAAGGCCCCGTTTGAAAGAGTTTACGAAGTTCTGCATCGGGCATGATGGGTACAAAACCCTGGGCAGAGTTCTGATTAACAGCGGCCTGGGTAATACTTTCTTTAGATTGATCTATGAGTTCTTGTTCACCAATAGACGGCCCCCTGCCTTTAAGTTTGCGGTTAACAAGATTTCTTTTGAGGCTAGGAGCACTAGAAGCTGGACCTTCTGGGCCGAGTTCGGAATATGGGGCCAAAGCATTCTCACCGAACTGCTGACGGACGCCAGAGACGGCGGGACCAGCAGGCTCGTCATCGCCACCAGCAAGGCCAAGCGCCGTCAAAGCAGCAAGGAGCCCTGCACCAGGGACACCGTACTTGAGATAGGGAGACATTCCTTGTCGAGCAGGAGCTGCTGGGGCAACAAGACCAGGATCAGGTTGAGGGCGGTTTCCTGATTTTAGATAAGCGTCGAGATTCTCACGAGTGAAGCCACCAGCCGCAGGAGGCGCCTCTGGGACTTTAGTAGCAGGAGAGGCCGGATCAAGAAGAATCGTCCCCTTGCTCTCGGCAAATAGAGCCAGTTCCTTCTGGCTCTTCGGCGCTCGACCGAATTCCTTCATGAACATCTGGAGCAATTTCTCAGCCGCCATCTTTTATCTCCGTGAAGACGACATCTTTGACAACATCAAGATTATCGCCGCGCTTCTCGTATACGATCTTCAGTCCGCCTTGGACGGAGTGTCGGTGTTCGACAATATCAGCGGCCCGAAGGCCAGAGCGATCCAGCAAGTCTTGAGCTGCCTTGAGCATGGTGTGTTGACTGGCAGTCTCGTCATTCAAGATGCCCTTGACTTTCTCAACAGCCTGTCGAGCAGTCTTGGCAATGTCTTCGCGGACTTCTTCCATTTCGCTATCAAGAACGGAACGAACAAGTTGACGGAAGAAGTTCTTGTAGACGATCTCTCCCCGTAAAGAGGCAATCTTTTCTTCAGGCACCCCGAACATCTCAGCGATCTCAGGAACTTGTAGACCCCACAGTTCGACGGCTGCCACCGCTGCCATCGTCCGCATCTGCGGACCTTGCAACGGCGCGTCTACGAGGGAGCGACGAGTGACGATCCGCGAAGGACCTTCACTGGACGGGGAAGCCCCACTCGCCGCACGATCAGCGCCGACGAGCTTCCCTGTCGTCAGATCGAGCTGCTGACCGTTTGCTAGTGTGAGAAGAGAAGGAGGTGTAGCGGGGGCTACGACCTCCTCCTGAGTCTGCGACAAGATGTCACACCCTAGAGAACGAGAGCACCAACCACGAAGCCCGCAAGGGCGACATAGAGATAGAGTTGATTGGCGACGAAGAATTTCTTAAGACCTTCAAACATGATAGCTCCTACGAAGCTTGGAGTTTGCTGCCGCCACCATTGCCGCTGAGATCAGCCGCATACGTGGGGCGAGAGAAGTTCGTGGCGAGGCGAGCTTCTTGAGAAGTTTCATCGGCAGCCACGGTCGCACGAGAGATGACAGTCCGGGTCTCGACGACGCCCTGGACGGGGAAAGTGCCAGGAGCTTCGTTATGCTTGACCTGCTTAACAGTGACCGAGGCCGTCTGCCCAACGGCGACGCCGATGTTCTCGATCAGAAGCTCGGCGTCCTTACGGGCCGCGAGGGGCTGCCGCATACGTTCGAGCTGACGGAGCTTAGGGGAGCGATTGACTTTAGGCGTATAGCTGTCGGACCAGAAGCCCGCGCTTGTAACGATTGCCATGGGGTTGATTCAATCCTAGGAGATGACACGTACAGGGAGCTACCCTGTCGTGAGGATAGTATACCTGAAGATAGGAATCTTGTCAAGAGGTTTGATGGGGACAAAGATCACGTCTAGCTATCCCCTGCCTGCGTCAATCTGTCGCGGGGATGTTTACAGGTGGTGTGCCTGCCTCAGCCTTGGCCCTACAAGACTTACAAGGACGCTTTCGCCTAATAACACAAAACTCTTGGCACTGACATAGCCCTTCATATCCTCGCCAACAAATACAGCGACAGTCGCGCTTGCCTTCATTTCGCGACAGAGCATATAGCTTCCGAGGTCTACGCATCTTTGTCATCCCTTCCCTCTCTTCGTATCTCTCCCATCCCCACACCTAGCGGCTAGCATAACACGGATTCACACATCTGTCAAGAGCGTCGTCGCGCAGGCGCTGGCTCAACCCGCCCCGGAGGGGCGCGCACCTTTCCCCCGTCAGATCAACGGCTTGCGTCTGCGGCTTGACCTCCAGTCCTAGCAGATGGGACCCATTTCCTATTTTCACCCCCTGTTCCCCCGGTGGAGTTGAGATGACGCTGGGCCTCCCTCATATCTAAAGCCCCCTCTTTGGTTTTGCCGGGGGGAGTGTCGGCCCAGCGGGCCGACACGGGCTAGCGGATAGCACCATCGCTATGCGCGTCGTCGCGCTAGTGCGCGGCTGTTGTGGGCTTTGGGATAGATAGATAGCTAAGGACTTTCTATGTATGTGTAGATGCACATAGATGATTAGATAGCTAAGGGTCTAGCGTGGCGCTGATGTGGGATAGGTGCGCGCGCGTTCCGCGCGGCGATAGCGGCGAGCAATAACATGTTATAGCTAGTAGTTGTATATATAGAAGGATACAACCGATGATGTTTATTTGACACAAGAACAAATGGAGAGTAGAATTTTAATAGTTAGCGCAATCCGTGCT
>CXWL01010845.1_pt1 | contig 12052 bp, 14 predicted proteins | sample 590931 | NCBI WGS metagenome assembly CXWL01 (sample SAMEA3498368, study PRJEB10139) | groundwater metagenome | biome: water well; material: biofilm material | place: Germany | collected 2015-04-27
GCGTGCGTCTCGGCGCCATGCCTGGCGCGAGACTGCCCACGAAGTGGGCTTCGCCGAAGGTGGAGCGACCTCCGGTCGCTTCACTTCGGCTTGGACGCACTTACGTGCGCCTCGGCAAGACGCTGCGCCCCTGTAGGGGCTCGCTTTGCCGACCACACTATTCGTGGGCAGTCTCGCGCGCAGGCCAGTGCGCGACTCGACGCACGCTACGAGAACGCATTGGCGCTGCTGGGGCAGACGCTTCGCTCGCACAATGCTTGCGCCGGTGTTGGCACCGCGCATCTCGTCCGGTGGTGCGCTGACCGTGCCTTGGGGCACGGGTGCAGCGCCCCATCCCAGCGTGTGCCTGAATGGCAACGCTGGGACAGGAACGCGAACCGGTTTCGTGGGCGAAGCCGGTTCGCTTGGCCAAGCTTGGGTTGGCCATCCTGCCATGTGGAAGGTCATGAAGAAACTACTTCGATGGAGAGCACAATGAAAGACGACATATTCGTCAAGCTCCGACCAGGATTTGCGGTTTCTGGGTTTACGGTTGAAGGGAAACGGTTCCCCACGTTGTTCATGTCTCGAAACGACATAGCCGTTGTCTTTGGTTCCATACACCGTCTGGCAGAGTTCTGTTCTGTATTGCTCAAGACAAAACAATCTTTCTCGCCAGCTAGATCCATATGTGCCGAGCACTTCTCAGTATTTGATCATGGTGCGCAAGTGGAGTTGTCCATCGACTGCCTGAGGAGTGGATGCGTACGCGTTTCACTGAGGAAAGGCGAATATTCGGCTCTTTGTGATCTAGCACAGGACTTACAAGAGACAGTTCTACGTCCACGCAACTTACCATCGACTAATGCTCGAGAAGGAGTGTTGTGATGGACAAAGCATCAACAAGTTTCGCGATGGTTCTCACTCTCGTACAGCAGGTGATTGGTCTCCTTCTATGCAACATGACAATTGGATACTTGCCCGTGGAAGCCCGCCAAGAAATTCTCGGTCTGCTTATCAAGCTCTTTGATGTTGTCGATCTAGCACATCCAGTGACATCGGTAGGCATGCAAGCCCTCGTGGTGTCGGATCTCAATTATATGGTTCAAGACCTGCGTATTGTCCTGTGGTTTGGTGCGTGCAACATCGCTGCATTTGTGGCCGCATGGGGGCTGCTTCGCGCGGTGACCAATCCGCCCACCTCAGTGAGTCAAACGGTCGGAGCGATGCTGCTCGTTCTATCGCCCGGGTCCATCGTGTTGCTCAATGATACCTGGCACAGACTCATCACGGGATATGTGTTGTTTTTGGTTGTCCAGGTTGCCGGGTGGTGGTGCTGGATCGCAACAAACACTCCACTGGACCGAATTTCAGATATCCGGGAAGCCTGGGCTATGGCTAGGCCTCGCAAGCCGTTCAATCCGTTGCACTATATGCGACTAAAAAAAGGTGTATTTGCTGGTCTAAACGAATCGGAGAAGCCCACATACATGTCGATCAGGGATATGAGGCAGCACATTCAAGTCCTCGGTCAGACTCGTGCAGGAAAAAATGTTGCGGTTGCCACTCTGCTCGACCAGTCAGTGCAGCTTGGCGAGTGCGTGATTATTATCGATCCAAAAGCGGATTTCTATATGCCTGGCGTCATGGCCGGTTGTGCACAACGTGCAGGTGTACGTATGACGTTCATCGACCTCCGTCCGGACCAGCCGCCGCAGTTGAATTTGCTCGCCGATTGTTCAGCTCAGGATGTGGAGGAAATGCTGATCCAGATCTTCGATCTGATCGAAAAGGGAGATAACGCAGATGTGTACCGAATAGAAGACCGCGCAGCAGCTCGATTAATAGCGGCATTAGGTGCGCGATCATTCCCTGAACTATTTGAAAAGGCCTCAGAGGTGCTTGATCTGAACAAAACTCGGAGATTGTTCGAGGCACTGAAAGAACTCTCTTCACTTCCGGTCATTCAAACAACCGAGGGAGTGGATCTGAGCAAGATCGTGGCGCAACCAGGGATTCTCTACGTGGTTGGCAGCACGAGGCATGAACCGACGATTCGATTACAGAAAATGACCCTGCTGCGAATCCTCCAGTTGATCGACAAAGCAGGCCAACAGAAAGAGGGGAGCTGGACTGCGCTCTTTCTCGATGAGCTCAAGTATTTATTGTCGCCTGCTGCTTTGCAGGCGTGCGGTGTAATCGCGGATAGACGATGTGCTTTGCGTGTGGCTCATCAAGCCCTGGCCGATTTAGATGATACCTCGCTTCCAGCGACAACTGTCCGTGGGGCCGTGCTTGTCAACTGCGCCGTCAAGTTCCTGTTTCGAACGAACGATCCAGACACGGCTTTATGGATGGCGCGTCTCTGCGGAACAGTTCCCATTTTCGCAGAGCTCGCACACAAAGCGATCTTCAAATTCTCCAAGAATGAAGGTGGCTGGCGAGAGTCCGTGAGTGCGTTGTTCGACGCGAATGTGTTCCTGTCCTTAGCGCCCCTCCATGCGATTTTATTTGGGGTTGGCGTGCCAGTCAAAATCAGAGTCGGATACCTGCCTGTTCTTGATTCCCCTAGGCCTATTCCTGCCCCGCACCGATTAATCAAATTTCAGGAGGCGATTTAATGAACAAGCTTGCTTGTTTATTACCTGCTTCGGAACGGGAGGTGCGCCAGTTCGAAAAGCGACAACGACTGCTGCGTTTCTTGCGTGAAGAAATATGGAGCACTCCAGATATTCTTGGGCAAGTGCTTGGTCTGCATTCTCGCCAAGCGGTTTGGAAGTCACTCCGTCAGTTTGAATCTGAAGAGATCGTTCGTTGCCATGAGTACATTGCGTTGGGTGGAAGAATTCTTATCTGGGGAATCACCGCGCATGGACAATCGTTAGCTTTCAATCTCGACTCCGAGACAGTAAGCAGGCACTATTTTGAGCCTTCTAAGGTCTCAGAGTTCACTCTCCGCCACAGTCTCGACATTCAGCGTTTACGGATCGCGGCGGAATCAATTGGCTGGACGAATTGGCGAAATGGTCAAACGCTTGGGGCGATTGAAAAAGGGATGAATCGCCCCGATGCAATCGCGAATGATCCGGCGGGTGCGAAGGTCGCCCTCGAATGTGAGCGCACGATCAAAACCGTGAAACGGTATCAGGTGATTCTATCCGGCTATTTGCAGGCTATTAAACGGGAGGAATTCTCTCGCGTGATCTGGGTTTGCCCCACGCCTGATCTTGNNAGATCCACGCTCCGGGCTAACCATCAGACAAGAATAATTGGAGGTGCAGTATGAAGAAGGTTCTCCATCGTCCGGTGCTCAAGTGGTTCTACTTCAAGTTTCTCAAGCAGTATGTGGGCTCCGAGTCGGCCCCTCTTAGTTGGAGCCAGCTGATTAACATGTTACTGATTCGTATTGCGTGCCGGAGCAGCGGTTTTCTTCAGGAGATCCTCGACGGTCTGTTCTGGACTACCGTGGATGAGAGCTACAAGACTCAACTGATCTCCTGGAGGCTGCGGGGATATACTCAGATTCCCGCACTGGTTGAGTGTCCTCAACCCAACCTTCTTAAGAAGGCGCACCCACTCTACGATTTGCCCCGTGCACGGTTCCCAGAGCCTGAACTTCGGAGAGCAGTGGCGGCAAATCCTAATGCGCCGATGGCTGTATTGGCAGTTTTGGCTTGCGACCCAGACAAAGGGGTTCGGCTGGCAGTGGCGAAATCTCCAGCGGCAACTCCGCAGGTTCTTGATTGCCTCGCCTTTGACGAATCGGAAGATGTCCGTCATGCCGTCGCAGAAAATCCCAAGACCGATGGGAAGACGTTGCTGAGTCTTGCCTTGGTCAAGTATCGGTCCGCAGCCTAGCGGAAAGGAGTCTTCTGGGGGAAGTCTTCCCGCGGCGTGAAGACATCCCCCAGACCCCCTACAAAGCGCGCCGGCTCACGCCCGCGCCAGCTCGTAACCTATCGGGTAGGGGTATCCCGTCAATGATTGATGCGGAATACCAGAATGAAATCAATTTATTGTGATATTTAGTGCCCACCGAGATATAAACTATTACTGTGAGTCAAGCTATATTGACTTTTGGTGCTTCTCGCCTTATACTTATTTTTAGTGGGCGATACGCCCATGTTCTTTGACATGAGGCTCTTGAGCACCTCCAATATGATTCCCTTTCGTGCTGGACAGGGAGCGGCCTAAGGCCGATTCGCTGTTCTCTCCGCTAAGGGGCTAGACGCAATCACATCAGGGTTAGGTTGTGTGTGCCTTACTCGTATGTATCTGACGAATGAGGCCAGACGTAACCTAGCTTAGGTGCGAACTGGATCTGAACTTGCTGACGGTAAGCCACCGCAGCGGGTGTTAACGGTCTGGTAGCGTTGGTTCCTCCCCCTCTGGCGACGAACGTCTGCGGTGACGTGTGCGTACGTTGTTGGGTTGGGAGAATTATCACGAGTTCCTTGGACGATCCGTCCAAGGCGTTAGCGGCATTTAACAACTCATGTCGAACGAAAGGGGAAGGGAGGTGTTCAGTATGGACAGATGCTCAAGAGCAGTTCGATTGCTCGAAAAGGTCGTTAGCTCTATTGAAGAGCTGATCGATTCGAACAATCCGCCGCTATTCTCTCAGAGGAGCGTAGAGAGGATGCTTCGGGAACTAAAGGCCGTAGTGAGATCGATGAGACGTGTGGAGAGATCCACGCCTCACGCACGGACGAGGTTCTGGTCGAAAGAGCGCAAGGCCGTTGCCTTGGCTATGAAGATCACCAAGCTACTCTCTACCTCCTAATTTTTCAGGATTACATATGAACAACCAAAAGCAGAATACGATCGGTCGGACCATAAGGGTTCTCCGCGCAGCTTCGGGGATATCACAAAAAGATCTCGCCGAGCGTGCAGGGATCAAGCCAAACTATCTTTCTCTTGTTGAAAGTGGGAAAAGGGAGCCGAGCGTGAGTGTCCTCCGAACTATTTCCCAAGAACTTCATGTGCCGATGAGCTTCCTGTTCTGGGAGTCGACCAACGGTTCCAATCACGCCGACGGGAAGCAAAACCAGATAGTAGATAAGATTAAACAGTTGCTTCTCGAAGTCGAAAGTCTTCGTCTGGCCGACCTGGGCAAGAAATCTCAATAACTAAATAACTATTGGCAGGGTGGGTATTTCTTTGGCAGACCTCGTCGATCTGAGCGATTTGGCACGTAAGCTATCGGTTGCCGAGACCGACCTCCAGTCAATTGCACAGACCCTTCCTCGATATTACAGGCGTAAAGACAAAGTGAAGCCAGATGGAAGACGCAGGATTTTCTATATCCCACACGGCGATTTGAAGAAGCTCCAAGTGGCCATCGCCAAGAAGTTGCTTGCCCCGCTGCCGCTTCATCAAGCCATCCACAGCTATCGAAAGGGGAAAAGTACGCTCACGAATGCTCGCGTACATCTTGGGCATCCCTTTATGGTGAAGCTCGACATCGAGGATTACTTTCCGAGCATATCGAGGGATCGGGTTTTCAGACTTTTAGGGAGACTGGGATTCTCTGGTCCGATCGCGCGAACGCTTGCCGTTCTTACCACATTCAAGAATCAGTTGCCGCAGGGTGCGCCAACGAGCCAGGCCATCGCGAACTTGGTTTTCGATGAAATCATCAAGAAGAGAATAAGTCCCCTCTGTGAAACGCATAAACTTGAGCCAAGTGTATACGGAGATGATTTAACCATCTCAGGCTCGAAACGTCTTGTCCAGTTGAAGCACCTGGTGGAGAGAATAATTGAAGATGAAGGGTTCAAAGTCAGCACGAAGCCGTCGAAGAATCAGCTGCTTCTTGAACACGACCAAAAGGTGGTGACGGGGTATGTGCTGAAAGAAGATAAACTGGATGTGCCAAAATCACGCTACCGAGAGGTGAGGGCCATCATCCACAATTGTCTGAAGAATGGTGGGGCATCACAGTTTGACTGCGATGTGAAAACTGCGAAGGAGCAACTCAGAGGGAAGATTGAGTACATTCGGAAGGTCAACCCGGTACGAGGGAACACTCTTCTGCGAGATTTCAAGCGGATTACTTGGCCCTAGTAAGAAGGCGCGATGAAGATTGTTCTCGATATTGAAACGGTTGTGGCGCCCATCAAGGAATGGGCAACCTTGGTTGGGCTAGATATGGCCCAAGTGGATTGAACTACCTGCCTCTACATGACGTTCGAGGGTGTGAGGTGCTAATATGGCCTCCCAGGGGGAATACCGTCCCACCTCTTGCATAGCGCGAAGCATACACAAAACGGAGTATTCCTCTGACGAGGCACACCTTCAAGAGCCTAACAAACCGGTTGTCTAAGGCCGGTTTCAAGAACGACTTCTTGCATTCTGCAATATTGCCAGATTGGTGGGACAACGCCTGCCTCCAAGAGCCTCGGCTCCTTGAAGACATTGAGATCCGAGTGGCGCGTTTCCTTGGCCTATCGCTTGAGGAAGTCAGAGATCCGGGCGCCACATTGGCGGCGCCAGCATATCCTGGGGCACAGCTAAGGCGTGTCAAGGATATTGACCGGGACAGGTTGGGGCCTGCCATTCACGCTGCCATGCGGATTGCTGCCGCAGCAGTTCGTAGTCTCAGAGATCCGATAACCCCGGCAGCTGCGCTTCCACCTGATGGTCTGGCTTGGCGTAATTTAATCCAGCGGCCTCGGCTGTCGGTATCCTTACACGATATTGCTGGAGATCTTTGGAGGCGAGGCATTCCGGTTATCCCACTGGACGTGCTCCCAACTCCAAGCTTCCAAGGCATTGCAGGGATCGTCGAGGGGCGACCGGTTATCCTGCTTGGCTATAAGCACGACGAGCCTGGCCGAGTAGCTTTTCTTATTTCCCATGAGGCCGGGCATGTTGCTGCAGGTGATTGTGCTCCTGATCAACCTGTTGTGGATGAGGATGAGGAAGTCTCAGACACCTCTGCGATTGAGCACCGAGCCGATCAGTACGCGACTCATGTTCTTATCGGTGACAACGACATCCCCGGGATCGACGGTACTAATTTCAAGGATCTCGCCCGCAGGGCTTCTGAACTTGAACGCCGGACAGGCGTTGACGCAAGCACGGTGATCTTCGCCTGGGCGCGTCGTGTAGGCAGCCGCGGCAGTTACGAAACAGCCACGTTGGCGGTGAAAGCGCTTTACCGAGGCACCGGTGCACGTAGACTATTGCGCCAACTATTCGACCAGTATGTCGATCTAACAACTGCGACTGAAACTGACCGCGCACTGCTCCGCTGCATCTATGGCGAGCCGGAGCGTCATGAAGCTGTTGATTGATACGGATGTTTTTTGCAAGCTAGGAATAGCTGGCTTACTTGAAGATACAGCCCGCCTATTTGACGCACAATTGCAGGAGTGTGGAAGATTACCCGCGCTTCCTTACATGCTGCAGAGAGGTAGTCTCTCCAAACTGTATGGGGAAGCTGCCTGTAATGCATTGATCCCTGTCGCCAATGCAATTCCTGTCGTGCCGAAGCCCAATATCACCTGGCTCGATAGGCTGACGGCGGTTGAGGCTATCGGTCCTGGAGAGGCCGAGATCTTTGCCGTAGCTGCGGAGTTGGGAAAGCTGTTTTTGTCCGGCGACAAACGCGCGCTACGTGCTCTCAAGAGTATCAAGGAGTTCATCCCAGTACTTGCTAACCGCATTGTAGCTTTAGAGTCTGTATTGCTGGCGCTTTGCGATAGATTGGGACAAGAAGAGATGCGCCAGCGGGTGGCTCCGCTTGCTGCAGTAGATCGGATGGTTGAAGTCTGTTTCTCCAGTGGGAACCCAGATCCTTCAACCGCACTGATGTCGTACTATCGGGCGCTTGAAATGGAACTGGCACCGCTCAAACTCTGGAATCCCAGAGGGCAAGGCTAGATCATGACCTTTGGACCAGACCACTACGTGCCTGTGCTCAAGGTGAAGCGTGGAGAAAGAAAAGCACTTCAGCGCATTTCCTCAACACATCTGTCACAAATTACCCCTCTCTTAGAGATTGTTGCGAGAAAGCCTGCAAAAACTCTTAATGCCCATCTTGATACGGCGTTCACCGATCTTGCAGAAACCGTTCGCCCGTACATGAGGTGCTTCATCGACGCACGGGAGATAGCCGCTGACGGGCAGGCTGGTGCAGATGAGGTATTTCGACGAGCATCAGACGCCGGTATCGTGTTTACCCCTGTCACGGGAATATCTCGGACGGCAGATGTGGTTCCTGCTCTTGCTCATCGGGCGAACGGGCTCGCGTTACGATTGACCCGTACCGAATTTGAACAAGGTGGGCTTGCCACAAAGATCAATGCGTTTTTGAGGCAGCATGGGCTTACCCCTGAACACTTGGATCTCATCGTCGATCTTGGGGGAGTCGAAGACTTTATTGCCGAAGGGATCGGAGCCCTGACAGACGCCTTCATGGCCGAAGTTCCTGATCATCAACGGTGGCACACGTTCACGGTCTCGGCCTGCGCCTTTCCCAAGAGCATGGGTGGGGTCCAGCGGAACTCACACGCTTTTGTTGAGCGTGCGGAGTGGATTGCGTGGAAAGGCAATCTTTATGAACGGCGAAACAGCCTTCAGCGTCTTCCAACCTATAGTGATTGCGCAATACAACGTCCAGAAGGAGTTGAGAATTTTGATCCGGTTAGAATGCAGGTATCCGCAGCCATTCGGTACACTTTGGAAGAAGAATGGTTGCTGATAAAAGGCCAGAGTACACGCTCAAAGCGTCCGGGCGAACAATTCCCTGCGTTAGCTCGCAAGCTTGTTTACGGTAGTCTCATGTCAAGATTTTACGGGCCAGACCACTGTAGCGGGTGTGGGTTGATGAAGGCGGCTGCAGATGGTGCGTCTGGTTTGGGATCTGCTGAGGCGTGGCGCCAACTCGGCACCATCCATCATATCTCAGTGGTCACGCAGGGACTTGCTGCTTTGCCCTGGCCTTGAGGTGGCCACGCACCGCTTTGGCGATTTCGTTTACACCGAACAGCTCGCAAACCCGGTCCCAAACGATCCAGCGGGGTTTTCCCCGGAATCCCCGCGCGGCATTGCGTTCCTCAAGAAGTGCCAAGGCGTCATCGAACCACAACAGCTCAACCAAGCTGCGGGGATCTCTATTGGGGTTGTTCCGTGGTTTGCGCACTGTCTTGAAACGCAATCCGTCGGCCGATCGCTGAACGAGTAAGATTCCCCACCATATGGGTACGGTATCCAAGACCTTAGCCAGGTGACGGTAACCTACCACCACGGTGGCCCGATCTAACACCTTCCCATAAAGTTCTGTCTGAGCGGTAAGGCGTCGGAGGCTATCCCGATCTGATTTGATTTCATATCCGTGGAGAAGACCGTTCACGACTGAGACGTCAACTCTCACCTGGCCCCGACAAAGTCCGAGTTCCTCAATGACAACAGTGTCCGTGTCATTGGCGTGCTTGAGGCGAAGCCTAGATCGAAGAACCGGACGGATATCAGAGTCGCCAAGTACGAGATCGTTGCCCATTATGTCAAAGTGCACTGCGAGACGTTTGACTGGAAAGCTACGAGACAATCGAAACCCAAAATGCACGATAGGTCGATGGGGAGACCTATTTTAGGAGGGCAGCGTCTAAGTCGCAAGATCAAATTATGGGTACATCATCAGTTTCCTTCAGGCCAATAGGTTTGAAGCCATCTTCTCAAAATCTACTGAACTGAAAAGGCTCAACGTAAAGAACGAGAACACTCTACCGTGTCCTGGTTAAGTTGCCAGAGGGAAGTCAATGTGTTTCGGCCAGCTGTAACACGCTTCACGCATCCAGGATCACGAGGAAGTTGGATAAGGTTGCTGGGTAGCGTCCGTTCATTCTGTTCAAGAAACGGTGTCTGACACCGTTATCTATTCGAATCCATTGTACCTTTGAAATAAATAGCGTGAAATCTTGCAAAGCCAGAGGGGCTTTGCAAGAACTCTTTTAGACCGGAAATCTCGAAGAGAGGGAGAACGCCAGAGGATCAGCGGCAGAAAAATAAATGCTTTCCGTCTGTCTACACGGTGTCTACACCGGCGACTGGGAGGAGGACTGCGGCTTGTAAGTGGTTGATTTTGGTGGGCCGTGTAGGGGTTGAACCTACGGCCCGCTGATTAAGAGTCAGCTGCTCTACCAACTGAGCTAACGGCCCCACCGGGNNCCCTCAGCTCCGGAGGCTGATGCTCTATCCAGCTGAGCTACAGGCGCTCCCGCAACCAAGGCAGATCACCATAGCATAGCGAGAAATAAGCTGTCTAGGCCGTGTCCGTGCCCTCTCCTACTACGGTATCGGATACGAATGCATAGGGCAGGAACAGCTCTTCTCCCTCGGCACCTGTATGGTGACGCAGCGCCTCGATTGCCTCCGCTTCTATCCCAGCGAGATGATTCTCTTCCTCTCGAATCGTTTTTGAGAGCCGAATCAGTGGAACGGCGGTTTGAACGGCACAGGCCCCACTGACAGAGTCCCCATCATCTGGAGGCACACCCATGGAACGACAGACTAGCGGGCGGAATTCATAGAGGCCACACCTTCCGTCCTGCTCCAAGGCTGGACAAGGCCACGTATCGAACCGTTCGATGAATTGTTCACTCTTATCCTCAGGCCACTGGTCGATGAAACGATTCGTGTTCAGTGATGGCGCGGCGACGGTAAGCACTGTGATTTGTTCCGCTGCGGTCCGTTCGATCCTCTTCCGCTGCTCATCTGGAAGCGTTCGGAGACCTCTCTGAAGCTCTTGTCTGTCGAGAATCGTCACGGAAAACAAGCCGATACAACAGTGCGCGCAGCCTTGGGTACAGGGGAGATTGCCGAGAAGGGAGGCGTTCGCGCGATGAAACCACCGAGCAGTCTTTTCAAACAGCGGAGCCGGACACAAGTGATTGCCCTCTTCGCTTAGCCTTCAACGGCCGTCGACATGTCCACAATGAGATCGCCTTGGGGCGAATAGAACCCTTGCTTGTCGATTTGAACGATCCCATTACACTGCTCCTGATAGAACTCAAGGATCCATCCATTGAAATCATAGCCCTCGTCGGTCACATCGTTCCCTGCTATGCGCGTCGTTAAGATAAACCGACAACGAGTCACATATTCAATCGCAAGTTGCGCTTCGATATCAGAATGCGCGGTGAGGAGATCCAGGAAAACTTTTTTTTCCTGGTCGAAGACATCTCGATAGCTGCCACGATCACGGACGCAAAAGAGGCGAATCGGTTTCCGTTCACGATGGTAGCCCAAGGTCACCTGCACCCAGGCCCAATCTTCAAGAGCTCCTTCCTCGAGATCAGCCGGAACGATGGGAGCTTGTCCGCGCGACTTCAGAAAGTCGATCAAGAGTCGCAGCGGAGGGGAATTTTCCTTCTGACAGAAAACACGTGTATAAAGAATGCTTTCCGGCTGTTCGGATGCTTGACTGTCTGCACCTAGGGGTAATAAAGGCAGGTCTTTACCCACGCACCATCACCATGGTCAAGAGCCGTTTATGCTGGGCCACGAAGTCCATCCAGCTCTACTCTACCCTTCCATTTGCCTCAACCGCAAGGGGTGGTGTATGCATTTCTCCACGCCAGACGTGCGTTTTTCTCGTTGACACTCTTCCGACTCTTGGCTACACTCTCGCGGGTTTTGATGATGTGATCACGAGTACGCACATCGGCGACTCAAAATGAGCCAGGATGTGTTTTCAGAAGGCGCGTCAGGCGAGACATCAACGTAATTTATCCCCTACCCTCAAGGAGGTTCACGAATGGCAAAATCAATGACGAAATCGCAGATTGCAGATTACATCGCCGGGAAAGCTGGCATCACAAAAAAATGGGCTGTGCAGATTCTTGATGATTTTGCAGCACTGGCCTATCGCGAAGCCAAGAATGTCTTCACGGTACCTGGTATCGGCAAGCTCAAGCTGGCGAACCGCAAGGCGCGCATCGGTCGCAATCCTCAGACCGGTGCGGAAATTAAGATTCCGGCAAAGCGTGTAGTCAAGTTCCGTGTGGCCAAGGCCGCCAAGGACGCAATTCTCGGCAAGAAATAAAGAGAATTCCTGTCCCAGTTTTGC
>CXWL01011094.1_pt1 | contig 12052 bp, 13 predicted proteins | sample 590931 | NCBI WGS metagenome assembly CXWL01 (sample SAMEA3498368, study PRJEB10139) | groundwater metagenome | biome: water well; material: biofilm material | place: Germany | collected 2015-04-27
CTAGAAGGAACGATGCGCAATCGTGCACAGTTCGACGGCCTCTTTGACCAACTGGCGACTCAGGTACTAGCGCTCACGAAATGACTTCGGCGCTAGTTCAGTTCGACGCCAATCTGGCACAGGCCGAGGATCTCATCGGGCTGGCGCAGGCTGTGGATGCGGCGACGACGTCGGCTCTCGATACTTCGGATCTGCTCCGGTCTGCCCTGGTCGCGGGCGTGAGCGCCTTTGACCACTATGTTCACGCTGTTGTGAGCGACCTAATGATCGAGACGGCCAGCGGCGCGAGGCTTCCGACGGACGCCTTTATGCAGTTTCCGATTTCGGCCCAGGGGACATTGCGCGCTGCTGCCGGCGACCTGCCGGACGCGTGGATGCGCGACGAGATCAGGCGTCAGCACGGCCATCTTTCCTTCCAGCATCCCGACAAAGTCGCGGACGCGGTTCGCTTGGTGTGGGATCAGCCGCTCTGGCAGACGATCGCTGGTCAACTCGGCACAGGCGCTCAGGATCTCAAGAGAGAGCTTCAGTTGATCGTGTCGCGCCGAAATCGGATTGCACACGAGGCAGACCGGGATCCAACCCCGCCGCACGACCGCTGGCCGATATCTGCCAGCGACGTCCGCGACTCGCTCGGTCTGATTCGGTCGATTGTCCAAACCCTCGACGCAATGCTCTGACGACAATCTTCGATTTCACCGCTCTGGAGTGCGCGGTCCAGCAGCGTTCTGTCGGTCATTGGGGAACGGCCGGCCGTCAATGTCGGCCGAAGACGGCAGCGCTGAACGCTGCGGCGGCGTCGGCTTGCATGCCGGGCAGGACGTGTTGGTACACGGTGATCGTGAACGCCGGGCTGGAGTGACCGAGACGTTCGCTGACGACCTTCACCGGCACTCCGGCCTTCAGCAGGATCGTGGCGTGAGTGTGGCGAAGGTCGTGGAGGCGGATGCGGCGCTGCTCGCTGTCGCGCATCAGCCGTTGCCATGACTGGGAGAAGAAGTCGGGGTGGATCGGCCCGCCGTCGGGATGGGTGAAGACGAACTCGTCGTCGTCCCGCCGGCCGGTGCTCATCTTCTGCTCGAGCTGGTGACGGCGCCATGCCCTCAACACAGCCACAGTCCGCGGGTCGAGGTCGATGGTGCGTCGGCTGTGCGCGGTCTTCACGTCGGCGACAGTCGCGGCGTACTCGACCGACAGGATCTGTTGCGAGACCACCAGCCGTGCTCCGTCGAGATCGACGTTGCGCCATGTGAGGCCGAGCACCTCGCCGCGGCGCATCCCTGTGTTGGCGGCGAAGAAGACCGGCACGTACCACTCGCTCTCCTCGATGCTGGCGAGGAAGTCGCGCAACTCATCGGCCGACCACACCGTCATCGTCCTCGAACCACCGAGGCGGACCTTCGGTGGGTCGGCGAGGTCGGCGACGTTGCGGGTGACGCTGCCCTTGCGGAGCGCGTCGGCCAGTGCCTTGCGGATGATGCCGTGGATGATTCGTACCGTCTTCGGCGCAAGCCCGCCGCCCGCACCGTTGCGCCGGCCGTCGCGCAACAGGTGCGCGTAGAACGTGTCGAGGTCCTCCGGTTGCAGCTTCTGCAGCGGGATCGAACCGATGCGCGGCACGACGTGCGTGATCACGTTGTTGCGGTAGGAGCTGAACGTCGACGGCCGAATCTGGGCCTGCTTGGTCGGTGGCCAGCGCTCGAGCAAGTAGTCGCCGAGCGTGATCCGGTCGGGTGCCCGGTAGTCGCCGTCGTGCATCCGCTTGATGAGCTCGCCGAGCACCTTCTCGGCTCCCTTGCGCGTCGGGCCGGCTGCGTGCCAGCGGTGGCGTTCCTGTCCAGTAGCCGGATCGAACCCCTCGTACACGACGGCGTAGTAGCGGTTGCCCTTGCGGGCCACGTGTCCCCTCATGGCATGCACCTCGTGATCGTTGGTGACGTTTGGTGCGCCCTGTGGATCTTGCTCGCTCGGCGGCTCTCGGCCACCGGGTCACCGCCGGGCAGGCGGGTCTCCCAGGCGCTCACGGGCGACGAGGCGCGCGCCATGACCGAATTGTACGCCCCTACGCAAGAGCTGATTCCTGGGCGATTCGTGCTGCGGGTGGGCCGAATCGACCTCTGTAACCCACTGAGGAGACCGTCGTCGCCGCCGGTGCGGCGTCCACGGTTCCCGTACTTCAACGAGATGTGTCACGAAACCGTGACTCGGTAGGGAGGGTCCTTGTGAGAGAGATGGACGAGAGCTCACCGCCCACCCCGAGCACCGCGCCGGACTTCCTCACCGTCGAGGAGGCAGCGGAGGTGCTGCGCCTCGGTCGCACCGCCGCGTACCGCGAGGTCCGCAAGTACGAGGCCACCAACGGCGCGATCGGCATCCCGGTCGAGCGCTTCGGCAAGCAGTTCCGCGTCCCGCGCTATCGCATCGAGGCGAAGCTCGGCGGACCGATCACCTGGCCGCTCCCGTCGACCATCGCGACCGAGGTAGCACCTCCAGCGCGCAAGGCACGAGACACCAGACGTCGTCCACAGCGCGGCGATGAACCGCCCGCCTTTTCTCGGTGTAGGCCGCTATGCCTCCGCAGTTCAACCCCACCCGAACCCACGGCACTTCATGGATAGACGAGTGCACAGACGCCCCAGGGAGTTCCCGATGACCGTCCGCGTGACCACTCTCAAGGGCGCCGACGCCGGCGCCTACTACGTCGAGCAACTGCCGAACTACTACCTCCAATCCGGTGAACCACGAGGCATCTGGCTCGGCGACGGGGCACAGCTCCTCGGCCTCAGCGGCGAGGTCGACGACGACACCTTCATCGCGCTCATGGGCGGGCTCGACCCGGCACGCCCGGACCGTCACCTCGGTCGCGGCTACGACGACAAGTCGGTGCGCGGCTTCGACGTCACCTGCTCGGCACCGAAGTCGGTATCGGTGCTGTTCGCGCTCGGTGACCTCGACACCCGACACGAAGTCCTCGCCGCTCACGACGCCGCGGTCGCGGCGCTCGCGGGCTGGATCGAACGGCATGCCCACACTCGCTACCGCATCGGCGGCGACGTGGCGATCGTCGATGCGGAGGGCATCGTGGCCGCCGCCTTCCGACAGCACACCAGCCGCGGGCTCGACCCACAGCTGCACACCCACCTGGTGATCCCGAACCGCGTGAAGTCGCCCGACGGTCGCTGGCTTGCGCTCGACGCGCGACTCATCAAGCACGACCAGCAGTCGCTGTCGGCGATGTACCACGCAGCTCTGCGTAGCGAGCTGACCTACCGCCTCGGTGTCCGCTGGAACGTCCCCGAGCACGGGATCTCCGAGATCAGCGATGTCCGTGACGAGATCCTCGCCGAGTTCTCCAGCCGCACTACCGACGTCCGTCGGCGGATCGACGCCAAGCTCGACCGCTTTCACGAGACCATGGGCCGCGAGCCCACACCACGTGAACGGTGGCGGCTCGAACGAGAGGCAGCGATCGACTCCCGGCCCGGCAAGGCTCACTCGCTCGACGCGGCCGTACTCCACGAGCAGTGGGCCGAACAGGTACGAGCGCTCGGGCACGAGCCGGCACGCGTGATCACCGACTCACTCGACAGGGTACGGGACCACTCGTGCGCCTCACAGGCGACGACGGAGGAGAGCATTGCTCTCGGCCGCTCGTTCGGCGAGGAGCTCGTTGGCGCGGGTGGCGAACGCCTCGCCGTCTCTCGGCCACCAGGCCTCGATCGAGTCGTACGGGCTGTCCATCCGATCAACGCGGCCGACCCGTTCGCCTGCCACGCGCAGCGTGGTGGGAAGGTCGAGGTGCACGATCGCCGACGCGCCTTGGAGGTTGAGCCCCTCGTTCATTGCGTCAGAGCAGAGGGCGATCGCGGACTCCTGAGAGTCACGCGCGAACAGCCGCTCGACAACTTCTCGGTTCGCCTTGTTCGCTCCGGTCGCGACGACGACTCGGCGACCTGCGCCATCGAGCATCGGCGCGAGCGCAGTCAGTGTGATGAGGTGATGATCGAATGCGAGCACACGAGCGTGCGTGGCCGCGAGGTCCGCGAGCAGCTTCGCCTTCCGTTGCTCCCGTGCAGGGGTCAGCTGATCTGAGGCGTCGAGCATGGCGGCATAGGCTTCTCGCTCCGTCAGGCAGTGTTCGCGCCACGCGTCGAGATCGGTCAGCCACGGCGGCACGTCGCAGTCGAGTTTCACCTCTGGCGGGGCTGACTCGGAACGACGTGTCAGCCGTTCGATCACGTTTCCGGTCGGCTGCGCCTTGAACGACTCCGACAGGCCGAAGCGGCTCGCGGCCTCGGCCGTGCCGACGAGGTGTTCCACGAGAGCGGCCCTGGACGACCGCATCGCGCCGAGGACGTGGTGAGCAGCCAGTCCCTTCGACGATGCGAGCCGGAACTGCAGCCATCGTTCGTCCGTGTACTCGTGACGCAACGCCTTGGGAACCACCAGCGTCGTCTCCAACTGCGCGACGCCGGTGAGCGAACGGGCAAGCACCCGGATCCGCCGCGCTACCTCCTCGTCACCGGCCGTCTCGCCCGTCTCGTACGCGTGAGCATCGTGACGTGGGTAGCGACACACCCGTCCCGAATCGGGATGCCGGTAGGCATCGGGTTCTCGGTCGACGAGCTCATTCAGTGCGCTCTTCGTGCGTCGCACCGTGAAGCGCTGGATCTCGCGCCGGAGCTTGTCCTGCTCAGCACTCGACAGCGCTGCGTCCGCTCCCCTGCGCCGGTCGAGGCGCTCGAGGACAACGAGTGTCTCATCATCGAAGTTGTCCGCTCCAAGGAGGCCGACGAGCTGCAGCAGATCCGCTGCTCCACGGTTGATCGGCGTGGCAGTGAACAGCAGGACGTGGTCGGCCAGGCTGTCGCGGACCTGCCGGGTGCGATTCGTACCTCGACTGAGGAAGTTGTGCGACTCGTCGACCGCAAGGATCTGCGCCTGGCGGACTGCCTCTTCCTCTGCCCGGGGTCCGCCGGTCGCTCCGCGGCTCAACAACCCGTGCGACACCGTGTTGATGGTGAGACCGCACGACACCGCCTCCCGGTACCAGGTGTTCTCCACCGCCGGCGGACACACCAGTACCGTCAGATCACGTCGGACGCGCCCGGTGCTCCAAAGGCGGTCGCGGACGGCGCGAACGAGGTGGGCGCCCATGCGTGTTTTGCCGGAGCCGGTGGCGTCGGCGACGAGGACGCTGCCCACGTTCTCCGCGATCCACAGCGCCTGCGCGATCCCCACGACCTGTGACGGCCAGAGCCGCTTGCCTGCCGCGTCGCCCGCCAGGTAGCGGGCAGCCCAGTCTCCCTCCAGCAGATCCGCGCATGCCCGTGCCAACGCCTCCTGCCACGAGACGAATCGCAGAAGCGCCATCAAAAGAGCACGGAACTGTTCGTCCCATGACGTACCGACGCTCCACAGGTTCTCGGCGACCTGGACCAGTTCGTCGTAACGGGTCGGGTCGGTTGTTCGTTCGAATCGGGCGTTCGCCTCGATCTGGTCACCGAGTCCGGCACCGGTGAAGTTGCTCGACCCGACCGTTCCTGCCGTCGCGCCGACGTAGATCTTCGCGTGAAGCCGCGTCCGACCGTGGACGAAGCTGACTCGGAGTCGGCCAGCGTCAAGCAGTTCGATCGCCTGGACCACCTTCGCCGATGAGCGAAGGGAGATCCCGTGTTCCTCCAGCCAGTACTTCCGGACCTCCTCAGTGAACGCGGCTTCGGCCGACGCGAAGCTCGACCGCTCGGTGGCGAACGGCTCGGATCCCAGCAGAATGCGCAAAGACCCCTCGTGCTGGCGGTCCGCCCATGCGGCGCCCAGGTCGATCAGCTCTCCGATCGACGAGAAGCCGGCGATGACCACCGGATCAGAGGACCCGACGAGGTCGCCCCAAACCTGCTGACGCACATGACCGCCTGCGTGATTCACCGGGAACCGCGCAGGATCGGGCCAGGATCGGTCTGCCAACGCCATCGGCAGGTACGACGTCGGATCGATCGAGAACAGATCCGCCGGCAAGTGCTCGTCGCGGCCCGGGCGCCGAGGTCGCGCCATGGTCAGACCTCGTCTCCGGTGGGCTGCACCCGACGCGGAACACTGCGGGTTGGTGATGTGGAGCCGTTTCCAGGCCGCAGGTGTCCCAGGCCAACCCCAGAATCTGCCTGGAACGGCGATCTGTCTGGCGCAGACAGGTCGCCGATCGAGACAAATCGACTCCACCTGTGCTTGGTCACAGCGCGCTCATGAGGTCGCCGGTCAACGTGATGAGGGTGAGGGTGAGCTCCTCGGGGTCGATGATCGTCCTTGTTGCCCGAACTGCCAGTTCGATGCCCGCGCCGGATCGGGCGCCGAAGAGGACCCGGAGGTGATCGATCGCCGCGGCTGTCACATCACCCGCCGCCTGCGAGTCTCGGAGGCGGGCGAGTCCTCCTGCGAGGTCGTCGGTCGGGATGGCTTGGAGCAGTCGGTAGACGTCGAGAGCGTCCTTGTCGCGCACTCGGTCGTCGTTCGTCGTTCGCTCCCAGATCTTGTGGGCCTTCGCCACGATCAAGGCGCCCGGCCCGGCGACGTTCATTGTCACGCTGCGATCGTCGGCAGGGTCGAGCGCCCCGATGGTGAGGAGTTCGCGATCGACTCGGGCGCCTTCGAGCCCAAGCGCGCGGCGTGCCACCCGACGTCCATGTGCACCGAGGTCGGCGCCCCGAGTGCCGCGCCCCGCGAGGGCCTCGGGCACCATGATGTCGACGTACACACCGGCAGGGGTACGCCATCCGCCGGGATGTTCTCTTGGTGTGAAACCGTGCGCCTCGAGCAGTTCGGCCAACAGTGGCTCGTCGCTCAGCAGCGCGGGCTCGACGCTGAAGTCGGCGTCGGTGGTGAACTCAGCGACGACCAGATCGGCTGCGCCCGTGTGGAGGTAGATGGCCTGGGCGCCGACCAGGATGATCGAATCGAGGTGAGGTGCCAACGCCTCGGCAGCGTCGAGCAACGCGGCCCTGGCGCGGATGTATTGCTCATCGAGTTCGCCAGGCACGTTCGTTTCCTTTCATCCATGCGAGGAGCTCCTCGCCTTCCGACGGATCTCGGCCGGGGCCTGTGAGGAGGTCGACCCCAAGCTGGGTGGGACTCACGCAGACGGCGCCGTCACGGCTCGCTGTTCGGTCGAAGACCACATCGTCGTACGGCTCGAGGAGCCAGACATTCGCGCCGCTCTCGGCGGGGCGTAGGTCGAGCCGTTCCGACCAACCGATGACATCGTTGACGTAGATCGCTGCGAGGCGAGTTGGCGCGATGGGCGAGAAGCGCTGGGCGGCGAACGCGCCCGTCACCGCGTATCCGCGTTTCAGCTTGCCGAGCTTGGTGGACAGCGCAGGAAGGCCCCGCGGCTCTAGAAAGGTGTTCACCTGGTTCGTGGAGGTGACGTCGTAATCCTTGGCCCAGCGCCGGATGACGCCTTCCCAGTCGAGATCGGTGATGGGCCCCCGTCCATCTTTGGTGATGAGTCCATCGCGGTCGAGCAGGTCGACCGTTCGTGACAGGGAGCCGATTGGCACCTTGGCTCGCGTAGCAAGCTCGCGAATTCCATACGGTGGCTGGAAGTCCAGCAGCGCTCGCAATGCTCGGCCGGCGCCTCGACCTTTGAGGGTGCGAAGAGTCTCGTCGGAGGGCCAGGGATCCTTCGTGGCGCCGCCCTGCTTGATGAACAGCGCCGGCCGCTGCGCACGGATCAGGATGTTGCCCGTGCTGTCGACGTAGTTCGCGTTGAGCCTTGCGATCTGCTCTCGTGCCGTTTCGCTGAGGAAAGGGGCGACCACGACGAGCGTCGCATCCTTCAGTCCGGCCTGCTCGGCGTAAGAGCGCAGCTGCATTACCGCGTCAGCGGCATCACGAGGCACGAGCGTGCGCTTCGCCTCCACGATGAGCGACGCCTCGGCGCCGTCCGGACCCTTCACGACGGCAATGAGATCGGGGCGACCCCGTCCTGCCGGCTCGGCCAGCGTCGTCATCGTCCAGTCGCTCGGGAGCAAGGCTTCGATACTGCGCACGACCTGACGAAGCAGGCGTGCTTCAGTTGGTCGTGGTGTTGCCATGATGAGTCCTTGTCGAGGTTCGATCTCTGTTCCACGAGTGTACGTGTTCCGGTACAGCCGGAACAAGGATATTTCCGGAACACTTCTAACGGAACTTCTAACGGACCAGGTGACACAGGGCGATATCCACAGCCATCAGGTGACATTCGAGTATCGCGAAAGACCTGCTAGATGGCACTAAACGGCACAGGGCATCACAAGGTGACAGCACCGTTTTACGGCTCATAACCCGAAGGTCGCAGGTTCAAATCCTGCCCCCGCCACTCGATGAACGCCCAGGTCACATGGCCTGGGCGTTCGACGATGTCGGGGGCGCGTCACCGGCGATGTCTACCGGCTTCTCGAAGCGCGAGTTGTTGACCTGGTGTTTCGCGGCGTGTTGGCCGGTAGACGTCTACCGGCTGGCGGTGGCGACGAGGGTGGCGAACCGCTCAGCGGCGGCACCGCTCATGCCCGGCAGCAGGTGTTGGTAGGTGCGCATCGTGAACGCTGGGTGGGCGTAGCCAAGGCGTTCGGAGACGACTTTGTTCGGCTTCTTCACGGTCGTGGCCGATGGGGTGCCATCGTCGGCGTTCTCGCCCGGTGAGTGGGTCGAGCCCGTCGTAGGCGACGACGTAGAAGCGGTCCTGGCGTTGCACGATGTAGCTCATCCACCGGTGTCGACCACTTCGACACCAACCCGAAGCTCGGCCGTCGGTGCCCGGCGCGAGCGTGCGGTGCGATTCGGTGACCGTGCAGACGACGCGAACGCCAGCGGTTCCCCGAACTGATCGCAAGCGCGGCCATTGCTCGCTCTCAGCGGAACGTCAGGGCTGCCGGTCGTCGCCGAAGTTGGGGTGGCGGCTCTGGTGCAGTACCGCCATGACCAGCAGCCGATCACCCAGGATCCGATAGCGAACCGCGTACGGGAAGCCGTCGGCTGGGACCTTGCGCTCGACGATCTCATCGCGGTCGTCACGAAGGACGGGCCTGCCGGCGTTGGGCCATCGCGACGCCCGGACGACTGTTGCGTGGATTGCGCCGAGGAAACGGTCGCCGAGCCCGTCCTCCTGATCCTCATACCAGGTCCAGGCGTCCAGGAGGTCGAGGTCGACGAGTTCGTGGTACTCGACGCGAAGGCTCACGCGCCGCGCTGGGCGCGGCGGTCAGCGAACCGCCGCTCGATGTCGCCCCAGGTGAGTGTGCCTGCCTCGCCTGATTCGAGCAGCGCTGCGCGTCGTTGCGTCTCGGCCGACCACAGCTGGTCGATCTCGTCTTCGTCGACAGCTTCGCTGTCGAGGCTGGCGAGCAGGTCTGAGGCGATCCGCGCCCGCTCCTGGGCGGGGAGCGCCAGCACCTCCTCGCGCAGGTCGTCGGCGGTCTTGGCCATGACGACATGGTACCCGAGCTCCGCGCGCCGCTGGTCGGCGCTGAGCGTCAGGGCAGACGAGCGCGGTCGAACTCCTGCTGGAGCCGCGGACGCCACCGGTGGGTGTCGCGCAGGCCGGCGATGAGCGCGTCGACATCGGCTGCCTGGTCGGTGCCGGCGGCGAGCTTGCGCATCTTGGCGAGGCGCCGGGCGGCCAGCCGGTAGCGCTGGGCGTCGGCGTTCACGAGTTCGTGCTCGACGAGTCGTCGGTGGATCGGCAGTACGGCGAGCGGGTCGACCGGTTCGTAAGCGGTCGCGAGTTCGGCCCAGACGCGGTCGTCGTCGAGACCGAGGGTGTGTGCCTGCTCCCACGCGTAAGGTGCGGATCCTTGAGCGCGTCGAGACATGTGCGACTCCGGTTCATGCTGGACACTGTGGCTTCGGTAGGTGGGTGAGGTGCCAACGTCGGCCGCTTCCTCCAACCCCACAGCGGCGCCGCCTCGGCGCCGTCCTCACCGCCGCGGGGTGCGGCATCAGCGGTTTCCATGTGGCAAGGTAGTCGATGAGCCGGGCCGCGGTTTCGGCGGCGGAGGCCCAGTGCGGCCGTGAGCATCCCCGAGCAGTCGACGCACGCCGCGGACCTCGCGGCCCGATCGGAACGCCAACGCTGCAAGTCCGACGAGCAGCCGGCACAAGAGACGAAAGATCCACTGACTCTGTGCCGTGATCCCGCCGCCCACCAGTCACGGCCGGGTTTCCGGCACCACAGGATGTCCACGGACGAAACGGATGTGATCCGGGAACCCGCCCACGGCGAACCCGTGTCGGTACGCACGTTGCCCTAGCTGGCCAAGTTGCGCTTGGAACACCCTGAGGAGGAGCCCGACATGGACGGCACATCGAACCACAACCACGCCGCGGCCGCTACGACGGTCGTTGCGGGGTTCCCGGCGCTCCATCGTCGCCCGAGCAAAGCGCAAGGGGCAGCGGCCCCGGTCCTGTTCCTCCACGGCGCGTTCGCCGACGAGCACTGTTTCGCCGGATGGGTCCAGCAGTTTGCGGAGGAGGGCTACGAGGCCTACGCGCCCGCTCGTCGAGGTCGTCACGGAGTCGGGCCCACCGACGCGGCCGGCCTGACGTTCGACGACTACCTTGCCGACACGAACCAAGTCATCGACGAGTTGGGCGAAGCCCCAATCGTGGTCGGCCACAGCCTTGGCGGGCTGTTGGCACAGCGCTTGGCCGAGCAGGGTCGAACCCGGGCTATCGTTCTCATTGCGTCGGCTCCGCCTGGTGTGCTCACGGCTCAAGCGGTCGCGCTGCCCCGGTTCCTACCCAAGATGGCTCGCATCATGACCGGCCGACCGTTCGTCGTCGGCAACGACGCCTGCTCGGTGCTCGCCCTCAACGCCGTACCCGAAGACGAACGCCCCGCGATTCTCGCCCATCTCACAGCAGAATCCGGGCGGGTGTATCGGTCGCTGCTGCTGGGCACGATCCGTATCGACGCCTCCAAAGTGTCCGTCCCCGTCTTCGTTGCGGGCGGCGACCAGGACCGCATCATTTCCAACCGTCTACTCGTCAACACTGCTCGCCGCTACCACGCCGCCCCTCATGTTTACCCTGGCCATGGGCACTGGATCATCCAAGAGCCCGGCTGGGAAACACTCGCCCGAGACATCCTCACCTGGCTGCGGGGCCTGCACCTGTCAACGGGGTCGCACTCGCAGATCATGACCGATGCGCAACGTTGAACGATGCGGTTGGTCTCGGTGCGGCGCCGAACTGAATCGTCACGGATCCGGGACGAAGCGACCCCGTGACTAGCCGTCGTCAGACCGCCGCCGGCGCGCAATGGCGGCGCTGGTGCGGTTCGGGTCGCAAGTACAAGCAGTGCTGCGGGCCGACAGCGCCTGCGGCCGAGACACCGCTGAGCGCCAAATCTACGACGTGTAGTATGACAAACACACGACGTATTGCTACACTTTAGCTCGACGAGGAAACCATGACGACACTCACTGCATTGCTCGATCATCTCTTCGAGGGCGACGTGGTGGACACTGCCGACGTTGCACGTGTCAGCGACACGAACCCGCGCAGCGTCACCCGATGGAAGGCAGAAGAGGCCGCCCCACGACGTGAGGCAGAGGAACGGCTCCTCGAGCTTCGTGCTGTTGTCGACCTTGTGAGGAGAGTGATGCGCGATAGCGCCGCGCGTCTCTGGTTGCGCTCTCCGAACCCGGACCTCGGATACGACAAGCCGCTCGATCTGATCGCTCAAGGTCAGTACCAGCGTGTGATCAACGTCTTGCTCGCAATCGCAGAGGGCGTCACTGGCTGACGTGCCCTGTTCGACCTGAGCAAGATCGGCACACTGGCCGGCAGTGGGCCGTCGGTGAAGGGGTACCGCAACCAGGCCAGCGGTTTCGATCCGCGAAGCGGTGATGGGGCGCGTCGATTCGGCGGACGGTTCAACCGGCCCCACAGCTATCCGGTCGTCTACCTCTGCACGACGCGACCTTGTGTGGTCGCGGAACTGACGCGGCAGGCCCGCCGACAAGGGTTGGCGGTTGAGGATCTTCTGCCGCGCGAGCTGTGGCCGGTGACGGTGGTG
>CXWL01003052.1_pt1 | contig 12051 bp, 13 predicted proteins | sample 590931 | NCBI WGS metagenome assembly CXWL01 (sample SAMEA3498368, study PRJEB10139) | groundwater metagenome | biome: water well; material: biofilm material | place: Germany | collected 2015-04-27
GGAAGGAACAGGGGACGGCGGTGGTGCTGTCCGAAATGTGGAAGGGGTTTGCCGCTGTCGCCACAAATAACAAAGTCCTGATCACCAGCATGACCGACGCCGCCAAGATGATCGCGAACGGAGCCTTGATGGCGTTTTTGCCGCTGTACGGAGTCTCGGCGGGATTGAACCCTGGTGAAGTTGGTCTGTTGTTTTCTGTCCAAGCCGGCACGTCGTTCTTTTCCAAGCCGATTATGGGACGGATTTCAGATCGAGTCGGTCGTCAGCCGCTGATTATCCTTGGCCTACTTATTTGTGCCGGGACCTTTGTCTGTATCCCACACGTGTCAATGTTCCCGTTCTTACTGATGCTATCGGCTGGTTTTGGCTTTGGTGAAGCCGTGGTCTCATCGTCCTCTTCAGCTCTTGTGGCGGACAGTTCCGAGTTTAAGAGGCTGGGGGCTGGTATGGGGATGCAGGGGACAATCATGGATATTGGGCACGCGAGCGGGCCGTTGCTGGCCGGGTTGCTGATCGCGCGAATGAGTTATGGAGGTGCCTTTATGGTCATTGCCGGTATGCAGCTTGCTGCAGCTGTTGTTTTCTGGTTGGCCATGAGGAAGAATTAGGACGAAGTCGTTATAATGGGACCGAGAAAACTTTTTCGGTCGCTGGAGTCATTGACTTACGGTCCATGACCGGCGGCCATCATCCGAGGGCTTTTGTATGTTCTCTGGAATCGTTGAAGAAATGGGCGCCGTGACTGTTCTGAGAAAAACGCTTGCGGGAGCCAGACTCACGATTCTGGCCTCGACCGTGATGGACGACCTGAAGATCGGTGACAGTGTGAGCGTGAATGGAATCTGTCTCACGGTTGTCTCGAGAAGCGAGCGCGATTTTTCCGTAGAGGTCTCGCCTGAAACACTCTCGGTGTCGACGCTCGGAGGATTTGCCGTGGGCATGCCGGTCAATCTCGAACGAGCCATGAAGCTCAACGAACGCATCGGCGGGCATCTGGTGGCCGGTCATGTGGATGGGGTGGGTGTCATTCGCAGCCGGCAGCAGGACAGCAATGCCATCCTGTTCACCATCGGAGCGCCTCCGGAGATCCTGCGCTATTGTGTCGCAAAGGGCTCCATTACCGTCGATGGCATCAGCCTCACGATCAATGCGATAACCGAGCAGGGGTTCAGCGTTGCCATCATTCCGCACACGGCAAAGGTGACGATACTTGGCCTCAAGCAGGTGAATGATTCCGTCAACCTTGAATCGGATCTCATCGGCAAGTACGTCGAGCGTCTGCTCCAAGAGCGGGGCCACCTGCCGAAACCCACCATCAGCATCGATACAGACTATCTGCAGAAGCGGGGGCTGATCTGATCCTATATCAGGGCTCCGCACAGCGTTCTACTTCCGTACCGACTTCGGAATAGCGAGGTGCCGGAAGTTCTGTCTAGAACACAACGACTCCCGCTGTTGTATTTGCATGTTACGCGGTGCTGAGATATCCTGGGTGCATATCATAATTAGATATTCAGAGAGGACTCAATGGGAGCTATCTCGCTAAAACTGCCAGAAGACGTTTTGGAAGCCAGCCGCCGTTGCGCGGATACCCTCCATCTATCCAGAGCCGCCTATATCCGTCGAGCGATTGAGCGCATGAATCGACAGACGCAAGCCATACTCAGGGCGCGTCGTTTAGCCGAAGCCTCGAAGAAAGTTCGAAAGGAAAGCCTGCGCGTCAATCGTGAGTTTGCCGCAGTCGAACAGACTCCCGATGCTTAATCGAGGAGAAGTGTGGCTGGCTGATCTCAATCCCAAACGGGGGACCGAGCCGGGCAAAACACGACAGGTTCTCATCGTTCAAGCCCAAGCCTTGCTTGACGCGCAACACCCCTCCACGCTCATCGTTCCGTTGACGACGGTGCTGGTTGAGGGTGCTGAGCCTTTGCGCATTCGTGTCCCTGCAGCCGGCCGTCTTCGCCGCTCCTCCGATCTACTCATCGATCAATTACGTGCGATCGACAATCGCCGTTTGGTCGAAGGCCCCTTGACCAAACTCTCAGCCACACTCATGAAGCGGATCCACGAGGCTGTTGTCGAAGTCCTCGACCTCGACCAGGATCGCAACTGAATTGAGCTGGGGGAGCGGGAGTCAAAAGCCCAATGAAAGCAATGTTGAGATATCTGGCGATAGGAGTGGAAGGTCTTATCTAGCGGGCGAACTCAAGTTATGCTTCGATCGTCCGGCTCTTTGAATCTGACCTTCTCGGCAAGTACGTCGAGCGTCTCCTCCAAGAGCGCGGCTAGTTTCCTATACCCACCATCAGCATCGATACAGATTATCTGCAGAAACGTGGGCTGATTTAATCAAATATCACAGTACTCCGGTCGTGAATTCTGCCAAAAAGGGTTAGGCGCAAAACAAGATCCTCAGCCCCTCCGCAATCACAAGATTTTAATTCTCCCAACCGGCACGTGCCCAGTAACCCATTGGAGCCAAGTAAACGGGTTTCGGCTGAGATCCAGTTTAATCCTGTTAGTCGCTATGTTCCGATGAGCCGGCGAATGTGCCGACACGTCAGGCACCAACTTCGCACGGGCCTATCGGTGCTTCAACCAGTTTGGAGCAAAAGATAGCTAAGAGTAGCTTTCTTTATCCTCAATAGTAACCTCAGTCTTGTCATGCGGGTATGCATTCATAGAGGAACTCAGGAGGTCGGTGGCACCTGCATTGAGATTGAATCTGCAGGCAAGCGCATCGTCTTGGATGTCGGACTTCCATTGGAAGCCGAAGACTCCGAGGCCAGCTTGCCCCAGGTAAGAGGATTTCGTGTACATGCGCCCTCATTATTGGCGGTCGTCATCTCACACCCGCATCAGGATCATTATGGGTTGGCGAAGTATCTTTTGCCTGACACGCCAATGATCATGGGCGCCGCTGCCGAACGAATCCTCAAGGCAGCCAGCATATTTACTCCGGCCGGTGTCGCGTTTCAGCGAGTTCGCCATCTGGAACATCGAGTCCCGCTTTCGATCGAGCCTTTTACGCTCACGCCTTTTCTGAATGATCATTCTGCTTACGACGCCTATTCTCTGCTCATTGAAGCGGACGGACAGCAGGTCTTCTATTCGGGGGATCTGCGTGGGCATGGACGGAAGGCAAGGATCTTTCAACAGATCCTAAAGAATCCGCCAAAAGATATCGATGTGCTGCTTATGGAAGGCACCACCATCGGACGTGTCAGTGCCGCCAAGCAATTTCCTGCCGAACGAGAACTTGAAGCGTGTTTTCTGGAACAGATACGGCAAACCCCAGGCCTGGTCTTGGTCTGGGCCTCGGCTCAGAACATCGATCGGTTTGTCACGATATTCAAAGCCTGTAAGAAAAGCGGACGGCAGTTGGTGATCGATATGTACACGGCTGAGATCCTTCGCGCCACCGGAAATCCCAAACTTCCACAGGCCACTTGGGACGGCATCAAGGTCTTCCTTCCGCAGTCACAGAAACGCCAGATCATCAAAGCGAAGCTATTCTCATTGGCTGAATGCTACAAGGCCGCTCGCATCTATCCTGAGCAACTGGCAGAGCAGGCATCTCGGTCGGTCATGCTGTTTCGCCCGTCGATGAGCCGGGATTTGGAAAAGGCTGCATGCCTCAAGGGTGCGCACGTGATCTATTCATTATGGCCTGGCTATCTCAAGAGAAAAGAACAGCATCCGTTTCTCGAATGGCTGGAGCGCCATCACATTCCCCTGACTCATTGCCATACCTCTGGCCATGCCTCCTTGTCGGATTTACAAGCCTTCGCTCAAGCGATAAATTCTAAGATGCTCGTGCCGATTCACTCCTTCGAGACCAAGCGGTTCAAGGAGTTCTTTGACCGAGTTGAACAGAAAGAGGACGGCAAGTGGTGGGAGGTCAGTTAGGTTGGTTCCAGAAGGAAGGTGATTATGAAAAATGGAATTCTAACAGGTGTGAACAAAATTATCGATGCGATACTCGGAGTCACATCGATCGGTAAAACGTCGCCACATTATCGCCACAAGGAGGCTTGTGATCAGCTTCATCGCGTTCCCCTCAAGAAGTTTGCTGACGAACTTCTGAAAAAGGTCTACGGCCAGATTGAAAACAATTGGGAAGCGCGACCGCGCAAGGAGCCACCCTCAGACAAAAATTGGCGCTTTCAGCCAAAGAGAAGTATAGCGAAGAAGAATCCGAGCTTGGAGATTCAACTTCAACGCGCGGTGGTCAACATCAACCAGAAGATGTGGCCGGATGCCGAGAATTGGACGAACCATGTGCCGACTGCATCTGGGCTATGGGATCACAAGTGTGACAAGCATCGTGCTATCGATCTCGTTCATGTGCGCCCCGGTCAGAATCGCTACGGCACTGTGGAATTTATCGAACTCAAAGTGGACAGGAAGAGCGGCCATCCCGTTTATGCGGCGATCGAGGTGCTTCTCTACGGTGCTCTCTATATTTTCTCTAGGCGGCACCTCAAAGAATTTGTATACGACGTCACTGAGCAGCCTTTACTTCAAGCAAAGACGATCCATTTAGTTGTCCTTGCCCCTTGTGAATATTACGAGGGCTACCGATTTGAATGGCTTGAGAGGGAAATCACGAAGGGACTGAAGGGATTCATCAAAAAGTCTGAAGGCTATGTGATGGACTTCCAGTTGAAGGCATTTCCGAGGGACTTTTCTATTGGAAAAAGCATTCGAGATAGATCTCTCATAAAAGAAGCTCTCATAGAGGTGGCTCCGGTTGGTTGGATAGTGTAACCCCTTCCTTAAGTGGCGCCTGGCGTGCGATTTCTTGCCGCGTGTTGTGTGGTTATGCGGATCTGCCTAAGCATAGTTGTGCCACCGCTGATCTGCGGGGCCGTTAGACGCCGCAGAGGCAGCTATGTCTGTATGCATCGTTCCCAAAGCGCGTGTAGGTGATAGCGAGCTTGCCTTCGTTTCCCAGCGGATTGCTGCCCCTGAGCACGCATGCGACAACGGCGCTTGCAAGAACTGGAGCAACCCCAACGCCGTCAACTATCTCTACGTTGTCTTTGCTGGAGCGGCAGATGCACAAGTTCCCATCGGTGTTCTCTACGCAGACGGTCCCCTGCGCGGTACGGTTCCCTCGTGGATGCTTGACAGCCAGTACAGGGGTAAAGGTCTCGGATCGTAAGCGATGGATGCCTTCGCGGAGGTACTTAAGGCATGCGGCGTTACTGGCCTCGGTGCGATTCCAATAGACACCTTCGCTGGCAAGTACGATGAGCAGAGCTGCGCTCTTGCTAGGCGAATTCGACGCCACTTCCCGTGAACGCGGTCTCTAACTCTTCGTAGTAAGGCTGGGGGCGGATCTTGTATCGTGTATGAGGGAAACGATTCGGTGTATTCTGCTCTCACTGCCCCAGCTCACACATGATTGCCAACCGGTACTCTCTGCTCCGCGCCGCACCTTTGGGCGTGATTCTTGATGTGACGCCTCGGCTACGGTATGATTTGAGAAGGCAGTTCCTTTTATTCTCCCACAACCTGCCTCCAGTGCGAACAGCGTAACCGCCTTGACGATGTCGGACAGAATTTGGTACATTGTCAGACAAGAGGTCGGACATGGCACTCATTCAAGTTTCCGCCAGATTAAATCCTGTGCAACTTCGGCGAGCCCAAAAAGCACTCGGCGCCAAGACTACGAGCGAAACGCTGCAGCGCGCCTTGGATTTGGTCACTGAAAAGGCTGTGCACGATCGTATTCTTCAGCGCTACAGTGGTGTGGGCAAGCCCGATGCATTCGGCGAAGACCACTAAGTTCGCGCTCCTCGATACCGCGATCTACATTGAGAATTTTCGATCTGGCCGTTTCACGTTTCGCCTGCTGCAATCTCCTTTTATCGTTCGTTGTTCTTCGGTCGTGCTCCATGAATTGCTCCGGGGGGCTCGAACGGCTACTGAGCGGAAGTTTGTCTTCGAATTGAGTCGGCAGTGCCAAGTGTTGACGCCCACTGAGCAACAGTGGCTGAAGGCCGCAGAAATCCTCAATCGACTCAGGCAACGCGAGCACTATGAGGCAGCCAAGGTGCGCGAGCTGGCATTCGATGTGTTGATTGCCCTGTCTGCCCGAAATATTGGGGCCAGTGTCATTACGACCAATCACGCAGACTTTCAGGCAATTCAGCGGGAGCTGTCTTTTCATCTTCTGTGTTGGGAGTAGGGAGGAGCTTGAAGGCCTGGTCAGCCGGGAATAAGGCTGGGATGGGGGCGGATGTTGAATCGTGTATGGCGGAGCAGAGATTTGAAGCGAAGGGTGAGGCTCGGATCTTAAATTGTGCATGGCATAGGAAAGCACTTTCTAGATTGCCACATGACGTGGCCGAGCGCGATAGATGCGAGATGCCGTGGATATGCCTGAGTCCGTACGGCAATGACGGAACGTCCGTGGTCGCCTCATGACGACGAGGAGGGCCAGCTCTCCTATCGTTTCCGGTGTTGTAACCGCTTGAGAGCTTCCTGATACACCGCGAGATCTTCTCGCCTCCCAATGGCGACGACTTCGACCAGGATCTCTTGATCGATGATCCGGTACACGATCCGGATCGATTTCTTCGCTGCGTAGAGTTTGTAGTAGCTGGTGAGGTCGAGTCCTGCCCGATTGCCAAGATGCTCGCCGAGCCGTGGGGCGGTTTCGAGTTTTCTGAGCTGCTTTGCAACCCGTTCTTTCAGCGATCCGTCAAGACATCGAAAGTCCTCGGCAGCTGCAACAGTGAGGACGACGTTATAGCGCAAGCCGTTGCTCCTTCAGCAACGCCTCCAGTGAGACGGTTTTCTTCCCTTTCTTGCGTGCCCGCTGTGTGACAAGGCGATGAATCTCCATGTGTTCCAAGAGATCGAGCGCCTCTGCCATTTTTTCATAGTCATCCACCGGCAGGATCACCGCTTCCACTTGATTGTTTTTGAGGACGACCACCCGCCGCCGATGCTGGGTTTTTAGATCGGTCAGCACTTTTCCAAAGGAGCGTGCGACTCGAGATGCACTGAGGATTTCTTCTTTCTTGTAGGCCACGGCCATGTGGTACCTCATGGGTTAATCATGCGTGAAATATAACGTATAATTCTATGTAATTACAAGGATAGGAGTTCAGTGGGCAAAGACGCAAAAAGAGAACGACGAGTTTGTTTTACGGCTGACTCTGCGCCGACGAACGATAGGTGAAGTAGAGGACGATACCGGCCAGGATTGAGACGAGAATTCCAAATCCCATCTGTGCACCGAAGCTCACCGGGCCGATGTAGATCTTGTAGAGCTGCAACAGCACCACGGGCAGGCCCACTGCCAGGGCAAGCACGATCAAGTGCCGTCGCAAATAGATCGGCTCCCCTGGTTTTCGACCGCCCCGTCCCACTCCTGTCACTCCTCGATGGTTGAAATATCCCCTGGGTCTTGCCCAAGTTCTTTCGCTTTGAGCACGCGGCGCATGATTTTTCCGGAGCGAGTTTTCGGCAATGACGACACGATGTCAATTTCCGATGGCACGCCGATTTTCCCCAGCTCTTTCAAGACCTGATCCTTGATCGACTTGATCAGCTCCGGACTTTCCTCTTCTCCCTGCTTCAAAATGATAAAGGCCTTGATGGATTCGCCAACTGTCTTATGCGGTTTCCCGATCACGGCAGCTTCTGCGACGGCGGGGTGACTGACCAATGCGCTTTCAACCTCGGCGGTCCCGAGCCGATTACCGGCGACTTTAATCACGTCATCCGCGCGGCCCATGAACCACATATACCCATCTGCATCCTTGTGGCAGACATCTCCGGCGGTATAGCAGTTGGGAATCGTATTCCAATAGGTCTTATACCGCTCAGGATCTTTGTAGATCGTGCGCATCATGGAGGGCCAGGGTTTCTTGATGACGGCAAAGCCGCCGGCGTTGGCCGGGAGGCTGTTGCCCTCGCGATCGACGACATCGGCTTCAATGCCAAAAAATGGGCGCGTGGCTGAGCCTGGTTTCAGCGGTACGGTGGGAAGCGGGGTAATCAAGATCGAGCCCGTTTCCGTCTGCCACCAGGTGTCCATGATCGGTTTGTCCCCGCCCGTCACGCGGTGATACCATTCCCAGGCTTCTGGGTTGATCGGTTCTCCGACCGTCCCGAGAATACGAAGCGTCGAGAGATCAAATTTCTTTGGCCAGTCTTCGCCGTAGCGCATCAGCAGTCGTATGGCAGTCGGGGTCGTATAGAAAATCGAGACCCCATACCGTTCGATGAGATCCCACCAGCGCCCAGGATTCGGATAGTCCGGTTTCCCTTCTGCGGTCAGAATCGTGGCACCATTGAGCAGTGGACCGTAGACGATGTAGCTGTGGCCAGTCACCCATCCCGGGTCAGCCACGCAGAAGTACACGTCATCATCTTTCAGGTCGAACACATACTTCGTCGTCGTATAGGTACCGACCATATATCCGCCATGGACATGGACGACCCCCTTGGGTTTGCCGGTTGTCCCGGATGTGTAGAGGATATACAGCGGGGCTTCGGCATCGAGCTGTTCTGCCTCACAAACCGGTCGCTCCTGTTCAATCCATTCCTTCCAGTCAATTTCCTTTGGGGCGGAAAGGGGCGGACCTTGGACCTGGCGGCATACAACCACCACATGGTCGATCGTCGGGCAGGTTTTGACGGCCTCGTCCACGACCGGTTTCAATGGGATAATCTTGCCGCGGTCGAACCCGACATCAGCTGTGATCACCAGCTTGGCCTCTGCATCGTTGATACGGTTGGCGAGGGCCGGGGCGCTGAAACCTGAATAGACGACGCTGTGGACCACGCCGATTCTGGCGCAGGCCAGCATGGCGATGACTTGTTCGGGGATCTTGGGCAAATAGATGGTGACTCGATCGCCTTGCTGGAGGCCAAGCTTTTTGAGGGCGTTGGCGCAGCGGTTCACTTGTCGGTACAGCTCAGCATAGGTGAAGATGCGTTCCTGATCGTTTTCTCCCACCCAGATCAGGGCCACTTTGTTCTTGCGCCAGGTCTTCATGTGGCGGTCCAAACAGTTGTAGGCGATGTTGCATCGTGCGCCGACAAACCATTTCGCCCATGGATAGTTCCACTCTAGGACCTTGTCCCAAGGAGAAAACCATTCCAGCTCCTTGGCTTCACGGTTCCAAAACGCTTCAGGATCGGCGATGGATTTCTTGTATTCGGTTTCGTAGTCTTTGATGTAAGCTGCGGCTATCGTTTTTGCGGTCGGCTGGTACGTCCGACTTTCCTTCAGCAAGGTCTCAATCTTTTCGCTCATGGCGGTCGCGTCTCCTTCCTCAGCACGGTCCATCATCGGCTGCGCAATTATGGAGAAAGTCGGGGACGCCTGCAACCATACAGTTGTTCCGTAGCCTGCTAGAGGATTCTCTCGATTCCGTTTCTTGACACCTGTCTAGGCTGGAGATAGGCTGACCCGATGACCAGCGAACGGCATTGTAGGAAGAAGAACCTGTTGCGTGGGCTCGTGAGGCTGCTCTTACGGGGCGTTCATGTGTGTGGGCTGTTTTCAGTCGTCGCCCTGTCGACTGCTGAAGCTCAATCGGGAAAGCCGGAAGGCCTGTACTACAAGTCCTGGGCGATCATTATTGGGATCGAAAACTATGTCGTGGCTCCTCCCATCCCGGGAGCGATCAGTGATGCCAAGAAGGTGGCCGAGGCGTTTCGGCGGTTAGGGTTCGACGAGGTGGTCGAGTTCTACGACAAGGATGCAAGCTCGCGACGTCTGCACCAGTTGTTCAACGACATGTTGCCGAGAAAAGTTGGGCGCATGGATCGGCTGGTTGTGTTCTTTGCGGGCCATGCCGGGTCTATGCAGGATCCTGATGGGTACGATCGAGGGTATCTCGTGCCGTTTGATGCGCCGGTCAACAACGCCACGAAGTCGATCACGGTTGAGCACTTAAAAGAATTTACGAGGCGGTCGGCTTCTAAACACACGCTCCTCATTCTCGATGCACCGGTATTCGGGTGGGAGACCACTGCGCCATCGGGACTGTCATTGGAAGGGCGTTTGGCTCCAGAATCGGATACGGATCGGCGTGCAGTCCAAATCATCAGCGCGGCAGGTAAAGGAGAGACCGCTGTTCGGACTGAGAAAAGCAGTCGTTTTGTTGAGACACTATTGATCGGACTGTCTGGTGCTGCCGATCTGGACGCAAACGGCTGGCTCATGGCTTCCGAGTTGGGGACCTATTTGGTGCGACAGGTTGAGGCGGTCTCCAATGGTACACAACGTCCATCCAATCTACGCATCGATGGTGATGGAGACACGGCGTTGGTAGAAGGACGGAGGTCGGCGTTTACGCTTGGTACCGGTCCTCGGACTCCCTCTGAGCGGCAACAGGAGGCGAAGGCTCACTACGAGCGAGCCTTCGCGCTGTTGCAGGAAGGGGAATTAGGAGAAGAAGCCTTAGAACGACTGGATCGCGCGATCGGTTATGATCCGACCTTCGGCAATGCGTACGTGCTGAAGAGTTATGTTCGATTGGCAGTGGTGCCGAATCTCGACGAGGCCCTGGCGACCGGCCTCCTTGCAGTGAAGTATGCGCCGGGGAATCCCGATTCGTTTTATACGCTGGGATTGATTCACGAAAAACGCGGCGAGTTTGCGGAAGCTGAAGCGGCTCTTCGACAAGCCTTGCTCGTGAACAACACCTATCAGGATGTCTACTTTGCGTTGGGGGTACTATATGCCGATCATCTCAATGATCAGGCGAAGTCGGTGGAGGCCTTTCGCCGGTACTTGGAACTGGGTGGCACCCATGCTCGCGCCCGAGCCACTGTCAATCAAGCCGATCGTATTTCCACACCATAAATATGCTGCGAAAAGACTCGCTAACTCATAAGGGCAGCGTGCAGCGCTATTGAGCTACTTATCAGCGAATCGTCTGGGATTGCGCGGATTAGGGCGTTTCGGAAGAGGTGAGCGAAGGAAGCGCGGTTAGGGCGAGTGAGGCGGCTGGATCGTCCGGTTTGAGTGGGGGAAATAGCAGGGGCCGTTGCTCTTGATTGAACTGTGACTTTGCCGCCCAGGCGACTTTCTGACGCACGTAGCCGGCGAGTTCTCCGAATGTGACAGTTCCGTTGCGGTTGGTGTCGGCCTCTCCTCGGAGCCCTTTCAAGAGGTAGTAGGTGAACAGGCCGTGGCGGTGCTGGTCATCTTCCAGCCCCTTCGTCATGTCTTCGCCCCCGATCAGTCCGACCGTATGCCCGCCGCCAAGTTCCCAGCGGGGTGATGCGGGCTTCCCCTTGGTATCGCCGCGCAGTCTGGAGACCATGCCATCGAACAGGAAAATGATCTGTTTGGCCTTGAGTCTGGCGAAGGCGGACTCCAGATCAGTGAGTGGGTAAAGTCGCGTCGAGTCCCCAGCATTCCCATCATACAGGGTCAGCAAGATGTCGCCGGACGGCGTGACCATCGCCTGTCCCGAAAAATAGACGATCACGACGGCATCCTTGGCCGCATGTTGTGGGAGCCAGCCGTACAGTGCTTCGTGGATATCGGCGCGGAGCGCCTTCTGGTTGTGCAACAGTCGGACGTTGGACGGGGGCACACCGCCGAGCGATTGAAAATAGGCGGCGACTGTCTCCGCATCCGTCGCGGCAAAGCGGCGGGGCGTGAGCTTGGGATCGCGATAGGCGCCGACCCCGATCGAGACGAGGTAGGTCTGAGGCTGGTGAAAGCCCGGCGCCGGTGCGGGAATTTGGTTGACGTCGTCCTGGCCGGTCCCGGCTGGCTGAATGGCCAACGAAAGGGTTTGGGACGGCGCCTGGGCTCCTCCCGATTCGGCGACGGTGACATGGATCGCGGCCTGTTGTGCCTGCTTGGTCGGGGGGAGGGTCGCGATGAACTCGATCGATTTTGTTTGGCCCGGTTGGAGCGGCGGGATCGGCAGTGTCGTGGCGGGGAATTGCTCAATGACAATCGGAGTTCCAGTGAGCGACGCAGAGGCGTTCTCGATCACTCTCGTTCCCGCATTGATAATATCCACACGCACCCGCACATGCTCGCCTCCTTCAAGAATCAGA
>CXWL01028451.1_pt1 | contig 12050 bp, 13 predicted proteins | sample 590931 | NCBI WGS metagenome assembly CXWL01 (sample SAMEA3498368, study PRJEB10139) | groundwater metagenome | biome: water well; material: biofilm material | place: Germany | collected 2015-04-27
CACTAACTGTTAGTGTGCGGGCTAGTTCCCCGATTGAAGGGTAAGCAAAGCTTTCTCTCTGCGCTCGCTCGGGGCAGTAAAAACGTTTACTGCCCGCTCGCTCCCTGGAGAGTGAGTCTGGTCACGACTTCCTTAACGGTGCTCTCGTTTGTGGTGATGAGGAGGAGGTTTTTCTCGGGAAACGCGTATACGACGCGCCACTCGGGCTGGCTCTCCCTCGCGTCAAGGTTCTGGAATACGCGGTCGGAAAATTTAAGAACGGGGATTGTTCCGGAACTCGGTGCAAAAAATACACCAAGACTTTCACCGATGACCGGCTCCCACGCAAGCATTCCTTCGAACGCGCGATCATATGCGGAAACACGAACAAGAATAAACGGCTGATTGCGGTTATATGCGTGTACCCCAACCATAATGTCTGATGCGTTTCGCGCTAAGGAAGAAGGTGCCCCGAGTGCGAGAAGCGTCTCTTCGGCTGAAAGCCGGATGCCGTTTTCATAAATCGCGATCTCCTCAAGTTCTCCGAGATTGAGGGAAGCTTTCGTTCGTAGCCCCGCAAGAGATTTTGCGAGATTTGTTCCGCTCTCAATCGAGAGAGACTCAACATGGTTCACGGGCACGATGCTTACTCGTATGGGTAGTGCATCAGGCTCCCTCAAAAGAAGCATGACGCCGATAATTGCACCGATGCCTACGAGTAGTAATGCCCCCGTCCCCGAAAGAAGAAGGATGTTTTTTCTTTTTTCTTGTTCCCCTCCTTGTTCGGACGCTCCTCTTCCTCTCGCCTCAGTTTGTTCCGCGTTTACAATTGTCGCGAGTGTTTCACCGCGTTTGCGTATCTCCTCGCTCATGTCCGAGGCGTAGGTGCGGATGTTTGATAGCCCTCCCGCAGGTTTTGTCGGTTGGTAGTCCGCGGGGTTTATATTATCTGTACGTCGTGGCTCGAGCCCGATTTCTCTGATACTTCTTTCTGTCGGGGTGTCTGCCTTCGCAAGTTTTGTTGTTTTTAATGCCTGTATCCCGGACTCTTTCTGTGCTTCCTCTTGAAGCAGAGAAATAACATTTCCACCGTGTAAAAGGTCCGCAGACGTTAGTTTTTCCGAACCTACAGTTAACGGTGTTTGCGGTTTTTGCGTAGTTGGCTGTTTCAACGCGGATAAAGCCGCGATTGATTTTTGGAGCTCAGCGTCAGTTTCTAATGACGGTGTTCCTAATGGGATTGATGGTTTTTGCGGAACAAGCTTTCCTAAGAAGGGTGAATTTTCGTTCATCCCTGCGTCCTTGGGAGCGGTCGGTACATCAGGGACACTATTCCCCGATACGTTTGGTTTACCAGCGGTGCCCTGGTCCACTTTGCCGTCTTCCTCCATTGCGGTCATTGTAACCTCCCCTGTCGCCTGACGGTGGGTTTCCCTCAGCTGCTTTAAGTCCTTTACGTGTCGCAAATTCCGGGTCAACCATTTTTATCGACAAGTTTACACGTCCCTGGTCGTCAATTTCTTTTACGACTACTTTTACAACGTCCCCTACTTTCAACGCCTCCTCAACGGTTGCAATTCTGAATGGTGCGATTTCTGATATGTGTACGAGGCCTTCAGTTTTTCCGCCCAAATGTACGAACGCTCCGAAATTCATAAGTCGCGTTACCGCTCCTTCAACGATGTCTCCGGGTTTGAAGACGCGCGTCATCTCGCGAATTATTGTTTCTGCTTTTTCCGGTGCGTCCCCTACTCCGGTAATAAATATCGTACCGTCGTCTTCTATGGTCACCGTGACGTTAGTATCTTCTTGGATTTTTTTGATATTTTTTCCGCCGGGACCGATAATCATACCGATCATATCGACAGGCACCATCAAAGAAACTATTTTCGGCGCGCGAGGTGAAAGGTTCGGGCGTGAAGCTCCGATCGCCTCTTTCATTACGCCAAGGATCTGAAGACGTGCAGTTTTTGCTTGCGCCATAGCTTCCGTTAGAACTTTCAACGGCACACCTTCGACTTTCACGTCAAGCTGGACTGCGGTTACTCCGGCCTCGGTCCCTGCAACTTTAAAGTCCATGTCACCATAGTGGTCCTCGGGTCCTTGAATATCGGTTAAGACTGCGTAACGCTCGGGGCTTTCATACATCACACCCATCGCAATACCGGCAACGGGGGCAGTTATCGGGACACCTCCATCCATCAGTGCCAACGTTGATGCGCACACGGAACCCATCGAGGTGGAACCATTTGAAGCGAACGCTTCAGACACAAGTCGGATGGTGTACGGGAATATTTCTTTGCCCGGGATAACTGCAGAAAGTGCTTTTTCGGCAAGTGCACCGTGTCCCGTCATTCTGCGGTTCAGTCCGCCCACACGTCCGGTTTCTCCGACGGAGAACGGCGGGAAATTGTAATGGTGCATGAATCGTTTTTTTGTCTCCTTTTCTTCAATCGAATCGATGATTTGTGTGTCTTCGGGACCGCCTAAGGTGAGCGCCGAAAATACGTGGGTTCCTCCGCGATAGAAAATGCCGGATCCATGGAGCATTGAAGAAACTCCGCCTGCTTTTGCAAACAGTGGTCGAATTTCATCCAATTTTCTTCCGTCCACGCGTTTCTTTTCTTCAATCGCACGCTTTCCGACGAGTGTTTCAATTTTGCTTTCAACAAAGTCATCGGCCGCTTTCATTTCGAGAGGAAGCGTTTCTTTCACTTTTGCGAGATAGCGATCTTTAAATGCTTGAATGGTTTCCTTACCTGCGACGTTTGAAAATATTGCGCCCTCAAAGTCGGGTTCAAATTCTTTGAACAATTCGGCAATCTCAGGATTCACTGTGGGAGGGGTAAATTCTTTTTTCGGTTTACCGATTTCAGCGATTATTTTTTGTTGGAACGCCTGAATCTGGTCAAGTTGTTTCAAGGCTTCTGCGAATGCCTTTTCCAACACTGCTTCGGTTACTTCGCGCGAGCCGACTTCAACCATGGTAATCGTGCCGTCCTTTCCGCAGACCAATAAATCCAACTCCGCGTCCGCCGCGTTCCTCTGTGTATATGTCGGGTTTACCAGGAAATTGTCAGAGCCTTTGCTTTTTCCGATTCTGACTGCTGATACCGGTCCTTTCCACGGAATGTTTGATGTACCGAGTGCCAAGGATGCGCCGATGACGCCCAAAATGTCCGGGTCGTCTTCACCGATTGAAAGCACGGTCGCAACAACCTGCACGTCTTTGCGCATTTTGTTGTTAAACAAAGGACGAATGGTTCGGTCGACAATACGTCCCGAAAGAATCGCGCTGTCTGTCGGTCTTCCTTCGCGACGAACGAAACGCGAGCCCAGTATTCTTCCTGCCGCGTAAAATCGCTCTTCGAATTCAACCGAGAGAGGAAAATAATCCATCTCAGTATCTTTGTATCCCATGACCGCAGTCACGAGAACGGTTGTATCTCCCGTACGAATAATCACCGAACCGTTTGCCTGATCGGCGAGGTCGCTGAATTCCGCTGTTAATTCTTTCCCGCCGATTTGAGCGGAGAATGACTTCTGTTGCATATGAATCTCCTTATATTATGGAGATTCGCAGAATTCAGGGCGGGCACGTGCCCTCTCTGTATCTGGGAACCTCCGTTGGTAACTCTTTGACTATAACAAAAAACCGCCCTTTTGAAAGGCGGTTCGCTGTTTCAATCCTCAGAAGTGTTCTGTGCAACATTCAATGTCGCACAGGTCGTTGTTAGTCGGCGCCAACTACTTTTGGCTCGCCTCCCTCTTCTGAATCTGCAGGCATTTCAGGTTCCGGAGCTGCTCCCATGGCACCGGCGGCCATAGAAAGAATGTTTTTGGTTTGCCCCATCAGGAATTTTCGAGGTTCAATCGACATATCAATAAAGTCATCCGCCGATTCTTTGAGGCGCTGAGAAGAAGATTTACCGAACGCGATAACTTCAACCTGGGTCCCGCTGTTTTTTAGGTATTCCACCAAAGGAACAAAGTCACCGTCCCCTGTTGCAAGTACTACTGCATCTAGTTTGGGCGCCAGTTTTACCGCGTCAACGGCCATTCCGACGTCCCAATCGGCTTTCTTGGCCCCTCCGTAGAAAATCTGAAGGTCTTTGGTCTTGGTTTCAATACCAATTTTGGTTAGCGCGTCGAAAAAGGCTTTTTCCTCACCTGACTCTGTTGTTACGACGTAGGCTACCGCCCGCACAAGAATGCGGCCGGCGAGCGACTCCTTTAAAACTCCCGCGAAATTGACGCGAGCTCGGTACAGATTCTTTGCAGAATGATATAAATTTTGCGTGTCGATGAATACTGCTACACGCTGAGCGTTATGTTTGATTGCTGCCATAAAAAAATTGTTGTGCCTGTCCGTTGTTTATGACGGCGGGCGATATAAAAAATTACTGACACTGGAAAGAGCGTAAACTCTTACTGACTATTAACTTTAAAAGAACTATCCTAAGAATACCGCGCTTCAGGTTAAAAGGAAGTGAAGCGCACACAAAGGTCCGAAAACCTTTAGCTCACAGTTGCCCCACCGGACCCTCTGATGTTGTGGTCCGCGATAGGTCCTAACTCAACAATTTCCGATGAAACAACCGCATCTCCGCGGCTTCGTTGCGCACGACGAGGAGGCTCTTCTCTACGCTCGCGCTTCCCCACCTTTGTGTTTTCACTATGTCTTCGTCTTGGGATTCGCGTAGCAAAATAATCTTCGACGGCTTTTCTACTTAACTTAAAAATGCTTCTAAATCGTCTCTCGAGCTCCTGGCCTCTGTCTGCTGCTGCCATATCTCAGAAAAAATTAAAAAAGCTTAATACCCGTATCGTACCCCGCTTCCAAAATAAAAAGCAATGGGGAAAACTTCTCGATCTTTAATTGAGGGGGGCCTCGGTATCAGTTTGTCGTGCTGCAATGATTTCTGCGATCAAATCGTTCATTCCGGTAACATCCCTGCGGTTTTTCTCCGCTCTCTGTTGCTGATTAAACGCAGCCAAATCTCCCTCTATTTGGAATGGGGTCGGTCGCGCGCCTCTATATTCAGGCAAGGCCATAAATTACTTCTTAAGTCCCAAACTCTTGATGACTTTGTTGTATTCCTTCTTGTCGGTCTTTTCGAGGTACTTCAAGTGGCTTCGGCGGTCGGCAACCATTTGGAGAAGGCCCCTGCGTGAGTGCTTATCCTTGAGGTGTTTCTTGAGGTGGAGCGCCAATTCGCCTATTTGCTTGGTCAAAAGAGCTACCTGTACAGCCGCGGAACCGGTATCGGTCTCATGCTTCTGAACGGCCTTCATAGCCCGTGTTTTCTGCGTCTTTGTGAGCATTTGTGGAATTTATCACAAAAACCACGCTTTTGCAACGTTTTTACGGCGGGCATTTCTTGAAGAAGATTGTGCGATAAATCCTTTTTTGCACAATCTTCGCGTTATTGTCCGAGGTCAAATCGCTTGATTTTGGACAATAATTGATTTGCGAAGTCCTTGTATACTCCTTATATGGCATCTTTGAATGAATTGAAGCGTGAGTTTCTGGAATACGTCGAAATTACGAAAGGCCGGAGTATAAAAACAGTAGAGAACTACGACCATTACCTCACTCGGTTTCTCCAGTTTGCGAAAACCGATTCCCCTGCCGGCATTACCGATGCCCTGATTCGAGAGTTTCGTCTGTGGTTAAACCGCCAACCGGCAGGAAATGGAACACTGAAACGAAAGACTCAAAATTTTTACCTCATTGCGCTCCGTGCGTTTCTCAAATACATGGCGAAGCGCGATATTAAAACGCTTCAGCCTGAGAAAATAGAATTAGCGAAAGTTGCCGAACGCTCTCTCGATCTAATTACGGTTGCTGAACTTGAACGACTGATGAATGCCCCGGGTGAGGCGTTAAAAAAAGAAGATGACCCGGATAAGCAACGGAAGTTGATGCGCGACAAGGCAATGTTGGAGCTTTTGTTTTCTACAGGCCTGCGTGTATCGGAGTTGTGCGCATTGAACAGCGATATCGACCTAACCCGTGACGAACTTTCTGTCCGTGGGAAGGGCGAGAAAGTGCGTGTAGTGTTTTTGTCTGAGCGTGCAAAGAAGGCAGTATCAGCGTATCTCAAGGTGCGCAATGACATGGAAGAAGCGTTGTTCGTCGAAGGGCGTTCAGCAAAAAAATTGCACCGTATCGGACCACGCGACGTGCAGTTGAAGTTAAAAATCTACGCGACACGCGCAGGTATTACCTCAAAAGTAACTCCGCACGTTTTGCGCCACGTGTTTGCGACTGATCTCTTGGAAAACGGAGCTGATTTGCGTTCAGTGCAGGCACTCNNGTGCAGGCACTCCTTGGTCACGCCAATATTCAAACAACGCAGGTGTACACACACGTAACCGACAAGCATTTACGAGACATTCATAAAACATTCCACGGCAAGCAGAGGAAAGCGTAACTATTTATTGACGAATTGGTATATCAGGCGCTGCCCTACTTTTACCGCTAACCGCTCCAGTACGTACGTGGCAGCTAGCCCGATTCCCGCACCGAGCATTGCTGCCTGAGGACTCTTTTCAGTCATATACCCTGCCCCCGCTCCTACCAATGTTCCTACTAGGCGGGAGGCAGTGAGCTTTCTAGACTCAGAAATTGGAGTTCCTGGTGCGGTAGACTTCATGTCCTCCATACCGCGATTAGAGCGCGTCCGTATTACACTGTCAAACATGAAACTCGCTTCGTGGAACGTAAACGGTATACGCGCAGTCAACAACAAAGGGTTGTTTGTGCCGTTCGTTAAGAAATTCCAGCCTGATATTTTGTGTTTACAGGAGACAAAAGCCGAACGCGGGCAAGTCGAGATAGATTTACCGGAATATGAGGAGTACTGGAACTCGTCCTCAACAAAAAAAGGTTATTCAGGCACCGCAATATTTTCAAAAATAAAACCCAAAACGATACTTTTGGATTTTCCTGACGCAATTCTGAAAAAATACTCACTTTCCGACAAATACGGTGATCCGAATAAGGAAGGCAGAGTTATCGCGGCGGAGTTCGATGGTTTTTTTATCGTCAACGTGTACACTCCCAACTCAAAACCTGACCTATCTCGCCTGCCCCTACGTCACAAGAACTGGGATCCCGCCTTTCTGGCGTATTTGAAAGAATTGGAAAAGAAAAAGCCGGTTATTTTTTGCGGGGACCTCAATGTTGCCCATGGTCCCGATGACTTAGCTAACCCTAAAGCGAATGAAGGCGAGCACGGATACACAAATGAAGAGCGTGCGGGGATAGATAAGTTTCTTGATGCGGGATTTATAGATACGTTCCGCATGTTTACCAAAGGCAACGGCCACTACAGTTGGTGGAGCCACTTTGCGAACTCTCGTGCGCGTAATGTGGGCTGGAGAATAGACTACTTTTTCGCAAGCCAGGCTCTAAAAAAGAATATAAAGAGTTCAACTATCCACGCGGACGTCACGGGTTCTGACCATTGCCCAATACTCTTCGAGATAGATCTCTAGGTTTCTTATGAGGTCAGGCGCGTTCTCGCTGGGCACTCTCCCCCGCCGTTTTGTAGGGCTTCAGGATGCTCCGCAATGTAGCTTTCGGCTTTGTTGATCAGATTGGGGTTTGCTTCGGTAGGAGAAACCCATCGGTTATCCTGGTAGAGCTCGGAAATAAATGTTCTGTCGGCGGCTGATGTCATCCGTACTCGCAACTCAAGGCACTGACGGTCGTTGTCGAACATTACGGGAATTTTAAGTTCGGACTCAACACCGATTCCTGGGTGCGCCTCAGGTACCTGAAAAGCGCTCAATGCCAGTCCTACAAGTGCAGAGCGAGTAAGTCGGTCGCGGGAAATCATTTCTATATTATATTACGATATATACTTACTGTCAAGTATGAACCCCAAAAGTAATCCTCAAGTAAGGTTCTAAAAAAGAGTATAAAAAGCTCAACAATTCATGCGGACGTCACGGGTTCTGACCATTGCCCTGTTGCTCTTGAACTCCAATAGTTGACATTGGATACTCTAGGTTTACAGTACTGACATGAGCGCAGAAGATTCAATATCAAACGGCGATGACCACATGCTCCAGTATTTTCTCGCGAGAACTCCAATTAAGGGAAAGTCTGGTCGAGAATTAGATTCGAGCATTCCAGTAGATACCCTCCCTCCACTAAATGAACCTCCAACTGAGCTTTTTGCTCAGGGGATGTTTACTCCACGCCCACTGTCGGAAAATATATAAAGAATAAGTATGTCTACCTGGATAGATGGACCAACGGGGGGCGGGAGAGAAAGGCATCATGGTCTCGGTCGCGCTCCCTCACCCGAAGAGATTCGACGACAGGAAGCAATTGCAAAAGCGTTGGTAGGCGCTTTTACGTTAATGGAAAAAGGAACAGAAAGATTTAAATCTTTCTTCGGTCGCGCGACAGGTCAAGATAAAGGACACTAGTCCCTCCTATCGCCTGCCTCAAGGACTCGGCATCGGCGATTGCCTACAGCACCAGAAAAAACACCAAGTAGTTGGTGTTTTTTCCACAGCCCGAATTCGGCTGTCCTTTAAGCGTGGTATTTTAATAAAGGACAGTTCCTTTCTGGCAGAGCACAAAGCCCAAGTTATACGCGTTTTCACCAAACTAAATTGATAAGACGGCGTTATAAAGGCTTCTGCCTATAAAAGCTCACTCTACGGGTTTTCCGTACAGTGGGCTTTTTCTATTGGACACCCTATTTATTTTAAATTGTGCACCCCCCAAGGTTGCACAATAGAATATTAAGAAATGAGAGGGGGCGGGCAGGTGTCTAAAGATCGGTTTTCATAAATACTGTCTTCACTGTTGGCCACCGACTCTTCTATTTCTTGAAGCAATTCACGCGCTGTCTGGATACGATAGAGCGACTCTACGTCAACTAATCGGTCGCGAATTTTTACCCCCAAAACTAAAGCGGCCCCATCAACTTCACCGGACTCGTGGGTTACCGTCCCCGTAGCCACTCTCACGGAAAAACAACCACGAGAAGTGTCTACGTCTATATCTCCCGTCCAAGGGCCCCTTTCAGAAACTTGCGCGCTTCTTTCCTGTGCGTCCGCAAGGTTTGGGCTCACAACAGAAAGCAGTGAGGTAGCCAAAGTGGTGACCTTTACTATTTCCCTGGTTGAGTCAAAAAAGCTTCTTCGCTCGCTCATTTAGCCATAGTACCACTAATTAAATAAAAGTCAAATAACAAAATAAGCCTTAATCTACATGATGTTTCGCACGTATTTTCCCCAGCTCTTCCTCCTCCGCCTCTTCTTGGGCGCTTCTCCCCGCCTCCCCCATTTCCTTTAGGGCGCTGCTTTCCATGGTTGAAAGTATCCTCGCTTTTTCCACAAGATATTCACGTGTATTCCTCTTCGGGTCCTCTAAAACTTCCTCTAAAAGAGCGTGCAATATCCACCCGATTCGTGGTCCCGGTTTCTCCCCCACCTCCCCCATCAGGTCGTTTCCATCAATCTTCAGCATTCCAACAGATATCGGGTCACGCATCGCTTCGTCAACCATGGCCATATATTTTCGAAGTCTAAACGGCTGCTCTTTAGGGCGGCCCGTACCGATCCGGTCGCAAATTCGCAGATTAAGAAGGTCCTGAATATTCTCTACCCCGACGTTAGTGATAATTCTGCGAACCGCCGAAAGCGTAACCTTGTCAGGGTCCGAGAAAAACATGTGCCATCGAATCAATTTCCGAGCTTTATCGATGGTTTCCTTCGGGAACCGTAAATCTTCAAGGGCTTTTTTTGCAACCCTCGCGCCCACCACTTCGTGGCCGTGGAATGTCCAATCTTTTTTCTCATCTGACCACTTTCGTACCTCCGGTTTTGAAATATCGTGGAACAGTGCGGAAAGTCGGATGACCGTTTCCCACCCCTTGTCTGCCGCGTGCTGCATAGACCGCAAATTATGCTCGTACACGTCATAGGAATGAGCCTGGTTCTGATCTATACCAATCCCCCGTTCCAAATCCGGAGCGATGTGTTTTAAAAGCCCCAGTTTTTGCGATAGCACCAATGCGGCCATGGGTTCCTTCGTCTCAAGGATCCGCACAAACTCATCGCGAATTCTTTCTTTGGCAATTTTTCCAAGGTTATCGGCAGTTTCATATATCGCGCTCGCCGTCTCGCTCTCGATTGCAAACTGGAGCTCAGCTGAAAGTCTGATTGCGCGCATCATGCGAAGTGCGTCTTCCGCAAAACGTATCCTTGGCTGTCCTACGGCTCTAATGAGCCGTTTTTTCATGTCTTCTTGCCCGTTATGGTTGTCGACAAGCGTTTCGGTTTTTAATCTGTACGCGATTGCGTTTACCGTGAAATCGCGTCGATCCAAATCTTCATCCAAGGAAACGCCGAACTCAACTGAATCAGGGCGTCTGGAATCGGAATATGTCCCCTCTTTTCGATACGGTGTCACTTCAATAACGGCTAGCCTCGGGTCCTCACTCTCAGTTTTTACGCCGACAGTGCCGAAAGTGTTTTCGTAAAACGATTCAGGGAAAATCTCCTGGATTTTCTCGGGAATCGCGTCAGTTGTTATATCCCAATCTTTGGGTGTCCTCCCTAAAATCAAATCTCTCACGCACCCCCCTACCAAATACGCCTCAAAGCCGGCTTTTTCAAGCTTTTCTGACACCGAGAGGACCTCGGGAGGGACAGTGAACTTCATTGAATGCATTGTACGTTCTTTGTGCGCCCGGAGGGATTCGAACCCCCAACGACAGTTCCGAAGACTGTTGTGATATCCATTTCACTACGGGCGCGAATGAGGAGCGATGCGAAAACTAGGTTTTCATATCGTCCGAATGAAGCGCCCGAAAGCTCCGCTTACAGGTGCAACAGATCGAATGCTAACATCTCTCGGTGTTTGGAGCGAACGGAGAAAGCGTGATATAAATACGCAATCGCGGCTATGGTTTAGTGGTAGAATGCGTCCTTGCCAAGGACGAGACGGGAGTTCGATTCTCCCTAGCCGCACTGAAGAGAGCATGAGCGATCGGAATCCCGTTTCAGCAGAAACGGGAAGAACGGAACGAGCAGAGTCGCGTGTGCCGAGCTCGGTTTAGCCGCACTAGGAGTGAGATGATCTCTAAAAGGAAGATGACTATATAAACCGCCCAAGGCGGTTTTTTAAATGCGTGTTCCACATGAAATGGTTATTCCCCCGTTTTCTATGGCTTGTTTCATAGGAAACGCGTTTCACGTGAAATCAGGTAAAACTGGGGACAAACCTGTGTGTATGTGTATAAAAGACATATAATAAAAGTCACAAGAAATATGGCTTTTTGCTACAAAAAGGGCTTAAAATATCGATAAAAATGAAATTGTCCTTGTAAATACGTTCCACGTGAAACTATATTTTTATGGCTAAACACAACGAAATTGGCGCAATCGGAGAGGTTGTTGCGGGGGAATTTCTTGAATCCAAAGGACACGCCATTCTCGATAGGAACTTCAGACGCCCGTACGGGGAGATAGATATCGTTTCCCGTGGAACCGACAGCGCGATTCATTTTGTAGAGGTAAAGACCGTTTCTCATGGAACGGCCTCAAACTCAGGATTAGGGGAGCATTTCAGGCCGGAAGAAAACGTACACCCGAAGAAAATAGAACGGATGATGCGGGTCATCCAGGCCTATCTTTTGAGTAAAAATATAGAGTCTGAGTGGCAATTTGATGTACTCGCGGTGTATCTTGATGAAAAGGCTAAAACCGCAAAAGTCCGATATTTGGAAAATGTAGTCTTGGGAAGCTAGGGTAATCGCAAACGGTGTGTTAGTTTTTGCTTTGGTGTTTCAATAATCGGGGCGTCGTATACCGGTAGTACGCTTGCTTTGGGAGCAAGATGATAGGGTTCGATTCCCTACGCCCCGACTGAAGAAGGAGAATGTCACGCTCGCGTGCGTTCTCTTCGCAGGGAGCGGGCGAAAACTCGCTTTACGCCCCGACCATTTTTAGCCACAAAATCGGTGTCTCATAGGGGAATCTGCATTTTTTTGTTACAATAGAGGTAATGAAGTCCTCAGATCCATTCGATAGCATCGCCC
>CXWL01132738.1_pt1 | contig 12048 bp, 10 predicted proteins | sample 590931 | NCBI WGS metagenome assembly CXWL01 (sample SAMEA3498368, study PRJEB10139) | groundwater metagenome | biome: water well; material: biofilm material | place: Germany | collected 2015-04-27
ACTGGTAACATTTGTTACAAACCAAAATCTATCATTCCTATATATTTGTTCAAAACAAGTGAATATGGGAATTTTAGATTTTTTTGGTTTTGGTGATAAATCTATTCAAATTGCTGAATTTATCATTAAAAAAGAAGCAATCATTATCGATGTGAGATCGTATGAAGAATTTGCTTCAGGTCATATCAAAAATTCAAAAAATATTCCTTTACAAATTATAGAATCAAAAATTACTGATATTATAAAGCTAAACAAACCAGTTATAGTTTGTTGCAAAAGCGGAATGCGAAGCGCTCAAGCTGCTTCCATTTTAAAACGCAATGGAATAGAATCTATGAATGGTGGCGGTTGGCAAAGTTTACAATTAAAGTTATAAAACCTCAAACAACACAACACAACTTGAGGAATTGAAGCCATCTCGATTAGTTATCGAGATGGTTTTCTTTTTTTTAAGCTTCCAACTTATTGAATAATGATTTTTTTAGTTGAAACTTGATTTCCATATTGAATCTGAACGATATAAACACCTTGATTTAAACTTACATTTTTAATGGTTTCATTCATCGTAAATTCTTTTACACTCTGTCCTAATAAATTGTAAATTGTTGCTTTACTTCCCACAAATGAATTTGAAATTTCAACTGTAAATTCTCCATTTGATGGATTTGGATATAATATAATAGCATCTTTATCAAGCACAACCGAATCAGCCGATAAAATATTCGAATTTAACATACTAAATGGTGAAAATGTAGAAATTCCGTTTACTGTATACACATAAGGTTCTGTTCCAGAAAGTGTTCCATCAAACCCTTCCCATAATGAACCATTATAATGTCCCATTTTAGCATTTAATCTATCAAAACCAGATAATTCTTGAGCGCTATTCCATTGTAAACTTACAGTCGCATTACTATTTCCAGCAACAGCTTCCGAAATATACCATGTTGCATTTACGCCATTTGCTGTCATAGCTGTTCCTTGATTTTCTCCAGCATAACTAGTTGCGATTCCTGGCTCTACACGAACAAAAAAAGTATCACCTTGTCCAGAATTGGCAATTGTAATTGGATTATAAGTAGTGTTTCCAATTGGAAGATTAATTATTCCTCGAGCAGCATCAACCTTTTCAACCGAAATTTTGCCAATTCCATTCGTAACTACATAAGAAGTAGGATTTCCTAAAAGAGATGAATTCGATTTCTTCAAGTTTAACATGTTTCCGTTTAAAGTCACTTTCGCCGAATTGGAAAGTGTGGCGTTTCCATAAATATCTAAATTTCCAACATTTAAAGTAATTGGCGATGCAATAGAAATGTTTTTAGCATAAGCGTTTGCCGATGTAGAAACATTGTAGCCGGACGGAATAGTCACATTATCTGTTGAAATTGGCAAAAGATTACTATTCCAATTGTTTTTATTGTTCCAATCGCTATTTACGCTCCCGTTGAATGTAAAATCTCCTGTATATTGATATAAATTATGAGTAGAACCATTAGCTCCGAAAAAGTAAAGTTTATTATTTAACTCGAAAAAGTTATACGGAGCAGAACTTGCAGATGAACCTGCAACATCTAAAGCTAATTGTGTGTTTTCATTTAATCCATCACTTCTCCAAACTTCTACATTAAATAACGCACCAATATCACGAGATTGAAACCATGCCGATCCTTTATAAGTTGTTAAATTTTGAGCATAACTTAAAGTAGAATGAACCAAAGAACTACCTTCTATTGTTCCATTCGTTTTATACAATTTTATAGTGCTAGAACTTGTTCCAGTATATTCTAAAAACCATAAGTTTTCCGCATCGGTTGTAGAATAAGCCGTATCACTAATTCCGTTGGTAACATTTGGCATCACTTCAATAGTTCCAGCAATAGTTCCGTCAGTTCTCCAAAGTGAAGTATTTGTACCGTTGCTAGCAATAAAATAGCAATAGGAACCTGCTACTTTCAAATGTAATCCCATAGCTTGCGCGGTTAGTGAATTTCCAGTTGGATTGATGTTTTTTAACATAAAAGTTCCTGCTGCAGTTCCATCACTTACATAAGGTTCGTAACCATCAACCGTATTATGAGCAAAGAAAATAACTTTATCTCCTAACTTCACCATATCTTGATTTACAATGAAAAACGGTTCGTCAACCGGAATTTGTACTGTTCCACCTGTTGTTCCGTCTGTTTTCCATAATTTACTTTCAAAACCTACACTTTGTGCCATAAATAATGTGGTACTTGGAATTTTACAAAATCCAGCAGTCTGACTACTTCCTGTTCCAACTTTTACATCTTTCAGCATCATTGTTCCTGCAGCTGTCCCATCTGTTTTCCAAAGTTCTTTTCCATTAGTTGCATCATATGCCGAAAAATAAAGCGTATTTCCATCCACAGAATAATTTTTCTTATGTGTAGCCACACTATAAAATGTTCCAACATTCGAAGTTCCTGGAGCAGTTTGAAATGCGTGAACTAAAGAGGTTCCAGCAACAGTTCCATCAGATTTCCAAATTTTATCTGTAGTTGAAAAAGGAGAAAAGGTAATGTCACTCGTAATAACATATACGAAATCTTGAGCTGGAATTATATTTGGAACATTCATACTTCCGCCTAAACTAGAAATTCCTACTGTTCCAGCTGTAGTTCCATCAGTAACACAAAGTGTATTACTACCTGTTCCAGTATAAAACACTTTTCCATTCCATTTGGCATAATTTAAATCGGGTCCAGTTGAATTCCCATTAGGTTTTAATGCAGTCGTAACATTTTTTACCACAATAGGGTTTTGTGCGTTCAAAAGTATTGAAAACAGCACAAGTACTAAGGTGTAATATTTTTTCATAATCTTTGATTTTAAGTTCATTACAAAGATTATGATAATAGTAAAGGGAATCAATTAGCCGTTCGGCTTATATTAAAGCAACTTGTTTTGTTTGGCTTTTTGGATGAGTTCAATTCTATTATGCGCTTGTAGTTTTTTGTAAATGTTTTCGATATGTTTTTTCACAGTTGAAAACGAAATAAATAAATTTTCGGCAATTGCTGCGTTCTTTAAACCCTTACTCAATTGCTCTAATACTTCAATTTCTCTTACCGAAAGTTCTACTAATTCTGTACTTTCAACATCTTCAAGTAATTGTGGATTTTTTAATAACTTTAATGTTTTCATAGCTATTGATGGCGACATTGCTGCTCCTCCATTTAAAGTTTCAACAATAGCTTCATAAATTTTTTCTCCTTTGGTTTCTTTCAGTAAATATCCATCGGCTCCAGCTTTAATCGCATTAAAAACATTGTCATCATTATCAAAAACGGTAATCATCACAATTTTAATTTGTGGAAATTTTGTTTTTATAATTTCAGTTGCTTTAATTCCGTTCATTTTGGGCATTTCAATATCCATCAGAATTAAATCTACAACATGATTTTCTTCTAAAATGGCAATTGCTTCTTCTCCGTTTTGAGCCGTTTCTTTTATTACTACATCCGAAAAAACGGAAAGTTTTTCTTCTAATGCTTTTTGTAAAAAGAAATTATCTTCAACAACTAATATTTTTATCATACTTATAATTGAANNTATAATTGAATAGTAATAGAATAAATTGTTCCATTTTCAGGATTTGAAATAACTTTCAAAGTTCCGTTAATTTCTTCAACTCTGTTTTGAATATTTGTTAATCCGAATGATTTTTTCTTTTTCGATTCGAAATCAAAGCTAGTTCCATTGTCTGAAATTTCCATTTCAACTTTGTTTTGATTTTGATTTACTTTTACAAAAACGTCTTTTGCATTGGCATGTTTAATTGCGTTATTGACAATTTCTTGAAGAATTCTGTAACTATTCATGGCTTGTTTAGAAGACAATTGCACATCGTTATCGATTTCAAAATTAAAATGAAATTGCGTTTTATCTACAGAATCACCAGCATCTTTAATGAAATTCAACATTCTAGATTTTAGTTCAGATAATGTTAATTGTTTCGAATTTAAAACCCAAATCGTATCACGCAACTCGGAAATAGATTTGTTAGCAAAATTAGACAACGTATCGATTTTCTTATCAATAGATTCTTCAAATTTAACTGAAGAACCTTTTAAATTATCTAAAATTGAAATGATAAAAGTTAGTTGCGAACCCACATTATCATGCAATTCTCTAGAAATATCTAACCGTTGTTCCTGAATTTTATAATTGGCTTGTTCTTCTAATAATTTATTTTCTAATTTTAGTTGTTCTTTTTGCAATTTCGACTTAACTCTAAAATTTCTAAAAAGAATAATCCCTAAAAACACTACACTAGAGATAAGCAACAACCAAATGTTTTTTTGCTTCACTTCTGCTTGTTGTTGCAGAATTTGTTTCTCTTTTTTCTCAGTTTGATACTTTATATCTAATTCTTTTACATCTTTATTATTTTGTACATTGATTAAAGAATCTTTCTGCTTTAAATATAATTTATGAAAATATAATGCTTGTTTATAATCTTTTTTAGCTTCGTTTAAATACGAAAACAATCGAAAACTTTCCGTCAATTCTCTATCGTTATTCGCTTCAATGGCATACTGTTTCGCTTTAACCATATTTCCTTCGGCTAAATCGAATTTTTTTAAACCGATGTAAATANNCGATGTAAATACTTGCAATATTATTATAACTAAAAATTAGTCCGTTTAAATCTTTCAATTGCGTTCTTATTTCAATTGATTTTTTCAGATAATTCACACCTTGAATCGTATCGCCTTTATCTTCAACATATACACTTCCAATGTTATTATAAACCAAACTTAAATTTTCCAAGTTGTTCATTTTTACAGAAAGTTTCTCTGCTTTTTTATAATTTTCCAATGCGTTATTGGCATCATATTGATTGTAATAACAGTTTCCAACATTGATATATGCACCAGCAATTTGCTGATCATCTTTTAAATTAAGAAAAACAGTCAAGGCTTTATTTGCGTATTCTAACGCTTCTTTTTGTTTGTTTTGATTGGAAAAAACAACTCCAATATTTTTATAAAGTAAACCCGATTGATAATGGAATTTATTTTTCTCTGTAATTTTTAAGGCTTCGAAATAATTTAACAATGCATTTTTGTTATCGCTTTGCCATAAAGACAAATTTCCTTTATTCATGATAGACAAAGCGGTTTGCTTCAAATTATTAGCTTTTTTATAATAGCTTATAGATAATTCAATACTTTTTAAAGCTAAATCTCTTTTCAAAAAATTATTATAATGCGTAAATTTCGTTCTATAATACAAACCAAATAACGAATCGACATTTTGATTTTTAACTCTAGCTTCTAAAGATTCAATTGCTTTTAAAGAAGTCGCTTCATTATCAAACTTTTTTTTGCTTAAAACATTTAATTCCTTAAACAATTTACTGTTTTCGTTTAAAAATTTATTGTCATTTTGTCCATATGACACAAAAACAAACAAAAGCATAATATAGGTTTGATAAATTTTTTTCATATTTAAATTTAAGTGTGAAATTTATTTTAAGTATTTTTTTATGACCAATTTGAGTAAATCGGAAACTTGATCCACAATTTGATTCACATCATTTGAATGTTCCAATGTTGTTGTCTTTTTATCTTCCATTAATTCATTTTTCAGCTTTAACTCTTCAATCTTTTGCTCAATTAACTTTGATTTTTTCAAGTAATTGTTTCTAACTTTAATCGACTCATACATCAAAAAGAATAACAAAAAAATCAGTACAGAAAAAAAAAGTAAACCAGTCATATTAAATAATTTAAACAAAAGTGAAAAAAATTAAAGGCATTGGCAATACGTAAAACGGCTTATTTAAATCNNGGGTAATCTTTTTTAATTTAAAAACTTATGTTTCACTTCTTTGTTGGAAGTAATCACTTCATTTGTCATTAATTTTCTAAAATAACAAACTCAACTCTACGGTTTAATTTTTTACCTTCTTCAGTTGTATTATTTGAAATAAATTTAGTTTCTCCATAACCTGTAGCTACAATTCTATTTGAAGAAACTCCTTTTGAAACTAAATATTTCAATACAGCATTGGCTCTGTTTTTGGACAATTCCATGTTTTCTAAATCAGATCCAACAGCATCAGTATGACCAGCGATTTCAATTTTGATGTTTTTATTACTTGTCAACAATCCTTTCAAAATATCTAATTCGGCAAAAGACTCTGAAAGTAAATCAAATTTTCCTGAATCAAAAAATATGTTATTTAAACGAATAACTGCACCTTTTTCAATTGGAGTTAAATATAAATCAACTTCCATTTCTTTGTATTCATTCAGATTCGTTAAATCTACATTTTGAGTAATAGCATAATAATTTTCTTTATCTGCCATAAAACTATAATTAAATCCAAATGGTAATACTATCATATAGCTACCTGTTGTTGGGTCAGAAATTGCTGTTCCCATCATTTTATTTGTTTTTAAATTATTGTATTCAATTTTTGCACTTAGAATTTGCTTTGTTTTTGCATCATACTCTTTTCCTTTTACCAAAATAACAGGATCTTGTTTCACCGAATTATCAATCTCCCAAATATCTTTTTCTCTTCCCACGTAGGCTTTATCCCCTTTTGCTGATAAAAAAATACTCAAATCATAACCCGTAGAATTAATTATCTTTCCTAAATTTTCAGGCTTTGACCAATTTTTCCATGTATCATCAAGTCGTTTAGTAACAAATAAATCAAAATAACCATAACCAGGATGACCTTCACTTGCGAAGTATAATGTTTTCCCATCAGAAGCAAGGAAAGGATTAACTTCTTCAGCAAAAGTATTTACTACATTACCTAGGTTTTCAGGTTTAGAAAACGAACCATCTTCTTTAACATAACTTACATAAATATCTTTAAATCCATAACCTTCAGGACGTTCTACCGTCATTAATAAATGCTTATTATCGTTAGAAAGAAAATATCCAACATATATACTTTTATTTATATAATTCTCAACAACTACATCTTTTGGTATTCCCCATCCTGACTGATTTTTTTGAGTTATGGAAACTCCAGCTCCATTAGAAGTAACACCATCTGGCAAATATTTATTACCTAAAAGCAAAGTATTATTATCAGGCGAAGAAGATATTACAAAATTAGATTCATTATTATTTAATGGTCTACCAATATTTTTAGCTTCTTGCCACTTACCATTTTTATCTCTTTCTGAATACCAAATATCATCTAAAGGTCCACCAATATTTAATGGATTATCTTTTCTGTCAAAATACAAAACATTACCATCAGCTGAAATTACAGGATTAGTTTCTTCGATAGCTTTACTTGAAACAGTTTCAGGTAATCTTTCCATTTTCAAATTTGGATTAAATTCCTTCACTACATTAATTGAAAATGGTCGTTCTGTAATTTTGAACTCGCTCACTTCTATTTTAACTCCAGCATCTAATATAAAACCAAACGAAGGACCGTAATAAGCATTTTCACCAGATTGAAATTCTAAAACACCATTTAAATAGACACTATAAGTATTAGCTCTCTTTTCAACTTTTATTTTATTCTTTGTCCCTTTTCCATTTACATTATTGGAAGCCTTCCATTTTTTTTCATAATGAAACTCTTTACCATAATAATGATAAACCTGAATTTGTTTATTTGCTGATAATTGTACTACTCTATAATCGGAATTATCACTATACATTCCCCAAACCAATCCATAAGTAGCAACATCTGTTGGAGTTTTACTTAGCATTATTGTGGCTTCTAAATCAAAATCAACATCAGTCGTATTTTGAGTAATTGAAATATAACGCCATTTTGAATCTGTTGCATGTGAATTTTCCAAGACTAACTTTCCATTCTCAACATTTGCGGTAAAACCCTCTCCATTAAATGTCCAGTTTCTTGTGTCTTTTTGGAATAAATCTTCTAAAAGAACCGTTTGAGCAACTCCTATTGTAGTAAAAAGAAGGAAAATAAAAAAAGTAATTGTTAATCTCATAATTTAAAATTTTGGGGTTAATTAATGTTATTTTTAATTCAAAAATTTCTGATTCACTTCTTTGTCGGTAGCAATCACTTCATCTTTATATTTCATGGTCCAACCTAAGTTTTTGGTCACAATAAACAAACTATTCAATTCCGATAACAATCTGTTTTTAGCATTCGTTTTTAAAGTCGAAGCTTGAACCTTCTTAGACAAATTTGCTCTAGCAATTTTATTGATCTTATTATAATCTTCACCCGTAAATTCATTAAATGTACTCGATTCGGTATTATAATATTTAAAATCAGGTGCGATTTTTATTTCTTCTTTCGGAATTTCAAGAACAGTAATGATTTTATTAATCGAATCAATATCGTATTTCATTTTACTCAAATCGAAACTTACCGTAACATCCGCATTAATAACCACAATGGCTTTTTTCTCGAAAGAAATAAAATCGCCTAAATATTTTTTAGAATCCTTGTACGTAATCACTTCTGCGAAATGTCCTTCAGTAACAACCAATTTTCCCACATTTTTAATTTGTTCCTGAATTAAAGCAGTATCGTATTCAATTACTGAAGTATCACCTTTTGAAGAAAAATACTTATATCCAAAAAACAACACTAAAGCTACCAAAACAAGTAGAATCCATTTTCTGAATTCTGTGATTATTCCGAAAAATGTAGTTTTTTGTATAGATGAGCTCATAAATTAAAATTGAAGTTGTGGATATTTTTTTACTAAAGTATTTATTTTTTGATTCAAATTAGCTAAAAATTTTAAATGACTTTCTGAATTCGGATTGAAAGGTCTGTGATGTAAGGCTTTCTGAATATCGCAANNGGTACTTTATGACAATTCGCTACAATTTCATGACTTTCAATATGTCTGTAAACCCAAGAAGTTCCTAGTGTGATTATAATATGAGTGGAATTATGAAGTTCCTGATTTGTCGAATCAATTAAATTATTTAAGTTTTCTAGAAATTTGATTTTATCTGGATTTGAAAGCTCCGAATGTACTTCATAACAATGCCACGCTTCATTATGAAAGAAAATATCTTTTTCAGTAAAATATTTTTTGTGAATACTCCTAACAATTAGTTTTTCTAAAGAAACTGGATTGAAAATAATCCCAAACGGATTTACATTATTCTGAAATTTAAAATACTCAAATTTCTCCGCCATATTTTCGGCAAAACAAGAACCTAATAACATAATTTTCGATTGATAATCCATTGGAAAATCATATTTTGTAATAGGTATTTGTGTTTGAAATTTCATCGTTATTAGTATTGATAACCAAAAGTACAAAAACAAGTTAAATAGTTGCTAAAATTTATGGCAAGACTTTTTATTCCGTATTTTTGTAAGATAAATTTTTTCAAATGAAGTTACTTTACTCGTATCTAAAAAAACATAAATTACTCCTATTCTTCGCCTTATTAATGGCAACTATCAATATCTGTTTCAGTTTATCCGATTCTATTATTACGGGTAAATTAATGCAAGATTGTGGTGTAGGAATTGCAAAATACAAAGGAAACGAAATCGGTTTTATTAAAGCTGTTGGTTTCTGGTTAGGACTTTCCCTTGCTGCCGCAATGATTTCGAGAATCACTAAAAATTTTCAAGATTATTTTACCAATATCGTCATTCAAAGAACGGGTGCAGAAATGTATACTGACGGAATTAAAAAATCGTTAGACTTACCTTATGTTGATTTTGAAGATCAAAGTAGTGGCCAAACGTTAAGTAAATTGCAAAAAGCCAGAACAGATTCTGAAAAACTAATTACGCTTTCTATTTCTTTAATTTTTCAAACCATTGTAGGGTTCATTTTTGTAATTGTTTACGTTTGTATATATGACTACAGAATAGCTTTCGTGTTTATAATTACAGCACCAATTATTGCGTATCTAAGTTCATTTTTAGGTAAAAAAATAAAAGCCATTTCGCGAACTATTGTGACGCAAACTATAGCATTAGCAGGTTCAACAACAGAAAGCTTACGAAACATCGAATTGGTAAAAAGTTTAGGATTAACAGATCAAGAAGAAGGTCGTTTAAATTCGAACACACTTAAAATTTTACAATTAGAAATTCAGAAAATTCGTTTTATTAGAAGTTTGAGTTTCATTCAAGGCACAACAGTTCATTTTATGCGAACTTGTGTAATTTTCGCTTTGTATTACTTTTTATTTAGCGATAAAATTGTTNNAGGTACAACGGTTCATTTTATGAGAACTTGTGTGATTTTTGCTTTGTATTATTTCTTATTTAGCGATAAAATTGTAGTGGGTGATTTACTTACCATGGTGTTTTTCACATTCTTTATTTTCAATCCACTACAAGAATTAAGTGGGTTTATTATTGCGAAAAACGAAACTAAAGTTTCTATGGAAAACTTTGAACAATTATTAAATGCTGAATCAGAACACAAACCAGAAAAACCAGAACATTTCGGAAAAATTAGTTCTTTAGTTTTCTCAAATGTGAGTTTTAAACACAAATCGGCGAAACAACCTGCTGTAGAAAACATAAATTTCAATATAAAACAAGGTGAAACCGTTGCCTTTGTTGGTCCGTCTGGAGCAGGAAAAACAACTTTGGTGAAATTATTAGTTGGTTTATATCCGCCAGCTGTTGGTCATGTTTTATATAACGGAATTGACTCAAAAGCCATTGATATTTTAGAATTGAGAAAACAATTAGGATTTGTAACGCAAGATGCCCAATTATTTTCAGGAACAATTAGAGAAAATTTATTGTTTGTAAAACCAGAAGCAACAGACGAAGAAGTATTAAACGCATTGCATAGAGCGAGTTGTGATAATTTATTAGCTCGAGCTGAAAAAGGTTTAGATTCAACAATTGGTGAAGGTGGAATTAAGATTTCTGGTGGTGAAAAACAACGTTTATCTATTGCAAGAGCGATTTTGAGAAACCCAAATTTATTAATTTTTGACGAAGCAACTTCTGCTTTAGATTCGATTACTGAAGAAGAAATTAATAGTACGATTCGAAATATTTCGGATGAAAACAGAATTACAGTTTTAATTGCACACCGATTATCAACTATCATGCATGCTGATAAAATATTCGTCTTGGAACAAGGAAAAATTATCGAACAAGGAAAACACGAAGATTTATTGTTAGAAAAAGGGTTGTATTATGCGATGTGGCGTCAACAAATTGGGGAAAGAAAGTAATTCATCTTATGAAAAAAGAATATTTGCATCCAAATGAAGGCTTTTCACAAGTCGTAATTACAGAAACTAAAGAAACCAAAACTTTATATATTTCAGGACAAATTGGCGAAGGAAATGATTTAGAAACGCAAACTATTGCCACATTCAAAAATTTACAAAACCTTTTAAAAGAATGTAATTCTAGTTTTCAAGATGTTGTAAAAATGAATACATATATNNATTGAAATTGATGCCACTGCGGTGATTGATAAAAAATCGAATTAAAACAAAACCCTCCAAACTTTAAATTCTGATGGGTTTTGTTTAATAAATTCTTTTTAATTGAATGGCTAAATTTTTGGCTAGCTTTTCAAAAGCACCAACTACTCTTTCATGCTCATTAACAACAACGACTACGTTTTTCTCAAATCCAATAACTTTGTCAAAATGAACCACTAGTAATTTTTTTGAAGTTGTAGTATCAATAAATTCAATTGTGGCAGATAATTTAGCAGGTTCTACTGCATAACCAGGGTAAATCCAAGTCAAATTCACTTTCATTAGATAAGGTGAATCGTCCACAATTTGGCATTCTCCTTTTTTGAAATAGGTATTAAAAAATCTTACAAACGCTGGATTATAATATTTTTCTCGATTTGAAAACCATTCTTTTTTGAAATTTTCTGCTTTTTCAGGATCCGCTTTTCTTTTCTCCATTTTCTCTTTTAGAAAAGCTTCTTCAGAATCGAAACCATGAACTTCAATGTTTTTATAGTTAAACTCCACCTTAAATGAGTGGATATCACTTAAATTTTCAAATTTTCCTTCTCGTATTTTATACCTTTGAGAATAACTAATTGTTGTAAAAAAAACAGCAACAACAAGTAATAGATTTATTTTTTT
>CXWL01118618.1_pt1 | contig 12045 bp, 9 predicted proteins | sample 590931 | NCBI WGS metagenome assembly CXWL01 (sample SAMEA3498368, study PRJEB10139) | groundwater metagenome | biome: water well; material: biofilm material | place: Germany | collected 2015-04-27
GTCTTCGTCTATGTCGAAAAAAAGAATTCAAATTCATTTGATGGGTTCTTAGGTTTCTCGAACGATGTAAACAGCAAATTAACCCTCAATGGATATTTAGATGTCAAGCTAGAAAATATTTTAGCTGTCGGCGAACAACTTTCAATATTTTGGAAAAGTGATGGTAACGACCAGAAAACTTTTAATGCCCAGATTGAGATCCCCTATTTATTAAAAACCCCAATAGGATTGAAGGCACAAATTCAATTATTTAGACAAGATACAACTTTTCAAAACACAAAAACCGCCATTGACTTGAGCTACTTCGCAACTTATAATACAAGGTTCTATTTAGGATATCAATCTACAGAATCAAGTGACATACAAAACTCAAACAATTCCTCAATTACAGATTTTAACAGTTCTTACATTACATCTAGTTTTGAATACACAAAATTAGATAGCGACAACATTACTTTTCCAATAAAATCAAAATTTTTCACATCCGTAGGAATTGGAAAAAGAGATAGCAACATAGTGTTTGAAAATTCAGAAAATAAGCAATTTTTCGCAAACATTCAAGCTATGCATAACATAAACCTGAATAAAAAGAATTCAATAAATTTAAACAGCCAAAATTACTATCTAAGAAGCAATAATTATATTATTAACGAATTGTTACGTTTTGGAGGATTCAAAAGCGTGAGAGGTTTTACTGAAAACAGCTTACAAGCCTATTTTACAACATCGATTCTTACAGAATACCGACATACTCTTTCCTCAAATCTTTACATTCATTCCATTCTTGATTATTGTCTTTATAAAGAAACAACTAGAATAGGAATAAGTAATAAAACACAGACCTTAATAGGAGCAGGCCTCGGAATAGGATTGCAAACAAAAAATGGACTACTAAAACTAGCGGCAGCAAATGGCACCGCTCAAAACCAACAATTCAAAATTTCTAACTCAATTATCCACATTAGCTTTAATGTTAAATTTTAAATTTAGTGAGAAAAAACTTTTTTTATATTAGGAATGTTAACAAATTATTAAGAAGTTTGCGAGACTAATTCAAAATATTAAAAAATGAAACTAAAGTTCAATGGAATCTTAGTACTACTAGTAGTACTTATGGCGCAATTAACATTTGCGCAAGAAAGATCTGTTTCAGGTGTTGTTTCTGATAATGCAGGATTGCCTTTACCAGGCGTGAGTGTATTAGTAAAAGGAACGCAAACTGGAACGCAAACTGATTTTGATGGAAAATTTTCTATCAGAGCAACTCCAAGTCAAGTCTTGGTATTTAGCTATATCGGGATGAAAACCCAAGAAATGTCAGCTAGTTCAGCTAATTTAAATGTAAGATTGAAAGATGATTCTATTGAATTAGAAGGAGTAGTTGTAGGAGCATTGGGAATTAAAAGAAACAAAAATGCTTTAACTTCATCTACACAAGTAGTAGCAAGTAAAGAACTTACTCAAGCTGCTAACCCTAACGTAGTTCAATCATTAGTCGGAAAAGTATCTGGACTTCAAATTAACAAAAGTAGTAATGGTGTTAATGGAACTAATAGAATTGTACTAAGAGGTTCACGTTCTATTACAGGAAATAACGAAGCGCTAGTTGTAATAGATAATTCTATCTCTACATCGGCTGCGTTACAACAATTACCACCAGAATTAATTGAAAATGTGAACGTTATAAAAGGTATGCAAGGTGCTGCACTTTATGGAGAGCAAGGAGTTAATGGTGTAATAATAGTAACAACTGTGAAAGGAAAAGAAAAAGGAAAAATCACTGTGAATGTAAATTCTGCAATTGATTTTGAAACAGTTTCATTCTTACCAGATACTCAACAAAAATATGGTCAGGGATGGGACGGAGTTCATTATCCTGAAGAAAATGGTTCTTGGGGTCTTCTTTATGATGGCGAGTTAAGACCTACTGGATTACCTCAAGCAGATGGACTTGAATTTGAACAACCATATTCTTTTATTCAAGATAATGTAAAAGCTTTTTATCAAACAGGAACTACGTATCAAAATGGATTCTCTATAAATGCGGGTAGTGAAGATTCATATGCACTTTTATCTGCTAATAAGGTTAAAACTGAATTTGTTGTTAACGGAGATGAGCTTGAGAGAAATAGTTTTTTATTTAAAGCTGGAAAAAAAATCGGGAAATTTAGCATTGATGGTAACGTAAATTATACATACCAAAAATCTACTGAAACCTCAAGTGATCTTCTTGATGACTTGATTCAGACTCCAGGAAATATTGATTTGAATTTATTCAAAAATTCAGGTAATGAAGGGAATTACACCATTTATTTCAAAAATCCTTACTGGACCATAGATAATAACCGTAATGATGCAACTAGGACTTTTATCAATACAATTGCTGCATTAAAATACGACATTAACAAAAACATTAACGTTACTTACACGGGTAATTTACAATTTACTAATAGAGCAGCGCAATCGCACATTAATGAATATAGAGAAACACCTGCCTTAGCTGGTGCTGGTGCAAATAGAAATCAGACTTCTGAATACTATTCAAGTCAGTCATCTTTAAGAACATATTATGGTGATTTATTAGTAAATTTTGACTATGATCTAACAGATGATTTGAGCTTAAAAGCGAACATTGGTAGTAACATGCAAGATCGCAACTATAGAATTACTTCACAAGGGGGACAAAATCTTGACATTCCTGGATGGTACCATATCAACAATGTTTTAAGCCCTGCTAATCCATCAACATTAGATAATAGGTCTCAAAAATCAAATCGCGCGTCTGTACTAGCAAACATTGATTTAGGATATAAAAACTATTTATTCTTAAATTTAACAGGAAGAAACGATTGGACTTCAGTATTATCAAAAGAAAATAATAATTTTTTCTACCCTAGTGCTGGTGTTTCTTTTGTACCAACATTAGCATTTGAAGGATTAAAAAGCGAAACTTTAAGTTACTTAAAACTATCTGCAAATATTGTAAAAGTTGGTAACTCATCGTCTATTCAACCATATGCAACTTCCGAAATTGGTGTATTTCCTACAGGATTCCCTTATGGTCAATTAGGTTCTTACATAATTAACCAAAGACCTACAGATAAAAATATTAAACCAGAATTTGTAACTACAAAAGAAGTTAATGTAAACATTGGCCTTTTCAATAATAGAATTACAATCGACGGATCAGCATATATATCTGACACAAAAGATTTAATTACAGCGGCTACAGCTTCATCTGCTTCTGGATTAGCAACATCACAATCAAACATTGGTGATATGACTACCAAAGGACTTGAAATTGATTTAGGGTTAATTCCAATCAAAACAAAAGATTTTAATTGGAACTTAAGAGCAAGCTATTCAACTAATAAGTCTGTTATAAATTCACTTGCTGCTGGAGCAAATGAAATCAACTTATTATCTGATGCAGCAACAGGAACTGGAATTTTTGCTCAAGTTGGAGAAGAATTTCCATTAATTAAAGGTACTACCTTTTTAAGAGATGATAATGGAAGTATAATTGTAAATCAATTTGGTCTACCAACAAGATCTTCTTCAAACTCTATTCTAGGTAAAGCAACACCGGATTATATTTTAGGACTATCTAACTCTTTTACATACAAAGGATTAACATTATCCGCAGTAATGGATTATAGAACTGGTCACCAGATAATTTCTGGAACTAAATATGATTTAACCTGGCCAGGACGTTTAGAAGAATCTGCTGCTTTCGATAGAGAAGTTGGTTTCATTCTACCAAACTCAGTTGTTGAAACAGCTCCAGGATCTGGAACTTATGTTCAAAATACATCTGTATATTCAGCGGCAGGTCACGGACCAAATGGTATCATTGATTATTACGGGACTTTAAGTAGAGCTGGAGAACACAATGTTATAGACGCAAGTGCTTTCAAAGTAAGAGAACTAGCTTTAAGTTATTCTCTACCAACACCGGTAATTGAAAAATTTGGATTAACATCACTTAGATTTGGTATTAATGCAAGAAATCCTTTCACTGTATTACCAAAAAGCAATAAAGGATATACAGATCCAGAAGCTTCTGATAGTACAGCAAACAACGGAAACGGTCAAGGATATTCTGGTACTGGACAATATCCAAATACTAGAACATTTGGAGGAAGCATGAATTTAACTTTTTAATTAAAAAATATGAAAAAAATATTTTTAATACTAGCAGTTGCAGCGGTATCACTAACATCTTGCAGTGACTACTTGGCTGATAACACTAATGTAAATAGTCCATTGGAATCATCACTGCCTCCAAGACTTATTTTACCGGGTGCTCAAGCACAAGCATTCAGAACACAAGCTATCAACATGAATAGATTAGGTAGCATTATGACAAATTCTTGGGGTGGTAATATTTATCAATTTACCAATCCTTTACAAGTTGAGTATTCATACAATTTTGACAACAATACATATGCAGCAGTATGGGATGGACTATACAGAAGTGTTAATAACTTTCAAAAAATAATTGATACTCCGTTGGAAAATCAAGATAATTTTATTGCTATCTCTAAAATTATGAAAGCGCACTACATGCAGTATATTGTTGATTTATACGGTGATTCTCCATATTTCGAAGCTTTTAAAGGACAAGAAAACCTTACGCCAGCTTACACGGATGATGCTGTAATTTATAAAGAATTAATTAAAGAACTTGAAGAAGCTCGTGCAATCATTCAGAATCCATCTGCTACAGCAGAAGGAGTTTCAACTGATGTTGTTTTCAGTGGAAATATGAGTAAGTGGTTGCAACTAGCAAACACTATTGAGTTAAGAATTCTTTTGAGACAAAGCAAACTTACGGATGCTGCTACAGTAACTTATTTGAACTCAAAATACGCAGACTTAAGAGCTTTGAATAATTTTGTAACTAGTGATGTTTTAATTAATCCTGGATATTCATCTGCAAATAATGATAAACAAAGTCCTTTCTTTAGTTCATTTGTAAGAGATGCAGCAGGATCTACTACAAATACTACAAATACCTTATTTACATCTTCAAAGCATTTTGCTGATGTATTAAATGGAGAAGCAGGTGGACCAACTGATGGAGTAATTGACCCAAGAAGATCTAGACTATGGACACTTGTAGGTGGAAAAGTAGTAGGTACTGACCAAGGTCAAAAACCAGTTCCTGGACAAAATAACACTACAAATCCAACTTCAAGATTTGGACTAGGTTTAACAAACTATGTAGGAGCTAACACGGCTGAGAGAACAGCAGCTGGATCTTCTAAATCAGGTGCTATAATGTTGCTTTCAGAAAGCAAATTCCTTCAAGCAGAAGCAGTGCAGAGAGGCTTTTTAATCGGAAATGCTCAAACTTTGTTTAATGAAGGAGTTCAAGCTTCATTTACTTATTTAGGCGCAACAATTGGTACTTATTTAACTGCCATTGATACTAAAGCTAATTTTGGCTGGACTGCAAGTACTAACAAAATTCAAGTTATATTGACACAAAAATGGATTGCTTTAAGCGGTATTCACGGTGTAGAAAATTATATTAACTATACACGTACTGGTTTCCCTGTAATTCCTGGATCTATAAATGGTTTCAACTTACAACCATCAAGACCAAAAAGACTTATATATCCTTTATCAGAGTATAATGCTAACTCAGGTAATGTGCCTATTTTGACAGCTGCTCAAATTACAACACAAGGTCCATTCTGGTATGTACCGTAAATAAAATAATTTATGTTTTAAAAGGCTGTCTTAAAAGACAGCCTTTTTTTATACGTCAATGAAACTAGAAAACATTTATTTTAAATAAAATTAATAAAAACGTTACTATTTATTAGGGTAGATTTTTTTTATATATTTGCAACATGGAAAAAGAACATCAAATTTTTGGGATTAGAGCAATAATTGAAGCCATACAAGCTGGCGCAACAGTAGATAAAGTTTATATTCAGAAGGAAGCTAGCAGCGAACTGATGAAAGACTTAATGAAAGTAATGAAGCGCGGAAATATTAACTTTTCCTATGTTCCAGTTGAAAAGTTAAATAGATTGACCCCTAACAATCATCAAGGTGCAGTAGCTACTATCTCTCCTATTTCCTTTTTTGACTTAGAATCTTTGATAGAATCGGTAATTGAAAATGGCAAAAAACCATTGTTTTTAATATTAGATCAAATATCTGATGCACGTAATTTTGGTGCTATCATCAGAACTGCGGAGTGTACAGGTGTAAACGGAATCATTGTACAAAAAGCAGGTTCAGCTCCTGTTAATGGCGACACTGTAAAAACTTCGGCTGGAGCAGTTTTCAACATTCCAATTTGTAAAGTAGAACACATCAAAGACGCTATTTTTCTTTTACAAGCAAGCGGAATTAAAACCGTAGCAGCTACCGAGAAAACAGACCAAAATATTTATGACATTTCTTTGAACGAACCCGTTGCTATCATTATGGGATCGGAAGATAGAGGTGTAAACCCATCAGTTCTTAAGATTGTTGATGAGAAAGCAAAACTCCCAATGTTTGGAACTATTGGTTCATTGAACGTATCAGTAGCTTGTGGTGCTTTTTTATATGAAGCGGTAAGACAACGATCTTAGATTATTAGACTTCTTAAATTTTTAGAATATTAAAAAATCTAAACACTATAATCAAAAATGAATCAAGACTCAGGTTTTGATTCATTTTTTTTATTTGCACAAAGCTCATAAACAATAGGATAACTAGAAGTATAATATGACAATAATTCCTGCTGCTCTTCCAGTTCTTCAATTTTTGGTATGTTTACAAAATTTCCATTAACATCAAAACGTTGCATAAATTTATCTTCTGAAGGATCAAAATCTGGACGCTCCCAATCATATTTTATAACTTTTTTATACTCTGGAGTTTTATGATATAAAGAAAAAAAGAATCCAGTAAGCAACCCTCCCAAATGTCCTTCCCATGAAATTGAGTTCTCCCCTACAACATCAGGTGTTGGAAATACATACCAAACTAAACCTCCGTAAAAAACAATTACTGCCAGTGACAAGGCTACTAACCGACTATACTTCGTTTGGATACCTTTAAAAAAAATAAAACTAAAAAGTATATATATTAACCCACTTGCTCCAATATGGTAATTTTCCCTTCCAATAATCCAAGTGATACAACCAGACACGATAATTCCGTAAACTATAATCTGAAACGATTGTTTTGCATAAAAATATTGCAAAGCAGCCAAAAGCATTATCAAAGGAAACGAATTATTGTACAAATGCTTCATATCTGCATGAATAAACGGACTAAAAATAACGCCTTGCAATCCTGAAAATGACCTAGGATAAATACCGTTTTGAACAAAGTCAAAATCAAATCGGATTTCAAGCCAAAAAACAAACCAAAGGAATACCACAAAAAAAAGAGGTAATCCAATAACTGAATTGGTAAATTTAAAATGCTTTTCCATTAAATTATTTAAAGTTTTAATTCTTTGGTTATAAACAAAAACTTATCCAAAAGCAATTTAATGCTATTTTGTCATATTTAAACTTCAACTATATTTTTAGTACGATTCCCTAGCCCAGATGGAAACGGCATCCCACGCTTTTTTTAGCGTGGATACAGTATACAGCTGGAAATAGCTCCAAAAAAATAAATTTGACAATAGCAAATGAGCTCAGATTAAAAAAAACAGTAATTTTACATAATGGAAGCACCACTTGCAGAACGTATACGGCCGCAAAAACTAGAAGATTATATTAGTCAGGCCCATTTGGTTGGACCTAATGGATCTTTGACACAACAAATTGCGAAAGGAATAATTCCTTCATTAATTTTTTGGGGACCACCAGGTACTGGAAAAACCACATTGGCACAAATTATCGCACAAGAATCAAAACGGCCATTCTATATCTTGAGTGCTATTAATTCAGGTGTTAAAGATATTCGAGACGTTATTGAAAAAGCAAAGCAAAGTGGCGGTTTATTTACCGCCAAAAATCCTATTTTATTCATTGACGAGATTCATCGTTTTAGCAAATCACAACAAGATTCGCTGTTGGCAGCAGTAGAAAAAGGATGGATTACACTGATAGGAGCCACCACAGAAAACCCAAGTTTTGAGGTTATTCCTGCATTACTTTCCCGTTGTCAAGTATATGTTTTAAATGCTTTTACAAAACAGGATTTAGAGTCTTTATTAGAACGGGCAATGAAAACAGACATTCTTTTGTCTACAAAAAATATTATTTTAAGTGAAACTGAGGCTTTATTAAGACTTTCCGGTGGAGATGGTCGCAAACTATTAAATATTTTTGAACTTGTGGTAAATGCGTCTAATGAAGATGAAATTTTTATCACAAATGATCTGGTTTTCTCCTTAGTACAACAAAATACTGTTTTGTATGACAAAACCGGCGAACAACATTATGACATTGTTTCTGCTTTTATAAAATCCATTCGTGGAAGTGATCCTAATGGTGCGGTTTATTGGCTGGCAAGAATGATTGAAGGCGGTGAAGACGTAAAATTCATAGCACGACGAATGCTAATTCTAAGCAGTGAAGATATAGGAAATGCGAATCCAACTGCTTTCATTATGGCTAATAATACTTTTCAAGCTGTAGCGACAATTGGTTATCCAGAAAGTCGTATTATACTAAGTCAATGCGCTGTTTATCTTGCGACATCTCCAAAAAGCAATGCTTCATATTTAGCAATCGGAACGGCACAACAACTAGTGAAAAAAACCGGAGATTTACCGGTTCCTATCCATTTACGTAATGCACCTACAAAATTAATGAAAGAATTGGGTTATGGTGAAGAATACAAATATGCCCATGATTACACCAATAATTTTGCTGAACAGGAATTTTTACCTGAAGCCTTAAGCAAAACACCTATATATGTTCCCGGAAACAATTCCAGAGAAAACAGTATCCGAGAATTTCTTAAAAACCGCTGGAAAGACAAATACGGATATTAATTTCATAAAAAAGCCCTGAATAATCAAGGCTTTTTTATGAAATTATGTAATAAAACATCATTTATAGAGCTTAAAACTTAACCGCTACTTTTTCAGAAATTAATTTATCGTTTTGATAGTATTCAAAATACCATTGATTGTCTTTTAAAATTAATGATCCCTGAACAGTGTCTTTTATAGCTATAAAAGAATTCGTCTGAGAAGTCTTGAATAACTTCATAACTACTTTTGGCGTACTATCTATCAACTGAAATCCAGTAGGAGTAGCTTGCGCATAAAGCAAATTAGCATCTTTACTTTCAACATTTACCTTCGCTTCGGCAACAATAGCTTTTTCCAATACTACAGGAGCTGATTGCGTTTGCACAACAATAGGTTCCGTTTTTGCAACGGCTCCACTATACTTGTATTGCAAATCATAAACGGATTTAAACGCTTCATTAAGCGCCTCATTATAGGCAACTTGATAGTCTTTTTCTTTACTTGTACCAACAATGGATTGAAATATAATTTTACCATAACAATCCTTGAGCGTTAAAAACAACTTGGATATCAAAAAGCCATTTTCTTTTAACACATCAATATAAAGTAAACTACATCGGTTACTAAAATCATTTGGAATAGCCTCATTATTATAAAATGCTTCAAAACCAGCTTTCTTTAAATTGAACTTAGTTAATGTATTCAAACGATATTGATTTTCAGTTTTGAGAAAATCATATTTTAATGGAACAATAACGGCCTTATAATCGTTTACGGATTGAGCGTAAGAATAGCTAACGAATAAGATTAGCAAAAAAAGGAATGATTTTTTCATTTTATAAATATTTTTTAAGTTCTAATAAGTGATTAATTTGTTTGATATGATCTTCGACATGCATTTTACTTTCATTGAAATAAATTGCGTCTAATCCAGCATCAAGAGCTCCTTGTACATCAGCGTCTAAACTGTCGCCAATCATGATACTATTTCCTTTTTTGGCTTTGGCCAAATCTAACGCGTAATCAAAAATAATAGGGTTAGGTTTTTTTACTCCAGCCATTTCTGAATTAGTAATAGTCTCAAAATAAGAACCGATTTTTGAATTATTTAATTTTTTAAATTGTACATCTGCAAAACCATTAGTTATAATATGCAAATTATATTTAGGTTTCAGATAATCCAACAGTTCCAATGTTCCATCAAAAAGATGATTGTTCTCTGGCAAAAACTTGATATAATCATTCGCAATTAAATCAATTTCTTCATCAGAAATCGAGTAATTTATGGCATCAAAGGAATATTTGAGTCTATTGTAACGCAATTCTTCATGAGTAATTTTATCATATTGGTATAATTTCCAACATTCTTGATTTATTGGAACATATTTCTCAATAAAATCTTTAGTTATTACTGATGGATGATTTCTATTGAAAATAGTGTCAAAAGTCAGTTCTGAATTTTTGTCAAAATCCCAAAGTGTATGATCTAAATCAAAAAAAACGTCCTTTATATGTGTTTGTTTCATTTTATATTTTTAAAATATTCCTTCATCCGCAAAGCTGAAATAACTGGCTTCAGTTACAATGAGATGATCCAATACTTTTATTTCTAAACTATCGCCTGCCAATTTCAATTTCCTTGTAATCTGTTTATCGGCATCGCTAGGAATCAAAGTTCCCGAAGGATGGTTGTGACACAATATCAAAGCAGTAGCTCCCATTTCGAGCGCTGTTTTAAAAACAATTCGCACATCAACTAATGTTCCGGTGATTCCGCCCTTACTCAACTGGGATTTAGCAATCACTTTATTCGAATTATTCATGTAAATAATCCAAAATTCCTCGTGTGGCAATTCCCCAATAATTGGCTGCATGATTTCGAAAATTATTTTACTCGAAGTTATTTTCTTCAACTCCACTGCATCTTCTCCTCTTCGGCGTCTTCCTAATTCTAAAGCGGCAATTATAGAAATTGCTTTCGCCTCTCCTATTCCTTTGAATTGCATTAGTTGAGACAACGATAATTTCCCCAATGCATTCAAATTATTATCAACACTAGCCAAAATCCGTTTGCTTAAATCCACAGCTGATTCACTCCTACTTCCTGAACCAATCAAAATGGCAATTAATTCCGCATCACTCAAAACACTTTTGCCTTTGAGCATTAGTTTTTCGCGTGGCTTATCGTCTTCCGACCAATTCGTTATAGGGAAAAAGGAATTTTCAGCCATTCATTTTGTTGTTTAAATTGGTTTTCGCATGCAAATACTATTTTCTAAACCTACATAAGGCTCGTAATTATCAACTATGTAATATCCTGTTTTCTGATATAAAGCAATCGCTTCTTTTTGTTTGTATAAAGTTTCCAAAACAGAAAAAGAATATCCTAAATTACCTGCCCAACCTTCTAATTCAAGTAAAATAGTTTGTGCCAAGCCCATTCCTCGAACTTCAGGTGAAACAAACATACGCTTTATTTCAATTGTATTTTTATCGTATTTTTTGAAACAACCACAACCAACGGCTTTGTCTTCTATATAAAGAATGACGACATTTGGATTTAATTCCAAAATATTATTCCCCCAATAATCAGATTTTAATTCCGGATAACGCTCCCATAAACTTTCATCTAATGCTTTGATCAAATTTTCAAAATCTGGGTTTTCACTGGTAGTTTTAACAATCCTTACTTTGTCTTTCATACCAATTTTACTTTACCAATNNATCTTTTGGATTTGTATAAATAATCAAATCTTTTCTATTAAAAGCATTTGCTATTTGGTCGTAGGTCACTTCTTCCAGCTGTTTGATTTTTACCGCATCAGGCGAATAAAAAACAACCGCTTTATCAGCATATTCTAATGCGCCTTCGTATTCTTTTAGGAATTCAGCATTCAAACTGCTGTACGTATGCAATTCTAAACACGCTACTAAAGTTCGATTAGGATATTGTTCTTTCACCGCTTTCGTAGTTGCAGCCACTTTACTTGGTGAATGTGCAAAATCTTTAAAGGCAACTTTTGTTTTGCTTTCTGCAATTTTTTCCAATCGTTTTGAAGCACCTTTAAAACTGGCAATAGCTTCATAAAAATCAGCTT
>CXWL01003625.1_pt1 | contig 12043 bp, 4 predicted proteins | sample 590931 | NCBI WGS metagenome assembly CXWL01 (sample SAMEA3498368, study PRJEB10139) | groundwater metagenome | biome: water well; material: biofilm material | place: Germany | collected 2015-04-27
CCTGCATTATGATTCACGTAGCAATTTTAGTGGCGCAAGAAGCCGATCATTGCTGACGGGAAGAACAACACTAGAACCATCTACCTCCGCCGACAGAGATATTTTCTCATCCGCATTGGGATTAAGCTGGAACATTCTTGACTTCGGGGTATCGTATTATCGCGCTCAACAAGCAGCCGATAACGTCCTGATCCAAGAAGAACAAAAACGCAATGTGATCAATCGAATTGTGCAAGAAGTACGATCAGCGTACTGGCGTGCTGTCAGTTATGAGCGGCTCATTTCACGAATGCACAGCCTAAAAGCAAAAGTACGCGAGTCGCTTGATCAGGTGAATCAAATGAGAGATGAGCGGCTTAATAATCCCAAAATCAATTTTACTTTCAAACGTGATTTATACAGCATAGAACGAGAACTCAATCTATTGCAGCGTAATTTACTGCTAGCCAAATCACAATTGGCTGAATTAATGAATATTAAACCAGGCACAGAATTTACGTTAGTCATACCAGACCGGGATCTATTTACCAAAAAGATTGATTTGGCAATCGAGGACATGGAACAAATTGCGCTGGAAAGCCGTCCCGAATTACGTGAATTGTTTTATAAAAAGCGTGCCAATGCAAAAGAAGTCCGCGCAGCCATACTACAGATGTTGCCAGGCATTGAACTAGGAAGTCGATATAACTATAACTCTAATGGTTTTCTATTTAATGGAGACTGGTTAAGCCTTGGTGCACAACTATCATGGAATCTGATTAGCATCATTTCGGCGCCAGCGAAATTCGCTGAACTGGAAACTAAAGAAAAACTACTAGACATCGAACGTTTATCCATGAGTATGGCCGTACTCGCCCAAGTACACGTCAGTTTAGCCCAATTCAGTCATTTTAATGAAGAATATCGATCTGCCTATGACTATTATCAGGTTCAGAAACGCATCATCGAACAAACCCGAATCGAAGCAACCGTAGGAAAAGTAAGCGGTCATGCTTTAATTCGCGAAGAACTCAATACGCTTTTAGCCGAGGTTCGTTGTGATTCTATTTATTCCGAACTGGAAAACTCTTACGCAGGCATCTATGTTTCGTTAGGACTCGACCCCATTCCAGGCGACCTAAATAATAAAAACCTGTCAGAACTGGCTGCTGAATTAGCTGAACACTGGCACAAACGATAAATCATCACTTAAATAAGTGAATCCATCAAAAAATGGATTAACAGCGTGACGGAAAAAAAATCCAAACAGATTCATCCACCATCTCAAGCCAAGTCCAATCACGGACTTGGTGCTCTGTGGCAATTAGAACCGCGCATGATGTTCGATGGTGCAGCCGTGAGCACTTCGATAGAGATAGTAGAACAAACATTATTTGACTCAATGAATCAACGAACAAGTCAAAACAATTCTGCTGATCATTCAACACGATCAAATTTAACTTCAATCGACACCAGGATTCTTGATGCTGAAACAGATTACCAGAACCCCCCAATAATCCAATTAGAAAACGAACTGGAAAAATGGTTAACGAGTTATGAGCCTCCAACCGAGCCCGTTAATGAGGTTGTTTTCGTTGATACCCATGTAGAAAATTATGAAACGATTCTAGCCGGAATCAACCCGAACATACAGATAGTCTTGCTTGACAATCAGAAAGATGGCGTCAAACAAATGGCTGATTATCTGGCGCAACATCAATCAGTAGAAGCGATTCATATCATTTCTCACGGCAGTTCCGGGTCTCTGCAGTTAGGAACAGGATCACTAACACTCAACTCCATGACACAACAGTACAGCGTAGAAATGGCTGTGATCAAACAAGCGTTATCCGAACAAGCAGACATTCTGATCTTTGGTTGCGATTTTGCCAAAGGACAAGCTGGGCAGGAAGCAGCAATACTCCTGGGGCAATTAACAGGTGCGGAAGTGGCCGCATCCAACGATGTAACCGGACATACCAGCCTTGGCGGTGACTGGGATCTAGAAATTATGATCGGCACGATCGAAACGCAGATCGCGGTGAGTGAGGATACGCAGGCGAATTGGAAAGGCTTGTTGGCCGAAACCTGGATGAATGCAAGTACCGGGGCCGTGATTGGAGGGCCAGCTGGAAACGACTGGTACGTCGGCGATTCGGCCAACAATACCCCGACTGCGGCCGGTAGCGGCAACGATATCATGTATGGGGCCGGGGGCGACGATAATCTACAGGGCGGGAGCGGAGATGACATCCTGGTTGGAGGAGCGGGGAACGATACCCTGTCCGGGAACAGTAACGACGATGTCATCCTGGGCGGGACCGGAAACGACTATCTCGATGGGGGCAGTGCAGTTGGGAAGAACACGATCATCGGCGGCGGCGGGAACGATCAGATGGTGGGCGGGGACTGGCGTGGATGTCTTTCGCTTTACGGGAGCTGGATCAGGTGACGCCTACACCGTCGACGGCAGTAGCGGGACCGACATTATCGATCTGAGTGAGTTCTCCACCGCCACCATCACCAACAGCGGCGGCGTCATCACCGTCGATCGCGGCGGCGGCAACGTCTTCACCATCAACCACTCGAACGTCGAAACCATTATCACGGCGGCCTCGGTCGGCAACCACGGCCCATTAGCCGACGCTGGGGTCGACCAAACTGTGGCCACGAGTTCGACAGTGACATTGACTGGTGCAGGCAGTTCCGACCAAGACGGTAATACCCTGACCTATCAATGGACGCAGATCGAAGGCCCGAAAGTCACGCTCAGCAGTTCGACGGCCGCCTCCCCGACCTTTACCGCCCCAGGTTCCGCCACCACGTTGCAATTCATCGTCGTGGTATCGGATGGCACGACGAGCCATGCCGATACGGTTGTCATCAATGTTGGAACGGCAAACAGTGCGCCGACCATTACCAGCTTGAGCAGCGACAGCCTGAGCTATAGCGAAGGTGACGGGGCTGTTGTGATCGAGCAGGGGGCCAATGCGCTGGTGGCCGATGCCGATAGCACGAATTTCGATACTGGGACCTTGGCCATCTCTATTCCGGCGGGTGGGGACAGTGCAGAGGATGTGTTGAGCATTCGGAGCCAAGGCACCGGCGCGGGGCAGATCAGCGTGGCCGGTGGTGCCGTGGCCTATGGTGGGGTGACGATCGGGACCTATAGCGGCGGGGCCAACGGAACCCCGCTCGTCATCACCTTGAACAGCAATGCGACGCCGACGGCCGTGACGGCGCTGGTGAAGAACATCCCCTATGAGAACACGGATACAACGACCCCGACGACAGGCGCCCGCACAGTGCGCTATGTACTCACCGACGGGGATGGGGGCACGAGTGCGAACTACGACACCACCGTCACGGTGAGTGAGGTCAATGATGTTCCGACAGCTGATGCAGCGGGGCCATACGCCATTTCGGAGGGTCAAAATCTGACGCTGAACGCCGGAAGTTCGAGCGATCCAGAAGGCAATGCGCTGACGTATGCTTGGGATCTCGACAACGACGGCAACTATGGAGAAGTGGATGAGCCGACGACGGTGAATCCCACCGTCACCTGGGCCACGCTACAAAGTTTTGGCATTGCCGACAATGGCAGCTACACGATTGGTCTGCGCGTGAGCGACGGAACGACCCCGGTGACCACCACTGCCACCGTCAATGTGAGCAATACGGCCCCCACGCTCAACGTTACAGGCAGTGCAACCGCCAACAGTGGCGGTGTTTACACGTTGAATCTGTCTGACATTGATCCTGGTAACGACACGATCAGCAGCTGGATTGTGAATTGGGGCGATGGCTCGATCGGCACCTATGTCGGCGACCCATCCAGTGTTACTCATACCTATTCCAACGATCTGACTGGATTTACCTTCAGTATTACCGCCAGCGCGATTGACGAGGATGGCCAGTACTACGAAGCCGATATGTGGTTGCCAGCCTACGTCGGCAGCGAACTGGACGTTGTCGATGGATACGTTGGCAATGTCGTTGATTTCTTTGCTATGAGCGATGGACTCATCGGACACGCGAATGTCGTTCAGAAACCAGATGGAAACTTTTTGATCAGCGGACACGGGTCCAGCAACGTACTGGAGTACCAGCCAGATGGAACTTTCGTCGGTACGTTTGTAACTGCGGGTAGCGGGGGACTTAACGGTGCCGCAGGCATGGACTTTGGTGCTGATGGTAAATTGTATATAACCAGTTCCAATAGCGGTAAGGTATTGCGGTTTGATGGCACAACCGGTGCCTTCATTGGCGAATTCGTTTCGTCAGGATTGAACTTCCCATTGGGGTTAACCTTTGGTCCCGACGGTGATCTGTATGTCGCGAGCCAGGGATCGGATGGCGTTCTGAAATTTGACGGTGTCACGGGAATTCTGGATGCGACATTCAATGCCCCGCCAACCAGCAGCACCGAGGATATTACATTTGGTCCTGACGGCAATCTATACGTTTCGTCCTTATCGAACGGAGTGTTTCGACTGAATGGAACGACCGGAGCGTTAATTGATAACTTTGTCGCAATTAACGCTGGGGGATTGAGCAGCGCTGCGGGCGTTGAGTTTGGTCCAGACGGTAATTTGTACGTGAGCGATCAGAATGCCAATGTCGTTCGTCGATATGATGGAACCACGGGTGCATACATCGACGACTATATTGCACCTGGTAGCGTTCCCGGCCCCGCCTACATGGTGTTTACGGCCGACCATCAAGTGACGGTAGTGGCCTCTGTCGCGCCAACTATCACAAATCTCGCCGGCGATAGTTTGGCTTATACCGAGGGCGACGGAGCAGTCGTCATCGAGCAGGGGACGAACGCCCTCGTGGCCGATACGGATAGCACTAACTTTGCTACCGGTACTCTGACCGTGAGTTTTACAGCGGGGAGTGACAGCGCCGAAGATGTTCTTAGTATCCGGAACCAAGGGACGGGGGCGGGCCAGATCGGCGTGAGCGGCAGCAATGTGACCTATGGCGGTGTGACGATTGGGACGTTCACCGGCGGCAGCAGCGGCAGCAATCTGGTCGTGACGTTGAACGCCAGCGCTACCCCCACAGCCGTGACGGCATTGGTCAAGAACATCACCTATGAGAATACGGATACGAATGCCCCCACGACGGGGGCTCGTACGGTCCGCTATGTGTTGACCGACGGCGATGGCGGCACCAGTGCCAACTACGACACGACGGTCACCGTCAGCGGGGTCAATGATGCACCGACAGATCTGTCGAGCGGTATCGAACTCAATACGGATGGTGGAAATGATGCCTATTTGATTTCGGATACGGGGTTGTCACAGTCGTTGACGGCCACCACAGTGGAGATTCGCTTCGCCGCAAATGATTTGCCTTTTGAAACGGTGCTCATGTCCTTCAACAACCTCGCCGGTGATGAGCTCAGCATCCAAGCTTGATGACCCATCCAATAACCTTGAAATCGATTTTGGAGCCGGCACCGTGGCCTATGCAAGTGCGATCAATTATCGGGGAGCCTTGGTGGACGGTACCGTTCACACGCTGTCGGTGACCTGGGATAGCACCGCTGGAAATTGGTCCGTCTACATCGACGGGAGCCTCATCGAATCGGGTACAGGGCTGAGTGCAGGCTCTTTGCTTGATACGACCAACGGGCAGTTCGTCTTTGGGCAAGAGCAGGATGCCCAAAACAGTGGGTATGATTCAACTCAGTACTTTTCCGGTACCATCTATGACGTCCGCATCTGGAACGATGTTCGCGCTGCCGGTGAGATTGCTCAGTATCATCAGCAGCAGCTCGATCTGACACCGGTAGAAGCCGCCGCCGTTGGTCTGGTTGCCAACTGGCANNAGTGCCAACGGCAGCCACGTTGGCTTTGTGACGACAGAAGATTCAGATGCCGGTGAGACGTTCAGCTATAGCCTCATCGACTCCGCCGGCGGGCGATTTGCCGTCAATTCCGCGACGGGTGAGGTCACCGTAGCCAATGGCACGCTGCTCGATTACGATACGGCGACCAGCCACAATATTACCGTGCGGGTGACGGACAGCGGGGGTCTGACGTATGACGAGACCCTGACCATTAATCTGACCAATGTGAATGAAGCGCCGACAGGGGCCGATGCCACGATCACGATCAATGAAGATACGGCCCATACCCTGACCCCTGCGAACTTCGGCTTCAGCGACGTCGATGCCGGCGATAGCTTCAGCGCCGTGCGGATCGACATGCTGCCGGGGGCCGGAACCCTGACCCTCTCGGGTGTGGCCGTGACAGCGGGGCAAGTCATCACCGTGGCGGACCTGACTGCGGGCAACCTCGTCTTCACCCCGGCGGCGAACGTGGCCGGCACCGGCTACGCGAGCCTCACCTTCTCCGTGCGGGACAGCAACGGCACCTACGATACAGTAACCAACACGCTCACCGTGGATGTGACGAGCCAGAACGATGCGCCGACATTCAGTGTGGGCGACGGTCAGGCCCTAACCAGCTTCGGGTCGGGATGGGAGTTTGGGAAAGAAACGGTCATCCAACCCGACGGCAAGATCTTGGTCGGCGGGTACAGCGACAGCGGTGGCAACGACGACTTCAGTCTGGCCCGGTATAACGCCGACGGCACACTGGATACCAGTTTCGGCGGCGGGGATGGGGTGGCGTTCGCTGGGATCGTCGGTCGGGCGGAGGCTATGGTCCTGCAAGCCGACGGCAAGGTCGTGCTTGCGGGCTATACCACCACTGGTGGCTACCAAGTCTGTCTCGTGCGGTTTAATGCCGATGGATCGCTGGACACGAGTTTTGGCGGCGGCGATGGCGTCGCGTCTTCGGGGGTGTATGGCAGCGCGAAAGATGTGGCGCTTCAGTCTGACGGCACCTTCCTGGTGGCGGCCGATCTGTCGAACAGCAACTTCAACCTAATGCAATTCAATAGCAACGGGTCGCTCGATACCAGTTTCGGTGGCGGCTCCGGGTACGTCAGCACCGATCTCGCAGGGGGCAACGATCGGGCGGATAGCCTCACCATCCAAGCCGACGGCAAGGTGGTGCTGGCGGGGTTTGGATTCAACGGAACCAGTTTTGATTTTGGATTGGTCCGGTACAACACCGACGGGTCATTGGATTCGAGTTTCAACGGCACAGGGAAAGTGCTGACCGATTTTGGCACCAACAGCAGCGATATGGGCAACGAAGTGCGGATGCAGGCCGATGGGAAAATCGTCGTGGCCGGGTGGAGCAACAGCGGTGGTACCAACGATTTTGCGATCGCCCGCTACAACACCAACGGGACGCTGGACACCAGTTTCGGGACTGGCGGCAAAGTGACGATCAATGTAGGAAGCAGCGACCTCGCGGAAGGGCTCACGATCCAGTCTGACGGCAAGATTCTTGTGACGGGTACGGCGGGGATCAACGGGAATGATGTCGGCTTGGTGCGGCTCAATACGGACGGCACGCTGGACACGACATTCGGCGGCGGAGACGGTATCGTTACGTCGAATTACAGTGGCTCCAGCGATGATCGGGGCTACAGCGTGGCGGTGCAAAGCGATGGACAGATTGTGGTGTCCGGTACCACTCAGGTCGGCGAGTACAACGTCGCACTGAATCGCTACAGCAGTACCGGGTCGCTCGATACCACGTTGGATCCGGTGAGCACCCTCAACGGCACGCCGACCTACACCGAGGGGGGGGCGGCAGTGGTGCTCGACGCCGACGTGCAGATCTTCGATGCGGAGCTCTCGGCCCTGAACAACTTTAGCGGGGCCACGCTGACCCTGGCGCGGAACGGTGGGGCGAATGCTGAGGATGTGTTCAGTGCCACTGGGACATTGAGTCCTCTCATCGACGAAGGATCCTTGGTTCTCAATGGCATAACCATTGGTGGCGTGCTGCAGAATGCAGGTGGCACCCTCATTCTTGTGTTCAATGGGAACGCGACGGGCGCCCTCGTCAATTCGGCCATGCAGCAGATTGCCTACAGTAATTCGAGTGATGCCCCGCCGGCCAGTGCTCAGATCAATTGGACCTTCAACGACGGCAATAGCGGCAGTCAGGGCACGGGGGGCGCGCTTTCAACCACCGGCAGCACGACTGTGACGATTACGGCGGTGAACGACGCCCCGACCATCACGAACCTGAGCGGCGACAGCCTTGCCTATAGCGAAGGCGCCGGCGCGGTGGTCATCGAGCAAAGTGGCAACGCGCTCGTGGCCGACGTCGATAGCGCCAACCTCGATACGGGGACGCTCACTATCTCCATTCCAGTGGGCGGAGACAGCGCGGAAGATGTGCTGAGCATTTGGAATCAAGGTACTGGTTTGGGTCAGATCGGGATCAGTGGCAGTACGGTGACCTATGAGGGCGTGACCATCGGGACATTCACTGGCGGCAGCGGCGGCACGAACCTCGTCATCACGCTCAACGCCAACGCCACGCCTACGGCGGTGACGGCACTGGTGCAGCACATCACCTACGAGAACACCGACACCAATGCGCCCACGACCGGCGCCCGCACGGTGCGTTATGTGCTCACTGATGGCGACGGCGGCACCAGTGCGAACTACGATACAACCGTGACGGTCACGGGCACTAACGATGCGCCGGTAAATACGGTGCCGGGAGCTCAGACCGTCAATGAGGACACGCCCCTGTCGCTGAGCGGGATCTCCGTCAATGACGTCGACGGCAACCTGAGCAGCGTGCAGCTTGGCGTGGGCAACGGGACGCTCACGGTCACGCTAGCCGGTGGCGCGACAATCAGCAGCGGCAGCAACGGGACGAACACCCTGACCCTGAGCGGCAGTCAAGCGGATATCAATGCAACTCTTGCGAGTCTCACCTATCAAGGGACTACGGACTTCGCCGGGGCCGACACGCTCACCGTCACCAGTACCGACAGCAATAGCGGAACGGATGTAGATACCGTGGCAATCACCGTGACCGGTGTGAATGATGCCCCGATTCGCACCGCCGGCACGGTCAGCAACCTCACCGTGTCGGAAGACGCGAGTTTCGTCTCTCTTGGCTTGGGCAGTGTGACCTACAGTCCGGGTGGCGGGGCCGATGAAAGCGGGCAGACTTTGACGTACGACGTCACAGCAATCCCCTCAGCCAGCATCGGCGATGTCTTCTTGGCGGATGGGACCACGCGAGTAACCGTTGGGTCCTATACCTTGGCGGATATCCAAGGGATGCAATTCAAGCCGGCGGCCAACGCCAGCGGAGTCACGGCGTTTCAGTTTAACGTCTCTGACTCGGGCGGGACGGCCAATGGTGGAGCCAATTCAATCAGCCAATTTATCCTGATCACCGTCAGCGGGGTCAATGACGCGCCGACGATCACGAACCTGAGCGGGGACAACCTGGCCTATAGCGAAGGCGATGGGGCCATAGTGATCGAGCAAGGAGCCAACGCGCTCGTGGCCGACGTGGATTCGACGAACTTGGATACCGGCACGTTGACCGTTTCTATTCCGTCTGGCGGCGACAGCGCGGAAGATGTGCTGAGTATTCGGAACCAAGGGACCGGAGCCGGGCAGATCGGCGTGAGTGGATCGAACATCACCTACGAAGGCGTGACCATCGGCACCTTCACGGGCGGCAGCAGCGGCAGCAATCTCGTCATCACGTTGAACGCCAGTGCGACGCCCACGGCGGTGACGACCTTGGTCAAGAACATCACGTATGAAAATACCGATACGAATGCGCCGACGACGGGGGCGCGCACGGTGCGCTACGTGCTCACCGACGGCGACGGCGGGACTAGCGCCAATTACGATACGACGGTGACGGTCAGTGGCGCCAACGATGCGCCGGTGGTCACGCCAGTGGCACCGGATGTCACCTTTATCGAAGGCGGGCTTGCGCAGCTCATCGATGCCGCCGGGACCATTGTCGATGTGGATTCGGCGAACTTCGATGGAGGGGTGCTGACCGTCTCGATCTCCGCCAACGGCACCACCGATGACCGATTGATAGTGGGGAACTGGGGCACAGGTCCAGGTCAGGTTGGGGTCTCCGGCAGCAACGTGACCTATGAGGGCACCGTGATCGGGACCGTGAGCGGCGGGACCAGCGGATCCGATCCCCTCCTCGTTACGTTCAATTCAAATGCAACGGCGGCCGCTGCGCAAGAAGTCTACCGCAGCATCCAGTTCAATAATGTGAGTGACAATCCGTCCACCGCGACGCGCACGCTGACGATCGGGCTCACCGATGGGGACGGGGGAACTGCTACGCCACAAAATAAGTTGGTCTATGTCCAGGGCACCAACGACGCGCCGGTCCTGACCTTCGGAGAGGGAGACAAGAACTTCACCGAAGGGGCGCTAGCGGTGATGATTGATACCGTACCGACCATCAGCGACCTCGACTCCACCAACTTCGATACCGGGACGCTCACCATCACGATCAGCGCCAACCCGAGTGTGGATGATCGGGTCGAGCTGCTCAACACCGGGATGGGCGCGGGCCAGATCGGGGTGAGCGGGACCAATGTCTACTATGGCGGGACGTTGATCGGAACACAGGGCGGCGGGATCGGCGCGGCCCCCTTTGTCGTGACCTTCAATGCCAATGCCGATGCAACGATCGTTGGCGAAGTCATGGCCAATATCCGGTTTTGGGTGGCCGGCGATTCGCCGTCCGCCGCCACCCGCACGATCGAGGCGGTGTTGACGGATGGCGACGGGGGCACATCGCTCACCGCATCGAAACAAATTACCGTGACGGCGGTGAACGATCCCACGAGTATCACCGGCGGCACCAGCGGAAGCGGCAACGAAGACACCACCGTGACCGGGATCCTCACCGCCACCGACAGCGACGGGTTGAGCGATGGCACGGTATTTAGCGTGAGTACGAATGCGACGAACGGGACCGCGAGCATCGATCCGGCGACCGGGCTGTGGAGCTACACACCGAATTCCGACTACAACGGCAGCGACAGCTTCACCGTGACCATCACCGATGATGCGGGCAACAGCAGCACGCAAGTCATCAGCGTCACCGTGACGCCGGTGGCGGATATTGCGAACGACAGTTTGACGACGAACGAAGACACGGCAATCAGTGCCAACGTGCTGACGGGGACCAACGGCGCCACGGCGGATAGCTTTGAGGGGACGCCGGTGCTGACGAGCGTGACGCAAGGCGAACGGGAGCGTCACGTTCTTAGCGAACGGGACCGTGACCTATACGCCGACCGCGAACTTTAATGGCACCGACAGCTTTACCTACACCATCACCAGCGGCGGAGTGACCGAGACCGCGACCGTCAATGTGACCGTCACAGCCGTGAACGATCCCACGAGTATCACCGGCGGCACGGGCGGGAGCGGCAACGAAGACACGACCGTGACGGGGACCCTCACCGCCACCGACAGCGACGGGTTGAGCGATGGCACGGTATTTAGCGTGAGCACGAATGCGACGAACGGGACCGCGAGCATCGATCCGGCGACCGGGCTGTGGAGCTACACACCGAATTCCGACTACAACGGCAGCGACAGCTTCACCGTGACCATCACCGACGACGCGGGTAACAGCAGCACACAAGTCATCAGCGTCACCGTGACGCCGGTCAACGATGCGCCAATAGATCTGGCCCTCTCCGCCAACACGGTGGCTGAGAACGCCGCCAATGGTACCTCGGTAGGTACGGTCTCTGGCACCGACCCCGATAGTGGCGATACCCAAAGCTATAGCTTGACCGACACCGCCGGCGGACGTTTTGCCATCGACAGCAGTACCGGCGAGATCACCGTCGCCAACGGGGCATTGCTGAACTACGAAGCCGCCGCCAGTCATAGCGTGACCGTCAGAGTCACCGATTCCGGCGGGCTCACGTATGATGAAACCTTCACGATCAATCTGACCGATGGCAATGAAGCGCCAATCAATCAAGTGCCCGGTTCCCAGATTGTTAATAGGAATACACCATTGACTCTTGGAGGAATATTTGTTTCTGATGCAAATGATGATTTAAGTACAGTGCAATTAGCAGTTGAGCATGGTACGCTAAAAGTCACATTATCAGGTACTGCTAGTATTAGTGCAGGAAGTAACAGTACAAACTC
>CXWL01095966.1_pt1 | contig 12040 bp, 13 predicted proteins | sample 590931 | NCBI WGS metagenome assembly CXWL01 (sample SAMEA3498368, study PRJEB10139) | groundwater metagenome | biome: water well; material: biofilm material | place: Germany | collected 2015-04-27
CCCTTTTTGAACCACGCGATAGCCAACTGACGATGCTCTGCGGTCATGCCCAGCTTCTGCATGAACTCCTCTGAATGGTCTATCTCCTCCTGCGAGACGCGACCATCCGCCTTGGCCAGCTTGCCCATCAGGATGAACACCGTCTCCAGGAACACAGCCTGACGCAGCGCATTCTGCAGCGGGTTCATCGCACCAGCGCCCAGCGCTCTCATACGATCAATGACTGACCCGATGAAAAATCCGAGGAGCACACCCCAAAATCCCAATAAGTAATAACCCGCAGCGATACAAATGAGCTTGAACAAAATGACTCCAGAAAAATTTATGTCCGTTCGTGGCCTCACAGAGGTTCTCGCACCCTTTGGGTGCAAGCATGTCGAACCACTTCGGAAAATGAAGTCGCGCATTATACCTGCGCCTCGTCATTGACAGCACCCGGCGAACTGCCTAAAGTTCATTTCACATGCAACTCCGCCACACGCACAACGCACCACATGCACGGCGCGAGACCGCGGGTTACCTCAATCGTTAACACCATGGAAATGAAAACGATCAACTCGGGCAAACTGCGCGCGATTGGCTACGACGCACGGGCACGCATCCTGCAGGTTCAGCTCGACAACGGCAGCACGCTCCAACACAGCGGCGTTGGAGAAGATATCTGGCACCGACTCAGCAACTCTGGGGCAGCCTGGAGCTTTTATCGCGACAACATCGAAGAGGAATTCACCGTGAAGAAAGTTTCAGGAAGCCCGCCTGCAGGGGAGAACCCCCTCGACAATTTATTCACTCAGAAATAATTGTAATACTGGCCCGTTTAATTGCGCACTCTCACGCCACAGGAGTCATCCCAAAACGACATCTTCAGGAGGTTCATGATCATGAAAAAGATATCACTTAATTCTATCTTGGCTGCGCTGTCACTGTATTTCTGCAGTGGTCTTTTTTCTTGCGCCTACGGGCATTCAGTTGTCTTCGGTCCGGAGCTCTTTTCCGGTGAAGGCGGCAAATCCCAGCGGGTGGTCAAGCATTTTTCCGTTCATGATGTAAGTCACAAGTTTTTCATTTCGGTGCAAAGCGGAAAGGGCAGCGAGAAAGGAGTGGCCGGAGCCGCAATTGACCTGAACGGGGAACGCATCGTCTCGCACGATGAGATCAGCAAACCGTTCAAGATGCTTACGAAACCCATAAGACTCAACAAGCAGAATGATATTGCAGTCGAGGTAACTGGCGAATCTGAATCACCGATTATCGTGACCATAATGAGCCTGAAAGCGCAAACAGTGACCGCCAGAATATCTCCCCTTGGGGGCAGGTTGAATATTCCGGAATATGCATCGATCACATTTCCTGCCAAAGCTTTTGACGTCACTCAGGAAGTCAGGATGTCCCTCAATGCTTCCCCTTCAATCCAGGATATTTTTGAGGCCACTGCCGCAGGGCCTCGTTTGCCGTATGAGATCAGGATAAACACCGGGAACCAGGCGCCGGCAACGACTGTTGCGATCGGTGTAACGTATCCGGAGGCTTTTTATTCATCGGCTTATCGGATGCAGATCTGTGCCCGGATGTATGACAATCCAGATGCCCCGGATCTGCATGACACATTCTGTCTGATTGATTCCGGAGTAAGCCATACAGGCACCATCATTACATCGCTGCCGAAGCAGGTCTTTTCAAACCATTACGGCAAAAACGGGACATATGAAGCGATAATCACCGTTGTGCTAACTCAATGAGCTGCTCGCCACAGGCCGTACCAACTAAAAGTACCAACTAAAAGGGTCGGGTTCACAATACTTTTCCACCCGCTTCCACTCGTTCAGCAACACGCTCCTGCTCTTAACCGTGAATCCGGTTGAGCTGCTTCGCGATAACGTCGTGATTGAGCCAGAGCACCGGGGCCGCAGGATGGGAGGCTTCCCCAAACATCAGCGGCCCGGTTCCCTCCAGCACCAGCACGCTGAGGATATCCGTCACCAGCACCTTGCGGTCCTTGTGCATCTGGGTGATCTCATCCGAGGTGCCGATCATCAGGTCGGCCAGCGCCGCGGAGTTGTCCATCGGCCATGCGGCGAAGTTGCGGTATGCCTGCATTACGCCGGTGGCATTGTAGGCATCGATCTTCTGCAATAGCGCCTCGAGTGACGCACCCTCCTGCAGTGTGTCGCGGCAGGCCTGCCACTGCGCCTCGGCCCAGGCCGCGCCGCCTTCCTGCTTGAGCGCCCTCAGCAACGGGAACAGCGAAAGCTCGACGCCGACGAAGATGTCGGATGAGTTGGTGCGTATCTCCGGGCAATTGAAAACCGTAGCCTTGATGCCCTGCGCCCATGCGGTCTGCGCGACGCGCTCAAGGCGCATCTTGGCGTAGCCCTGGGTGTAGTTGGTGTAGGTCTGCCACTGGTATCTGCCGTCGATNNGCGGTGACCTCGTCGAAATTCATCAGGCACAGCTTGCCGAGATCGCTGTCGAGCAGCGCGCGCGAGGACATGAAGCGCTCGCCGCGCCCCTTGTAAATGCGGTTGGCAATGGCCAGAAACACCTTCACCTTGGGGATGCCGCCAGCCATGGTGTGGGCGAAGAAGGCGTTGCTGCCGTCCGCAATCATGCCATCCAGCCCGGCCATTACTTTTGCGACGGAATCCCTGAAGCGCTTGATGCCGACTTGGCGGCACTTCTCGATCTGTTGCCAGTCGAGCTTGTCGTCCTGCCAGCTCTTGAGCGTCATGCCGCCCAGCAGATCGGTCGGGGTGGGCTCGCCTGCCGGGGCGTCCAGATCGAAACCGGCCATCAGCGGCACGTTGATGATGCGCCCGCCCAGATTGGCCTCGGCGGTAGCCAGCTCCTCGTCCGTCAGCGCGCGCAGTGTGTTGTTCTCGTCGCGGCGTCCGACGGTGATGCCGATGATCGTCATCCCCGCCTTGCGCGCCTCGTTCACCAGACCGTTGGCATAGCCCCGGCCAAACAATTCGCCGAACAGCACGAAGGTGTCGCCCTTGCGGAAGATGTTGTGCTGCGGAATATCCCTCAACGAAACTGGTGCGGTCATATCAATGCTCTCCGATTATTGATGTTGGCTTCAAATACCAATTGGTTCATGGCTGAAGTAAGGAAAATCCGGCAACTACCCCACCCACTTGCGTGCGTTCTGGAACATGCGCAGCCATGCGCCGTTCTCCTGCCAATCGCGCGGATACCAGGAGTTCTGCACGGTGCGGAACACGCGCTCGGGGTGCGGCATCATGATCGAAAAGCGCCCGTCCGGCGTGGTGAGTCCGGTAATGCCCTGCGGCGAGCCGTTGGGATTGAGCGGATAGGTTTCGGTGGCTTTGCCGGTGTTGTCCACATAGCGCAGCGTGACCAGCGGTTGCGCGGCTCGCAGTATTTTCGCATTGCCGAAATCGGCATAGCCTTCGCCGTGCGCGACCACGATGGGCATGCGGCTGCCGGTCATGCCGTCAAACAGAATGGAGGGAGATGGCTGCACTTCGACCATGACGAAGCGCGCCTCAAACTGCTCCGACTGGTTGCGCGCGAAGTGCGCCCAGTGTTCTGCACCGGGAATGATCTCGTGCAGATTGCTCATCATCTGGCAGCCGTTGCACACGCCGAGTGCAAAGGTGTCGTTGCGTTTAAAGAACGCTTCGAATTCGTCGCGCGCACGCGGATTGAACAGGATGGATTTCGCCCAACCCTCGCCAGCACCCAGCACGTCGCCGTAAGAGAAGCCGCCGCAGGCAGCCACGCCTTTGAAGTCTTGCAACTTTACGCGACCGCTGATGATGTCGCTCATGTGCACGTCCACGGCGGCGAATCCGGCGCGATCGAAAGCTGCGGCCATTTCGACCTGGCCATTCACGCCCTGCTCGCGCAGGATGGCGATTTTGGGACGCGACAAGTTGGTATTGGTGCGTAGGTCGGGATTTATCCCGACAATGTTAGAAGTTTGTCGGGATGAATCCCGACCTACGAAAATCGATTGCGATTCTTGGGCAGTGTTCCCGTTCGGATCGTAAGTGAGCTTCACATGCAGGCCGGGATCGGTCGCATCGAGGATGCGGTCGAACTCCTGTTGCGCGCAAGCCGGGTTGTCGCGCAGCTGCTGCAATTGATAAGTTGTCTCGGACCAAATGCGGCGCAAAGTGATGGCATTTTCGCTATACAGCAATTTGCCGCCGCGTGAAATATCGATCGTGCCGCTGGTGTTGAGGCGCGCCACTTCGTGCACGCTGGCCAAGCCTGCGTCGTCACACTGCACAAAGATGTCCGCCAGATCGGCACGGCGCACTTGCACCAGCGCACCGAGTTCTTCGTTGAACAGAATACCAAGGTCGTCGCCTTTGCACTCATCCAAACGCACAACCAGACCGATGTGAGAGGCGAAGGACATCTCGCACAACGCCGCCAGCATGCCGCCGTCTGAACGGTCGTGATAGGCCAGCAACTTGCCTTCGCGGTTGAAGCGCTGGATGAGATCGAAGAAGGCTTTGAGCATCTTGGCATCGTCCACATCCGGCGCCACATCGCCGACTTGTTTGTACACCTGAGCCAGCGCCGAGCCGCCCATGCGGTTCTTGCCGCAACCCAAGTCAAACAACAACACGACGGTATCGGTGTCGGCGACGAGTTGCGGCGTGAGTGTCTTGCGCGCATCGCTGCACGGTGCGAAAGCCGTGACGATGAGCGACAACGGCGCGGTGACGGCTTTGTTCTGCTCGCCCTCCTTCCATGTGGTCTTCATCGACATGGAATCCTTACCCACCGGGATGCTGATACCGAGTTGCGGGCACAGTTCCATTCCCACGGCTTTGACGGTGTCGAACAGCGCGGCGTCTTCGCCGTGGTGTCCGGCAGCGGCCATCCAGTTGGCGGAAAGTTTGATGTCACCGATCTTTTCAATGCGCGCGGCGGCAATATTGGTGATCGCCTCGCCCACTGCCATGCGCCCGGAAGCGGGCGCATCCAGCACAGCCAGCGGTGTGCGCTCGCCGAGCGCGTAGGCTTCGGCGAGATTGGTGCTGAAGCCCATCAGCGTGACGGCGACATCCGCCACCGGCACTTGCCACGGGCCGACCATCTGGTCGCGCGCGGTCATGCCGCCCACGGTGCGGTCGCCGATGCTGATGAGGAAAGTTTTGTCCGCCACGGAAGGCAGGCGCAGCACGCGGGCTATGGCTTCTGTTAAATCGATGTTGCCGGTGTCGAACGCGGGAAGTTTCACTTGCTCGCGCTTTACCCTGCGCGTCATCTTGGGCGGCTTGCCGAGCAATACGGAGAGCGGCATGTTCACCGGGTGGTTGTTGAATTCCGCGTCATGCACCGTCAACTGGTCGCCGACGGTGGCGTGGCCCAGCACCGCGAACGGACAGCGCTCGCGTTCGCACATGGCCTTGAATTCATCCAGACGATCCGCCGGGATCGCCAGCACGTAGCGCTCCTGCGCTTCGTTGCTCCAGATATGCATCGGCGACATGCCGCACTCCTCAGACGGCACTGTGCGCAATTCGAACTTCGCACCTTTGCCGCCGCCATGCACCAACTCCGGCAGCGCATTGGAAATGCCACCCGCGCCCACATCGTGGATGGAGAGAATGGGATTGCTATCGCCGAGCTGCCAGCAACGGTCGATGACTTCCTGCGCACGGCGCTGCATCTCCGGGTTGCCGCGCTGCACGGAATCGAAATCGAGATTCTCCGCGTTGGCTCCGGTATCCATACTGGATGCCGCGCCGCCGCCGAGTCCGATCAGCATGCCGGGACCGCCGAGTTGAATCAGCAGCGCGCCTTCCGGCAGGTCGTGCTTGTGCGTGTGCTGCGCCGCAATGCTGCCGACGCCGCCCGCCAGCATGATGGGCTTGTGGTAGCCGCGCATCTCACCGTTCACCTGTTCTTCAAAGGTGCGGAAATAACCCGCCAGATTGGGGCGACCGAATTCGTTGTTGAACGCCGCGCCGCCGATGGGGCCGTCGAGCATGATCTGTAGCGCTGATGCTATGCGGGCGGGTTTGCCGTAGCTTGTTCCCGACTGGGAAGGGTTTAAGGGAAAATGGAGCGCACCTTTGGTGCTCAAGGGTAAAGTCAAAAGAGATGCCGAGGTTTTCCCCTTTCCCCTTCCCTCTCCTTCCTTCCCTTGTGCGACAGCGTCGTACTGTTCCCAAGGTTGCACAAACCCCGGAATATTCAAGTTGGAAACCGAGAACCCGACCAGGCCCGCCTTGGGTTTGGAACCGGTGCCGGTCGCGCCTTCGTCGCGGATCTCGCCGCCCGATCCCGTCGCCGCACCGGCGAATGGGGCGATAGCAGTGGGATGGTTGTGCGTCTCCACTTTCATCAGGGTGTGGGTGAGTTCCTTGCTGAAAGCGTAGCTGCCATCGGCACGCGGATAGAAGCGCTCAATCTCAGCGCCTTCAATGACGGAAGAGTTGTCGGAGTACGCCACCACGGTGCCTTGCGGATGCAACTTGTGCGTGTTGCGTATCATGCCGAACAGCGAGATCGCCTGCTGCTCGTCGTCGATGACCCAGTCGGCATTGAAAATCTTGTGGCGGCAATGCTCGGAGTTGGCCTGCGCAAACATCATCAGTTCGACGTCGGTGGGATTGCGTTTCAGTTTGTTGAAATTATCAACCAGGTAATCGATCTCGTCGGCGGAGAGCGCCAGGCCTAACTCGCGGTTGGCGGCTTCCAGCGCGGCCTTGCCTCCTTTGATGATGTCCACGGTGGAGAGCGGCTGCGGTGTGCCGTGCTTGAATATCTTGTCTTCAATGCCCGTGATCTCGCTGGCAACAGATTCGGTCATGCGGTCGTGCAGCAGCGGCAGTACGGCTTTCTTTTCCGATTCGCTCAGTGGCTTGCCGCTGTTGCTCTTCAGGTAATACACCACGCCGCGCTCGATGCGTGTCACCTGCGGCAATGCGCAATGCAGTGCAATGTCGGTCGCCTTGGAAGACCACGGCGAGATGGTGCCCAGTCGCGGCACAACCAATAGCCTCCGAATATGGTTTGCGACTGCCGGCTCTCCAGCGTCCTGGTCCAAACCAAGCAAACGATCCAGCAACATGACTGCGGCCGGAGATAATTCGGATGACAGTTCAATGAAATAACAGTGGCGCGTATCTTCGAGGGTGACGCCTGACTGGGTGGCGCTTAGCGCGCTGCGCAGTTTTTCAAGACGGAATGCAGAGAGTGCTGCTTTACCTATCGAGGTACGGAACATGACTCGGTCACTTTAAGGCGATTAGAACGGGTTGCAATTATAATGCAGCCGACCTCAGTCACTTCAGGAAAACAATATGGCTAACGCGCGCCCCACACCCATCACGCAAAAACAAGTAGCCACCTTCCTCAAGCCGCGCCCCAGGGACAGCCACAAGGGCATGTTCGGCACCGTCACTGTCATCGGCGGAGCGAACGGTATGGTCGGCGCGGCACTGCTGGCCGGACGCGCTGCGCTCAAGCTGGGCGCGGGTTGCGTGCATGTCGGCCTGCTGGCGGACAATGCCCCGAGCGTGGATGTGAACGTGCCGGAGTTGATGATTCATTCGGCGAGTGATGCTTTGAAGAGAATCCCCCTCCCTCAATCCCTGATGGAACTACCAGCCAATCGACTAAGCCCGCAAGCGGGCAAGTCGCTGGTTGCCCCCCGAGGGGAGAGGGAAGCAGTGCCCTTCTTCCTCCGGGGGAAGGGTTGGGAAGGGGGAGAAGCTCTGGTGCTCGGCTGCGGCCTCGGGCAAAGCCTCGCCGCGCAGAAGCTGCTGTACGACGCACTGCTGCTCGACGTGCCGCTGGTGCTGGATGCCGATGCGCTCAATATCATCGCTGTGCGCCCCGATCTGCGCGNNGCAAGCCGCGCACTTGCTGGCTTGCAGCACGGAAGATGTGCAGAAAGATCGTGCGGGGTCTGCCCTCAACCTTGCCAAAAAACTGAACGGCAGCGTGGTGCTGAAAGGCGCGGGCAGCCTGTGTGCCACGCGCGACGGCAATCTCTTCATTAACCACACCGGCAACTCCGGCATGAGCAGTGCGGGCATGGGCGATGTGCTTGCCGGCATGCTCGCTGCCTTCATCGCGCAAGGCTTGCATGCGGACGAAGCGCTGCTGCTGGCAGTGCATCTGCACGGCGCGGCAGGCGATGCGCTGGCACAGCAACAGGCCAGCATCGGCATGAGCGCAAGCGAGGTGACGGAGTGGGCGCGCTGGCTGCTGAACCGCATCGCCCCGCGCTAACGACATGACCGACATCCTTTACCGCTATCTGCTCGTCATTGTGGCCTGCATCTCGCTGTTGATCGGGCTGCAGATCCCCAACTTTGTCGATCAGTATCAGAAGCGGGTGGATGCGCATCTGCGCGAAGTGACGATCAACCTGCAGCCCTTTCAGGAGATCGCCACAAAATATTTCGGCGGTGACCTCTCCAAACTGATCGATCTACACCGTAACAGCGACGTCAAACCGTTTCAAGACGAAGGCGCGGCAATAGAAAAGATGGTGCAACGCAAGTTGCGGTTCGCGGCCGATCTGGCCGCGTTGAACACCAGCCTGCCGCTGAAGGCGTGGCATGTTTTACTGCACGGCGACCGCGAGATACTGGACGAGGCGTTGGTGCAATACAGCTACGCCGTTCCGCTTAACCAGGATGCGCTGGTATTCGGCGCGGGTGCTGCCCTGCTTATCCTGTTATTGGTGGAACTGTTGCTCGTGCTGGTCCGCTATGCCAACACCAAGGCAATGCTTCTGCTGCGCCGCTCCTCTGCATCAAAAGCGCAATGAGTTTTTCCATCGATATCCGCGAAGAAGCCGGCGTGCGCACATTGCATTTCGGTTCCGACTGGATACAGGGCGCAATGCGCATCGCGCGGCCCTGGCATCTGGAACTCGACTACACCAGGGAGATGATGGCAAGCCTGCTACTGCGGGACGATGCGCGTTTTCCGCGCAAGGTACTGCTGATCGGTCTCGGCGCGGCATCACTCACCAAATTTTTTTATCGCAACTACCCGCTGGCGAAACTGACCGTGGTGGAGATCGAACCGCGCGTGGTGGCAGCAGCGAGGCAATTTTTCAAACTACCGGAAGACCCGCTGCGCCTCAATATCGTGATCGCGGACGGCTCACAGTTTATCGCCGAACACGACAAGACCTACGACCTGATTCTGGTGGATGGTTTCGATGCCGATGCGCGTCCCGGTGCGCTGGACACGCTGCCGTTTTACCAGATGTGCCGCGCTAGATTGAACAATAACGGCATTCTCGCGGTGAATCTGCTGGGGCGCAGCCGCGGATACCAGGCCAGTCTGGAACGTATCAGGGCGTCGTTCGACGAGCGCACACTGGCTTTCCCTTCCTGCGACAGCGGCAACGTCATCGCCCTTGCCGCGACCGGAGAGAAAATCGGGATTCCACTGGATGAACTCAAGGAGCAGGCACTCGAATTGAAAGAAAGAACCGGACTCAATCTGCTGCCGACGCTGGTGCGCCTGGAACAGGCAAAATCCTGCCCGGGCGGTATCTTCACGATTTAACAAAAGTTAAACAGAGTTCTGCGCCTGATGTGTGTAAAATCCCGCGCAGCTAGCAGGAGAATCAGCGGCTGTTGCAGCGCATCTTGAAGCACGCACCCAAGTACTTACATATTAATTTTGAAAGGCAGTAATCATGGCAACATCCAAAACCACGGCAGCCACTGCGAAAAAATCCGCAACGACTCGCGCCAAGACAACCGGCAAAGCGGCTCCAAAAGCCACAACAGAAAAGAAAGCTGTAACGAGCAACAAGGTGACAGCCAAGACGGCAACAGACAAAAAACCCGCTACGCCAGTTGCCAAATCCACGGTAAAGACTATCGCAAAACCTACTGCAAAAACGGCAGCCAAGACCACCGCTAAAACCGCACCGAAAGCGGCTGCGCCCAGGAAGGTTGCAGCACCTGCACGCAAAGCCGCTCCGCGCAAGGCATCGCCGGCACTCTCCGCTGAAGAACGTTACCGCATGATTCAGGACGCCGCGTATTACCTGGCCGAAAAGAATAGTTTCAGGGGGGGCGCGATGGGCTATTGGATCACCGCGGAGATCGAGATCGACGAGTTCCTGTCCGGCAACTAATCTTCACCGAACTGGCGGGCCCGATCCCGGCTCGTCAGCTTCCTGTCACGCCGGATTCCACCGCGTAACTTACGTAGGGCAACTTCAGTTTCTCATCGCGCATCGCCGCAATGAGCTGTTCTGCATGCGCCGAGTTCAGTACGAATTCAACCTGGATAGGCAGCTCTCCGCCCAACTCGAAAAAAGTCTCTTCGTGCAAATGGCCGTGTCTTCCAAATCCGGCCACCGCGCGAAATACCGAACCACCCGGCACGCCAAGTTGCCTGGCCTTTTCCAGAATCCATTCGTATAACAGCTTGCCGTTGTGACGGTGTTTCTCGGTCAGATAGAACTTCAGATACACGCTTTGCATGCTTGTCCCCTTACTGTTGCATCCACTTGATAGTCTGCATCCCCAGCACCGTCATCAACAACGAACCTCCGAGGTGTGCCGCGATAATTGCCGAGCCCCAGGCATATTGCCCGCGTATCAGCAACGTGACAGTTTCTGCCGAGAAAGTGGAAAAGGTTGTTAGTCCGCCGAGGAATCCGGTGATGATGAGCAAGCGCCATTCCGGCGACAGACCGGGGTGCTGCATAAAGAAAGCGACCGCGAGTCCAACGAGATAACCGCCTATGAGGTTGGCGCAGAGTGTACCGAGCGGCAATTCAGGCACTGTGTGATTGAACCACAAACCCAGCCCCCAGCGCAGCCACGCACCGATGGCAGCACCGAGACCGATGGCGATGAAGGCGTAGAGCGTCATGGCGCGGATTGTAACAGGCGCTCAAATGGGCGGGGAGATGCCGCGCAGTTTGAAGCAACGCATGTTCGGTGAGCCGTCCGGTTCATATTCGTTGAACTCGCGGCAAGGTGTGGGACGTTGTTGGTAGATGGCACAGGAGACCTGCTTGCCGATCTCTCCACGCAAAGCCGCACAACGCGGCGGATGGTTGTTGGTACCCTTCATGCACAGCAGATGCCGGTGCACTTGCTCGGTGAGTTCAGCGGGGACGAAGCCGGCCGGCGCGTCGCTCGCTTCGCCCCAGTAAAACGAAACGCGGAAATAGGCGCAGCACGCGCCGCAGGTTAAGCAAGGATTAGGGTCGCTCATAAATACTGTCCGTTCGTCCCGATAACCAGCGACTAGCCAGCTTGCTGGCTTAGTCGAATGGCTATAACCAATCACTTGGCAGCTTGCTGCCTTAGTGAGATGGCTAGTTGTTTCACCAGTAGTTTCATCAGTAGGTGCGAAGCACCGTATCGAGGGAAGCTTGTTACAAACCTTGATGGTTCGATACGGTCTACTCACCACGAACGGTCTGGCGTTAAACCACCTCACCCCACAAGTCGTGTTCATCGGAATCGGTGATGCGCACCGTGACGAACTCGCCGACTTCCAAGTCTTCGCCGTTGATATACACCAGGCCGTCGATCTCCGGCGCGTCGGCGGCGCTGCGCGCCACGTAACCATCTTCATCCACATCGTCCACCAGCACTTGCATGGTCATACCGACCTTCTTCGCCAACTTCTCGGCGCTGATTTCTTCCTGCAGATACATCAGGCGTGCGAGGCGATCTTCCTGCTCATCAGGATCGACGTGATCCGGCAGCTCGTTTGCCGCCGCGCCTTCCACCGGGGAATATTTGAACGCGCCGACGCGGTCAAGTTGCGCGGCTTCGATGAAGTCGAGCAGCTCTTCAAACTCCTCTTCCGTTTCGCCGGGAAAACCGACGATGAAGGTGCTGCGCAAAGTGATGTCCGGGCACACACCGCGCCAGTCCTGTATTCGCTTGAGCATGTTCTCGCTGCTGGCCGGACGGCGCATCAGTTTGAGGATGCGCTCGTTGGCATGCTGGAACGGGATGTCGAGGTAAGGCAATATCTTGCCCTGCGCCATCAGCGGGATGACTTCGTCCACGTGCGGATAGGGATAGACGTAATGCAGGCGCACCCA
>CXWL01007721.1_pt1 | contig 12039 bp, 20 predicted proteins | sample 590931 | NCBI WGS metagenome assembly CXWL01 (sample SAMEA3498368, study PRJEB10139) | groundwater metagenome | biome: water well; material: biofilm material | place: Germany | collected 2015-04-27
CAGCACCCGACCATTCGCTCAAACATTCATTCTGTGCTTGCAACGCGGGAGCCATCCAGACAGGCCCTTCGGGCTTCGATCCCTGACGCAAGACGCGCGTCGCTTTCCTGCTGAGCCCAATGACCACAATGCCTCCGCATAGTGGTTTTGAGCAAATGCCGGCCGTGAAGCGCCTCGGCGGCGCCGGACCGCGAACGCGAAAGCGGCCTTGTGCTAGCGCGGTCTTATCGAGTGAGGACGGAGCGGCCATGGGCTAGAGCAGCACTGCGCACGTCGTCGGCGAGCTTTGACTCCGGTAGCGTGCGCGCGAGGACCATGCCCCCGACGCACAACGCCGCCAGCGTCAACGCTGTCCGGCGCCTTTGGCTTGGTGGGCCGGCAAGCGAGTCCTCAAACAGCCCGACCATGCCTTCCAGCAATTGCTGGTAAGCCTGCTGCACGTCGGGACTTCCGCGTCCGACATCCGAGGGTAATGCAATCATGGGACATTGGCCGTCGAGATCGCCCAGATGCTCTTTAGAGAGATAGCCGCAAAGCATCTGCCCGGCGGCTTCGCGCGTCGGTGAACCGGATTTGATCCCTGCATCGGCGCGCCACTGCGCGCCGCGGCCCATGAGGAAGCTCGAAACCGCTGCTGCGAAGAGCTCCTCCTTGCTTTTGAAATGGTTGTAGAAGCCGCCGCGTGTGAGCTTGGCCTCTTCCATGACCATGTTGATGGTGACGTTCTCGAAGCCGTGTCGGTTGAAGAGAATGCGCGCGCATTCAACGATTCTCGCGCGCGTCTTTCTCTTGTGATCTGGCGTATAAGGCATTTCAGGCGCTCCGGCGGCAACACTAAGCCGATGCAAAATATGTCCTTGATCATATTTTGTGAGACAGGCAACTGGTTTGGCGAATAGGGCGACGCGGGGAGACAGAACAGCATGAGCGTCAGATTTGAAGGCGGATGTCTGTGCGGGGCTGTGCGCTATGTCTGCACTGCCGAACCCATGATGGCGGGCCACTGCCATTGTGAGGATTGCCGCCGCTCCAGCGGTTCGGGCCATAGCTCACACCTCGCGGCGCCAGAGGCGAGCGTACGCATGCAAGGACAACTCGCCGCGTACGCGCGACCCGCCGACAGCGGCAACGTCATCACCCGCCACTTCTGCCCGGCTTGTGGCGCGCCGGTTTACTCAACCAATTCTGGCATGACCGGCATGATCTTTCTCCGCGCCTCCAGTCTCGACGATCTCGAAATGTTTAAGCCGCAAATGCACGTCTATGTTTCGCGCGCCGCCAGTTGGGATCGTCCGGGCGAGGGGCTGCCAACATTCGAAACTATGCCGCCAGGCATGTGAGGAGCAGGAAATGAAACGGTTCATGTTGCTGCATGTCGGCTTCGAGATGCCCACACCAGAAATCATGCAGGCTTGGCAGCGCTGGTTCGAGAGCGCGGCCGATCGCACGGTCGAAAATGTGGGTCTTCGCAACGGGCGCGAAATCTCCAAGACCGGCGCGCGCGATCTCGGAATGGGCGCTGATGCGCTAACGGGATACACAATCATCAACGCCGAGGACTTGAGTGAAGCCGAGGCCATCGCGCAGGCCAATCCCTTCATCACCGGAATCCGAATCTACGAACTCGCGTCTCACTAGACGCGAGAAGTGGCGTCGCTCGCGTTGCATTGCTCGCTCAATCGAGCTTCAGCTTCCGATCTACCGAAGCGGCGCCGGGTCCAAATGCGACTAGCAGCGCGAGCGCGGCGCTCCACCAGGCGTGGACGGTCCACCAAGCGTCAGGATAAACGAACAGCTGAATAATCAGAGTCATGGTGAGAAGGCCGAACGCGGCCGCGCGCGTCAACAATCCCACCGCCAAAAGCAGCGGCAAGACAATCTCCGCGATCGAGGCGGCGCTCGCGAACGATGCGATGACAGGTGCGGGCAAAGCGTACTTCGAAAAATACTCGTCGGCGAATAGGTAGTAGGTGTCTTCGCGGATCGTCAGTCCGTTCCATTTCGTCAGCCCGGACAACAAGAACACACGCGCCACCAAGAGGCGTGCGCTGAGGAGTGCGAGCCATTGAAGGTTGGAGGCGAGATGAGCAGACCTCTGATAGAGCTGGCGAGCGCGCTCGAAGAGGTTGTTCGTTACGGGGCCTTCGACGGTGCTCAACTTAGTGCTCCTGGCCTGCGTCTGCAGTGTGCGGGAGGTCGGCGAACAGTTCTGCGGCGATCGCGCCGGCAAAGACCTGGCCGACATCAAAATCGGGATCGCGCGTGAGTGCGACCAGCGCCGCTTCATTCAGCGATCGCCCGGCCATTATTGTCGCGAGAAAATCTGCTTCGGCCTGCGTTATGATATGGGACTGAACTTCGTGGCGAGGCCTCCAGAACACAACGTCTTGGCGTGCTGGCCGTACTTCGCGCGCGTCACGACTTGTATCAGCCTCGGTGCGATTGGCGCTCCACGCGGCATGGGCGTCCCAGGACAATGTGACGAGTTGGACGCTCGGGTGAAGTGGTAAGGTCCTCTCTGCGAGTTGCTCAGGAAGGCGTTCGGCGAGTGCGTCACCGGTGAGCGGGAGTTGGTCTGCCGCCAAGTGCGCAGCGAGCCAGGCGCGATCGAGGCGCGCTATTTCGGGCAGATAGGGTGCGGCGTCGATGCCCGGCGCAGTCTCCAGAAACTCAGGAAATTGTGCGCCATAGCCGACCAATGTGCGCGACCGCGGCGGATGTGCTTCGACGTAGGCTATAGCGATGGCCTCGAAATAGCTGGCGCCAGCGAGGCGCGCCACTGCGGGAAAGGCTGTGGCCAGCGCATCGGCGGCGCCACGAAACACGGTGTTTCGATAGACGACTGCGTTCTCCGGCGTGTTGCGCGGTTCAAGCAGCGCACCCAGCGCCTTCGGTCTTCCCGCGATCACGGCATCGAGAAAGGCATCGTAGAAGTCGGCGAGCTGGGTCATCACGCGATTTCCAGTTCCACGGATAAGGCGGCATCGGCGCGGTTGCGCTCCGCCATCAGCTCGTGGAACGGTGGTATATTGGTGTCGCGTTCAATGAGGGTGGGGCGCGATCCAATGCGTTCGATCAGGCGCCGATAGAGGCGCCAAACATCTTCGTCCACTGGCGCGCCGTGGGTGTCGATAAGAAGAGCGCTGCCGCGGCGCGCATCTGCTTCGAAGCCCGCCAAATGAATCTCGCCGACGAGGTGGCCGGGAATGGCGTCGATGTAAGCGCGAGCATCGACGCCCGTATTGTTGGCGCTGACGTGAACGTTGTTGACGTCCAACAGAAGGGAGCAGCCTGTTCGACGGCACAGTTCGGCGAGGAAGTCAGGTTCGTCCATCTCGGATCTAAGCGCGAGATAGACGGACGGGTTTTCGATCAGAATGGCTCGCCCGAGGGCGCGTTGAAACGCGTCGATACGATCGGCGAGCCAGCAGAGCGCCTCGTCCGTTCGAGGGAGCGGAAAGAGATCGGCGAAATAGCGCCCGCCCGCGGCCGACCACGCCACGTGCTCAGAGACGACGTTCGGCTGAAAGCGATCGATGAGGGCGCGTAGTTTGTTGAGATGCTCGATATCAAGGGGGTCTGGCCCGCCGAGTGAAGCGCCGACGCCGTGGAAGGAAAGCGGGTGCGTGTCGCGGATTGCTTCCAGCCAAGCGAGGCGAGGCCCGCCATCCACCATGTAGTTCTCCGGATGGACTTCCAGCCAAAGACCATCGACATTGCCATCGAGGACCGCACGATAGTGTTCCGGCTTCAAACCGATGCCCGCTCTGGCAGGCAAGTGTTGGTCTGATGGATGGGCCATCGTGCGGTCCTTCGTGCGCTGGCGTTAGTTGTTGCGCGCGACTTCAGTCAGCGACGCAGCGCCGTCCGGCGTCTGGATGAACTGGCAGGTGCCGGCGGGAACGTAGGTCCACGCATTGCCTTGGAAGTTGTGTGTTGAGGTGCCGGCGCAGGTTGTGCCAGCGCCCGCGCGACAATCGTTTTCTCCCGCAAGCGCGATACCGAAGCAGCGATCGCGCCGGCCTTCGATGCGGTCTGACTGGAGCCAGGCGGTGAAAGCGGTGCGTGCGGCGGCTGGCGCTTCTGCAGTGATCGTCAATTGGTTGTTCGGTTTGGCGCTTGCTGGCGCCGCGACGAGCGACAGGCCGACAAACAAGGCCGCCGCGATCGGCGTGGTGCGGTTCATGCTATTCTCCTTGAGGCGAGATCGATCGCAGTGACGATCGCTCATCAAGGTCTTCGCTTGGCAGCCTCGCTTTGTTACTTCGTTGCCTAGAAGAAATGCGCGAAGGTCACCAACGCAACGCGCGCGTCGCTGCGAGCGAGCCGAGTGCCGCGCAGATGCCGATGGATATCGTGTACCAAGTGGCGACATAGGCGACAGAATCGATGGGACAGAACAGCGAATAGGGAATGATCGCAAGCGCGCCGGCAATCGCGCCGAGGGCCGCTCCCGCCGCACTCAAGCGCGTGGGTCCGAACTTTCGCGCCACCATGAAAAGCGCCGCCGCGATTGGTGCAGCAATGATCGGAATGCGGATGAGACAATCAGGTAGGCCGCCGCCCGTCCACAACGTCCATCGAAGCGCTTCAGGCGCGGTCGCGAAACCATAGAGCGTAAGAGCGCCTGCCGCAGCGACGAGTGCGACGGCAAAAAAAATCCTGTCGCGCAAGCGGACGTTGGGCGCGATGGCGTGCGTTGCGATTGGCGCAAGCGCCAGGAGCGCCAAGACGCCGAATCCAATCTTGAGCGCCGTCGCGGGCCAGGCTGTTGCGATGTCTGGCCGCATGCCGGAAAATAGGACGAAGATGAACGCGGCTACGAGGAGTGCGCCGCCCCCCGCCAACCACAACGTTATAGGCCGGGGCGCCTGGCGTGGCGGCTCGGCGGCGAGTTGGCGAATAAGGTCGTCGGTATTCATGAGCGTTCGCTCCGTGCGATCAGGTTCATCAAGCGTTTCATGCCGCGATGAACGTTGGTCTTGATCGATGACTCGGACATCCCGCTTGCCAAGGCTGCGTCCCGTACTGATTTTTCTTCCACTTTGACCAAACGTATCGCCGTGCGCTGCTGCTCTGGCAGTTGCGCAACGAGTGTGGCGACATCTCGCGCCGCATCTCCAGCGTCTGTGCGTTCGGGTGCGAAGAGATTGTCCACCGCGTCGATCGGCACGTGCGCGCGGATGCCTTCGCGGCGCAAATGGTCGATCAGTTTGTATCTGGCGATGGCGTAGGTCCAGGCCGTCAGCGGCAGTGTGGCATCGTAGGTTTCTCGCCGCACATGAATGGCGAGCAGTGTTTCTTGGAGGAGATCTTCAACGTCGCCAGGCCGGAAGCTCAATCGATTGGCGAAAAACGGACGCAAGCGAGCCGAGAGCGCCGACAACAGCATTTCGTAGGCTGCGCCGTCGCCCGCGCGGGCGCTTGCCATGAGGGCGCAGAGGCGTGTCTCTTCCGACTGTCTAGCCGCGCTCATTGTGACTGCCTGTAATGCGCCCGTCTGGTGATGTGCTGCGCGTTGTTGCGATAGCAGGCGATCGCCTGCTCGGCGAGCGGCGCCTCCGGAAGCTGCGATCATACCTGTCATTGCGAAGCGGCGCCCGAGCCTGCGCGGTGTGGTCGTTCGAGCCAGAGCAACGCCACGGCGACGACAAGGAACGCAAGCGCAGTCGCAAAGAGGGCGCCGCCGTCTGTGGGCAGGCTCATCGTGTCGATCTCGGCGACGCTGCGGCCTTGCCGCAGCAGTTCAACCAGGCGATCCATCTGCGGAATCTCGATCCCCAAAAAGGGGGAGAGGTGAAAGCCTATCGCGCCGACCGTCACGCCGGTGGCGATGAGAGCGCCAAAAAACCGTGTGCGGGGTATGACGAGGAGGATCGCTGCGGTCAGTTCAGCCGTACCGGTCGCATAGCGCACATAGGGCTCAAAGAAACTCAATCCGGATCGGCCCGCGATCAAGGCGAAGATCGGGTTCGGATCGGGCCCGATAAACTTGGGCAGTCCCACCATGAAGGCGAGCGCTGCGGCGAACGCCAGAGCGAGCACCCAAGATATGATGCGTGTGAGTTTCATGGGACGAGCCCCTTTCATCAGTATCGGGTTGTCAGTTCGGTGAGCCACGCGGGCGACGCCCCTACCAACGCAGCTTCAAGCACGCGATCGAGTTGCGTCAGTATGAGAGCTGCCATGAGCACCAGCGCCCAGCCGAGAAAGCGCTTTCCGCCTTCGCCGAACTTGCGGAGTGCTCCGCGCGCAACAAGTGCGCGGGCGCCAAGGCCCACTAGGCTCAGTGCGCCGGCGGCGCCGAGGCCGAACATGGCCATCGTGAATGCAACCGCGGCTAGGTTCTCGCCTTGGGATGCGAGGACAGATGCAGCGCCAAGAGTAGGGCCGACGCAGGGACTCCACACAATTCCCAGAAGTGCGCCTAACGCCGCCTGACCCCAAAGGCCGCTCGCTGTGAAGGACGCTGACCGTTCATTCGCCCAATTGCTAAGTGGAGCAGCGGCCCAGGCGAAGGCGACTTGAAACCGCGGCACGACCAGCACCAAGCCAACGGCGAGCAAGATCATGGCGCCGGCGACGCGCAGGATTTCGCCGTCCAGGCCAATCGCGTAGCCGACCGTCGCCGCCAGCAGGCCAACGAGTGTGAAGGACGCAGCCAACCCGAGGGAAAGCGCGACCGGCCCGAACCGATGCTGCGAGACAGCGCCGCTCGCAAGGATTGGCAGAAGCGGCAGCACGCACGGCGATAGGATCGTCAACACGCCGGCCAGCAGAGCAAGAGCTGGCGTCAGCATCGTCACGGCTGCGTCGCTGATCGCATCAATTGCTCGATGCGTGCTGGGTCTGTCGCGGCAACGAGGCGGCCGGTTTCCTGTCTGCCTCTAAAGGCAATGAGGGTTGATTGGCGGCTGACGCGAAGGGCGCGCCATGCGGGGCGCTGGCGATCATAGTCGAGCCGAAAGATAATCATGTTTTCAAACGCTGGATCATCAGCGGTGGCGCGAATGATTGGCGTTTGCGCGCGGCAGGTTGGGCACCAATCTGCGGCCACGGCGATGAAGATTGGCCGCCCCTCGGCTTGGGCTGCCTCAAAAGCCGCCTGGTCAAAGGGGCGAAACTCAGCAGCCATTGCCGGCCCTGCGAGCGCCCAGGCCGCAGCAATGATGAGCAGGAATCGGCGAACAACCCACATATGACGCTCCATTTCCCGCGCCATGGTAGGCCGGTCATGAAGGGCTTCGGGCCAACGCGGCAGAATGTTACCTCAGCCATCGCAGAAAATATTGGAGTGGCCGGATGGTGTGGCGACAGGCGTTCGAAGCCGACCTATGGCGGGCGCCGGGCAAGGCGGCGTGGTGCTTCGTCACGCTCCCGGAAGACGTAGCGACGCGCGTACGGACCCTCACTCAGGGATTGAGAAATCCGTTTGGCTCGCTTCGCGTCGTCGCGCGGATCGGGCAAACCGAATGGGCGACATCTTTGTTCGCGGACACCAAGACGAATTCATATCTTATGCCGGTAAAGGCCGATGTGCGCAGGCAAGAGGGACTAAGCGCTGGAGATAAGGTTCGCGTCGAAGTCGCAATCAATCCGTAGTCAGCAAGGACATAACATGCCGCTCGTCGAACCATTGCCTTTGGGCGCCGATCCTGAAGTTGCGGAGCTTGCCGCGTTCTTCAACACTACGCTGGGGTTTCCGCCCAATAGCGTGTTGACCATGCAGAGGCGTCCAGAGATCGCGCGCGCCTTCATCGCGCTCAATCGAGCAGTCATGGCCAATCACGGCCGCTTGACGAGTGAACAGAAGCGGCTGGTTGCGCTGATTGCTTCTGCCGCAGCCGGTTGCCGATACTGCCAAGCCCACACGGCCTTGGCGGCGGAACGCTTCGGCGCCACGGACGCGCGCCTTGCGGAATTGTGGAGCTACCAAGCTAGCAATCTCTTCTCGGAAGCAGAAAAGGTCGCTTTCGATCTGGCGCTCGCGGGCGCGGCGCAACCCAGCGCAATCGACACCGCATTAGCGGTGCGTGTCCGCACGCACTGGGACGATGGCGAGATTGTTGAACTGATGGGCGTCATTTCACTCTTCGGGTTTCTCAACCGTTGGAATGACGGCATGGCTACGACGCTTGAAGAAGGCGCGACGCAAGCTGGTCGGCGCTATCTCGGCGACGAAGGCTGGACTCCGGGGAAGCATGGCAGCGATGGCGCATAATCGTCCTTGAGTTTGGGTCGCAGCACGACGGCCATTCTCTGTTGTGCCTTTGGGGGAGACGTGGACGACTGAAATTGGAGCGCCTAGTCGCTTGAGAAAAGTTGTCATAGGTCGTTGAGTTGGCCTTGGGGGAGAGTTTTTTGGAACTGAGGACCGATCGTCTTATCCTCCGCCGCGCGAGACAGAGTGATCTTACCGACGCGAATGCGTTCATGGGGGACGCGGCGGCTATGCGATACTGGTCGACGCCGCCACATAAGGATATCGAACAAACGAAATCGTGGCTTCAAGCCATGATCGACGCGACCGAAGAGGTCAGCGAGAATTTCTTGATTGAGTTTGAAGGACGGGTGATCGGCGAAGTCGGCGCTTTCCCGCTCCCGCACTTCGGTTTCATATTGCACCCGAACTACTGGCGGCGTGGTTTTGCTTTTGAAGCGGCGTCGGCTGCGGTTGGACACATTTTCGAAACGCGAGCGGTCGAGTCGCTTGTCGCAGATGTTGATCCACGCAATGCGGATTCGATCTCTCTGCTTGAAAAGCTTGGATTTAGAAGAACAGGCCAAACACAAGGCTCACTCTGCGTTGCTGGTGAATGGGTGGACAGCGCGTATTATTGCCTGAACCGGCCTGCCGCTCGGGCGCCAGGATGATTGTTAGGTCGCACGCCGATCGTTGCGTTGTTTTGATCAGGCTTGTCACATAGTGCTCAGTTGAGTGCTGCGTTTGGCACTCCAGTTAGGTATACCTGATGAACATTGCTTTGTGGATTCTGCAGGTCCTCGCCGCCCTGATGTACGGCGCGTCGGGCTACATGAAGATATTCATGTTCGAGGAGATAAGCACCGAGGTTCATTCCTTTGGCGCATTGCCGAAAGAAGGCTGGATGTTTCTCGGCATCGTAGAACTTGTTTGCGTCGTTGGACTGATCGTCCCCTCGGCCTTCCGCTGGAAGCCGGCGCTCACCGTGCTGGCTGCAGCAATTCTGGCGGTCGAGAGCCTAGTGTTTGTTTGGGTGCACATACGGTACGGCGAAGTTCAGTCGATCATCATGAGCAGTGTGCTTGGCCTCGTCATGGTGTTCATCGCTTACGGTCGGAAAGCTCTTAGCCCGATCACCTAGACCCGTGCGTCGGTTCTAACTCCGAGGACGACCAAAGTCTGTGAGAAATGGCTATTGTCTGGCCAATGAGGGGATTGACGGTGATGCATCTTCAAAAGTCTTTCGTTGCGTTGGTCGCGGCTTGCTTTCTGGTCGCGAGTTGTGGTCCAGGCGCGACCGACAACCCAGAATCCGTGACCATCGAGAATCCGGGACCAGAAGCGTCTGAGACCGGCTCGGGGATGCAAGTGGGTGATTGCGTCGAAACCTCTGTCACCTTGGTTGGCTCGCGTCTGGAGGGCGTCGCGGATAGCGGCAGCGGCGTCGAGTTCGCAAACGGCATGAGTCAAGTTTCGTACGATGTATTGCCCGGCATCGCCAATTCGCGCGTGGGAGATCGTGTTCGTATCTGTCTCGTCAGCGTGCCGGAGAATTGCCCGCCGGGCGATAACCGCGGCCGCGTTTATGCCGGCACGAATCTGCGCACCAACGAGAGCTGGACTGCGCCTGACAGCCAGCACATGTGCGGCGGCGCCTAGAGTAGTTGCGGGCGTGACGTTAGACAGCGTTGAGGGAGCATTGAAGTGAAGCGTGCATTTTATGGAATCGTGGTGGCGTCGGCTTTGAGCGCGTGCGCGCCGGCGAGCGCGCCCCAAAACGAGGCGCAAGGTACGCCTCAACCTCCGCAGGCTCTGAGTGAACAGTTTGGTGATTGCACCTGGGGCGAGGTTCGCGCGGCCGGGGTCTCAGTCTGGAGCTTCGCGTGTGCAGATCAGCGTCTCGTCGGCGATGAAGCGCTCCCTGGATTCGTGCGCGAGGAGGGCGGCCAGCGTTATCCGGTGATCCGTCTGTTCGACAAAGAGCCCGAGGCGCCGATCGATGCGGCGTTGCCGGCTATTCGCGCCGCCTCGCCCGGCGCTGAGACCTGTGTGTTGGAAGCCGCGAGCGGCGGCGGTTATCGGCTCATGCCGACTGGCGAAGCGCGCCGCGCCTATGACGCTTACATAAATGGCGAAACCGAAGAACCTGTTTTCCCGTGCGGGCCGCTTGGTCCCTCGGAGGCTGGCATGGTGATTATTGAGGTCGTTGATGGCGCACCGAACATGGTGGCGGCGATCTCTACGCCATCGGACATCCCGATCTTCGATTGGAACACTCTGCGCGCAACGCCTTGATCGCATCAGTTTGACTTCATCGCGACGCACTCGGCATGGGCGTGTTGCGATGACCGTGTTTTCGGGAGTGGCCGATGTTTCGTCGCGTGGTGGTTCTGCTACTTTGTACAGCTCTTGGCGCGTGCAACGCTGAGGTAGCGCCGGTCGACTCGCCCACGCGCTCCCGCGCGGAGGCTCCGGCGGCCGATGAACCGCCGACCGTCGATGGTGTCTACACTTTTCCCGACTGTGAAGGTGAGGGCGGATGTCCGTTTCGAAATTGGCGTACGCTTGAACCAACGATAGTGCTCGCGGAGCAAAGTCCAACAGCGCGCGTTCTGGCGACGCTGGCGCCCGGCGAGTGGGTTTCGGTAGAGGCCGTTGAAACGAGACTCGTACCTGTTCGAGGCGTCGTGCGCGGGGACGGAGAAGATCTCCGCGCCGGCGAAGTCGTCTATCAACTTGAGTATGAGGGTGAAGGCTATTCCGCCTACTGGGTCCGCGGCGAACGAGCCACTTTGGGCGATTCAGTTCGGGTCGACTGGGAACAACAGACCGTATCACCGGCCGTTCAGGCGACGCTTGGACTATGGGCAAGGGTCAGGCGCGAAAACGGCCAAGTCGGATGGGTCCATGAAGCGCGGTTTGAGTGCATGGGCCAGCTTGCTGGCGATGAGGATTGTCGCGACTGACCTTGCGTGTCCGGGTTCGGCGGTTGCGCGCTGAATTACAGTAGGGCGTTGGTCGCGCGCCGATCGGCGCGATCACAGAAGGCAGCGGCCGATCTGTTCTTAATGGACTAACGCACGCCGGCGCCAACAACTGGCCGCGCGCTCACGCGGCCGCTCGGCGCAGTCAGACATTCGCCCCGCGAGAGCGTAAGGCGGGACGGGAAACTCGGGCTTGCAAAAGATACCGTTGCAAGGCCCCACCGGCGCCAAGTACGGCCTTCAGCGTCAACAAGCGCGGCAGCACATGTAGGGCCGGCGTCGTCGGCTTCCACCCAATAGGCTTGGTAGCGCGAGCGTCCCTCGGATTGACCGCCGAGACCCACGACGAAAATCTGACCCGGTTCCAGTCCTTGCTCGGCGCGATAGGTGAGCACAGCCACATCACCGACATCGCGGTCATAGGTCAGTTGGTTGCCGCTCGGCAGCACCCACACTTCGTCCGCAAAAGCTGCCGGCGTAAACAGCATGCAGAGCGCAAGCGACACAACGCCAAGCGATAAATGTGCTTTCATGACATCCCCCAGTGACACCCGCACACCTAAGCGCAAAGCCAAAGCGCGGTCCATCGCTAGCGACAAGAAACGTCAATGTCGCACCGAAGCACCAGTAAAGATCGAACCGTGCGCTTGACAATTGCTGAACCGGTACGAGCTGTGTCGTGTCCCGCTCGTGTTTGGCAGGAGCAATGTCGGCGTTCAGCGCGTGCAACTTTGAGTCGTCGTTGGCGGACGTCCCTTCGCTTGCCATGCTCATATCGTGTGCTAGTCGCTGACCGGGCCCCATCTTGGCGTCCAGGCGCACGCTTAGTTCATCGCGACCTCCATTGCTAGA
>CXWL01012617.1_pt1 | contig 12039 bp, 7 predicted proteins | sample 590931 | NCBI WGS metagenome assembly CXWL01 (sample SAMEA3498368, study PRJEB10139) | groundwater metagenome | biome: water well; material: biofilm material | place: Germany | collected 2015-04-27
GCATTACGTTTTCTCATCCAACAGCCCGATGCCATCAACCTTTCGTGGATTTATGCTGAGACAGGCTGCAATATTTCAGATTTGCAGGAACTCGAAGAACGCGGATTGATCCGCCTGTTCGAGAATGAAATTTTTAGAGACCCATTGGGAAAGATCGAGAAACAAATAGCAAGCGACGAACTGACGCTCACCTCCGAACAAACTGATGCCCTGCAAAAGATAACATCAGCTTTCAGCTTTCAGCCTTCAGCTTTTCTGCTTTATGGAGTTACAGGTTCGGGAAAAACCGAAATCTACCTGCGTGCCGCAGAGGAAGTAATTCAAAAAGGAAAACAGGCTATTGTTCTGGTTCCTGAAATTGCGCTCACCCCGCAATTGGTGCGCCGCTTTTTAGCGCGCTTCCCCGGGCAGGTGGGGTTGGTCCATTCAAAATTATCTGAAGGCGAGAGATACGACACATGGCGACGCGCGCGGGATGGAAAACTAAACGTCATCATCGGCGCGCGTTCAGCCTTGTTTTCACCGCTGCCAAACATCGGACTCATCGTTGTGGACGAATGCCACGACAGTTCCTACTATCAAGCCGAGCCGCCTTTTTACAATGCCGCAACCGCCGCGCAGGATTATGCGCGTTTGTGCGGCGCAGTCTGTGTGATGGGTTCGGCCACGCCAACCGTGGAACAAAGATTTCAAGCTGCTCATTCCCCTCTCTCTTCGGGAGAGGCAGGGGTGAGGGTTTTACATTTGCCCGAACGCGTGACGGACTCGGCGCTCCCCCCTGTGCAAGTGGTGGACATGCGCGAGGAATTGAAAAATGGCAATCGTGGAATCTTCTCGCGCAGTTTATCCGAGTCGCTTGCGGAGACGATTTCACGCGGCGAGCAGGCCATCATCTTCCTCAACCGCCGCGGGACAGCCACCTACATCTTTTGCCGTGACTGCGGCCATGTGCTGAAATGTCCAAACTGTGAAACGCCACTGACAATGCATGTTGAAAGTTCAAAGTTGAAGGTTGAAAGTTCAACCCTGTTATGCCACCACTGCGGATACAGCCGCCAAAAACCAAAGACATGCCCGAACTGCCAAAGCATACAAATCCGCGAATACGGGCTTGGTAGTGAAAAAGTGGAAGCGGATATCAAAGCCATGTTCCCGCAGGCGCGTACGCTGCGCTGGGACTGGGACACGACCCGTCAGAAGGACGCGCACGAGATCATCCTCACCCACTTTGCCAATCACCAGGCCGATGTGCTGGTGGGCACGCAAATGCTCGCAAAGGGGCTTGATCTGCCAATGGTTACCTTGGTTGGCATCGTGCTTGCAGACGTAGGCTTGAATCTGCCAGACCCATTTGCCAGCGAGAAAGTGTTTCAAACGCTCACACAGGTCGCTGGCCGCGCGGGACGTTCCTCCCTCGGCGGCAAGGTTGTTTTGCAGACCTTCATGCCCGATCATTACGCCATCCAATTTGCGGCGCAGCATGATGTGGACGGGTTTTATAAACGCGAGTTGGAGTATCGCAAGCAGTTGGGTTATCCGCCGTATGCAAAGCTGGCGCGTTTGGAATATCGCCACGCAGACAATGTCAAAGCGGAGGAAGAAGCCAAAAGAACAGCAAGCAGGCTCAAAGTTAAGATCGAAGCGGAAGGTCGTCATCAAACGGAATTGATCGGCCCCGTCCCATGTTTTTTTGCAAAAGTGGATGGACTCTATCGCTGGCAAATCGTCGTGCGCGGGCCAGACCCCGCTTCGCTGGTACGCGATATAAAATTAAACGATTGGCGAATTGAAATAGACCCGATAAGTTTGCTATAATCGAAACATCTTTGAACAGGAGTGTGAAGTATGCAAAGTTTTTCACGTGGTTGGAATTTTCTAAAACAAGCCTGGGGCATGGCATTTAAAGACAAAGACCTGCTCAAGCCTTCCGTTTATGCGTTGGTGGTCGGCATGATCATTTCCGTCATCGGCATTATTCCCATCATCATCACTGCCGTTCTAACAAGCGGCAGTCAAACCGGGCAGATCATCATGGGCGTTTTGGGCGCCATCCTGATGTTCATCCAATTCACAGTGACTTATGTTTTCTCGGCCATGACCATCCGCTTAATTTATGGATACCTCACCACAGGCGACGCCCGCATGGATGAAGCCTGGGACATCGTGCGCCGCGACTTCTTCGATATTCTCACCCTCGCGGCAGTTTCCACCATCGTGGGCATCCTGCGAAATATGGCAAACAGTAACAAAAAAAATAATGTGTTGGGCAGCATCCTGCGCAGCGCCATGCGCGCCGTCGAAGCCCTGTGGACCGAAGCCGCGCTGCTCGTCCTGCCTGCCATGGTCATTGACGATCTGAATCTCAAAGACGGCCTCGCGCGCATCGTAAAGATCACCAAAGAAAACTTTTTGCTCATCGGCATCAGCTTTGTCGGCGTCCGCTGGGTCACGGGTCTCATCGGGTTTGCGTTTACCGTTATCGGCCTCCTGCTGGCCTTCGCCATCGGCGGAGGCATCGCCTACGTGGCGGGCGGCAGTACAGCCATTTTAGTCATCGGCATTACCATCGGCGCGTTGATCTTCTTCACCTTCGTGATGGTCTCCAGCCTGTTCAGTTCCTACACCAGCACCGCCTACCATACCTGCCTTTATATCTGGGCGCGGGAAGTGGAAACCGCGCGAGCCGAGGGACGCGCGACTCAAGTCGCCGCTCCTGCCCCGCTCGCAGCGGCTCTGGCCTAACTGACATTCGCCACGCTGACAAATAATCCTGCCAAGGAAATTAACTTCATGTCATCCGAACCCCGCCGAGAAATGATCCCCTGGGAAGAGTTGGATAAATTAATAGATCATCTGGTTCCCCAGTTCCGCCGTGAGTTTACCGCAATGGTAATGATCACCCGCGGCGGGATCATTCCCGGCGGAATGCTCGCCGAATCCATGGACATCACCCACATCCTCACCGCCGCTGTGGATTTCCCCGCGCAATCCAAGACGGATAAAACCAACCTGATGGCCTGGCCCGAGTTCATCCAATTCCCCGCCGACGATAAACTGCGCGGACGCCCCACCCTCATCGTGGACGATGTGTGGGGTTCGGGGCGCACGATCACCGCAGTGAAGAACCGCGTCTCTGCGGCGGGCGGCTTCCCCGAAACCTGCGTCTTGCATTTCAACCCATATCGAAACCTTTTCGGCAGTGTACGGCCCGATTACTACGCCGCCGTCACCGACGCATTCATCGTCTATCCCTGGGAAATAGATCGCGGCGCAGACCATGTTCTGCTCGGTGAGATATAATTCCAGCCATGAAATCCATTGAATCAAATGTAAGTGCAAGAATAATGATCCTTCGGGGGAATGAATATTTCGACGATCTTTCAGAAACCATGCTAAAAGACATTTCCGAACACATGCATCTTCGCGAATACCAGCGCGGAGATGTCCTGTTCTGGGAAGGCGACCCCTGCAATGGGTTACACATCGTCGAACATGGCAGCGCCAAGATATTCAAGCTCTCCCCCCAGGGACGGCAGTACATCGTCCGCATTTTACAGGAGGGCGATACCTTCGCCGAAGTCCCTGCATTTGATGAAGGCGCAAACCCCGTCAACGTGGAGGCGCTGGAAATATGCCGCGTCTGGGTGATCGACAGCGGGAAGCTCCATGAACTCGTTATGGCGCATCCTGTCTTCGCGCAAAAAGTATTGGTGAATTTCGGGAGGATGCTGCGCGGCATGGTGAAGATGGTCAGCGAGATGGCCTTCTACCAGGTCACCCACCGCCTGGCGCGCTTAATCGTCGAACTGCCGCAGGACAAATCCGCGCCGCACTGGACGCAGGAACAACTCGCCGCGAGGCTGGGAACCGTGCGGGAAGTGGTGGCGCGCTCATTGAAAGAAATGGAAAGAAGCGGGGCGATCAAACTGGAAGACCGTCGTATTCAAATTGTCAACCAGGAAGTATTCAACCAGTGGATGCAGTGAATCGGTTTACGTTTTGGGGGGTAAATCAAAAGCATTCTGTTGTTGGTCAGGCGTACGTCAGGGTAATCAGTTTATTGGACTTTATCGGAAATAAGCGGAAGAACCTGTCTGGACGCAGATGAACGCTGACACTGCACCGCACTCCCGAAGGACATCGGGACGATGTGCGTTTGGCGCTGTACAGGTGAAACGCTGATTCATATTGGTTTTTTCCAGCAATTCTTCAGAAGAATCTGCGTCGGTCCACGTTTTTCAGCGTCCCAATTTAAATTCCGATAAAGTCTATCGGTCCTTTGCTGAGGGGGCAGGTCTTGGCCTGGTCTTCTCCTGGGCTAAAAGCGCCGCCTGCACACGGTTACGAACATGCAGTTTCTGAAGGATATTGGTCACATAATGCTTGATCGTTTTTTCGGTTAAAAACAGGTTTTGCCCAATTTCCTTATTGCTGGTTCCCTTGACAATTTGTTCCAATATCTGTCGTTCCCGTTCGGTCAACTCCTCGAAATCATCCTTCACGGAATGTTGTTGACGTTGTGACGCTGTTATTTCGGAGAGCAAATGGGCTGCCAGCGATGGACTTACATAGCCTTCGCCCATGTAAACCGAATGCACAATTCCATTCAATTCACGTGCGGCAACTCCCTTAAGCACGTAGGCATGAGCTCCAGCTTTGAGTGAGGTTATAACATCTTCTTCTTCAGAAGACCCGGTCAGCATAATAATCTTAACCACCGGGAATACATTTGCCACCTTTACAGCGGCGTTCACGCCTCCGCCGGGCATGTTAACATCCAATAGAATGATATCTGGCAGCATTTCACGGGTCAGGCGGGTCGCGTCATCTGCAGTGACGCCCTGCCCCACGATCTCGATATCCGGTTCGGAACCAAGGATGGAAGCCACACCCTCGCGAAAGATCGGGTGATCGTCTACGATCACAAGTCGTATCTTATCCATTTGCATACTCTCCAGAATTCTGAAGGAAAAGGATGGCAATCACCTTCGTCCCTTCGTTGATCTTACTCTCGATCCTAAACAGCCCTCCCATGCTTTCCACTCGTTCACGTATGCCAGCCAGGCCAATGTGTTCTTCCCACTCGATCGGACGAGTGACATCGAAACCAGGTCCATTATCTGAGACCTCGATTTGGATTTGATTCGTTTTGCATTTCACCCGCACTTGTTGAGCCGCTCCACCTGCATGGCGGTAGGCGTTATTTAATGCTTCCTGAATAAAACGGTAGGCTGTGATCTTGATCGGTAACGTACTTTGATCTGGCAGGTTGCTTATAATCAAAGTGGACTTCGTCCCAGTGCGCTGTTCATGTGAACGTACCACACGAAAAAAGACCTCAGATAGCGTTAGGCCATCCAATTGGGGGAGCCCGAGTCCGGCGGCGATGGCGCGCATTTTTTGCAGGGCGGTCTGCAAAGCGGTCTGGACAATGGGTAAATTATCGTTACACCTGCTGTTTGGATTGACCAGACGACAGGTTTCATTTTGATCGATGGCGCGGTCGAGCCGTAACAGAGCCAGGCTAATTTCCTGCACCGGCCCATCATGGAGTTCAGCGCTGGTGCGGCGCAGGAGACTCTCGTTGAGCGCAGCCGTATTTGCTGCGGCAAGACGGACACGCCTGGCAAGTTCTTTGTTATGAGACAGTAGCTGGGTCAACTGCGTTACCTGGATTTTCAGTTCCAATTCTTGTTGGCCGATTTGATTCCCAGCCCATCGAACGAACCCAATCAGAATCAGATACATGGTCGTCATAGTTGCGCCGACAAGGAGCCAGCCACGTCTCTGGGCTTTGGCTATTTCCGCGTCAAGGGTATCCACTTTTTGATAGAACTCGGCAACGGCAATGATTTGGTTCGTGTCGTTCAGATGCACAGGGCTGTAGATTTCGAGCAATGGGCCGGCAGACAAGTGTCGTTCTTCGATGTTCTCTGCCTCCTGTAAACTGCTGATTTCTCCCGTCACTTTGCCATGCCAGGAGTCTGCCTGATCTTCCGTATTGGGAAATGTAAGACCTACCAGCGAGGGAATGTTGCTGTAAATTATATAATGATCCTTACTCCAGATTTTTACAGACACAGTCCGTTGACCAAGATTGTTCTCGCTGAACAGGTTGTCCAAAGCCTGGGCGTGTTCCACAGTTATGGATTTCGACTTTGCAAGTTCCTGAACGTTGGGGGCGACAAAGCTATCCATGTAGAGCGCGGTTGCGGCAGCCGATTCTTTGATCACATTCGTCTTAATTTTCTCCCCAACCCACCAGCCAATACTGGCTGTGCCAAGCAGCATGACAATAAAACTTTGAAACGTAAACCGTTGGATCAGACTCCAACCATCTGTAAAATCTGCATGATGGACGAGATAGACTAAAAATTTTGAACTTCTCATGCGTTGGAAGACCAAAGTCCTGCGCGCATAAAAATTTACAATACGCATTACCATCTTTCCTCTTTTCCGAGGCTGGAAGCCGCTTCCTTGAGGAAAATTGGATGATTGTCCATGTTCATAAGGTGAGCCCTATCCATTTGCATATTCTCCGACATTTTGAAGGGAAAGGTGGGCGGTGACTTTCGTTCCTTCGTTGATCTGGCTCTCGATCTTAAACATCCCCCCCATGCTTTCCACACGCTCACGCATCCCGACCAAACCGAGACGCTCTGTCCATTCGATCAGACGGGTGACATCAAAGCCCGGTCCTCGATCTGAGACCTCGATCTGCATTTGATTCAAATTGCATGTCACTCGCACCTGCTGCCCCGCTCCACCTGCATGTTTGTGTGCATTGTTCAATGCCTCCTGAATGAACCGATAGGCTGTAATCTTAATTGGCAGGGTCGCTTGGTCTGGAAGATCGCTCATGTTCAGGGTCACCGTTGTCCCGGTGAGTTGCTCATGTGAATGGATTACGCGGGAGATAATTTTGGGCAGAGTCAACTCACCCAATTGTGGAAGCCCAAGGCCGGTGGCGATGACGCGTATTTCCTGGAGAGCAGTCTGTATTGCAGTCTGCACGATGGGCAGGTTATCGTTACACTTGCTGTTCAGGTTGACCAGGCGGCAGACTTCATTTTCACTCATAGCCTGGTCAATCCGTAATAACGCGAGGCTTATTTCCTGTACCGGCCCTTCGTGAAGTTCAGCGCTCATGCGGCGCAAAAGACTCTCGTTGAGCAAGGTCGTATTCGCTGTTGCACGGCGCACGCGTTGATCGAGTTCATCATTAAAAGATAGTATTTCAGTCAACTGCGCCACTTGATTTTTCAGTGCAATTTCCTGTTGTCTGATCCGATTACCAGCCCCTTGAACGAATCCAAACATCAGCAGGTATATGGCGGCCATAATCGTAACAACTACCAGCCAGCCTTGCCTCTGAGCCGCCACTATTTCCGCTTCGAGCGCATCCACTTCCTGATAGAACTCGGCAACGGCAATGATTTGATGCGTGCCATTTTGCCTGATTGGGATGTAGATTTCGAGCAGCCGTTGATAAAAGCGTCGTTCTTCAATATTCTCATCTTCTTCCAAGCTGCTGATTAATGCCGCTACCTGACCCTGCCAGGCGGCAGATAGATCATCCGCAACGGGAAATGCGCGGCCAATCATGGATGGACGATTGCTGTAAAGGATGAGCCCTTCCGCATCCCAGACTTTAACAGTTACGACTTTGCGGCCAAGATTGGTTTCGGTGAGCAGTTTGTTCAACAGCTTGACGTTTTCCGGCGGTAAAAATTTTGAGTGGCTGAGTTCCTGAAGATTGGGGGCAATAAAGCTATCCAAATAGAGCGCGGTGGCAGCGGCTGTCTCATTGATTACGCTGGTTTTTATTTGATCAGCAACCCACCTGCCAATAACGAGCGTGCCAAGAATCGTAATAACCAGGCCCGTAAACCTAAAATGTTGAGCCAGAGACCAACGCGATGCAAAATTTTTAATACCGTTAAACATATGTTTTCCTCAGACATGCTTATAGGCTTCAATAAGGTATCCGAATAAAAACGGAAGTTTGACAACTAAAATTGCAGGTAGTTGACAATGAACGCAATGTGGAGGAGTATACGCAGGTGGAACTTTTGGAATCCGCGCGGCCAATTTTTGGAATGTGGCATTGGCGAAGTGATTTGACAGGACTTTCGTTTGTCATTCTCCCGAAGGACATCGGGAGGGTGACATGCAAAACAAGAGGAGCGAGCGAAAGTCCTATTTGATTAACATCGCCCATATTGCGCCTGCGATGTTTCCGTTATTATATCTCCAAATAGGGTGATTTCATTTTCGACAATCCCATGCAACTCAGTGTAATTTTTCTGCTCTCAAGGAATTGACATGCTTCACTCGAAATTTTCAACACGGCTCATCTTTACCACAGGTGACAACTCATTGCCCGTATGCTGCCCCCGAAACTGATCTGCATGGTACAAGCGCCTAAAATAATGAACAAGAATCCGAAGAGGTATGCGACTTTGGTCTTAAGACAAAGGTCGGGAAATCATAGACCAAAGTATTACATAATAATGATACCTTTTCCCGTTTCAGCATCCCCCGTATCCCAGTACTATATATATCTAGTTATCTCTTCGCTCCATCCCACACGGGATTGCGCGATGGAGATTTTATCTCTGTTTATTTCATTCTTGATCGTTTCAGTTGTTGGTGAGGTTTTCAACATTATTCCAAAAAGGAGCTTGTCGATATATGAATATATTGTGTTTATCTACTGGTGTAAATAATTATTTTTTCAAAATGAAAATCACCGTCAAAACATAAAAAGGATAAAATTATGTTAATTATAACCACCCTTCGTCAAAAGCTTGCTCTACTTTCCAAAAAGACTTATGAGCGAGCCAGGCCTGTAGCACGCTTTTCCTGGACCGTGTTGATGACATTATCCATGCTCATGACGAGCATCGGCGTAGGTCCTTCGCAGGCCGCGCCGGTCGAGGCGAATATCGTCGGGCAGGGATTCACAGTCACTCCCGCTGATCTGGCTTTCATCCTCCTACAGATCAAGATCGCTGAGGCTCATGTTGCGAATACCACATCCCTAACCGGTCCGTGCGGAGCGCTTCTCGGCAGTGGACCTGATCAGATACCAAGCCCGTTGCTCTCCTTCGGTCTTCGAACTGTGGATGGCACCTGTAATAACCTGCAGCCCGGCCAGGAAACCTTCGGCGCGGCAGACCAGACCTTCCTGCGTTTGACCACTCCTGTATTCGAATCTGCAGAGCCAGTTTCAGCAGGTTTCCCAGGAGCCGGCAGCTCGACTTCTTATGCCCAGACAAGCGGGTTTGTTTTCGACTCCGAACCACGCATGATCAGCAACTTGATCGTTGATCAGACCTCGACCAACCCGGCAGCAGTTGCAGCCGCTGGTTTTCCTGTTAGAAGCCAGGGCAACGAGGGTGTCGTGCCATGCACCATAGAACCGACAACTCCGGGGGGCTCCGACGGCTTACCTCTTGGCTGCGTGCCTCAGTATGAGACTCTGTTCATTCCAAACGTAACGACAGACGTTGGACTCTCACCGCCATTTAACGGTTTGTTCACGATCTTCGGTCAGTTCTTTGATCACGGTCTCGACAAAATCACCAACGGTGGTAATGGCTCGGTCTTCGTGCCGCTTCAGGCCGACGATCCTCTGATTGCCGGCAATAACCATATTCTGGGCGATGGCGATGATCTGCCTGCCAACGCGCGGTTCATGGTTTTGACGCGGGGCACTATCGTGACAGGTTCTGACGGTTTCCGCAACGCCCCCAATACCGACACACCTTTCGTAGATCAAAGCCAGACCTACACCTCGCATTCCTCGCACCAGGTTTTTCTGCGTGAATACGTCAACAACACCGCAGGCCGGCCGGTTTCAACGGGCAAGTTCCTCAGCACGCCCGATGGCGGTCTGGCCACCTGGGCGATGATCAAGAATCAAGCGGCAACCGTGCTTGGACTGCAACTTGTTGATACTGATGTCAACAACATCCCGATGATCGCGGCCGATCCATACGGAAAATTTATCCCTGGTCCGTTGCGCGGTCTTCCCCAGTACGTGACGGCCAGCGGCCTCGTAGAAGGCAACACAGCCGCTGCGGTTGCCGCCCCGCTGGATGCGTTCCGCATCAACACTGCCTTCCTGAACGACATCGCGCATAGCGCTGGCCCAGGCTCGGCCACCTCGCCAAAGACCCCAGACGCCGATGGCGTGGCCGGTGGCAGTTTGGATCCGATGGCGGCTGGCGAGTACGACAATGAATTGCTCGACCTGCACGCGATCTGCGGCGATGGCCGTTGTAATGAGAATATCGCGCTTCAGGCTATTCACCAGGTATTCCACTCCGAGCATGATCGTCTTGTTGACGACATCGAGAACGTGCTTACCAACGATACGAGCGGCGTCACAAGCCTTGCCGACTGGCAAACTGCGCTTGGCGCTGATGGTTGGAACGGCGAGCGCCTCTTCCAGGCAGCCCGTTTCGTAACCGAAATGGAATATCAACACCTGGTATTCGAAGAGTTTGCCCGCAAGGTTCAGCCTGGGATCAATCCCTTCGAAGCCTTCGCCTTAAACCAAACGGATGTCAACCCGGCCATCACGGCTGAGTTTGCCCATGCGGTGTACCGCTTCGGCCATTCGATGCTGACCGAGGATATCGCACGGATCAATGCCGACGGATCGGACAACTCTATTCCATTATTCAACGGGTTCCTTAACCCTGCGGAATATTACAATGGCGGTTCTGCCGGTGTACTTTCTTCACAAGAAGCCGCTGGCTCCATCTTCATGGGTATGTCGGACCAGACCGGTAACGAGATTGACGAGTTTGTCACCGATGTGCTTCGCAACCGACTGGTGGGACTGCCTCTCGATCTCGCCGCCATCAACATGACCCGCGCCCGCAGTGAAGGTATTCCTTCGCTGAACAACCTGCGCCGGCAGATTTTCACAGCCACAAATGACGGACAGTTGACTCCATACACCGACTGGATTGATTTCGGCCAGTCGCTCAAGCACCCCGAGTCGCTGATCAACTTCATTGCAGCCTACGGCAGTCACCCAAGTATCACTGGGCTTGATCCGGACGGCGCAGGCCCCATCCTGGCTGGCAGTTTACAAGCCAGGCGCGCCGCGGCTGACCAAATCGTCAACGGCACAACGCTGCCAGGGCCAGACGGCATCTTGTTTGACGATCCGCTTACCTTCATCGATGAAAGCCTTGACGATACCCCCGCTATTGCCGCTGTTCCTGCCGGCCCCGGCCCGGACGGCATCCTTGGCGACAACCCCCTCACAACAAATGCGGATGAGAGTCTCGACGACACTCCCGCTGTTGCCGCTGTTCCTGCCGGCCCCGGCCCGGACGGCATCCTTGGCGACAACCCCCTCACAACGAATGCCGACGAGAGTCTCGACGACACAGCCGCTATCCCTGCCGGTCCCGGCCCGGATGGCATCCTTGGCGACAATCCCCTCACAACGAATGCAGATGAAAGCCTGGACGATACTGCCGAAGTTCCTGCCAATGGCGGAGCCGAGCATCCTTTCCTTGGCGATGATCCTCTCACACCTCTTTTCGATGAGAGCCTCGACGATACCGCGGCCATCCCTGCCAGTCCCGGCCCAGACGGCGTTCTTGGCGACAACCCCCTCACAACAAACGCGGATGAGAGCCTTGACGATACCGCAGAAGTTCCTGCCGATCCCGGCCCGGACGGCATCCTTGGCGACAACCCCCTCACAACAAATGCGGATGAGAGTCTTGATGACACCGCCGCCATCCCCGGCGGCCCGGGCCCAGACGGCATCCTTGGCGACAACCCCCTCACAACGAATGCAGATGAAAGCCTGGACGATACTGCCGAAGTTCCTGCCAATGGTGGGGCCGAGCATCCTTTCATTGGCGATGATCCTCTCACACCTCTTTTTGATGAGAGCCTTGATGACACCCCCGCCATCCCTGCCGGTCCCGGCCCGGACGGCGTTCTTGGCGACAACCCTCTCACAACAAACGCGGATGAGAGCCTTGATGACACCCCCGCCATCCC
>CXWL01118665.1_pt1 | contig 12039 bp, 13 predicted proteins | sample 590931 | NCBI WGS metagenome assembly CXWL01 (sample SAMEA3498368, study PRJEB10139) | groundwater metagenome | biome: water well; material: biofilm material | place: Germany | collected 2015-04-27
GTCGACGACGAGGGCAACGCCAGCCAGCGCAACGTGCTGATCGAGGACGGCATCCTCAAGGGCTACATCCAGGATTCGATGAACGCCCGCCTCATGAAGGTCAAGCCCACCGGCAACGGCCGCCGCGAGAGCTACGCCCATGTGCCGATGCCGCGCATGACCAACACCTACATGCTCGGCGGCGACAAGGACCCCCAGGAAATCGTGGCCAGCATCAAGAAGGGCCTCTACGCCACCAACTTCGGCGGCGGGCAGGTCGACATCACGAGCGGCAAGTTCGTGTTCTCGGCCAGCGAGGCCTTCTGGGTCGAGAACGGCAAGATCCAGTACCCCGTCAAGGGCGCGACCATCGTGGGCAACGGCCCCGACGCGCTCACCCGCGTGACCATGATCGGCAACGACATGGCGCTCGATTCCGGCGTGGGCACCTGCGGCAAGGAAGGCCAGAGCGTGCCGGTTGGCGTCGGGCAACCCACGCTGCGCATCGACGGGCTCACGGTAGGTGGAACGGCTTAGGACTTTCGTCACTTGCCGGCTGTTTCCTTCGGTTGCTAAGCTGCGCTCTTTTTTTCGAACGACGAATCAAGGAGCATCTCAATGGGGAACAGGATCAATTCGCCCGCCGTGCTGTGGGCCGTGACCGCCGTGGTGGTGCTGGCCTCCGCCGGTTGCGCCTCGCGCGGCGGTTCGAGCAGCCAGCCCGCCGCCGCACCGGCACCCGCTGCTGCAGCGCCCGCGGCGCCCAGCGGTTCCAAGGCCGGCATGGACGCTCGCGGCAACGTGACCGATTCCTCCAAGGTCGAGGCCGGCAGCGGCCGCACCGTCAAGGGCCTGAACGGCTACGAAGGCGAGATCACCGGCAATCCGGCGCGCAACAGCAAATTCACCCGCCTGCAGATCGGCATGAGCGCCAAGCAGGTCACCGACCTCGCCGGCCCGCCGACCGACCAGGGCGCCTACGTGACGGGCAAGGCCTTCATTCCCTTCTATTTCGGCAGCGATCGCCATCGCTTCGAGATGACCTACAAGGGCCAGGGACGGCTGATCTTCGCGGGCGGCGGCATGGGTGATTTCTCCAGCGGCAACCTGATCTGGATCATTCACAACGCCAACGAATCGGGCTATCGGTAAACCACCCCTGGGCCCGGGCCGCTTGACCGGGTCTTCATTTTCCGTGCTACATTCCGCCCCTATGTCCGCCCTCCGCGCTTATTTCTTTGCCTTCTTTTGGTTCCCGGTTTCCGGCGGACGAGAGGCGAGCGCGTAAAGCAAACGAACACCCTCCCAAAACCGCCGGCGCCTCAAGCCCCGGCGGTTTTTTTATGCCCTGACGATTTCACTCCAACAAGGAAAAGCACCATGAGCACGAACACTGCCCCCGCCAGCGACAGCTGGTATGCGAGCGTCGAAAAAACCAGCAAGACCGACGACGAACGCATCAAGGACATCAACGTGCTCCCCCCTCCCGAACATCTGATCCGCTTTTTCCCGATTCGCGGCACATCGGTCGAAACGCTGATCGAGGGCACCCGTCGCAACATCCACAACATCATGGCCGGCAAGGACGACCGGCTGCTGGTGATCATGGGGCCCTGTTCGATCCACGACCCGGCCGCTGCCGTCGAATACGCCAAGCGCCTGAAGGTGGAGCGTGAAAAATACGCTGGCACGCTCGAGATCGTGATGCGCGTGTACTTCGAGAAGCCGCGCACCACCGTCGGCTGGAAGGGCCTGATCAACGACCCGTACCTGGACGAGAGCTTCCGCATCGACGAGGGTCTGCGCATTGCGCGCCAGCTCTTGATCGACATCAACCGCATCGGCCTGCCGGCGGGCAGCGAGTTCCTCGACGTGATCTCGCCCCAATACATCGGCGACCTGATCTCCTGGGGCGCCATCGGTGCGCGCACCACCGAAAGCCAGGTGCACCGCGAACTGGCCTCGGGGCTGTCGGCACCCATCGGCTTCAAGAACGGCACGGACGGCAATATCCGCATCGCGACCGACGCCATCCAGGCGGCGGCTCGTGGCCATCACTTCCTCTCGGTGCACAAGAACGGCCAGGTCGCGATCGTGCAGACCAACGGCAACCGCGACTGCCACGTGATCCTGCGCGGCGGCAAGGCACCCAACTACGACGCAGCCAGCGTNNAACAGCTCCAAGCAGCACCAGAAGCAGATCGACGTGGCCAAGGACATCGCGAGTCAAATCGCCAACGGCTCCAACCGCGTGTTCGGCGTGATGGTCGAGAGCCACCTGCAGGCCGGTGCTCAGAAGTTCACGCCGGGCAAGGACAAGCTCTCGGGCCTCGAATATGGCAAGAGCATCACCGACGCCTGCATCGGCTGGGACGATTCGACGCAGGTGCTCGAGACGCTGTCGCAGGCCGTCAAGGCCCGCCGCGGCTGAAAAGGGTCAGAGCATTCCGGCCAGTTCGGGCCAGTGGTGCCGCATCGACGCCGCCTCGTCGCTGTCGGGCGGCACCATGGAGAAGTCGGCGAAGTCGAAGCCCGGGCCGACCATGCAGGTGACCAGCGTGTAGTCGCCTGACGAATGGCCCTGGATCGGACGGGCCGCCTGCCACTGGCCGGTCGGCACCACATGCTGCGGGCGCGTGCCATGCGCATCGACCGGCCCCAGCCGCACATGGGCTGGCGCCGTTCGCATCGCGGCATCGCAGGTCCAGAGGGCCAGCGGCACGCCTTCGAGATGCACCCAGACTTCATCGGACAACACCCGGTGCCAGCGCGAATGCTGGCCCGCCTCGAGCAGGAAGTAGATGCTGGTGAGTGCGTTGCGAGGTGTACGGCCGTCGGCCGGCGTGACCCTGGCCGCCGAACGGAACACCTCGCTGTACCAGCCGCCCTCCGGGTGGGGCTGCAGCTTCAGGCTGTCGATCAGTTCCCGGGCGCGCATGGCGCTCATGATGCCGCCGCGGCGCGCAGGGCCGCAAGCAGTTTGTCGTGCACGCCGCCGAAGCCGCCGTTGCTCATGCAGACGATGTGATCGCCTTGCCGGGCGGCCGCGACGATCTGCGCGACCAGCGGTTCCACAGCCCCGGCGACCTGCGCGCGGCCACCCATCGGCGCCAGGGCCGCAGCGGCGTCCCAGTCGAGTCCGGCCGTGTGGCAGAACGACAGATCGGCCGACTCCAGGCTCCACGGCAACTGCGCGGCCATGACGCCGAGCTTCATCGTGTTGCTGCGCGGCTCGAACGCGGCGAGGATGCGCTCACTTTGCTTGCCGGCGTCGTCGAGCTTCTTGCGCAGGCCGTCGAGCGTGGTGCGGATGGCGGTGGGGTGATGGGCGAAGTCGTCGTAGACCGTGATCGAGCCCACCGTGCCGCGCAACTCCATGCGCCGGCGCACGTTGCGAAAGCTGCCGAGCGCGCGCGCCGCATCGGCCGGCGCAACGCCGACGTGGTCGGCGGCCGCGATGGCGGCCAGCGCATTCATCTGGTTGTGCAGGCCCGAGAGCTCCCACTCGACCCGGCCGACTTTTTCCCCTTGCCGGAGCACGTCGAAGGCGTCGTGCGAGCCGCTTGCCTGCCACTCGCCACCGGCACCGAATCGCGCAAGCTCGCTCCAGCAGCCTTGGGCCAGCACGCGCTGCAGGCTCTCCTCGGTCGCATTCACCACCAGCCGCCCGGTGCTGGGCACGGTGCGCACGAGGTGATGGAACTGCCGCTCGATGGCGGCGAGGTCGTCGAAGATGTCCGCGTGGTCGAACTCGAGGTTGTTGAGCACGGCGGTGCGCGGCCGGTAGTGCACGAACTTGCTGCGCTTGTCGAAGAAGGCGGTGTCGTACTCGTCGGCCTCGATGACGAAGGCGGGGCCATCGCCGAGGCGTGCCGACACGCCGAAGTCCAGCGGCACGCCACCCACCAGGAAGCCCGGCGCCTTGCCGCCCTGCTCGAGCACCCAGGCCAGCATTGACGTGGTGGTCGTCTTGCCGTGCGTGCCGGCCACCGCCAGGACGTGGCGCCCGAGCAGCACGTGCTCGGCCAGCCATTGCGGCCCGCTCGTGTAGGGCTTGCCGGCATCGAGGATGGCTTCCATCAGCGGGAACTTGGGGCTGCCATCAGGCATGCGCGCCCTCGAAACCACGTTGCCGATCACGAACATGTCGGGCACGAGCGAGAGTTGATCGGCGCCGAAACCCTCGATCAGGTCGATGCCGAGGGCGCGCAACTGGTCGCTCATCGGAGGGTACACGCCGGCATCGCAGCCCGTGACCCGGTGGCCCGCTTCGCGCGCCAGGGCGGCCAAGCCACCCATGAACGTGCCGCAGATACCCAGAATATGAATGTGCATCGGGCGATTCTAGGGAGGCGGAATTCAGGCCCCGCCTCGCAAGCCCGGCCTTCGCCCCGAGCTTCGTGTTGATTTCGTGTGCATGACGCCTACTGCGGGCAAAATGCCCCGATGGACACGTCCAAGCGCGAAATCGCCGCCACCGCAGCCCGCCTTGTCGTCGAGGAAGGGCTGGAATACGGCCCTGCCAAAAGGCGGGCGGTGCGCGACCTGGGCCTGTCGGCACGCACTTCGCTGCCGAACAACGACGAAGTCGAAGCCGAGGTGCGTGACTACATCGCGCTCTTCTGCGCCGACACCCAGCCGCAGGAATTGCATGCGCTGCGTCTGCTGGCGCTGGAGTGGATGGAGCGAATGGCAGCCTTTCGCCCGCACGTGGGTGGCGCTGTCTGGCATGGCACGGCGACGCGGCTCTCGGATATCTATATCCAGTTGTTCTGCGACGATTCCAAGTCGGCCGAGATCGCTCTCATCGACCATCATGTGGATTACGAACCGCGCATGGTCACCGGTTTTCACGGCGAGCAGGTCGAGGCCTTGAGCGTGCACGCGCCAAGCCGGTTGCTCAATGAAGAGATTGGGGTGCACTTGCTGGTCTATGACCTCGACGACCTGCGCGGCGCCCTCAAGCCCGACGCCCAAGGCCGCACGCCGCGCGGTGATCTGCCCGCCTTGCGCCGATTGATTGAAAGAGAAAAGGACAAGTGAATGACTTCTTCGCCGACACGACGCGGCATGCTCTATGGCGGCGTGGCGGCGGTGGCCGCCGCTGCCGGGGTGGGTGGCGCCTGGTGGCGGGAACGCAGCGCCGGCAACAATGCGGCGGGTGGCGAGCAACTGGACGCGAGCTTCTGGGCCCAGAAATTCGAACGGCCTGAGGGCGGTGAACTCGTCCTCTCAAGCCTTCGCGGCAAGCCAATTCTGCTCAACTTCTGGGCCACCTGGTGCCCGCCCTGTGTCGAAGAAATGCCGATGATCGACGCCTTCTTCCGCGAACATGGCGCCAAAGGATGGCAAGTGGTCGGATTGGCCATCGATCAGCCGAGCGCGGTACGCAAGTTCCTGCAGCGCACGCCGGTCACCTATCCCACCGGCCTCGCGGGGTTGCAAGGCACGGAGCTGGTCAAGAACCTCGGCAATACCGGTGGTGGATTGCCCTTCACGCTGGTGCTGAACGGTAACGGCTCTGTTGCAGCTCGTAAAATGGGCAAGCTCGAACCCGCCGATCTGGAGACATGGCGGCGTGAACTTGTTCATGGTTAGAATCGGCCGCCCAAGCTGGCGTTAGCCACCAAACGCTGAAAATCGCCGATTTTCAGCCCAGTTATATCCGAATGACCGGCAAAGCCGGCACTGGAGTCCCATGGATCTGCGCAAACTCAAGACACTGATCGATTTGGTGTCCGAATCGAATATTTCCGAACTGGAAATCACCGAAACCGAAGGCAAGGTTCGCATCGTCAAGGGTGGCGGTGCCGCACCGGTGCAGTATGTGCAAACCTTGGCAGCTCCCGCTGCTGCCGCTCCGGTGGCAGGCGCACCCGCTGCCCCGGCCGCTGCAAGCGCCCCCGTAGTCGAAGCCGCACCGGCCGGACACGCCGTCAAGTCGCCGATGGTGGGTACGTTCTACCGTTCGTCCAGCCCTGGCGCCGCCGCTTTCGTCGAAATCGGCAGCAAGGTGAACGAGGGCGACACGATCTGCATCATCGAAGCGATGAAGATCCTCAACGAAATCGAAGCGGACAAGTCCGGCACGATCACCCAGATCCTCGGCGAAAACGGGCAGGCGGTCGAATACGGCCAGCCGCTGTTCATCATCGAGTGACCATGTTCAAGAAGATCCTGGTTGCAAACCGGGGGGAGATTGCCCTCCGGATTCAGCGCGCCTGCAGCGAGATGGGCATCAAGGCCGTGATGGTCTATTCCGAAGCCGACCGCGACGCCAAGTACGTCAAGCTGGCGCAGGAAGCTGTGTGCATCGGCCCGGCCCCGTCGGCGCTGAGCTATCTCAACATGCCGGCGATCATCTCGGCGGCCGAAGTGACCGACGCGGAAGCCATCCACCCCGGCTATGGTTTCCTGAGCGAGAACGCCAACTTCGCCGAACGCGTGGAGCAGAGCGGCTTCCAGTTCATCGGCCCGACGCCCGACAACATCCGCACGATGGGCGACAAGGTGTCGGCCAAGCAGGCCATGATCAAGGCCGGCGTGCCTTGCGTGCCCGGCTCCGAGGGCGAGCTCTCGGACGACGCCGCCACCAACAAGCGCATTGCCCGCGCGATCGGCTACCCGGTCATCATCAAGGCGGCGGGCGGCGGCGGTGGCCGCGGCATGCGCGTGGTGCATACCGAGGCGGCGCTGGTCAACGCGATCCAGATGACCAAGGCGGAGGCCGGCGCGGCCTTCAGCAATCCGGCCGTGTACATGGAGAAGTTTCTCCAGAACCCGCGCCACATCGAGATCCAGATCCTNNCCGGCTCCCGGCATTCCGCGCAAGCTGATCGAGAAGATCGGCGAGCGCTGCGCAGCGGCCTGCAAGAAGATCGGCTATCGCGGCGCCGGCACCTTCGAGTTCCTCTACGAAAACGGCGAGTTCTACTTCATCGAGATGAACACGCGCGTGCAGGTGGAGCATCCGGTGACGGAGTTCACCACCGGCATCGACATCGTGAAGACGCAGATCATGGTGGCCGCCGGCGAAAAGCTGCCGTTCACCCAGCGCCAGATCGAAATGCGCGGCCACGCCATCGAGGTGCGCATCAACGCCGAAGACGCCTGGAAGTTCACGCCGTCGCCGGGCCGCATCACCATGTGGCACCCGCCGGGCGGCCCTGGTGTGCGCGTCGATTCGCACGCTTACACCAACTACTTCGTGCCCCCGAACTACGACTCGATGATCGGCAAGATCATCGTGTACGGCGACACGCGCGAGCAGGCCATGGCGCGCATGCGCACGGCGTTGAACGAGACCGTGATCGAAGGCATCCAGACCAACATCCCGCTGCACCGCGAGCTGATGGTCGACGCCAAGTTCATGAGCGGCGGCACGAACATCCACTACCTGGAAGAGTGGCTGGCAGCGCACAAGCGCTGACCCACGAGACGACGCCATGTTCGAACTTCGCCTGATGGCACCGGAAGACCGGGTCGAAATGCTCAGCGACGCGCTCGACGCACTCGATGCGCTGAGCGTGTCCGTCGAGGACGCCGACGCGCAGACCGATGCCGAGCAGGCGCTGTTCGGCGAGCCCGGCATGCCGCCGCCCAAGGAAGGTTGGCAGCGCTCGCGCGTGATCGCGCTGTTCCCCGACGAGGCGCTTGCGAACGAGGCCGCATCGCTGCTCGCGCTGCAGGACTTCTTCGAGGGCTGCTCGGTGCTCGGCGTGGCGAATGTGCCCGAGCAGGACTGGGTGCGCCTCACGCAATCGCAGTTCGCGCCGGTCGAGATCACGCCCGAGTTCTGGATCGTGCCGACCTGGCACGAGCCGCCCGAACAGGCGAAGCAGGTGATCCGTCTCGACCCGGGCCTGGCCTTCGGCACCGGCACGCATCCCACCACGCGCATGTGCCTGCGCTGGATCGCCAGGCAAGGCGAGGGCGCCTTCGGCAAGCAGCGCGTGCTCGACTACGGCTGCGGCTCCGGCATCCTGGCGATCGGCGCGGCGAAGTTCGGCGCGCGCGACATCGATGCCGTCGACATCGACGAAGCTGCGGTCTCCTCGAGTCGGCTCAATGCCGAAGCCAACGGCGTCAGCCTGAACGTCGGCTTGCCGGACGCGGCCAAGGGCGCCTACGACACGGTGCTCGCCAACATCCTTGCGACGCCGCTCAAGTTGCTCGCGCCGCTGCTGCGCAGCCATGTGGCCCCGGGCGGATCGCTGGTGATGGCCGGCATCCTCGAGCGCCAGGCCGACGAGCTGAAAGAGGCCTACGCACCGTATGCGACCCTCGAGGTCAGCGACAGCGAGGACGGCTGGATCCTCATGACGGCACGCTGCTGAGCAGCGGGGCCGGGTTTTCGCACCGCCGCGCACCGTTCGCGGGGCGGGGGCCCAACCCTACAATCGCCCGGTCATGAGCCTCGTCACGCGTTGCCCCGCCTGCACCACCACCTTCAAGGTGGTGCGCGACCAGCTTCGCATCTCGGATGGTTGGGTGCGCTGCGGCCGCTGCAGCCATGTGTTCGATGCGACGCTCGACCTGCACGAATCATCCGATGGACCGTCGGCCGGAGCGCCCCCCGCACCGTCCCCGGCTGCCGCTTATTCGCCCTCGCTGGTCGAGCCTTCGTCCGAGCATCGGGCCGATACGCCGCCGACAGCGGCGCCGTCTCCTTCCCAGGCTTCCGAAGACGCGGATTTCTTCGACGACGAACCTGAAGCGCATGCCCATGCAGAGGTGGCGCATCCGCCACCCGCAACGGAAGCTTCCGAGGCCGTGGAAGTGGCGGTCGCGCCGCAGCCTGAGCCACCTTTGCCGCCACCTGCATCACCCCCGCAGTCCCCGGCGCTCTCGCTGCCCGCGCACGGCATCATCGCGGACGAGCCGTGGTCCGACCTGGATGTCAGCGAGCCCACGTGGCGGCCGCCGGCAAGCTCGCTGCCGCCGTTCCCCAACATCGACCTGAATCTCGCGCCCCCGCCGCCATCGCCGCCGCCTCCGGTGCCGCCGCTGCCCGAGCCTCGCGTCAAGACGCATGGGCTGGTCGAGCCCACCCTCGACGATGACGCCGAAGAGAAAGAAGAAAAAGAAGAGGACCACGACCAGGTCCAGATGCAGAAGGCGCTGCGGCGTGCGCGCACCAAGTCGGCCAAGATCGCGAGCGCGCACAAGTCGCGCGAAGCCAGGGCCGCGGCCAAGGCTGCGTCGTCATCTTCTTCGTCGTCATCGGTGGTGCGGGAGGCGAGCGAGCCGGAGAGCCCCGCCTCGTTGCCGCCGATGTTCGCGGAGCGCGAGGAGGACCACCGTTTTTCCGACGACGAAGAGCACGACACCCATGCACCCGGCTTCTGGCAGCGCAAGGGCGTGCGGCTGTTGCTGGTCGTCCTGGCGGTGCTTGCCGTCCTGCTGCTCATCGTGCAGATCGTTCGCCATGAGCGCGATGGCATCGTCGCGCGGCAGCCGGGCCTGCGCCCCGCGCTGGCGGCGCTGTGCCAGTACACCGGCTGTGAGCTCTCGGCCCTGCGCCAGATCGGCGACATCATGATCGAGGGCGCCGCCTTCGCGCGCGAGAAGAGCGGCGGCAACGACTACCGGCTGAGCTTCACCTTGCGCAACGCCGCGACCGTGCCGCTTGCGATGCCGGCTGTCGAGCTGTCGCTGCTCGACACGCAGGAGCGTGCGGTCGTGCGGCGCGTGCTGATGCCTGCGGACTACGGCGCGCCATCGGTGCTCGCGGCGCGCGCCGATCGCGCGGCCTCGTTGCCGCTCACGCTGTCACCGAACGAAGCGGCTGCACTGCCCCCCATCGCGGGCTACCGCGTGGAAGCCTTCTATCCCTAGCCGGGCGCCTGCACGCAAGCAGCCGCCCTTCACCCATCTCTATTCAACGAAAACGGTCCACCCATGGCAGCAGTGATTTGCGGTTCCCTCGCGTTCGACACCATCATGACTTTCGAGGGACGGTTCGCCGATCAGATCCTTCCGGACCANNCACTGCCGATGGCCACGCTCGGCAGCGACGGCGCCGACTACCTGGAGCGCATGCGCACGCTGGGCATCGACACCGAGTTCGTGCGTCAGCTCGACGACACCTTCACCGCGCAGGCGATGATCATGAACGACGTCGACAACAACCAGATCACCGCGTTCCATCCCGGCGCGATGCAGCAGGCGCACATCACCAAGGTGGCGGCGCGCGAGGACATCAAGGTCGGCATCATCGCGCCCGATGGCCGCGAGGCGATGCTGCAGCACGCGGAGCAATTCGCAGCCGCCGGCATTCCATTCGTGTTCGATCCAGGCCAGGGCCTGCCGATGTTCGACGGCGATGCGCTCAAGCACTTTGTCGAGCTCGCGAGCTGGGTCGTGGTCAACGACTACGAAGGCAAGATGCTGTCGCAGCGCACCGGCTGGAGCCTGGCCGAGATCTCCAAGCGCGTGCGCGGCCTGGTGGTCACGCTGGCGGCCGAGGGCTGCGAGGTCTGGATCGATGGCGAGCGCGAACATGTGCCGGGCGTGACGCCCACTGCCGTGATCGAGCCCACGGGTTGCGGCGACGCATGGCGCGGCGCGCTGCTGTTCGGTCTGGAAAAGGAATGGCCGCTCGCGCAATGCGCGGCGCTGGGCAACCGCATCGGCGCGCTCAAGATCGCGCAGCGCGGGCCGCAGAACTACCAGGTCGACCGCAAGGCACTGGGCCTGTAAGAAGCCGCTTTTTCGAGCTCCCATAAAAAAACCCGACACCGTGAGGTGCCGGGTTTTTTGCCGTCAAGGGCGCTGAGAAAACTCAGGGCTTGCTGGCCGTAGGAAACGGCCAGGCTGCCTGGGGGTTCAGCGTCGTTTGCGCAGCAGGGGCAGGCGCTACTGCAGCCTTGGCGGGTGCCTTGGCAGCCTTCTTTGCAGCAGGCTTCTTGGGCGCCGCCGCAGGCTTCGCAGCAGCGGCAGGCTTGGCAGCGGGCTTTTTCGCGGCTTTCTTGGCCGCAGCCTTTTTCGCAGGAGCCTTCTTGGCAGCGGCCTTCTTTGCAGGGGCCTTCTTGGCGGCTGCCTTCTTGGCAGGAGCCTTCTTCGCTGCAGCCTTCTTCGCAGGCGCCTTCTTGGCAGCGGCCTTCTTCGCCGGAGCCTTCTTCGCAGCAGCCTTCTTGGCCGGTGCTGCCTTCTTCGCTGCTACCTTCTTGGCAGGAGCCTTCTTGGCGGCGACCTTCTTGGCAGCAACCTTCTTGGCCGGAGCCTTCTTCGCTGCTACCTTCTTTGCCGGAGCCTTCTTAGCGGCCGCGACCTTCTTTGCCGGAGCCTTCTTTGCAGCGGCTTTCTTAGCCGGCGCTTTCTTTGCAGTTGCCATTTCTATTTCTCCTTGATCAAGTTGAAAAAATCAACCTATTGAAGCACTCCACGCACGTTGGGAGCGTGAAGCGATTCATGGCGTTGGAATCTGAGCCCCAGCACCATGAACACCTGAGCCCTCGTCCATGCCGCGCTCTTCGGCGCGATCGGTGGCAAGGGCAATTCTTGAATTCATTAATTCTTATCGGAAAGATTCAATCCCAGGAGAGCGCACCACCCGACTGGTACTCGATCACGCGGGTTTCGAAAAAGTTGCGCTCTTTCTTCAGGTCAATCATTTCGCTCATCCAGGGGAACGGATTTTCTTCGTTCGGGAAGAGCGTTTCGAGGCCGATCTGCTGTGCACGCCGGTTGGCGATGTACCGCAGGTAGCCCTTGAACATGGAGGCGTTCATGCCGAGCACGCCGCGCGGCATGGTGTCTTCGGCGTATTTGTATTCGAGCTCGACGGCCTTCATGAAGAGGTCCTTGATCTCGGCCTTGAACTCTGGGGTCCAGAGGCCGGGGTTCTCGAGCTTGAGCTGGTTGATCAGGTCGATGCCGAAATTGCAGTGCATCGACTCGTCGCGCAGGATGTACTGGTACTGCTCGGCGGCACCGGTCATCTTGTTCTGGCGGCCGAGCGCAAGGATCTGCGTGAAGCCGACGTAGAAGAAGAGACCTTCCATCAGGCAGGCGAACACGATGAGCGACTTGAGCAGCGTCTGGTCGGTCTCGTGCGTG
>CXWL01120721.1_pt1 | contig 12037 bp, 11 predicted proteins | sample 590931 | NCBI WGS metagenome assembly CXWL01 (sample SAMEA3498368, study PRJEB10139) | groundwater metagenome | biome: water well; material: biofilm material | place: Germany | collected 2015-04-27
CTCGCCTTCGGCAATCTCGATTTCCAGGCCGACGTCGGCCTGGCTTGCGATGCCGACGAAGCCGAGCTGGTGCCCGTGCGCCTCGCATTGCTGCTGGCCACGCGCCGCGCTGGTCTGCCTGCACCTATCGATGGCGTGACACCCGACTGGCGCGACACGCAACGCCTCGCCATCGACACGGCGCGCGCACGCCGCGGCGGCTTCGGCGCCAAGTTGTGCATCCATCCCAACCAGGTCGCGCCTGTGCACGCCGCGCTCGGCCCGAGCGCCGACGAACTCGCATGGGCGCGCCGCGTGATCGACGCGGTCCGGTCCGCGGGCGGTGGCGTGGTCAGCCTCGACGGCCGCATGGTCGATGCGCCGGTGGTGCGTCTTGCCGAGCGCCTGCTCGCGCTCGATGCGCAGTCGCCGCCCTGAGCAACGCTGAACGAACGAAGAAGACAGATCCAACAACCTAGGAGACAAAAAGTGAACCTGAAGAAAAACTGGAAAGTCCGAACCCTGCTGGCCGCATCGCTGGGCGCCTGCCTCATGGCTGCTCAATCGCCCGCGACCGCGCAGGCCCCTTGGCCCGACAAGCCCATCACCATGGTCGTGCCGTACTCGGCCGGCGGCCCCACCGACGTGGTGGCGCGCATGCTGGCCATTCCCATGGCCAAGTCGCTCGGCCAGCCGGTGATCGTCGAGAACACCGTGGGCGCAGGCGGCACCATCGCACCGGCGCGCGTGGCCAAGGCCGCGCCCAACGGCTACACCATCCTCATCCACCACATGGGCATGGCCACCGCGCCCGCGCTCTACAAGAAGCTCAACTACGACCCGCTGAAAGACTTCGAATACGTCGGCCAGGTGATGGACGTGCCGATGACGCTGCTCTCGCGCAAGGACTTTCCGGCCAACAACTTTCAGGAACTGCTGGCCTACGTGAAGACCAACAAGGACAAGGTCACGCTCGCCAACGCCGGCATCGGCGCGGTGTCGCAGCTGTGCGGCTTGTTGTTCGCGCACCAGATCGGTGTGCAGCTCACCACCGTGCCTTACAAGGGCGCGGGCCCGGCGCTCAACGACCTCATGGGCGGGCAGGTCGACCTCCTGTGCGACCAGACCACGCAGACCGCGCCGGTCATCAAGGACGGCCAGCGCGTGAAGGTGTTTGGGGTGACGACACCCCAGCGCCTGTCGAGCATGCCCAACATCCCGACGCTCGATGAGCAGGGCCTGAAGGGCTTCGATGTGAAGGTGTGGCACGGCGTGTACGCGCCCAAGGGCACGCCGCCCGCGGTGATGGAAAAGCTCAACGCGGCCCTGCGCGTCGCGCTGCAGGACGACATGGTGAAGAAGCGTTTTGCCGAACTGAGCACGGAGGCCGTGCCGATGGAGAAGGTCACGTCCGAGAGCCTGCGCACGCACCTGGCGGCGGAGATCGACAAGTGGGGCAAGGTGATCCGCGCTGCGGGTGTGCAGGCGGATTGAGGTTCAGGCCGGGGCGGGCGCGGGCTGCGCCTGCAGCGTCTCGTCGAACAGCGCGAGGAGCTGCCGCGCGAACATCTCCATGTTCGCGGGGCGGTCGGTGGTCTCGTTCTCGATGGTCCGGCTCACGGTGATTGCGCCCGCGACAGCCACGCACACATGCCCTGGCGCATCGCCATAAGGGCTGCCCGACGGCCCGGCGGCGCCGCTCTCGCAGATGCCCCAGGTCGCGCGATGGCTCTCCCGGATGCGGGCTGCGATGAAGCGGGCGTAGGGCTCGGTTTCCCCGCGCATGTCGCCGATGTCTTCACGCGTCAGGCCCAGCAGTGCTTTTCCGGCGCGACGCGAGTAGACGACCGCGCCACCGAGGAAGAAAGCCGATGCGCCCGGAATCGCGAGCAGGGCGGCCGAGACGAGGCCGCCCGCCGACGACTCGGCGACCGCCACCGTCTGCCGTCGTTCGCGCAGCGTCGCACCGACACGGGCGGCGAGCACGGTGAGCGGCTCAAGTTCTGAAGAAGGCGCAGTGCTCACGGCGTCTTCCGCAGCTTGCCGCCCGGCTGCCGCACATAGGCCGGCGCGCGCTCGTGGCTCACCGTGTTGCCGTAGACCGTGTCCGCCGGGTAGTACTCGGCCTGCAGTTGCACCTTGGCGGCGGCTTCCTCGCCGGCGGTGTGCGCGATGAACGCGAGCATCAGGTCGGTGCCGGCCGAGACACCGGCCGAAGTCCACACGTCGCCGTCCTGCACGAAACGCTGCTCGACCACCTTCACGTCGCCGAGTGCACGCAGGCGATCGAGCGAACCCCAATGCGTGGTGGCTGTCTTGCCTGCGAGCAGGCCCGCCGCATGCAAGACGAAGGCGCCGGTGCATACCGACAGCAGCGCCTTGCACCCCGGCGCCTGCGCGGCCAGGAACTGCACCATCGCGGGGTTGTCCACTTCGCGCCGCGTGCCCATGCCGCCGGGCACGAGCAGGTAGTCGAGGGGCGGGCAGTCGGCGAACGAGACGTGCGGATTGACCGAAAGGCCCTTGGCGCAGACCACCGGCCCGGCTTTTTCCGCGACGATCAGGCAGTTCTCCGGTCCTGCGGCGAGCTTGCTCCACATGGTGAGCATTTCCCAAGGCCCGACGAAATCGAGTTCCTCGACGTCGGGGAATACGATGATCCCGAAATTCATACTTTTGAACTCCTTGCGGTGTTGTTCGTGCAAGAACGTACAGACGAGCGTAGAGACCTGAGCATATAGATTGCACCCAGNNAGTGTTTTCCTCAGAGGTCGATGGCGTGAAAATGGCTAGAGTGAAGGCGGCCGTTCAGGCTTTTGCCAAGCAAACATCAAGGAAATTTCATGAGCAAGAAAGTTGCATATGTCACCGGGGGCATGGGTGGCATCGGAACAGCCATCTGCCAGCGTCTGCACAAGGACGGATTCACCGTGGTCGCCGGTTGCGGCCCCACGCGCGACCATGCCAAGTGGCTGGCCGAACAGAAAGCCGAAGGCTTCGAGTTCCACGCCTCTGTCGGCAACGTCGGCGACTGGCAATCCACCGTCGAGGCTTTTTCTGCCGCCAAGGCAGCGCATGGCGCCATCGACGTGCTGGTCAACAACGCCGGCATCACGCGCGACCGCATGTTCCTCAAGATGACCCCCGAGGACTGGAGCGCGGTGATCGAGACCAACCTCAACAGCATGTTCAACGTCACCAAGCAGGTGGTGGGCGACATGGTGGAAAAGGGCTGGGGCCGCATCATCAACATCAGCTCGGTCAACGGCGCCAAGGGCCAGGCGGGCCAGACCAACTACTCGGCGGCCAAGGCCGGCATGCACGGCTTCACGATGGCGCTGGCGCAGGAACTGGCCAACAAGGGCGTGACGGTCAACACCGTGAGCCCGGGCTACATCGGCACCGACATGGTCAAGGCCATCCGCCAGGAAGTGCTCGACAAGATCGTNNAACCCGCTTCGGCGGGTTTTTTTGTTCCCGCGATGTGGCTTTTACGAATGGAAAACACCCGATACGAGCCTACAGTTCTCAACCCTTCCGGAGGCAAGTCATGGAACACACAACAAACACATCCGCCAAGAAGCTCCCGCTCTACCGCTCCCTCTATGTGCAGGTGATCACTGCGGTGATCATCGGCGTGCTTCTGGGCTACTTCTACCCCTCCACGGGCGAGGCGATGAAGCCGCTGGGCGATGGCTTCATCAAGCTCATCAAGATGATCATCGCGCCGATCATCTTCTGCACGGTGGTGGTCGGCATCGCCGGCATGGAAGACATGAAGAAGGTCGGCAAGACCGGGGGCCTCGCGCTTCTGTACTTCGAGGTCGTGAGCTCCATCGCGCTGGTGGTCGGCCTCGTGCTGGTCAACGTGCTCAAGCCCGGCGCCGGCATGAACATCGATGCGGCCACGCTCGACACCAAGGCCATCGCCGCCTACACCGGCCCGGGCAAGATGACCGGCACGGTCGACTTTCTGCTCAACATCATTCCCAGCACCATCGTGGATGCCTTCGCCAAGGGCGAGATCCTGCAGGTGCTGCTGATCGCGGTGCTGTTCGGCTTTGCCCTGCACCGCTTCGGCGGCCGCGGCACCCTGGTGTTCGACGTGATCGAGAAGGGCTCGCACGTGCTCTTCGTGATCGTCGGCTACATCATGAAGCTCGCGCCCATCGGCGCCTTCGGCGCCATGGCCTTCACCATCGGCAAGTACGGCGTGGGGAGCCTGTTCTCGCTGGGCAAGCTGATGGGCACGTTCTATCTCACCTGCCTCCTGTTCATCTTCGTGGTGCTCGGGCTCATTGCGCGATTCCACGGGTTCAGCATCTGGAAGTTCATCAAGTACATCAAGGAAGAACTGCTGATCGTGCTGGGCACGTCCTCCAGCGAATCCGTGCTGCCGCGCATGATGGAAAAGATGGAGAACCTGGGCGCGAACAAGACCTGCGTCGGCCTCGTGATCCCGACCGGCTACTCGTTCAACCTGGACGGCACCTCGATCTACCTCACGATGGCCGCGGTGTTCATCGCGCAGGCCACCAACACGCCGATGACGCTGGTGCAGGAGATCACGCTGCTCGCGGTGCTGCTGCTCACCTCCAAGGGCGCGGCGGGCGTGACGGGCAGCGGCTTCATCGTGCTGGCGGCCACGCTCTCGGCCGTGGGCCATGTGCCGGTGGCGGGGCTCGCGCTCATCCTGGGCATCGACCGCTTCATGTCGGAAGCCCGCGCGCTGACCAACCTGATCGGCAATGGCGTGGCGACCATCGTGGTGGCCAAGTGGACCAACGAACTCGACATGAATCGCCTGCAGGCGGGCCTGAACAACGAGAGCTGGGTCGAATCGCAAGAGCCCGAAGCGCTGGAAGGCGCCCGCGACAGCAAGATGGCCGGCTGAGGCTCTTGTCTTGCTCCCTCTCCTCCTGGGGAGAGGGTTGGGGTGAGGGCCGGTCAGAGGGGCATTGACATGAAGGGCCACCCCTCGTTCCTGCAAAATGCAGCGATGCCGCACAGCGTTTCCCTCATCAACACCATTGCCGCCGGCCTCGGGCTGGCGCTGGTGTTCGGTTTCCTGGCAGCCAAGCTGCGGCTGCCGGCCCTCGTGGGGTACCTCCTGGCGGGCGTGATCATCGGTCCCTTCACGCCCGGCTTCGTGGCCGACGCAAGCATTGCCGCGCAGCTCGCCGAGATCGGCGTCATGTTGCTGATGTTCGGCGTCGGCCTTCACTTTTCCCTCGACGACCTCCTGGCCGTGCGCAAGATCGCGCTGCCCGGCGCGCTGGCGCAGATCGCTGTCGCCACGCTCCTGGGCGGCGGCCTTGCGATGTGGTGGGGCTGGAGCCCCGGTGCCGCGCTCGTGTTCGGCCTCGCGCTCTCGGTGGCCAGCACGGTCGTGCTGCTGCGTGCGCTCGAGAGCCTGGGCATCCTCGATTCGTTCACCGGCCGCATCGCCATCGGCTGGCTCGTCGTCGAAGACCTCGCCATGGTGCTCGTGCTGGTGCTCATGCCTCCGCTGGCCGGTGCGCTCGGCGGCACACCCGACAACGGCGGCGGCCCCGCGGACCCGCTCTGGCAGACCCTCGGCCTCACGCTCCTGCAGGTCGGCGGCTTCGTCGCGCTGATGCTCGTGGTGGGCCGGCGCGTGTTCCCTTGGATCCTCTGGCAGGTCACGCGCACGGGTTCCCGCGAGCTCTTCACGCTGTGCGTGGTGGCCGCCGCCGTGAGCATCGCCTTCGCCTCGGCGGCGCTCTTCGGCGTGTCGTTCGCGCTCGGTGCCTTCTTTGCCGGCATGGTCATGCGCGAGTCGCAGTTCAGCCACCGGGCCGCACAGGAATCGCTGCCGCTGCGCGATGCCTTCGCGGTGCTGTTCTTCGTGTCGGTCGGCATGCTGTTCGACCCCTCGGTGCTCATCGAGCGCCCGCTGCAGGTGCTCGCGGTGGTCCTGGTGATCGTGCTGGGCAAGTCCCTCGCGGCCTGCGCGCTGGTGCTGGTGTTCCGCTACCCGCTCGCCACGGCCCTCACGGTGAGCGCGAGCCTCGCGCAGATCGGCGAGTTCTCTTTCATCCTGGCGGGGCTGGGCGTGTCGCTCGGCCTCTTGCCGGTCGAGGGGCAGAGCCTCGTACTCGCGGGCGCGCTCATCTCCATTGCCACCAACCCGCTGTGGTTCAGCCTCATCGCGCCGATGCAGAAGTGGCTCCATGCCCATTCCTCGTTCGCCCGCAAACTCGAATCGCGCAGCGATCCGCTGGCCGAACTGCCGATGACCACCGAGGCGAAGTACCTGTCCAAACAGGTGGTGCTGGTCGGCTATGGCCGCGTCGGGCGGCGCATCGCGGCCGAACTAGAGGCGAACGACATTCCCTACGTGGTGGCCGAGCAGAACCGCGAGCTGGTCGAGAAGCTGCGCGAGGGCGGCGTTGCGGCCGTGTGGGGCGATGCGGCGGACCCGGCCGTGCTGATCCAGGCGCACATCGCGCGCGCCCGCGTGCTGGTGGTGGCTACGCCCGACACCCTGAACGTGCGCCAGATGATCGAGACTGCGCGCACGCTCAATCCGGCGATCCAGACCGTGATCCGCAGCCACAACGAGCAGGAAGCCCAGCTGCTCACGCAGGACGCGGCAGTCACCGTGTTCCTCGGCGAACACGAACTCGCCCAGGCCATGGCGCGCGACGTGGTACAGCGCGCGGTATCGATGGCCGTGCCGGCTTGAAGTCCGAAGGGGAGGGCGCCCGTTCAGAGGTCTTCGATGACCAGCGTGCGGTAGCGCTGCGCGATGGAGTAGGGCACGGTACGCACCAGTTCCATCATCTGGTTCGCTGCCGCTTCGTCCTTTGTTTTGACAAGAAGGCCCGTGTGGCCTTCGCGCGCGAGCTTGGTGTAGGCGCGCACCGTGGCACCTTCGGTGCCGGCGGAGGGCAGGGGGTTGTCGGCATCGCTCACGGTGGGCGTGATTTCCGCGAGCACCGTGGCGGCGGGAAGCAGGTAGACCTCGTCGCCGCTCACGCCGCCCTCGATCAACCGGCGGCCGATGCGGTCGGCGTCCTCGGCGCTCGGAAACATCACCATCGAATAGCCGCTCGGATAGAACGCGCCGCCGATGCTCGCGCGCATGTTCGGCTCCAGAGTGAAGTGCTTCATGTTGCCTCCTGGTTCTTTCTTGAGGAAGGTATCTGCAGACAACACTAGTTCGCGCCACTGGCGAGCTCTGTAGGAGAAGCCCGGAAGCTGTCAACCGCGCTCTTCGCCCATTCATTGACAGAAGACCCCGCTGCATGAACCGTCTTTCCATGTCCCCGTCACGAAACATCGCGCTTACCGTCCACGAACTGGAAGCGGGCGAGTTCTATTGGGTGCTCATGGAGGAAGCGACGGACGGCGTTGCGGCCGACGACCGGCGCCATGTCTACGTGCCGCTCGAGGCGGCGCACGATCCCTACGCCAGCTACTCGAACGCGCTTGTGGCGGGTGTCGCGGTGATGCGGCGGCTCTTCGGCGCGGAAGGAAAAACCGCCTGAGCCCCCAGGGGGCGCCGGCCTTGATCGAGGCGCTCCCTATAATTCCCGCGGTCGAGTTTTGTAATCTTTTATTAGCAAACTCGCACGGTTCGAAGGTGCCCCGCATGCCATTCCATGGCTTGGGGGTTAAACGGGAAGCAGGTGCGCTGCGTCTTCACGGACGCATCCATTCCTGCGCTGCCCCCGCAACGGTCAGCGGATCTGGAAAACCTCGAGTCGATGTCTCTCTTCCATTGAGCATCGGCAGCCACTGCGCTTCGGCGTGGGAAGGCGAGGGTTTCGGCTCCGATGCGCACGCACAGTGCCCATCGAAGCGCTCCGCAAGCCCGGATACCGGCCTTCGCAACCGCTTTCGGACGCTGCGGGAGTGCGGGTCCGGGCATGCCGTTTCGCCCTCGTGCGAACCGGCCCGCCCTCAGCCGCCTCCCTCGACGTCCTCATTCGGTCGGGAGCCTGCGGGGACGCAGGTCGGAGGAGAAATCACATGGATCAAGCATCGCCGGCGCGCGATCGCACGGTTGCGCCGTTGCCGCAACTGCCGCAACTGCCGCAATTGCAATGGGCACGCCTTTCACGTCTTTCGCTGGGTTTGGGACTGGCTTTCGGCGCGGGCGGCGCGATGGCGCAGTCGGCCGGAGCGACCAATAACGGCAACAACAGCCTCGCCCCCGTGCAGGTAGAAGCCAGCCGCCACACGCCGCTCGCGATGGACGAGCCGACCCAGACCGGCAGCCGCCTGGGCCTCACGCCGCTGGAAACGCCTGCGAGCATCGAGGTGCTGACCGGCGACACGATTCGCGCACGCGGCGACGCCTCCGTGATCGACGCCGTCACCCGCGCCACCGGCATCACCGCCGATTCCAGCCCCGGCAATGGCGGCACGTCGATGGCGGCGCGCGGCTTCTCGGGCCACAGCTCGGTGATGCAGCTCTTCGACGGCACGCGCCTCTACGTGGGCGCGGGCACCGTGACCTTTCCGTTCGACACCTGGTCCATCGACCGCATCGAAGTGCTGCGCGGTGCGGCCTCGGTGATGTACGGCGACGGCGCCATCGGCGGCGCGATCAACACCGTGCCCAAGAAACCCACGCGCGGCCCCATCGAGAACGAGGCGCTGGTCTCCTTCGGATCGGACGCCACGCGCCAGATCGCCTTCGGCAGCGGCGGCGCCATCAACGACCGCCTCTCGTACCGGCTCGACGTGAGCCATCGGCATTCCAACGGCTTCATGGCGCGCGGCGAATCCGAGAGCCTGGCCATTGGCGCGGCGGTGCGGCTCGATGTTTCGCCCGAGCTGAACATCACGCTCTCGCACGACGAGGGCCGCCAGTCGCCCGAGCGCTACTTCGGCGTGCCGCTGATCAACGGCCGGCTCGACAGTCGCACCCTGAGCCAGAACTACAACCTCGACGACGCCAAGCTCAAGTACCGCGACAGCTGGACCCGCCTCGACGCGGTCTGGACGCCCAGCAGCGCCGTCACCGTGCGCAACCAGCTCTACCGCCTCGAGACGAAGCGCCACTGGCGCGACAGCGAGGTCTATGGCTACATGCCCGATTCGGGCCTCGTCGGCCGCGACGACTACCTGGAGATCGGCCACCACCAGGAACAGGTCGGCAACCGCAGCGACATCGCCTGGCGCCACGAGCTCTTCGGCATGGCCAACCAGGTGCTCGCGGGCTTCGACGTCAACCGCATCGACTTCCTCGGATCGAGCGACACGCCCTATGGCGGTTACTCGGAGGTGGACCCGTTCTTCTTCGCGCCGGGCCGCTACGAGTCACCCCAGCCCTACCTGCCGCGCTACCGCGCGCAAGCCCGCACCTATGCCTTCTTCGCCGAAGACCGGCTCGCGATCAACGACCGGTGGTCGGTGGTGGCGGGCCTGCGCTGGGACCATGCCAGGGTCAGCCGCGTCGACCTGACCCGGCCGGTCAACAACTTCGAACGCACCTTCGTCTACGGCACCGGCCGCGTGGGCGTGGTGTATGCGCCCGATGCAACGCAGTCGTTCTACGGGCAGATCGCGCGCGCCGCCGATCCGTTGGGTTCGCTGCTCACCACCTCGACCTCGCAGTCGCAATTCGACCTTGCCACCGGCCGCCAGGTCGAGGTGGGCTACAAGCGCCAGCTTGCCGACAATCGCGGCGCGTGGTCGATTGCCGCCTACAAGATCGAGAAGCGCAAGCTGCTGTCGCGCGATGCGAGCGACCCGACGGTCTCGCAGCAGATCGGCCAGCAGTCGTCGCAGGGCATCGAGGCCACGCTGGACCTCTTGCTGACGTCCACGCTGCGCTTGGAAGCCAACGCCGCCAGGCTGCGCGCGCGGTATGACGACTTCAACGAGCGCGTCGGCAACAAGCTGATCTCTCGTGCGGGCAATACGCCCAAAGAAGTGCCCGAGGCCTCGGCCAATGTCTGGCTCAACTGGCGCTTCCTGCCGCAATGGGAGGCCGGACTGGGCCTGCGCTACGTCGGTTCGCGCCAGGTAGACGATGCCAACACGCGCAAGATCGGCTCCTACACCGTGGCCGATGCTTCGGTCAGCTGGCAGGCCAGCCCATCGCTGAAGCTCGCGCTGCGTGCCTTCAACCTCGGCGATCGCAGGTACCCCGTGTCGTTCTCGAACGGCGGCGACCAGTGGCTGCTGGGCCGGCCGCGCTCGTTCGAAGTCTCGGCGCTGGTGAAGTTCTGAGTACCCGAGCGCCCATGTCCCCCACCAAGCCGCACCACCAAGGCATCTGGCGCCGCGCCTGGCCGCGGATTCGCCACTGGCTCTACTGGACGCACCGGTGGCTGGGCATCGGCGGCTGCCTGCTGTTCGTGATGTGGTTCGTCACCGGCGTGGTGATGATGTACGTGGGCTATCCCTCGCTCACCGAGCAGGAACGGCTCGCGGGCCTGGCGCCGCTGAAGTTCGAGCAGGCGGTCGTTGCGCCATCGGCGGCGCTCGATGCCTTGCCGGCCGCAGCACGCACACAGCCGCCGCGGCGTGTCGCGCTGGAGATGCGGCAGGACGCGCCCGATGCCGGCCCGGCGTGGCGCATCGTCGATGCGCGCGGCGAGCGCTTCGCCGTGTCGGCCCGCAACGGCCAACTGCTCGGGCCTGTCGATGCCGCGCGCGCCGAAGCCATCGCGCGCGCTTTCTCGGGCCAGCGCGGCGCGCATTGGGCCGAGACGCTGGACCGCGACCAGTGGACCGTGCCGCAGGGCCTGAACCCGCTTCGCCCGCTGCACCGCATCGCGCTTGGCGACGCGGCCGGCACCGAGCTCTATGTGTCCTCGCGCACCGGCGAAGTGGTGCGCGACACCACGCGCTCCGAGCGCTTCTGGAACTGGCTCGGCTCCGTGCCGCACTGGATCTACTTCACCCCGATTCGCGCCGATCCGCCGCTGTGGCACGACGTGGTGGTGTGGCTGTCGGCCGCCTGCATCGTCTCGGCCGTCACGGGCATCGTGATCGGCATCCTGCGCGTTCGCCTGCGCCGGCGCTTTCGCAACGGCGCCGTCACGCCCTACACGGGCTGGATGGCCTGGCACCACATCGCCGGGCTGATCGGTGGGTTCTTCGTGCTGACGTGGATCGTGAGCGGCTGGCTGTCGATGAACCCGAACGGCTGGTTCGAGCGCAGCCCGGTCGATGCGGCCGCGATGGCGCGCTATACCGGCGAGGACGCGTCACCGGTTTCCTGGCCGCTGGCGGTGCAGCCCGTGGCGGACGCAGAGGCCCCGCGCGAGGCGCTCCTGCTGTGGTTCGACGGCAAGCCGTTCTGGCAATTGCGCGANNCATCGGCCGCGACGACATCGTGCGCGCCGCCGCCCGCCTGCGCCCCGGCGCTCCCATCGCCGAGGCCACCCTGCTGACGCGCGAAGATTTCCACTGGTACGGCCACCACCGCGACCGCATCGTGCCCGTGTGGCGCATCAAATTCGGCGACGCCGCGCACAGCTGGGTCTACATCGACCCGGCGAGCGGACAGGTCGCGGGCAGCAGCAACCGCAACACCCGGCTGAATCGCTGGCTCTTCAACGCGGCGCACAGCCTGGACTTTCCGTGGCTCATCCAATACCGCCCCGCCTGGGACATCGTCGTCTGGCTGCTGTCGATCATCGGCGCCGTCGCCTCGGCGAGCGGCGTGGTGATCGGCTGGCGGCGACTGCGGCCCAAACCCAAGGCGTCGGCCGTGCCGGCAGCGCCGCGCGCGCTCCAGCGTTCATGACGGCGCTTGCATGATCCACCCCATCCACCAACAATCAACTTTCGCACTGCGGTGCACTACAGGAGGTGCTCGATGCACATCGAACCAGGTCTAGTCGACGGATCCAAGATTTTCCTCAGCTACGCGACAGCCGCCGCCGCGCTGGCCTACACGGGCAAGGTCGCCTTCGACACCGTTGTGAAGGACGGCATCGCCGCCCTGGCACTGCGCTCGGCGATTGCCGTGGCGCTGGTGTTCTGCTTCTTCGAAGTGCTGCCGCACCATCCGGTGGGCGTTTCCGAGGTGCACCTGATCCTCGGCACGACGCTGCTGCTGGTGTTCGGG